>SDBV01001867.1_pt1 | contig 31606 bp, 43 predicted proteins | sample 2277081 | NCBI WGS metagenome assembly SDBV01 (sample SAMN10402039, study PRJNA504765) | marine sediment metagenome | isolation source: marine sediment core GS10_PC15, 223 cmbsf | place: Arctic Ocean: Southern Knipovich Ridge | collected 2010 | reverse complement strand
GATAGGTCACGGTGCTTAATCTTTAACTCAAGCGCTCTCACAGGGGTATCAATCGGCTCTCTACCCAAGAAGACTCTCAGGGCTTCATCCTGAGCTACGATAAGTTGGACTTCCCAACTATTAGCACTGAACTCATCCACCATCTCATTGTACTTAAAGTAATTCTCCACCGAGCCTTCAGGTGGTAGAGTGAGTGCAGGTATTGCATCTTCAGGTATATCGAGTTCATTCACTAGCCGATTGAATTCATCATAGGCTTTCTTCGAGAGTATCTTGGCCTGTCCGCCTAGAGCCAAGTAAGCATTTTCAGTCGGATTATTCTCTAACCACTCATTGCGTGGGTTTATTCTAAGTGCTGGATGGGCATCTAAGAAACCATCTTTATCTTCAGCCTCAAGGTATTTCTTTAATACATCATATTGTTGCCGCGTAACATTGCCCAAGTAGGCTTTGGGATATAGTTTATCAAACTCTATTAGTTCAGGCAGACTTTCTATGCGTTCCCTGGCTTTCCATTGCTCGTAATAGTTAATGATAGTATCAGCGTTATCTTCGGTGTTAATCCTGTAAAGTGCAACATTAGGGAGTATATCAGCCTGAGAGCGTGCTATCTCATATTGTGCCCACGCTTTACTTTCCTTCGATGTATTAGAGTCATCGAGAACATCCCGAGGTAAGACTTTACTGTAAGCCTTCCCAATATCCCTGAACCAATCTTTAGTCGTATAGAAGGGTATTTCCTTGTCAGTTAAAGGCTTATCTTCCGCACCCTCTTTAGGTACACCAAGTAAGAAATTTAAGTCTGCTACTTTTTCCTCAGCGTTCTTAGCAGGTGGCTGTAATGCCCACTGACTAAACAGGAAGTCTTTAATCTCAATCTCTTCACCTGCTGCCAGTTTGGAACGTATTAACTTTTCAACCTGCACAAAGTAGGGAGTAGGAAGGCCGGTGACTTGTCCGGTGGCCTTGGCAATATATTCCAACATAGCCGCGACATCATCAACACTAATATCTTTATAAGGGTCGAGATGTTGCCCTATGAGCTTCTTCGCCTTCAGGAATATCATCTGTAAGTCTCTGCCTGTTTGAGCTACCGGACTAACTTGATAATCAAATGGTTGGTCAGTGATCCATCCCCACATAGACTGAACCAACTGCCCGCCTATCAGGATAAAATTTAACGGACCGAGTATGCCAGCTCTAGCCTGTCTCTCAGGTTTCCACTGGAAAGCGTCAGCAATAAACTGGAACATCATCGGTAGTAATACCCAGGTTAAGAGTAGAGTAGAAGCTGCCTTTGCCCGACTACCTCTGCCGTACTTGAAGTTCCTGAGATTATCACCCATAATCCTGAAGTATTTATTGGGCTGATTCTGGAACATGGTCATTAACTTTAACCACGAACCGCCATTCTGAATAGCCGATAGTGTGTCTATACCAAAGGAAGGCTGTGTCCTGTTAGTAGTATCCTCAGCAGCAGCTATCGCCTCTTCTTGAGTTAATCCCTGTTTCAATCCAGCTTTATACTTAGCCCACATTCCTTGCGTAACGGCAAACGTATCACCCAATCTTATTTGCAGGAGGAACCAATCAGTGAACTTACCCCGTCCGGATATAGCCGTCTTGCCATGCTTCGCCATAGCAGCCCGGATGTCCCGTTCAAAACCAGCACCAATCCTAGATCTAAACCCTTCCGAATTTTCAAGGAGGAACCTAAAGTTCTTTATCGGTGCTGTCCAGAAATTAGCAGTACCACTAAAGAACTCGGACACATTCATCTCTGAGATATAGGCAAAGAGAGAGGGTATCTGTTTTAAGGCTATAACAGGTTTAATTGCCAGAATAGACTTAGTAAAGTTCCTTCTCAAGAAGTCGGCCACACTGTTAGTAGCAGCGCTTTCAACACCGCCTCTGGCCATCTGATTCATAAAAGTATCCAGTAATTTTGAAATGCCAACACCATGGTATTGCTCTATCGCCTGTCGTATCTCCTTATTACCGAACACCCTACGCATATCCCGCATCGTAGTAGCCCACGCCTTGAAGTGTTCCATCTGCTCAATGTGGTTACTCAGTATTGCCGTAGCCCCATTGAATCTAAGAGGTCTAATGTTTCTCTGCCTGGCTTTCAGACTACCATTAAGCACCGAAGCGTATTGAGAAGCATCCCGTAAAGTCAGTACGTTCTCGGCTATGTCTCCCTCAAAGTCGCGTCTTATCGGGGAATAGTCGGGGTTTTTGGATAAGTCTACATTATACAAGTCACCATAGATTTCATTTGTAGCAGTGTAATACTCTTCGTAGAATACAAATAAAGCCTCAGATAGTTTCCTCTCTTGTTCGGTCAAGTTGGTATCTACCGCCTCTCTTACTGCCGGAGACCATCCCATACCCGTAGTGAAAGTATTGTTAAGAGTAGAGTCCTGCATCTGCATATGCTTGGCTATCAGTTCGTCACGTGTCATCTTGATAGTGACAGTAGTAGCTTTAGGATTATTGGCCTTATATTCTGCAGTCAGTTCAAAAGTTCCCAGATTAACTTCTTCCCCTAACCCGTTAAGCACTTGATTAACTTCACGGTTTGATTTAACTCCGTAGACTTCTCTGATTATGTCTTTTAGGTTATTGTAAGCCTCTTTAGTGCCTGTTACCTGTCTGTTTGTAGCTCTGTGAACCTGTGTCACAAACTTACTTAATTCACTCTGAAAAGGCTGTGAAGTCGGATCTAGTTTACTGAGTTTATCAGCAAGATTATCTATCCCATACTGCCAGTTGACAAAAGTATCCAGCCAACTAGGTTTTGCTGCTAGTTCAGCACGTGGTACTGCACCTATTCCAGTTTTAAGCCCTCTGCCGCCGGTGAGGATACCACTAATATCCGAGCGGATAACATTGATTCTCTCTGTGGCCGCTTCTTGCTTTGCTTGTCTCTCCGACCTACCTACTGACTCAAGTATCTTGATATATGAAAGTGTATCAGCAAGTTCCTCTGAGGACATACCTTCAATGCCAGCGAAGTTAAGAAGTTCATTATCCTGTAGCATATCCTCATAGTTGACGTTTCCCTCGTCAAAGGCTTGGATATTACTAGACATTTTATCTCTGGCTATATCCCTATCCAGGTCGAGATTATGAGTGAGAACATCTAACCGTCTCTGAACATCTGGAGTGAACTTACCTTTTAGAATATGGTCTTTAACCGTTGCCTGTGCTTTCTTTATTTCCTTTCTTATTTCTACTTTTAAGATTTTCTGAGCATTTAATTCGGCAACCTCTTTAACCTTTGCCATCTGTTCCTGTAGTTGAGCATCAGTCTTAACCTTAGCCACAGATGTAATGAACTTACCCCTGACATTGGGTGGTAGGTTCTCCCTGACATACTTAGCAAGAGATACCTTTGTTTCTTCTGAGGTCTTGAGCTTTTTACTCCAGATGTCGTGCATCTTGGTCAATTCGTCTAGTTGCCTGATAACCTCCACATCCGCAGGGGTAGGCTCTACTGGTATGGCTCTAGGGACTTCTGGTGTGGGTTGGGGGGTGACTGGTGCTTCTCTAAAAGCTAATTCAGGATGTTCCTTTGCAATCTTCTTTTGTAAGGTGACTAAATCAGCATCAGCCTTGTCTCGTATTGCAGCATATCTCGCACCACTACCCCCTCGTTCCTGTATATCACCCATCCTATCAATGGCATTACCTCTTTTCTGCCTAAGTTCAGCTAGTTCAGGATACAGCCTACTTATCTCAGGAGAGGTATCCATCTCCGATATACTTTTAAGGTTTCCAGCCCTAACCCCCTCAACTGCTGGAGGAATTTCTCTTTGCCTCTTGGCTATTTCACCAGCTAACCTGACCTCAAAAGCATCTACAGGAGGGCGCGCCTCTCTCTCTGCTAACTCTTCTGCGGGTGTAGGCACAGCTTCAGGGATAGGCTTGGCTGGAGGAACTTCCTTTACCTCCTCAATGGCTTGCTGGCTTTCAGCTTCTACCTCAGCAAAGACCTCCCCTGTGATATTGTCCTTGATAGCATCATATATTGGCTGTTCGCCGATTTCTTTCTTCAACGATTGTTTTATCTTATTGACACTCGACACACCTACTTGACCAAGACCACCCAATATTGTTGTGAGTAGGAATGTTTGCGGAGCAATCTCTTTGAAAGCCTCTACCCAGCTTATCCTCCCCTCTCGGAGTCCTGACTCTACTTCAATATCTGATTGTCCTTTCTGGGTTATTGTCTCGGTAAGAAACTCCTGCCCATATATACCAGTAATTTTACTGAGTATCTGTGTAGCGATATTTCTTCCCACCATCTTGCCTAAAGGCATGGTTAAAAGTTTAGCGAAGGCAAGGTTACTAAGTGCTTCAGGCACAGCCTCCCACAATCCATACTTCATGGCCTGAGTAGAGAAGTCTTTTTTTAGCGCCTTTTCCTCTTCAGCCGTTAATCCCCTTCCCACTTCAGCCTGCATCTCAGCATTCTTAATCTCAAGATAGGATTGCATTATCTGATATGTCGACATGTTATAGGCTACGGCCCCTGAAGCTAATGTGCCGGCAGTCCACGCGGCAACCCTTGCACCGGGCACAGGAGCTAGTGCTATGGGAACACCAACAGCTAGTCCAGCCCCCATTGATGTCAATGAGAAAGCCATATTCTGAGGCAGTTCAGCGAGGTCAACAAGGCTAATGGGTAGACGAGTACCCCCATATTCTTGTGCTACCCTAGATGCAAAAGCCGCTTGGTCAGTGCTTGCTTCTTCAATCCATTGGTCCGCCCAATCCCTATTTACAACACTTGCTCCACCTTGACCTTGAAATGCCTGCAATACAGCAGCACCTAATTGCTTGGGAAGAAGAGTTAATGATTCCCCAAACACCTTGAATACACTCGTATAATTTTTAGCTGTCTCAGTAGTCAAACGCCATTCGTCTAATTCAATTTCATGGCCTAGCGGAAACCGCTTTGCCTTCTCCGACTCTGTAATGACTTCTCCTGTTCTGATACTCTCCCATTCTGGTTCTAGTTGGAGCACAGCTTCCGATGATACACCTAATTCTCCTCTAAACGGCTGACCCTCATACACATCAGAGATAAAGCCCTCAACATTAGCGATGCCCGTCCTCTCCGCTATATTTGTCAGTAAAGCCTCAGTCTCCTCAGTCCGGCCAATATCTCTTACAGTCTCCAGGAATTGTTCTGGGTTTGCATTTACCCAGTCAATTATCGCTGGTATATCCCTATCCAGAGGAAAGACACCCCTGAGCAATCTCTCCATCTCAACCTGCTGTGCTTCTATTGACGTGAACTGGTCGAGAAAGATTGCCTCTGCTTGTATTCGTCTCTCTAACTCATCCCGGCTCATAAGCTGTCCATCAGAAAGCTGCACCACATCCTCAAGAGATAATCGCTCACCCTCTGGTGAGATTAACGTCTGAAGGTCGGGCATATCTGGCGCAAAAGATAATTGAATCCTCCAACCTTCAGGTAAAGCAGGGATTTCAAAACCCAAACCCCTAGCCTGCTCAGGGGTTTCTAAAATCAGTTCACCAAGCACCGGCACTTCAGGACGTATTGTTGGAGGGATTGCAAACTCTTCTTCAGTTGCTTGAGGTGCTGGTGTCGAAGGAGGCCCCTCTTCAACAGGTTCATCCAGACGCCTTACCCTATTGAGTAATCTACCCATTCTCCTGGTAAGTGCTCCAATATTAACTGAAGGTCGTGTCGTTACCATATCCTGCCCCTATCTATGAAACTTCATGTGCCATCGCCCATCATTAGGTGCATGGGCTCGGTGGCGGTGGTGTCTCTTACTGTGCGGTATCGAGGGCGTACCACCATAACGGGCGATGTCTCCCATGCCCATAATATCTTTATATAGAGCTGCCAGAAAAGACATTATCGCTAACATAAATTGTAATTGCTTCATATTCCTCCTTACCCAAAGCTAGGGATTTGCACCATCATTTAATGTCAACCATCTCTGCCCCCATTTATCCACAATCGGTGTTGCAGGGTATTTACCACCACAATGTTTGCAAAAATAAGTTCCCCCATGTATATCCATAGCTTTCCAAAGACACTCTGGGCATAAAGAGTTCCCATCAAATATCATCGGTATCCCTATAAGACCAGCCAAAAACTCTTTGATTTCGCTACGGTGATATTCCTGTTCCTTCTCCAATAGCCAAGTTGGTTTGTTTTTGGCACTATATGGATAATCACAAAACATCATACCTATTCCACCACTCTGGGTTAACTTTCCTTCGTCCTAAATCTTTTATCTCTATGACTTGACCTGTGCATAGATGAGGTTCGCAGTGAAATCCTGTGTTTCTTTCTAGGTTTCTTCATATTACCTCCCTTCATTCCTCGGGTTGGGTCGTCCCAGTCGCCTGGCCCTCTCCCCTAGTTGCTTCAGTAAATTAGGTATCCCCCCATTCTGGTTACCTAATGCTTTCTCCATAGCTTTTATCACATCAGCCTCAGTCCACTTTATCATATTATCTCCTCAACCCAAGCAAGAGTCCCATCCTCACACAGTACCTCGTTAGGTAATTCCCTATCACACTTTATCTTCGCACCTTGAGACTTTTGGTAGTAAAGTAGTACATCCACCAACCTCTCTGGTTTCCAGTTCGGATAAGTTGCTTCCCTTTTGACGAACTTGACCATCCCTACCCTTATCTTTTCCTGCTTGGTCATCTATTTAAACCTCCTCAGCAGGTGGAACCACTCCACCACCGCCATCTCCACCTGCCAGCAACGGTAATAGAGACTGAGCCCCACCTGTTGGTTGCTCTACCTCGGGCACCCTGGCATTCTGAGGCAAGGGTGCCGGCTGCTGTCTCTCCTTAATAATTGCTACCGCTCTCTCGGTCAACATCTTTGACTCTATCTTCAATGCGTCTGATTCCTTTTCGTCCTGAGTATCTTCAGCTTGTTGTGCATAACGCCGGGCCATCTCAAACAAACCAATGGCTGGGTCTGCACGCTTTGCCTGCTCTATCTCAAGTTCCCTCATTACTCCTTCCGGGTCTTCAACCATAAGAATATTGGTCAGGTTATATCTTAGTGGTAGCCTGTCATAAGCCGTAGCGAACATTGCCAGGTTAGCCAGTTCTTGTCTTTTATTCTGAGTCATTGCCTGATAGGAAATCGAATAAGTATCCGGGTCTTTCAACTGAGCTATAGAAAAGCTGTGCCGTCTACCCCTCTTGCCAATGAGCGCGTTATCAGCGTTAAGTGTAATGTACTGGTCTATCATTAGCCGCGCCAGTTGCTCCTTGAAAACCTTGAGTGCTACGACCCTGGAGTTTTGTAACCTAGCCAAAGCCTCCATCTCAGCAAGGAGTTCAGCGCCAGAGGGAGGAGTGCGGTACACTCTCGGCGCAACCGGGGCACCCTCATCCATCATGCGGAAAAGGTCCTGACGGGCTGCCTGCGATGCTTTATTCAAATCCCCTCTTGGTAAGGGTTTGTGCATCTCACCCTTCTTAACCTTGATGGTTTCACCAGTCTTCGGCGGCTGTTGAGCTGGCCCGGCATCAGGATTCTCTACTTCCTGCTCATACGGTGGATAGAGAATATCCATACCTATTGTCTGCTCTATTGATAATGAACGGTTAAGCTCTTCATTCAACCCACGCACCAGATAAAATATATCCTCTCCTTCGTGTTCAATATAACCCTTATCTCTAAGCATGAAGCCCGCCGGAGGGAAGACTATAACAAAGGGAGGGCTCTTCACTGGATTGGGTTTGTCTAAAATCTTAATCTTATTAACCCAAAGCTCATTTGTTTTCTCATCCCAATAATCCCTAACCTCTAATTCCTTTTCATTCTTGGGTATTTTAGAGAGGTCAACTCCCTCCCTGCCCTCAAGTTCGCTGAGTAGTTCATCCGAGGTTTGCCAGGATATAGGGGCTACCCATTTGAATCCTCGAGACCCGTACCGATACGCCACCCAACGCATATCAAGAGGCAGGCAATGAATATTATACTTATCCCCATCAAGCCACGGATACCATTGAGCACCTATCGGTCCTCTTACGCAGACATGATTACACAACCACTCATACAGTCCCACTAAACCATACTTCTCCAGGATGTATTCGTCTGCTTGCTCAAGATTACTCTCTATGAACTGCTCAATATCGTGAGCTGACTTATCACTAATTTCACCCTCTACCACTGTCTGCCACTTCGATTTTATTAGATCGGAAACAATAGCATTCCCAAAGACAGGTAGTTTGTTACCGGTTACATTGACAACATTATCCAGCTTGTGTGTCTTAGCAAAGTTCATCAACTCAAATTTCTTCTGGTACACCAGGTCCTTTGTTTCATCCATGCGGTCATGAATGACTTTTAGTTCTTTCATCCGGTCGGTAATCATCTCCCATGTATCAGACATTCCATCCTCCTACATATAACTAACAGCCTTCTGTTTACTGCTTGTTGTGGGTATATACGAGGCCACACCGTAACGCCTAGCATCCATCCCATGACTCCATCTGTGGGTCGTCTTATCGGTAAAACTCCCGTCATCATCCTGAATATACCTGAAGTTCCTTTGCTCTTTAATGCAGTTGCCTGAATCCTTAGTCCAGTATTGATTGTATTGGTTGACCCTTTTGATACCAAATTTTACACTACCCTTACCCTTCTCCGTCTCTTTGATATTATACCCTTTACGCCTTAGCTCCTCTGCACTCTTAGGCTCGTTAGGATCGGGGTAAATTGGGTCAGAGGTAGACACTTTGAGATAGGTCAGTTCTCTAGAAATATCATCATTAGTCATAGGGGTCGAAGAGTAAAACATTTCATGGCTGTATAGGTTGTCACCTTTCAAAACATTTTTCACCAATACTGTCGGATCACTAGAGTAACCATAATCTAACCCGTAGAAGCAGTCACCATCTGGCAACTCATCCACCTGGCTGAACTGAGAATATACAAGCCCTTCAATCTTCCCAATGAGTCCCAGCCCGTAGACATTCCACCAGTTAGGATCCTTCTTCTCCCATGCCTCTATCTCTGCCCTCTTTTGTGGAGTTAATATTTCGAGAGTGTCCATATATGTCGCATGGATATAAACATTCTCTGCCTCCTCAGCCAGCTTCTCTTCATGGAACCAGAATGCAGATTCGGGATTCCAATCACAGATTGTAAAAAGCTTGGTCCTCATGTCAGCCTGCCTGAAGACATTACGTTTGATATGATTGACCTCATTACAGAATAATATTTCACGCCGGCCACCCAGGAACCTTGACTCATGGTCAGCACTAATATACTCCAACTGACAACCTGACTGAGGCCAGGTATAAATAAAGTCTGTTTTATTCCACTGACCATCCATCATCTCATCGCCCATAATAGCTAGGAAGTCTCGCATGGCGCCAGTCTTTAGGTGAGGCATAGACTCCGATGTGACAGTGGCCAAAATGGGCTCTTTGTAGTTCTCTAGGATGAGCTTTAAAAGCTGCATAACCGAGTAGGTTTTAGAACATTCCGTGCCACCTTCGAGGAAGGCGCGCCTCTTACCGGATAACCATGCTTGCATGATCTGATTGAAGACAGTTGTTAGTGTCAGGGTCACGGGCTTAAGGGTAGTTTCTGTAATCATTCAGACTTTCCTTGTACTGCCTCACCGGGTTTCCTGCCACTTAGAAGTGCATTAACCTTATCCCTCATTCCTTCCTCGCTGACTACGATGGTATACTGCCTATTGTCATTAAATTGCGGCCTCTCATCATAAACCCCATCCATCCGATTAAGCTCAGTGATAGCCCCCACCACCTCTTTAGCTGTTAAAGGAGTCTTGTAATCGTCCCTCGCTACCTCACTTAGCCTCTCCTTGCGCATAATCTCAGGCATTACTTTCTCTGAGGTTGCCATATCTCTCAGCTGTTGTAATCTTCTCTTGATGTCAGGCTTAGTCAAGTTTTCCCAGGCAATAGCTCTAGCGGTCTTCTCTGAATAGCCGGCGACAATAGCTGCCCGGGTAGCGTTGCGATTAGAAAAATACTCAAGACAAAAAGTTTCTTGTTTTTGAGATAAAGTATTTAATTTATCAGGGGTCATTTTCCTTATCTTATACTTATACTTATACTTACCTTAACCTTTAGGCGGAGTTAGTCCGGAGCTTATCAGGAGTTAGTACGGAGTTTGTACGGAGTTAGTAATGACCTTGTCTGGAGTTGTAGGCGTGGGCTTATGCCTAGCACGATTTGTTCATATCCGTTTTGGTTATCATCCATCATCAATTCACTATTGATTCACTATTGCCCAAAACTGTTTGCTCACCCATTTTTCTAAGTCACTATGCCATTTGACTATATAGATTTTTACCATCGGGCCAAAAAAAGAGGGGGGAAAAGCGGATAACGCGGTCATCGATGTCACTTTATTCCCCCCATAAAAGCAGCCAGCACATCAAGGGGGTCGAGCCCTGGAGCGCTGGCCTTCTTACCGGTCATTCTCATAAGTTCACCTATAGCCAGAACATAGCACTATTTGCATTGTTTGTCAAGTCTCACCCGGGTCAGGCTCAAAATAAATAATTAAAATAATTTAAGGTCAGGCATAACACTAGCTTGACAAGCTTGACTAGCCATGCTATATTGAGGCTAATCAAGTAAATGGAGGTAAGGAAAATGGTATTAAAATGCGATAAATGCAAACAGTTAAAAGATGCAAGTGAGCTAGCAAAGTGGAGTTTGGGCGGCGCGATTGTCTGCAAGCAATGCGACAAAAAATAACTCGAAACTCCCTACGGGGAGTCTGCTGATTAAGTCAGCAGTGCTGAGAGCTAAGCCCATAAGACCTGACTCTATCAATAGAGCAGGCAGAGCTAAAGGGGATTACAATGAGTGCTTTTGTAGTAAGTAAGGAACACATCAACGCAATGGTTACGGCAGGGCTACGCAAGTCCTACGGCTCGTCATTATCCTTCTACCATGAGGACAAACGACATGAGCTGACAGACCAAACGGCTGACACAATAGGCCAGATGCTACTGGATGAGAATGTAAAAAGCGTTATGTACCGCTATGATGACAGCGAGGTCACAGACTTACCGGGCAAGATAAGCGCCGAATGGGTAATACCTTTTAAGTATCGCTATACCTATGGATGCCCGACCGGAGTTGAGACTATTAAAAATGTGCAATGCTATAAATACCAGTCCTGTGAACATCCAGAATGGGAACCCAGCATGGCTAAAGCATTTTGCGAAGCACTGATACATAAACAGTTTGACCGACTCCCAGGCTATGAGGATGCACCCTGGGGATGGGATAAGCCTATCACGGAGAACCTACAGAGGCTAGTTTAACCATTGAACGACGGGCCGGAGCGTAACAGTTCCGGCCTCGAGTTGAGCGGTTAAGCTCAAATAAAATATAGGAGTAGGATTATGAAAATGGTCTGCATAATAGTAGAAGAAGATAATGGAGACTCCGTTCATATTAAAGATGGAACTGGGAATATGTTTATAACTCTTTGTGGCTTCTGCGATATACCGGGTGAGATAAAGTTTGTCGAACTGAAGCCCACTTGCCCATCTTGTTTAGAATTAGTAAGGTTTTGCAAGGCACTGCACATGCCTAGACATAACCCGAGTAGGTTTAGCCATTAGAATAAAAGAAAGGGGGATACTATGAACTATACAAAGGGAGAATGGGAAGTAATCACATATCCTACACCACGCTTAAAGGGTAAGTTTTATGTGGGAACAGACAACTATGTGTTAGCTGAAACTGACACCAAGGGCAACGCCCACCTCATAGCAGCATCACCTGATTTATCTGAGGCTTGTAAGGCACAACATGAAGCGATAGATATATTATTTGCAATGCTAATTGAGAAAGACCACACCTTCTTTCCATCCAAGAGCGGGAAACCTTGGGAGGCTATAGTTCAAGGCAACAAAGCACTAGACAAAGCGGAGGGGAAATGAACATAGAATATTGCCCACATTGTCGAAACGATCACAACATTAAGTCAGTTATGCGACCAGACTGTAACATCACCGGCGGCCGCCTGCTTATCTGTGATTACTGCGGCACTCAGACCAAGCGAGACTACAGGCAGGAGAAGCAGGCTGAGGACATTCAGGCTAACAGGGAACTGGACAAGCTCTATATCGCCACGCTAAGAGTGAAGGGGTAGGAGTATGGACAAACAGGCGAGAGAGTATAAGAAGTATCTGACTTCACTTGTCAAAGGGGTAGAGCAGTACCTAGAGTTCTTGGATAAGGCAATGCTACAGCCTGAGAGCTTTGAGAGAGGCAAGCGTATAGCTCACTTGACTAATCAACTGAATATGTGCAAAGACCTGGCTAAACGCTTCGGCCTCGGGTTATCACTCAAAAGGAAAGTGAGGGGGTGAGCAATGAAGGAAATTTACCAGACAAAATATAAGGGGATAGATGCACCAGTTGGGGAAAGGGGTAACTGCTGGCAAGCTGCTGTAGCGTCTGTTTTGGAATTACCCCTTGAAGAAGTACCTGACATACAGATATTCGATGATGACCTTGCATGGTTTGATAAATTTCGTGAGTGGTTAGAACAATATGGATTAGGGGCGATAGGGCTAGCCACTGGCGGGAATATCTCGCTTCAAGGGTATCATTTAATAGAGTGTAAAAGCACTACGCTTAAAAATGGAGAGCTGCACGTGGTTGTAGGGCTAAATGGCGAAGTGGTGCATGACCCCAATCCCAATGCTAATAGCCTTGGTGAAGTAGCGGACTATATTATATTCACAGCTTTAGACCCCGCAAGGGCAAGGATAAAAGACGATGAACGGTAACGGATCAGCACCACTTATAGACACTAAACATCCGCCTATCTGTGGCTGGAAGTGGCTCGAGCAGCATCTGCACGACTACACTCACGAATATATCGAGGGCCTGAGTATTGAGATAAGTCACAGCGGGAAGCGATTGCCTAAAGTAAACTCAAGCCGTGATGATATGGCGCGGCGCAATCAAATAAAAGAGGTAGTCAAGAGCTACCGGAAGTGAGGTAACTAATGGGAGCACAACCATCAGCAGAATACCTGGAGTTAGAGACTGCGGTAGTTAGCTTGGCCAAAAGTCTCTTAAAGAAACAGCATGAGGCAGACGATATGATATCATTAGCCCGGACTTTGGGGCATGAAGACCGCGAACAGTACTGGAAAGGTGTTGGCTCAGAATGCCGTCGCATAGCCAAAGAAGTGAAAGGAGTATTGGAGAGATGAGAGAAACAAAGTTTAGGGCTTGGGATAAATTAAAAAAATCAATTCACGAAGTAGCTGGCATTAATTTTATTGAAGGTATTGTATTACTTTGGAAAACTACTGGCTCAGTTCGTTCTACCTACTATGTCGAATTAGAAAGCATCGAACTTATACAATACACAGGACTCCACGACAAGAACGGCAAGGAGATTTTTGAGGGGGATATAGTTAAAAAGACAGGCGCTAATCTAGTGAGTGAATCATATTGCAATCCATATCCAGCAGAAATCGGAGACATCTTTTTTGTCAGTAAGTTAGATAGTGGCTTCACTCTAATAAGGGCTAGTATGTTCGGGGATACTTCGTTAGACACACCTAACATACATGGCAATATAGATAACTACGCTTTCTGGAATGGGCAAAGAGCGTGTGAGGTCATCGGCAATATCTACGAGAATAAGGAGCTATTAGTATGACAAGCCAACCTAAGCCAAAACAAAAGGACATTAAAGGCATACCGGATGAGCTTTGGCTAGAGGCCAAGGCGCTTGCTGCGCGGAGAGGGATCACCCTAGGGAAATATGTTGCTGAGGCTCTGGAGTACATGAATGCCATTACTAGCGGTAAGAAGCCGAAACGATAGGCTCTGAGAGCGTAATCTAGACCACTTAAAAAGCAGGCGAAGGGAATACTACTCAAACCTCTCGCCTGCTTTCTTGTTGCAAGCTATATCATCACCTGTTGTCTATTGCGTTTCTTGATTAACTCACAGTATTCCTCAGATATGTCAAACCCTACAGCTTTACGGTTTAGTTTCTTGGCTACCCATAAGGTTGTGCCGGCGCCGGAGAAGGGGTCCAGGACTATAGACGGGACCGGCGGTTTGATTGAGTTGCATTTACAGGTGGGTTGCCAGCCGATAGTTTTTGTTTCAGTGGGCTTAGCGTGTTTGCCCTTGTTAGCACCATCGCCATCAGTGGCCAAGTCGTGAGGTTCAGTGTCGTGTCTCGGATACTGCTTGCTCTCTACTATCCTCTCCCAAGGACTCCCGCACTTACTACAGCACCCTACTTCTGGTGTGGCTGCCTTAATACATATCTCAGGTAGCTTCTCAGGGAATACTGCGAAATGTGCTTCTGGATAAGGTTGTGTTGGGAACTCCCATACTGTGCGGATATTGCGGCCTGCAGGGAGGTTTAATTCTGGCGACTTAAAACCATGGTAGCTACCCCGAGCCTCTTGATATGCCTCATTACCTATTTCTGTACCTCGGGAGTGAGCATTACCAGTTTGTGCTTCCCTCACCGCATCAGCATCCCAGTAGTATCTAGCGCTCTTAGTCAGCATCAAGATATACTCATGGCTCTCAGTAGGTCTGTCAGCAACACTCTCCGGCATCGGATTTGGTTTGCTCCAGATGATAACTGACCTTACCCACCAGCCATCATCTTGGGCTGCTATGGCTACCCGGAAGGGGATGAGGCATATGTCTTTGGGCTTGAGTGTTCGGGATTCTTTCTTGGGCAACTCCCCAACTTTCGGAATATAAACTTCCTTAACCGCATCACTAGGATTATCCCAAGCACCCTGTCCAGAGCCGTAATAGCTATCCCCGATATTCCAGAACACCACCCCATCCTTCCTCAGAACCCTTCTAATCTCCCGTAATATCTCTATGGTATGCTGGACATATAATTCAGGGGTAGGCTCTAAGCCGTATCCCCCCTTCCATGCACCACAGAGGGAACAGAAGTTACCCTGCCCTACGTTATGCCTGAACGTTCCAGGGCTACGTTCATATATTTCGTTAGTATCCTTGCTATCCCCAGCAACGTGTTGCCATTTAGTCTTTGATTCGTAAGCCGTGCGATATGTTGTCATCACCGCTCCCCACTCATGCTCACAGTGAGTATCCCCCCAGATTAAGTCCTGCTCACCTGAGTATTTCCTTAAACCCCAGTAGGGAGGGCTCGTTACCACACACTGCACAGACTCATCCGGTAGGTCATTCTCCCGGAAGTCCATGCAGTATTGAGTTACATGGTTATCTTGATAATAAGGCTTCACCTCAATATCCTCGCTATCTCCTGAAAATCATCCCGGGGTTCAGCTAAGTTTAATATCAATATTGTGTAATTGTTTTAGCCAACACATCTTTGTTCTGAAGTCCCTAGTCAAGACACCTTTGGTATCTTCAAATATCTTCTCGCCATTCTCAATGTAACTGAAGTCTATCGTAATAGATACCATTGGTTTATCATAGAGCTTGAAGCGGACTTGATACTGGAGGTCGCTTATCTCACCTGCCATCTCTGATAGGTGTAATTCTTCACCACGCCGTGCCTCTCGCTTTGAGCTAAATTCCCTTTGACATAATGCCGAGTATGTGCGAATTGAACCATATTTCATCTATAAAGTACTTCCTCTTCAAGTATTTTTATCCTTTGTTTCATATCCTGTATCTGTTTGGTGTGACCATCTAGCAAACCTCTCTTAAAGCCGTCATTATACCCTTGGCTATGTTGTTTACTATGGTTACCAACATTCTCAGTCAATGCTAGATTCGCTAAGCGATTATCATCCTTGATGCCATTCAGATGATGCACTATCTCCCACCGTTGTAGGCAACGACCTAATGATTTTGCTATTACTAGCCGATGCTCTCGAACATAACCACCGCTTTGTACCATTGGAAAGAAGAAATCATCAGGTCGCAATAAAACTTGAATGTAGCCATAGCCGTCATGCTTGATACCACCTTTCCAAAATGGGTTGTCCGCTCCCATTCTACCTTCACAGTTGCGGCATACTTGGCTGACCGGCTTTCCATTCCTAAGCACAACCCAACGCTTCTCTAAACATTTTGGACATTGAGACCATATATACTTCCTGTAACCATCAGAACCTGCGAGTCCTATGTCCCTTGCTCTAGCTATATCTCCTATGTTTTGCATACACTAACCTTATCATACCTGTAAGCGTAAGTCAAGCATGTATGATAAATAAACTCATATCCCAGCCGCTGTGCTAGTTCAACTACTGTCGCCTGAAAGTCTTTTTCTTTTATCTTCTTCTCCTTTCAGCGCTTGCGTCAAAATGTCCACTAGTGGTTCACTGCTCATGTTTGAAACAATGCCATATTTCTTATCAAACTCAATCCAAGTTAAACCCTTGGTTATATCACCCACTCCATAGTCATCCATTATTGCAAATATCCTCTCCCTCTCCTCACGCTTGGCTTCCTTGACTTCATCCACGCATTTTGATATCAGCTCATTTACCTGTCGCTCATATTCCAACCGTGCTTCTGCCGCATCCTTCGCCATAGTATGAATAGCTTGCTTCCTTATCTCTTCCTCATTAAAGAGGGCAGAGATTTGGTCAGCCTTATCATAAGTTGAAATCTCAATATCGCCTTCTTGAAGTTCATCTAACCACTCATCTCCATAGATAGCAGCGTGAATTATCCTTGCTATCTTCTCTCTATCAGGTCTATGGACTTTGGCGAGTTGTTCTTGTGCTAAAACTAATCTGCACCTGTTAATTCTCGCCTTTGCATCTTCCCAATTCCCACCAAAGCAGAGTTCATTTTCAACCATAGCTAATGTATTTATTACTTCCTGATTGATTTCCTCTGGTGTCAGTACATCCATTATCTACCTCCTTGTATATTGAGTTATTGAGTCTATGGCAAACCCTAAGATAGCTGAGAGCATTACTACCTCAACTACGTAGATTAAAAGACTGGGCTCCTTGATATACACGGCCCCTAATATCGCTATCATAATCCAGTGAGCCAAAAGCCCCAGGGTCAGCCCGATAACACAGCAACATAATAATAATTGCCTAATCATAGCTCTCTTATTCTTCCGTCTCCCCTAGTAGTAGGTAGCGACTACAAGGAGCTTTCTTATTGCGGTATTGTCTCCAAGCTACTAGGGCTTTAATTCCTAGTTGGACAGCTGGATTCATATCTTCAATTCTCGTGGCATAACCGCCAGCATACCATTTCTCTAGGATTTCCATAGCTTTCTCCAGTTTCATTGTCTACCTCCTGCACTTTCCACATACCACCCTTGATGAATGATATGGAGTTTGAAATCTACGCTTGCATTTATAGCAAATCCTTATCATCTACCTACCTCCTTTTATTATCTCCTTAATAACCATAACCATATCCCCCCAGAACATACGTATGCTCGGCACTGAGTAGAATTAACAAGACTATTACTGCCACTACCAGAAAGATAACTAAGAACCTCTGCTTTTTCATTTCATCTCCTTAAAACTTATCACCCATACCCAGGGGTTACTCTCCCAGCCACGCTTGGTATTGAGGGAGTCCCATAAATCCCTGTATTTTCGCTTAAGAATATCTTTTGTCATCCAGTGCGGCTCAACGAGCATCATACCGATAGATAAATCCAAGCCTTCTTTGTAACAATCTTCCTCAGTTATCTCCTGCACCCTCTCAACCCTGACCTCAGTAATCTCAAGGGTTATTCGGGAAGCCCATCGGGGCATGTGGATTGAGGGAACCCACTTTTGGAACTTAAAAGGAGGTTTTGGCTCAACCTCATTTAACTTGAACCAGCCTGTCAAACCACCAGCTTTATATTCTAGCATTATTTGTTCGTGACCAGGGCTACCAGCATAGGTATGTAGTTTCCAAGTCTCCCTCACCCAGAGCCTATCCCCTACCTGACCGTAGGGGCATTTAATATCCAGCATCAGGCGGTCATTACTTTTTTCTGTCCTATCTACGAACCTCCAAAACTTACGGTCATGGTCTACAATGTAATACACTTCCCACTTATCAGGTGCAGCGTTGACATCATTGAGCCCCGCAGTCCTTCTAGTCATGGTCTTGGTGCCGGCCAGTATCTTCGCCGGATGGTCGCCTGACATTATGATTCCTTTCACTCTATCCCTCCTTCTTTGTTGGCCCAAAGGTTATAGTCACACTGTCATCTTTCCTGGTAAACACTACAGCAGCGACACTCCGGCACCATAATTGTTCTAAATGCTGTTTTTCCTCCTCAGATTCTGAGGTGACATCAATACCTCGATTCTCTCCCGGTATATCTTCAATAACAACTTTCACTCTATCCCTCCATCCTATATTACCCTTCTATAACTCTCGCCAGTTATCTTAAAGAATGAGCCGCCACTCATCTCCCATAATCTGTCAAACGAAGCTGGCCCCATCCAATCTCTTAAAGCCTCTGGTGATAGGTTAGTCGTCAGAACGATAGGTCGTAATAACTTATATCTACCATCAACTAGAGCAAACAGAATGCGCTGAACAAAGTCTGGATTACCACGGCGTTCCTTACCTACATCATCCAGAATTAAAAGGTACTTACTAATCAGTGAGTTCATAATGATTTGCTCTGAGGCAGTAACATCTTTCGTATAAGTGGATTGTATGTGGCTCAGTAGCTCTGGTTCTGACACAACCTGCACCGGGCAGGATATATCTTCGCCCTGCCATCTATCAAGAATACGGTGAGCTATAGCGCTAACCAGGTGAGTCTTACCTACACCCCACATGCTAGGGGAGTAAAGAACAAGACTATGATAAGCAGGATTGCCTTTAATAAAGCGCCAGTATTCTATTGGGAACTTATTGGCATAATCCACGCAGGTCTTATGAGCTTTGGCTAGATTGCCAGGTCGCTTGGTATCAAAACCCTCAAACGTCTTGGTCATAAACAATGGAGATACACCGCAGGACTCACGCCATTCTCGTCTCTTTGTGGCTCTTGAGGCTAATCGCAGAGCCTCTTCCTGTGCCTGACACTCTTTATTTAACCGCTCTCGACAATCAGGGCACTTGCCCCTACTGGTATCAATCTCAGTATTCAGAAGCTGAATAAACCCTGCATCATATTCCTTACCACATAAGGTACATAATAGCTTTACCCACTTAGTAGTTACTTCGGCTTTGTTCATAGCTCTATATCACCCTCTGCTTCATTGCCCATAAGAGATACTTACCTATATATTCTGTATAGGCCGGGGGGATTGCCTGGGACAATTCATCTCGCACCATCCAGTCAATTCCCATTGCCGATTTCCAATCATCAACCGTTTGTCCTACTTCCTGATTTCCGAATACATAACACACACCAGTTCTGATTGTGCGGTATTTTTGGCGTATCGACCAAAGGCGATTTTTATTTTGCCAATAATGACTGCAAGGCACCTTCCAAATAGGAAAATTTGTCTCAAATAACCTATGTCTCCGGACACGTAGACCGAATGATGAACCGCATAACTGTACCGGATTGATTAAAGGGCAGCCGACCACGTTTTCAATGACATACGGTTTATTTATGCGTATCAGCCTATCCCGCATCGGGATTACAAAATCAGGATGCGAACTGGCATTATTGTGTAATCTTGCAGCTTGGGAAAATCTTTGGCAAGGTGGGCTGGCATGGTAAGCATCGAAACCGTTAAGGGGAAAGGTCAAAGCATCAGCTTGGATAAACTCAAACGGGTAGTGGGGCTGAAGTTCAATGTCCACACCCACTACTTCAAACCCTGCTCGGTGATAGCCCATAGCAGCGCCACCAGCACCACAAAATAAATCTAGCAATATAGGTTGCATTACACCCTCCTCTCTGCATATATTATCTGATACTTCTTCATTCCTCTATCCTCAAGCCCTCTATTGTATTATCTACCTTAGCGAGTTGCTTCTTAGCCCGCTTGGTACCATCACCTTTACCCTCCACAGTCCAGCGTTCCAGTATCTTCTCGATGTATCTCAGGCTGCGCTTGTTATATCCAGAGGCTTCACTTACTGCATCCTTAAACCAACCATCAGGGTACGCCTTAGACATATTTTTAAGCTCTTCAAAAATACCTGGTGTGGCGATTCCGATATTAGCTTCATACGCCTCTACCATCTCTTTCAGTTGCGGGTCTAAGATGTCAGCGGTGTTCTTGATTGCCCTCTCAGTAATAGGCATGACTTGCTCAGTGGCTTCATAGCCAGACGGTGCAGGTAATACCGATGGTGCTTCCTTCCCCTTCCAAGCTGGTGCTTCCCCGGGAATCCTTGACTGGCCTTGCTCTCCTGAGAAGCCGGGGTAAAAGATATATTGGTGACCGTCAACTTCGTACCTTTGAATCAAAGGCTGACCATCCTTAATTAAGGTAGTCATTTGAGTTAGCCACTTATCCACTTGCTTCACAGAATACTTGCGGTAGGGGACAACAATATTCTTGACGAACATCGCATCACCACGCATCCTACCTTCGCAGTCCAAGTGACCAAGCATCCATGTAAATATTAACGCTCCACCATCACTAAGGGCATTGACTCGATGACTGAGAGAGATTTTATTCTTTAAGAATCTGCCACTTGCCATTTATAAACCTCTTCCATTTATTCTTAACCTGCTGGGGCTAGGGATTTGCACCCTATGAGAATGCTATTTACCCTTGATTCCACCTAGCTCGCATTGAACCACACTCAGTACATAGATAAATCGCTATTACTGATGCATCGTGAGGCCAAACACTCACACCCTTTGGTCTTTGCTTGACTAATTCTTGCTCACTATCTCGTACCAACATGATAAGTGTAGCTTCTTCTTTGAGACAAGCCTTCCTTTTGCAACTTACAGACAGAGGAAAAGGCTCTTGGTATGTTATATCCTCTGCCTGCTTTGCCATTCGACTTTGCTCGACAACTATATCCATTCAGTCCTCCTTTTAGCAAAGTATTTTCTCATAGGGTGCGTCTACCTATTCCGCCACCCCAGCAGGGGACCAGCTAGTGCCACCGAATACTTAACCTTTATCGCTAAGCAGGGCTGTAGTTATCTTTACACTATGTAATCAGCCCTTAGTGCCCTTTCGTTACCTAGGGGTAGCTGGTGTTTTGTCCTTTCTTTATTTCCTTTTTTCGTGTTACAACTCACACAAGCAAGAACAATATTATCTAAGGTATACCCGCTAGCATTATCAGTCCTATCCATTGTTAAACAATCCCTCTCTCTACCGCTAGTCCGTAGTAGAATACCACAATAATGGCAAATCCGAGGTTGGCTATTCCGCCATTGTATAAATTGCTCAAATGTTATTGCTAACTCTCTCCCATGCCTTGTTGCACTCTCTCGTAGTTGGCGGTATCGCCCCCTTGCAGTAGAAATATATTTCTTTTGATTTCGCCTACGTTCTATTGGATGTGTGTGTTGCCATGCCATCTTACTTTAATTCCCCAGACGTTATCGCCTTACACAGTTCGTTATACTGAGGAAGGATAAGGTCGCCCCACAACTCAACACCCCATTTCCTTGCAGTGATGAACTGGCCGAGAGTTTTGCCGTCTATCTTATACTCTGTCAGAAGGGCAGTGAGGTTAGCCAATTCATCTTTGTTTACCTTGCGATTTGGGTCAGCCACTGTTGCCTCTATTCCCGGCTCTATCTCACTCTCTGGAGTCAGTAAGTTCTCGGGGGCTTTGATTATAGTTTCCTCTTGAACCACTGTACCCTCGAATATCTCACCAGTTTTCGTGCTAACTTGGCGTCCATCGGCAGTCTCAGCTATCTCTTCCTGTAATTCCTCAAAGCTCCGGAAAGGCACGGGCATACTGAAACCTTTACGCAAGGCCATTGCTTCCGCTCTTTTCTCTGCCTGTCTATCAGGGTCTTTAACGATGGGAAGATTAGGGTTGCCCTGAGTCTCTATCGCCCTTACCCTTCCCCATCCCACAAAGGCATGAGAAGCCCCTTTCACCCATGCTTCAGCCCGGTAAAGGTAGTCACCCTCATTGGCGTGGCGCTCCTTGCGTTCCTCTACTGTCGCCGGCCTGCTATCAAGGCCATCGAATTTACCTGTCTCTTGAGCCTTTCGATACCGGGCATTGATAGTCAGATAAGGATTCCCCTGATAAATCATAAGCTCCTGCATAATAGGGTCAAGACCATAACTGATAGACACTTCAGCCATCATTTGCCTCTCGGCTGAGGTCAGGTCTTTGGGGAATTTCGCTTGCCCTATCCTGGCAAGCATCTGGTTTTTATCCATCTTCATTAAAGCAGTTGTGTCCATTCCTTGTAACCTCCTGAATAATTTATTGCCTTCCTCATATTCCTGTGAAGGCTTACGATAGTGAGTGATTGTGTTGTGTTCGATATTATTCCCGCATCGTAGTATGTAACCATCGTAATCAAATGCACCCCCCCACGCTACTGTCAGCTTACCACCACACTCACCACAGGTATAGCCTTGATTGAGGCGCTTATCCATTTCCTCGAAGGGCATTGTTACGTCAAGAATTGGCATAGCGTATCCTAGTTGATTTTGGGTAAGACAGTAGTGAGTAGAAAGGAATTCACCCCTGCTAACTGGCTGGATGAAGAATTGAGATTACTAGTGATTTCATCTAAGACATTGGCTGTGATCGGTCGAGGCTCTTCTTTCACATCAGTAGGTGGAGCCCTGTCAAACCGGTTATTCAAAATCCCTCTCAGTTCCTCAGTGAGCCTCATTAACCCTTCACTCAGTTCTAGTATATTAGATTCCCTTGCTTTGCCGCTTTCTGTTTGTTGTCCGATGTCTTCTGCTGTGGCCATGTTATTTCTCCTCCTTTTTATTTTACCTTGCACTAGCTCTCAAATGAGGTTCATTATAGAATTCCACGCCAGGGATTACCTGCTTGTCGTGGTTCTGCTTTGCGATAGACTTGAGCATCGCATCATTGGGAATCATGTAGACCTTTGATAGCTTCTCAAAATCAACAATACGATACTTCCAATCATCCACTAAGCCAGATGTCCCTTGGGATGTTCGTGTTAGTTTAGGAGCGACTGTGACTTCAACTGGTTTGATATCAGTGGTGAACTCGCCATTGTTCAGCGTTGCCTGTTTCTTGGCAACCTCTATGGCCTGTCTATTTACTGCCTCGGCTTCTTCTACTTTGCGCCGCTGGTCCATCTTGAAGGCTGTCATCTTGGCTCGATTGATTCTATCTGCCTCGAGTACCGGTTTCATTAGAATATTGTAAGTCTCCTGGATGGCTTTTACTATATCCTGTTTCGGCTTTACCAAGGATACTCTTTTATCATCCATAGCCTTCCGGAGCTTGCCGATAGTAATGAGGTCATCGTTGGCCAGTTTCTCGTCGTCGGCCGTGGCGATAACCCTTTCGTTGGCGTAACCCCATAAGCACAGAGCCTCACGGTAATAGCCCTGTGCCTCAACATCTTCCCCAGGCCGGAGAGCTACCGCTGTCTCTGGCTCCTGGCGTTGCTCCTCTTCCCCAGTTCTCCAAGCATTAGGGTCTGTATCCTTCAGAGTCAGCCCCTCAGAATTAAGGCCGGCTTCCATTTCCTTTTGCTCTGGCGATACTGTAGGTAGTGAAAGAATCGACTTGGTTGGTATCGTCTTGACCTTATCCGCAAAGGCGATTATCTCTGCTGGCGGTATATCTATGGCGCTGACCCTAGCTTTCGTTGTTCTATTGTCAGCACCCACGGGCAAGGCAACTATATCGCCTGCTTTTAAGAGGTCAACTGAGAAGTAAGTATATTCCCGGTCGCCTATTATATCCCCTTTAGTTTGAGAATAGTATTGCACCTTGACAATGTTACGATTAGAGTCCTTTACCGCTTCCGCTATACTCTCTGGAGTATTGCCCTCTACCCCCATCCGGTCTGCCACACATTGCGAGCATCCATCGCTTAACTCAAACTCTCCATGCTTACACTTTCCGATTGTCATTTCTTTACCTCCTGTTAGGAATACCATTTATTTATCTTCTCGAAGGACAGAGTGATCTTAGTGTCATTAATATATTTTAGCAATGCCTCGTCAGCTTCAATATGGGCTGCTTCTGCATCTTGTCTGCTGTCTGCCAATTCTGATAAGATGTTTATTAACTCCTGTTTAGTCATTTCCCTAAACTCCACTTTGATTTACTTAATACTCACCCAGATTTGGACTGTGGCTTGTCTGGTGCTAGTAGTGGTTCTACTGCTACAACCTCAAGGTATGTTCCATTCTCTAATATCACAGCACCATACTCACCCAATTCAGAGGTATAAGTGTCGGGCAACTCCCTATCCACCTTGATTACTACACCTTGAGAGTGGAGATACCGACATACTTCTAAGCCAATCAGTTCCTGTAGTTGTTCAGTCGGAGTGCTGTAGAAAGGCAAGCGTAATATTACCTCGCCTATCCCTTTCTTTATCTCTTCTTGTTTATTCATTACGCAACCTCTTTCCCATAGAGGTAAGGCACTTAGAGCATATATTCATGTCACAATCGTATTCGTCGCAGAAGCTAAAATCTAATCGTATAAACCTCTCATCTAAGGGGAAATCCTTATCGCAAATCTGGCACCCTTCACCTTCAAGGCGTAAAATCTCATTGTTTATATCCCCATCTAAATCTTCCCCAAATGCTTGCCTTGCCCAATCACTTGAGGTACTGTTCCACCAACCACTCTTAGTTTGCCTTAACTCCTTTAAGCGCTGCCTCTCCCCTTCTATGCGCTGCCTTAAATCGGTCACAGTCATTTTACGTATAGTCATCATTTAACTCTCTTGTGGCTTCTCAATATATCTAATATCAAAGGTAAAAGTTTTTGACGTGCTTCCCGTTTCAACTTGGGGAGGGTTAAGAAATCCATGTAACTCTTTAAACAATGTCCTTTGTTTCTTCGTAGGTTTGAGAGGCGAAAGACCGTTCTCTTTAAGATATTTGGTATAGGCAGATTTTAGTCCGATATCCCCAACCAAGATGGTGTTATGCTTCCTTAATAAATTACGAAGCTCTCTAATGGTTTCTTGCTTAGCCGTCATTTATCTCTCCTTATTCCAATAGGGTGATTTACACTTGGCACATCTTAACGGCCATCTCTTGTGGCTTGTCCAAAGATGCCCACACCGTTTGCATTTAATTCTGTAGCTTGTTATCTTCCTAACCATACCCGTAGTGTACACTCTGGTTGAGCCTTTGTCAATAGTTTCCAGACCTATTTTTACCAACAAATCAAAAATAATTAGGAATAAAAAAAGACCCCCTCTACCTTGTTAAAGATAGAAGGGTTAATGGAATACTACTCATATTCAATTAAGACGGCTCAGTGTACGTCTCAGGGGCTTAGAGCCTCGCTTTTATAAACCTCTGATACTATCGGCGATAACACTAACAATGAAGGTAATAGATGCTGCACCAACGGCTCCGGCGAACCACCAGAGAGGTGTGGCTAGTTTATGTGTTAAATGATTAGTCAATAAACCAAAGCAAGCCAAGAGCAAGGTATTAGTATCGGCTTCCTTCCATCCTTTCTCTCCACTTGCAATTTCATCTTGGGCTTCTTTGCACATACGAGCGAAAAAGTCATTGGTCATAATCAACCTCCAAACAATTTATAAGCTATATACAATAAGGCAAGACCCACAATGAAATTATATAAGGCACCCCATAACTCTTTCATTATTCTCCTTTAAGTAGCATACCCACTTACGTAAATAGAGGTAGCAGCAGCACCGCCTATACTGCTAACTTTCATATCAACCTTCTGGTTAGCGTCACAGGCTATAAATAATCCTCCATACCCGTATGCCACCTCAGTATAAATATCTTCACTTCCGCTGTGCTTCCTTATGGCCTTTAAGGCCGGGAAGTTTGTGAGGAAGAATATCATTCTCGCACTCGGAGCTTCTGTAGACAAGTTTTTCGTAATATAAGCCCCGGCTGTGAGGGGAGTAACATCATCCATGTTAGTCTTGAAAGTAGCACCTGACGTTACATAGCCCACCAGATAAATATGGACCTCGGCATTTTCCATCTCGGCTTCGGCTATCTGACCTGCATCGCAACCTACAATAACCCAGGTATGCGACCATAATCGTTCAATTAAGTCATCTGTACTACCGTTCTTCCTAATGTGAAGTTGACGGTCATCCGTTACTTGGTCTTCTGTGCATTCAAAGATGAGACCAATAGCATCACTAGGGGCTTGGCCAGAACAATCCATATCTATATATGAACCATAACTCCCAGGACTCTTTTCGGTGGCATTCTCAAAGAATTGAACACCTGTGCCTGTATAGCCTGCTAGATAGACTTTGACCGTGGTAACATCAACATAAAGCTGGCATTTTCTATCGGAGTCCAGACCACACATTGCTCCCGTCTGAAAATCCGCTCCGAGTTTATCTATCCTATTATCGGTAGAGCCTTTCATCCTTGCCCCTATAGCATATCTACTTCCCGCACCAGCGCCAGAAGCATCAAAGCGCAGTATCACTCCCGTTGCTCCGACCGGGACATACGCACTCATATCCGCATCTACCCAAGCATCGGCACTGGCTGGTGTGACATCTACAGGCACGGCTAAGGGATAGAATGATTGAGTGAAAGTGGGCGTATAACTCACGACTAACTTAAGCACCTGAACATCATTTGAGTTTATGGTATCAGCGCCATCCGCAGCTTTCCTAGCCAGCTTGAAGATAATCGAGTCACCTGCTGTCCAACCTGGGGAAAATGTAGTAATGCGGGCTATATTAAGCTTGCCTGCACCAGCATTGGTCTGCGTAACCGTCTGCTCACTCCCTAGTGCGTTATCCCATGTTTCACCTGATTCACGTCCAAGAACTGATAGACCAAACTTTGCATCGCCAGCCCCGGCAGAGAGCCAATATATATCAGCAACCATATTCTCACCCAGATAATCCGGGGTTAGAAAATATATCCAGTTCACCGATTCTTCTGTAGTATGGTCGAAGTCTAAGGTCTCATAAGCCAAGTTAGTGCCACTTACGGTAGCTAAGGCCGCGGGGTTAGAACTGGGTAAGGCTGCATCGTCAGGTATTAAAGGTATATACCGCGTGGGGTATTTGCTGGAGAAAGTTAAATCAACCTCATCATCACTTGGGTCGTCCTCTGCAACTATACTTACTCCACTACCTTCTATGAGATTAAGCTGTGGCCGTGTACCGATAGCTGGGTTGATAGAGTTCTTACGAATCGTAACACCTGACCTGCCACCTGCCCCGGGGAGAGTTTCCAGAAATGTTATGAGCCCTTCTAGGATTTTCCATATTTCCTCAATCAAATCATAGACATGGCCTAATGATAGTTTCTCCGGGGACCGCTTGAGCTGTGGTGGTAGTGTGCCGGCAAACCCACCTTCGGCAATCAGTCCAAAGCCAAACGTCATCTCATATTTACCCGGCTGATAATGACGGTCAATGTATCCGATGTTACCAAATTGATTATCGTCAAGTCGTTCATCGGTTACTTTAACATAATCGTAAACCTCTTGAGCTAGATTCATTGGAGCATGCACTCTACCACCTTCTGCCTCAAGCTGGGCAGTTTCTATGATAGCTGCGGCGATGGCTGCTGCCTCTGCATCGCTGACCAATGTCATCTCACGTGTCAAAGGGGACCACAATAATGACGAACTACCATCGGTGGCATTACCAGTATATTGAGGACTATCACCTGGCCTGGATTTCACAGTCACGTCATTAGGGATGACAACAAATTTACGGTATTGATCTCTCCAGAATGTCTGAAAATCACCCGTCAGACGGTATTCCTTATCAAATGTTGAGCCACTCACAGTCGGTTGGAAGATATGGATTTCCTCATCATTCTCAACTCTCACCACGCATTTGGTCAGCCTCAAGAGTTCCCTCATCTTGTCAAGCCTGTTATCGCCAACATTTACGCGGAAGCTATCTCCCGGTATAAAAGAGTCTATGATAGAATCCTCACTATCAAAGGTTATTGTATATTGTACGTATGTGTTGCTGTGATGCCAACAGGGTAAGGTAGCCTCGGCAATAGCGGTCAAGATAGTTTTAATCGTATCCGTATTATCACTGCCTGGCGTGTAGGCTTCATCCGCCTTATCCTTTTGCAATAAGTTCAGAGTACCCGCCAAGGTTAACACGGTGACCAAGCCACCTTCCCATGAATAGTTCTGCTTACCTATTACCCACAACGGAGCGCGGGCAGCATACTCATCCCCGGAAGATGTATTAAAACCATAACTCAGGACCCCCTTATAGCCACGCAAATCCAAGGTCTTAAGTGCTTGGTCGGAATTATCAACAAGAACATCCGCATGGTAATCGTAGATGGCTTCCCGATGTTTAATGTCAATGATACGGTCTGAGAGATTATAAGTTACTGTGGACTCACCAGACTTGGTAAGGACTATCTTGGCTATGGGCTTCTGCGACATAGCTTTTTCGGCTGCTTGCAGTGTAGCTGATATTGATAGCACTCTTTGTCCCCTATGTCATAGGTTGAATGACGTATGGCTTCTGGTATCGCTTCGCCTCTTCCTCTAGTTTTTGGAGTGTAAGAGCCAAGTGGTTTTGACCCCATTGGAGAAAGTTCTGGGCCATCCTAGTGCTAGGGACATTGACCCGGTTCATAAACTTGACTGCCATACTTATTGCTGACCGTGCCGCCACCAGGTCTATGAGCAGTGTTTCAAACCTGGGGGTAAGTGTGGAGTTATCGAAAGTCACCACATCAGTATTCGCAATCGCCTCACCGAGCCCAGGTTCAAAGGTAATATCACCTTCGTTACTGGCTAAGGTCGTATCCTCAGTTAATCTATAGACTGTGCCAGTACCATCAGTAGCTATCGTGAATGTCCAATCTTCTTCAAGAACATCACTGGAGCCCATAGTATCAATGTGAATAGTCCTGACGCCAGCAGTGTAGCCAGCGACAAGGTCAACGGCGCCGGCCAAATCGGTGATGGCTGGTATCTTATGGGACTTTGCACAGTAAAGATATGCCAATTCTGGTATGAAAATACTGGTCGCTGTATCGTGGGTAGTGGCTGTTGTCTGAAGATAGCCACGCACAACGGTTAAAGTAGTACCGGTAACCGAAACATACATTAGTTCATTGTCAATTCTAATAATCGTACCAACAGGGATGGCCGTAGCGGCCGTAGGGTCAACATCTATGCCCGTCTCAGAAGCGTCTACTGCCTCATTGGTATCTATGCCTGAATCCGCATCAGCGGGCTTAAAGTTAATGTCCATAGACAGCCTGTTGCGATAATGCTCAGTGAAGTTGCGGAATTGACGAGGAGTTTTACCTGTCTTATATTCTAAGGACTCAATCCAGAGCAGGTTCTTGATAGAGGTAATATCCAGTTCCTTGCTATCATTAGTAGTGGCAAGGGTTGCCCTAACAACGAGAGGACAGTAACGGGAGAATTCATGTAGTCCCTGCTCAATATACTTCGTCTCGAGGGCATCAGTAAAGTCGGTAGTATTTTGCCCTAATAAATCCTGGATATCATCTATGATTGTGGCGTGGGTTTTTAATGCCATATCTCACCTACTTCTTCTTCACTGGTTTTGGATGACCTTTAGAACTTCTATACGGTTTGCTTCCTTTACCTTTATGTGCCATATCAATCTCCTTTATTTATGAACTTCTTTGAGTGTCTCACAAGGCTTTCTATCAGGCGTATCAGGTTCATCGTGGTAACACTTCTCTAACTGCATCTTGGAAGTTTCCTCATTATCCAAGCCTTCATTGATTATCTGTGCATGGTCTCTCAAATTATTAAGAAGGGTATCATAGACATTATTTGCTAGTGTCTCCTTATCACTATTGAGGATTAGGTCTAACCTGATTCGGAACTTCATTATATATACCTCCGCTGGGTAGTATCATAGATATGGTCTAAAATATTATCTGATAGGTCAGCATTAAAAATCCAACCTGTGCCTTGACTCCCTATAAGGAAATGGGCAGGAGTAGCACCATTAGTAGCACCCGCTCTCATTACATTTGTAGAATCACCGGAAGATTTAGCAGCCATCGAGCTTGTGCCTTGCGCCTTGTTGCCCCTGTCTACCCTGAAAAACGCGTTACTACCATCACCAGTACATACCCAGAAGTGAAAGTTGTTATCAGTAATTATATTAGCAGCACCAATAGATGTAATAACAGGAACCCCAAGTTCCCCCTTCATAATGTCAACACGAAACTCCTTGTCCTGACCCGCAGCCACTCTGTCATCATAGAGGAATTGAAACCCTTTCTCATCACTATGCTGAGTAGTTCCACATAACGCTTGTCCTCTATCCGCCGTGTGGTCAGTCATCTTCATCCAGCCACAGGCCGTAAATATCCCCGTGTTCTGCACAAAGGAAAAGTCAGCAACTCCGCCAATAGCTTCAAAATCATCTCCATCCATATCCCTGCTTACTGGAGGAACATGAACAGCGCCTGTAACAGAACAGGTAAAAGCATTAAGGTCTTTAGAAGAGAAAGAAGCACCGCTTAACTCAGGATGCCCAAAGGGTGCAAAGAGTACAAGACTATCAATAGGGAAGTTCATCCTTCCATTAGTACGCCACATATTTTTGGACATTTAACCCTCCCTAAGTCTCGTAGATAAACCTGACACCTTCTCCAGTAACAAGAGCATCAAAGTAAACCTCATCTAAGTCATCCACATTTATCCAATCAGACCAGTCTCCAGCATAGAGCAGGATACCAGTTCCCGTAGCTACTACTGCATCAACACCAGAACCACCTACAGCAACTCCATCGGTATTATCCGTCTGTGCTTGTACCTTGACTCTCTTAGCAGGCGTAGATGATGTTACTATAGGCTGGTCGGTTCCAGCAGAATCGCAGGTCTCAACTCCATGACCAAATCCTGTTGAGTCATGTCCTACTTTACCAATAACATTCGTGGTAGCACCAAGAAGCACCCTACCACTAGTGTCTGTTTTGATTACATGCCAATCTCCCGTTCCATCCTCTGATTCATTGCCTACCCATATATGGACTTGTCTCCCAAACTCATCTTCCGTTTTTGTAAAAGCCATAATAACCCTCCTTTAATCCCGTAAAGATAGCCATAATTTACTCTCCTTTATTTACTCATCCAGCCTCTTGTAGTTGAGGAAAATACCCATCCACTATTATTCCCGCCATCTATATTTCCATTTTTGGTAAGGGCTTCCCAAGTCGCTCCGCCCTGAGCGGTGGAATAGCTGATAGTGAGATAACTAAAATCGTATGAACCTGATGCATCAGAGATTACCCAACCACCAGTAGATGTCCCCTGCAAGGTCACTACGGTAGTTCCAGCGGTAGTAATAACTAAATTGGTCACTGTTTGAGTTGTGCCATCAGTGAACTTAACAGTCTTGGTAGCTTGGCTTCTATCTATGGTTAAGGTATTGAAGGTATTACTACCTACTATTGTCATACCCGATGCGCCAGACCCTTTCAAAGTAAGATTGTTGTAGGTCAGTCCACCACCCTGAAACTTATTTGAGTTAGTTCCTGTTTCATCAAAAATTATCGTTGAGGTTTCAGCATCAAAGGTTAGGTTAGTAACA
>SDBV01001866.1_pt1 | contig 31606 bp, 5 predicted proteins | sample 2277081 | NCBI WGS metagenome assembly SDBV01 (sample SAMN10402039, study PRJNA504765) | marine sediment metagenome | isolation source: marine sediment core GS10_PC15, 223 cmbsf | place: Arctic Ocean: Southern Knipovich Ridge | collected 2010 | reverse complement strand
ACCACTTGTCTGCGGGACAAAAACGTGCGGCGGCGATCGCAACGATACTTTCGATGAAGCCTAAGATAATAACGATGGATGAGCCTGACACGAGCCTTGATCCGCGGAACAGGGAAACCATCGCCAAACTGCTTGAAGGGCTTGGGCAGACATTGGTGGTGGCAACGTGCAATATGGATTTTGCGGCGAGAGTTTGCAAGCGAATAGTGCTGATAAACAACGGAGAAATAATCGCAGACGGCAATGCGAATGAAGTTATGTCAGACGCCGAACTGATGGAATGCAACGGCCTTGAAGTGCCCTCAATCTACACTTAAAAATTTCGCGTCGATGCGTGGTCCGGATGTTATCTGTTTCCTTGGCGCATAACAAAGGGCCGGATGCTTGCACCCGGCCCTTTAAAATCCAGTTTAAAATCTTACGGGCACCCCGAATAACAAGGCCCAACTCCACCATTATAGGTACACTCGCAAGAACTCGGGGTGGTCCAGATATTGTCTATGTCGCGAGCTCTTACTGTGAAGGTGCGTTCCACAGATGAACTTGCGACAACAACGGTATACACAGGGTTATTTATCTGCATGCCGCTTAAGTCAGAGTCGTCGTAACATGTGAATTCGTACTCCACGCTGCCGCCATCAGACGCTTCGGCTGTGGCTGCCGTCATTGTAATCGTGTTTTCCGAGGTAACATAATCCCATTTCTTTTGCGGCGATACGACCCATGTCATCGGATTGGGAGTGGGTGCAGTGGCGATCGCACCTGCTATCACAGAAGCCGGGGGCGACTCGCCATTATTATCAGTACCGAACACATCTTTTGCCCATATAACATAAGTATAGGTTTCCCCGGCAACCTTCGGGTTAATATCGTCCCATGTCAGCCCGCCATCGGCTTCAGTCACCCATGGCCCACTATCATATCCATGGCTTGTGCACTCGAACCTATAGCTTATCGGTTCGCTGACATCATATGCGGCCGCAGCGGTCATTGTAATATCATAAGGTGGAACACCGGACGTAGCTGTCGGCTCAACGTCCCATACGACCTGCGTAGGAGCATCCTCTTCGTTTGAAGCTGATGCTTCTTCAGATGTAAATATTTTACCCTTAAGGTCTCTGACCTTTATCACAAAAGTATACTCTATATCATCTACCGGTGTAGGCGGCAACGGCAACTCCTCTTTTGTCCATTCAAGAATGTCAGGATCATCAAAATCTTCTGGATCATTCGGGACAAGCCAGCCGCTTTCAAACCACGGAATATTCGGATCCTGGCCGTTAATATATTCCTCGTCCTTCTCTATACATACGAAATTGTATTGTACTTCATCGCCAACGATCTGATCGGTATCAGTCGGTGTAAACCATGCATCTACGAACTTTTGTGCCGTCATCTCTACATTCATATAACTTCCATTGACAAATGCCCGAGGCAAGCTTACCCAGTCACTTGTAACCATCGGATCTTCGCGGAACGGCGGGTCAATGTCTTCAACAAGCCAGCATATTGCCATTACAGCAAAGTCTGCAAGATCCACAAAGGTATCGGTATTAATATCTGACCCGTTACACCATGCGTTATGTGCACCACAGCCGACATCTGGATTTATCGCCCAGTACTCGGCAAATACCCTCAGGTCACCGACGTCTATAAAACCATCAGGTCTGAGTTTCGACTCGGGAGGATATGTCGTATTCGCCAGATCACAGAATTTGCATCGATCCTGAGATTTCGAAAGCGAGACAGGATAGTGATAGCCAAGATCGAGATATCCCTTATCGTATCCATTGGTTATTTTGGTGGTATAATTGTCTAGTCCGGCATCAGCAGCAGAGATGTCTCCTGCATCAACAGAGGCCCCGTCCAAATCCTGAGTTGGGTACTGGCTAAGGTAATAATCACCGAGCGGACCTGTTACAAACAGCGGATCGCCGACAATATTGTCCTGCCATATAAGCTGCGGGCACCCTCCTGTGGGAGCCGGTTCAGGACAATCTTCAACAAAGGCATGAAGGGCATTCTGTCCGCCCATAGCGTTACTGTTCAGTACCGTTATGCTGCCTGGTCTGGTCTGGTCATATTCAAATCCTGTCCCGATCGCCATCTGCCTGCCTTGCGCGGCATAGTTGCCCCATATTATACTGTGTATAATATTTGCGTGACTATCATATCCGGTATATATACCGCCGCCATAACCTGGCGCATATCCAAAGGTTTCAACGACTTCGTTGTTGGCGATAGTACAGCTTGTGATATCCGTATCCGCATACCAACCGATCGAAATACCTCCGCCGTCTCTTCCTGACTCGTTGTTGTAGATAAGGCTGTTAAACAACCTCTGTTGTTGACTTTGGCCGGTATAGTACAATCCTCCGCCGGAAGTTGTTGCGGTATTATCATGTACTACTATATCGCTAATCAGGGAACTGAGTGACTCAAGATACATTCCTCCGCCAACACCGCCGACATTGGATGTGTCACCTGCAAGCGTTCCTGCAAAGTTATCCAGAACAACAGTATTCTCAATGGTAGCATCTCCAAGTTTGGCAAACATACCGGCACCCTGATAGGCGAGGTTGCCGACAAAGTTACAATCCACGATCTCAAACGAAGAAACCTGAACATCGTCGGATTCATCAGAAATGTATGTGCCGCCTAGCCAGTATATACCGCCTCCGACAGACGCTTCATTTCCGCTGAAGATACAGCCATCGAATGAGACCTCAGCAGTCTGCTCAAATGCAACTCCTCCGCCATGTCCGAGGTACGGATCGACATGATACCTTGGTTCTCCGTCTAATATAGTAAACTTAGGAGATACGTTATCGGATATTACACAGTCGGTAAAGGTAACCGTCGAGCCTGCTGCACAATATGCACCGCCGCCATAACTAGGTATTTCGTATGAGAACAGCGGCTCCTGCCCGATACCTGCTTCACGAGCACCCCCGATACCGCTCATACCTCCTACTACGCTGTTGCCTGTTATGGTACAGCTAGTAAACGTTGCGGTGCTGCCGGTGTCACAGTAAACGCCGCCGCCATAACCGCTATAAAACCTGAAATCCGCTCCCTTATCCAGAGCTTGATAAGTCGCGACAGGATTGGTATATAGACCACCATAACCCGGACTACTGTAATAGGTGTCACCGCTGGCATCTTCACCGCCGTCACCGCCGTCACCACCATTAGCCTGATTGTTGCTGATGGTACAGTTAATAAATGTAGCATTGGCACCTGCTCCGACGAAAACGCCTCCGCCTCTGGCCCAGCCGCCCCAGCCTCCGTTACCGCCGCTGATGGTCTCATCGCCTGAAACACCATTACCCGCGTTACCACCGTTAACTGTACAATTATCGATAACACAGTTTTTAACCGTAACTATTGATTCCGGCTCGCATATTATGCCGCCGCCATAACGAACACCGCCATCGCCACCATCATCGCCCGGATCTTCGCCGTCAACGCCTGGAAGCGGATTCTGAAAACCGTTTATGATGGTAAAGCCATTAAGTACCGCGCCTACCGCATCGGCTGTAAATCTTACACCGCGATTGACATATGTACCTCCGTCTCCGAAGCAGTCAATGATAGTATTGGCTACTACGTCCGGATCGTCAGGGTTGGTGCTTGTAAGAGTAATATCCTTATCGATCATAATATTACCGCCAAAGTAGGTGCCCTGTGATACTATAACAACATCACCTTCTCTTACATTTTCTATCGCCGTCTGAATATCAGTATAGTCTGACGGAACTCTTTTCGTTTCATTCAGCTGGAAGGTTGCAGTGACATTTTTATGTCCGTCCATTATCACAGTGTTGAGTCTACCGTAGTATTCAACAGTGTTATCTGCATCTCCTGCCCACCCTGCTACACGGAAACCGGGATTAGGAACGGCCTTTACCGCTGCCCGATCCCCACTGTAGTATTCATAGTAGCCGTCAGCAATCGGATCAGCATTGATCCATTCCGCTGTAAGCTCTGTAACTATAACTTCAAGCCATCCATTCTCACTTGGTATAACTTTTAGCTCGAACGTATCTCTCAATTCGAACTTTACAATCACTTCGAGATCATCATCTTCTATCTTTACGTTCCTGGTTAATGCACGGCTGGAGGTATCCGACCAATTCTTTAGACGATAACCCTCTTCGGGTATCGCGGTAATCGGAACATCAGAACCCTCAAAGAACCCTTCGGTTCCCTGGACAACCTCTGTAAGCTCCCCAAATGAAACCGTTCCACCATTACCTTCTACTGTAACAGTCAGATCGTGGATCGCAACAATGGCGTAATGGTATCCCAGATCGACCATGCCAGTATCCTGGGAACTATTAATGCTTGTGGTATATCCTTCCGAGAGTTCTGCTTTGATAGCTGTGATACTTCCTGCATCGATCACGTCACTTTTGTTATTGATATCTATGCTTCCATCATCAAGCAAATATCCACCTGCAATACCACGACTTGTATCTTCGATAAACATAGGATTAGCATCAGTAAGGTTATTTGGATCCCACGTCAGAACAGAATCTTCATCTGCCAAGTAGACTTCCAACTGATCACCGTAAACAAGACTGTTAGAGACGGTTATCTCTGACGTATATGCGCTGGTACCTATTGCAAGCTGTTGTAATTCTTCTGTAAACAGTAATTCGTCACGTACTACATTATCCCAGAAGATGGAGTTTATGATCGTCGCATGGCTGAAATAACTGCTTGCAAGTCCGCCGCCGATGCCTACATTCTGCTCGAAACTGCCGGTTACCACGTTATCTGCAACAGTACAGTTCGAGATGACAGGCTCTGCGTACCAGTTGGACGAAATAGCTCCGCCGTCACGACCTGCCTCGTTGTTAATCAGCAGAGAATTGAACAGTTTCATTTTTTTCTCAAGCACCATATCCGAACCGTCATAGTAAACGCCGCCGCCGGATGCACTTGCACTATTACCTTCGAAGACCGTGTCATCAACATCGACTATTGATGAGGCGCTGTAGAGACCTCCGCCAAGACCAGCCATCGTCAGACTGCCTATATCGATGTCGGCCAATACTTCTTCGTCAGGCTGTGCCTGGTTGTCCAGTATTGTGGACTTGCTGACATTACCCGTAGAATCCAGAGCATACATACCTGCTCCTTGATAAGCCATATTGCCGTCGAATGTACTGTCTGACATCTCAACATGTGAATCTGCCCAGTACACTGCTCCGCCCAAACATGCCTCGTTACCTGTAAATTGACAAAAATTCGTAAACAGCAGTGTCGAATTCTCTTCGGCACAAACCGCACCGCCATAACTAATGTACATATCGGTCGGCTGGGTTACCGTCTCGGTACCCCCACCAGTTGCAGTGTAGTTAAATGAATTGTCGGCAAGATTGTTGCTGAACTGGCAATCGTCAAACACAACATTACAGTTGTCAACAACATATACCGCACCGCCATAGTTTTCGATCTTAAGGTTCCTGTCAGGCGAATTGTCAGTATTTCCGCCGACTCCGCATGCACCGCCGAATGTCCGGTTACCAATGAACCTGCAACCAATGAATCTCGGTGAACTTTCTTTCTCAATGTATACCGCACCGCCGTAACCGCTGTATTTCCAGTAGTCATCATATTGGCCGCCTTCCAGAAGCTCTTGACTCCACAGCCACAGCAGATATTCTACAAAACCCCCACCCGTGAAGGACGCACTTATATCCCTGCTTTGATATCCATAAGAACGATTGTATAATTGATACTCTGCTTCTTCCCCGCTAAGTCCCCATGTCCATCCGTCCCACCATATCCAGTTGGGGAACGTCAATGGTCCGGTCTCAATGCCGGGAGCCCATTCCCAGTTACCGCCTCTGCCACCATGTGCCCTTCCTTGACCGTTGGACCCGTCACCGCCGTTACCGCCGCGTGCAAAGCAGTTGTTAAACAGGCAGTTCTCGAACACAGGATTACTTTCACCGGTCATGAACACCGCTCCGCCGTATGCACGCCCTGCCCATCCGCCGTCATAGCCATATGGATTGTTGCCACCACCGTCTTCTCCGTCACCGCCCGTTACAGAACATTCGTTAAAGTTGCAGTTGCGGACTGTAGGCGAACCGCCATCTATGATCATGGCTCCGCCGATAAGACTGATCCCGTCAAGGCCGTCCATGTTATTTGTACCTCCTGATTCAAGACCATCCCAGGCGGAACTGATTGTAAAACCGTCGATGATGGTCTTGTCAGTAACACCGATAAGCTTAAAGGTAAACTGTTCCAGAACCGTATTGGCTACTACGTCCGGATTGTCAGGAGCCGAACTGGTCAGGGTAATATCCTTGCCGATTATCTCAATAGAGCAAAGTTCTCGCCAGGGACGTTCAATGCCCGTAGCCGGACGATAGATACCGGTATATACGATAACAGTGTCACCGTCAGCTGCTGCGTCAATAGCATGCTGGATAGTCGTATAAGGTTCACCGCTTCCAACTCTATGAATTCTCGGCTGTTCGAAACTTACCCTGACAGTCTTATCTTCATCCATGATGACAAGGTTGGTTTTCTCTAAAGATGAATCATCTATAGCACCCGACCAGCTTGCAACCCTGTAACCCGTTGCCGGAATTAATTCGATCACAACCGGTGTACTTACATAGTATGTATGAGGGTCTTCCGGCCAATTGCCCGGTACGGGACTCAGCGCATAGGTTCCATGGCAATCGTCAGTATCGCAATCAATTACGTTACCATAGCTGTCAATGATCTCAATAGTAAGCACGTTTTCGAAAGCTGAAGGAGCATCGCCGGCTTCCTGCTCCAGGTTCCTATAGTGATATCCGAGATCAACCAAACCTTGATCATTAAAATTGTCATTTGGATCCGGTATTGCCGGATTTGTCGTAAAGGTATCCAAGGCTATATTTGGGTCATTTGCCAGACCGCTACCGGCATCGATCGCAGGACTTTGATCAACGATTACCCCTGTATCATGTATATATGTATCGTTAGGATTGTTTACTCGCATCTTACAATCATCGACATCAACTATATCGTAACAATCAACCTCGCCTGCTAAACATTCACAATCGTTAGGATCTGTAATTTCAATTTCGTCTGCTCGACCCTGATATAAATAGCTATCACCAAGCGGACCGTCTACAAAATTAGGATCGTCATCATAGATATCTGTATTTTCATCTGTATTTTCAGGTACCAATAGTGCTTCAAGAGCAGCCTTGCCGGTAGTTGTAGCAGGATCATCTCCGGTAGTGCTGTCATATAAACCGTGATCGCCATCGGGATTGTTGTAGAACAAGCTGTAACTTATATTGGCTTCCGTACTGTCGCTTCCTGCATCTTCTCCGATCGCGTGCCCGCTGTTATTTTCAAAAATGCTGTCTATGATCGTCGGCGTCGATGCATAATCGCACCAGAGAGCCCCGCCAAACATGGCTTCATTCTTTCTGAACGTCGAGTTCGTGATATCCGGGCTCGCGCCAAGACTGCACGCTATAGCTCCTCCTCGTAATATCGACGAGTTGCCTGTGATAAGACAGTTCTTTAGGCTGTGGCTCAACAAGGAATTACCAACGCTGAAGTTAAGGCCTCCGCCGTAGCCGTCTAATGCCTCGGCCATATTATTTTCTATTATGGAATTCTCTATGATCGCCGAAACATTTATAAACGCCGCACCGCCGAACTTACCCGTTACGCGGTTGTTGCCGATGATGCCGTTTGCAAATATCACTCCATTAATAGTATCAACACTATTGTCTTCGGGGTCTTTGGAGCCTGTTACGAAATAAGCTCCGCCGCCGTCGACAGCGGTATTGCCGATTATATAGCACTGATCGAAGTTGGCGTTAAATTCCTGCATATATATCGCACCGCCCAGATTCGCAGCATTACCGCCAAAGCTGCAAGCATTAATATCTAATGACAGTAGTGTACCTGCACTAAAAGCGTTGATCGCTCCGCCATTATAAATGGCATCATTACCGCCGAATGTACAATCGGTAAGAGTGGCGTTTCTGTTTAAGGTTATTGCTCCGCCGTTAGTAATGGACGAGTTACTCAGGAAGTCGCAGTTAACAAGATCGATCTGTTCGCCGCTGCCAACATAAATAGCACCGCCTTCTTCGGCATCACTGTTATCCTTGAACAGCGTATCGGAGATATCCACCAGGCTGTTGTCTGCCAGATAGACTGCACCGCCCAGATTACCTGTAAACTCACTGATAAAGTTAGGGTCAGTTGCCCCGATCGTTCCGCCGGAGGCTTCACTGCAGTAAACCGCTCCGCCTCTGGTATAGTTGGTGATTATTGCAGTGGTCGTATCCAGGCCGATAGTAATGTCGCCCACACTTGTCGTATAAGCCGAGTTGCCGGTGAAGGAACAACTATTAAGATCGACTTTTGTAACAATGTCATAATAGATCGCACCGCCGGCTACCTCACCGCTGGTAGCAACTATTCCGTTATCTCCGCTTTGAGCTCGCGGATCAAGATCACTACCCGCCCCTGTCGCTCCGCCTAAGCCCCTAATACCTTCTGAAGCAAAGTTTTCCTGGAAAACACAATCCTGGATCAGAGGTAAGCTCAGACTGGAAACATAAATAGCGCCGCCAATACCGTCGCCTATCGAATTTCCACCGTCGCCGCCCCAGCTTTCATTACCGCTACCTTCGTTAGGACTTCCGCTGCCGCCGACACCGCCGCTTCCGCCGCGAGCAGAGTTGTTAGTAAACGCACAGCCTATGATCGTGGGACTACTGCCATTAATCATCGCAATGGCACCGCCATAACCATTACCGGTACCGTTGCCGGCGGCTCCGCCCCACACACCATCAGCATCAGAATCCTCAGGAATGAAAGGTCCACTGACTCCGTCGCCGCCCTGACCGCCGGTGACATTGTTGCTTACAAATACACAATATTTGATCGTAGGCGATGAGGGCCGGCCTACCGCGTCGGCCTCGCAAAGTATCGCGCCACCGTAACCGTCACCTTCGGCATTTGTGCCGGCCGCTGCGATCACAGGCGAATTGTCATCTGCAGGATCGACTGGGCCGCCGGGGATGCCGCCATTTACACCAAGATCACCTACGATATAACCGTTTACGATCGTAATTCCTAATATAACAGTGTCTTCTCCTTCGCCATTAAAGAAATGGAATGCTCGGCGAGGAGTATATCTTGATCCCTGGCAATCGATTATTGTAGAGGCAATAGTCTCAAATTTAGGATTGTCAGCGTCGATATTGCTTGTGATCGTAAGGGCCTTACCCATTAGGTCAATGCCATTTGGATTGGAAATATAATGAGTAGTATTGGCAAGGGTGATCGTATCGCCGGAGTTTGCAACCGCTATCGCCATTTCGATAGTCGCATACTCAGACGGTACCTGTAGATTGTTCCGGACATGTACAACAAACTCTACTGTAACGGTGGTATCCCCGTACATCGTTAATGTATTGCTTTTCCAGATCGCCTCGTCATTGTCTGTATTGGTCCATTGTACCTTATAACCGTCTGGAACATTGTTCGTAACCTCAAGTTCGATCGTTGCAAACTCATTAAAGACTTCGCTGTCCACAAAGACTTCGCCGTCCACCTTCATGGCCGGCTCATCTCCTTCACTGTTTGGAACTGTTACTATCGTCAGGGTATAGAAATTGTCTGACAATTTTCTATGATAACCCATGTCAACCTGTGTTGTACCCTCCTGGATGTGGGTCACAGAAGTAGTATAGCCGCTGAGACCAACTTCATCGGCAGGTGCACTACCGACGTCAATACACGGACTCGTACTAAAATCGATCTCGCCGAGATAATAGTTACCCAAAACACCCGTAGCAAATATCGGATTAGCATCGATATTGCCATCACCCCAGTCAAGAGAGTCAGGAGCTCCAGCGACGTTAACGCCAAGCTGCCCGTCCTGAACATCACTGTACTCAACTTTGACAAATGCCGGCCAGTCACCACCGCCTACTGATATCTGACTGCCGCCAACGACTGAAAGATTGTCCCAGTAAATACTGTCGGTTACATAAACCGTACTTTTATTGCTGGCATATAGACCCCCGCCGCCATGAACTGTCGCTCCCGGAACCTCCGAAAAAATGCCGGTTACGATGTTATCTACGAACGTACAATTGGATACCATAACATTCGACGCCCAGTTGGCCGCAACTCCAGCGCCGCCAAGTCCGGCAATATTATCTACTAACAGATTGTTGCGAAGCTTTACTTCAGCTTCTTTGCTGGTCGATCCGAAATAAATACCGCCGCCGGTTGCGTTGGTTACGTTGTTCTCGAATGTATTATCCATCACAATAATTTTTGATGTCGAGGCATTAAGACCTGCACCTCGTCCATAGACAACCTCGCCTGGATTTGCCGGCACCTCATCGTCAAATTCGGTGGGATAAGGAGTCGGCTGGACTGTCGCATTGTTGCCGGATATCGTAGAAGAACTGATAACACTCGTAGTCAGCAAAGTATCAACTGTATGGAGACCTGCTCCATGGTAAGCGCTATTATTAAATACAAAGCTTTCGTTTAACGTTATGCTCGAACCACCGGCCCAATAAACACCGCCGCCGGTCGCCGCTTCGTTATCGCTTATGGCACAATCTTCAAATATTAATTCCGCTCCGTCTTCTGCTGCGATACCACCACCGTAACTTATATAAGGATCGAGTCGATAAGATATATCCGCCAGGGTATAAACCCCGTCCGCATCCGGAGCAGGAATTCCCGTACCACCAATATCAAGACCTATTCTGTCAGCTAAGTTGTTACTGATCTGGCATCCGGTAAAGCTGACGATAGATTGTTCGCCGCAATAAACACCGCCGCCAAAGCTTGATATCTTATAACTGATAAGCGGTTCCTGGAGTCGGTCTGACGCCCATCTAACCCCGCCAACGCCGCTATGACCGCCATAAGCCCGGTTGCCACTGATCACACAATCAATGAATGTTACTTCACTGCCTATATCACAAAATGCTCCGCCGCCAAGCCCCGAATAATAAGGATAATCATTAACATAGGGTACAAAATAATCAGATACCCATACCTGCCACAAGGGAACATCCATAACATCGACCTGTAGGCTTGTCGAGTCTATCCATACACGGTTGGGCGGACTGTATCCGCCGCCATAGTTGGCAATTCCGCCGTTATCATCAAAATTACCGCCGTCTCCGCCCTCTCCGCCGGCTACAGTATTATTTAGTATCTGGCAGTTAGTAAATGTAGGCGCGCTGTCTACACCGCAATATACGCCCGCACCATGGGCCCAGCCGGGCCAGCCGCCGCGGCCGGCGTTCTCGTCATCAACGGCATTCGCTCCATTGGAGCCGTCTCCGGCAAAGAGCCCGTTATCTGTGATAACACAGTTCTTGATCACGGGAGATGCCCCCGCAGCAACGTATATGCCCGCTCCCTGCCAACCACCACCGTCAAAACCGTCAGGATGGTACTCATCCGGATCACGCGTACCATCTTCACCTGCATCTCCAATATAACCGCCGCAGTTCCGGATCGTAAATCCGTCAAGAACCGTATCGGATTCTGTATTAGAAGCAAAATAAACACCAAAACGACTATAGTTATTAGTTCCCCAAAGACCGTCGATTATCGTATTTGCTACAACATCTGGATCGCTCGGATCTTCCGATTTAATAGTTATCGCCTTATCTATGGCGATATAAAGATCGGAACCAACTCCCAGTCCCAATCCTATAACAGTACTTATTCCCCCCTGAGAAGCTGACCACACGCCGGTTGGGACGATGATGATATCACCGTCTTCTGCATCCTCCACCGCCGACGGAATAGTCGGATATTCACCGTCAGTACTAACATGAAGAACACGTGCTGCTATGAATTCAACGCCAACCGTGATCGTACTGCCGGAAGGCATACCCTTGCCATCGATTATTATATAGTTTATCAACTCGTTTGTAGAATCAAAGAACGTACCGCCCGACCAGTTACCGACCTTGAATGTATTGCCCGGATGGGCCGTCAGGGTAACAAGCGTACCCTCGGAATACATGCCGTTATCGGGAGCCGGATAAAATGAAACTGTTCCCTCGCCTGCCAGAACCTGAACTTCCAGGATGTATTTCGCTGATGAAGAGCTCGCAGTATCTCTGTGGAAACCAAGATCAACCTGGTTGTTAGGATCAGACGGATTTACTCCGTCGTCTAATGTTCCATCGGCCATTACAGTATAAGCATCAAGAGTGCTCGTACATGCCGAATCGTAGCAAACACTCGACGACAATTCCGAGCCGTAATTTATGGCCAGGCTTACAGGGTCAAGATAATACCCGCCTAAAGGTCCCGTAACGAACAGCGGGTCACTGTCGTTCGGATCCGTCACACTCGTCAAACCGTTAAGTGCCACCTCACCGGTGTAGACGCCAATACTGTTATCATAATCGCCGCCGTCATTGTCATAGAACAGACTGTTAACGATCGTTACATCGTCGGATAAGTCCTCATCATAAACCGCCGTGCCAATATTGCCGGCAAAAATGCTGTCTATAATACTGGCCTGTCTGAAATACTCGAAGCTCCAGTCCATATACAACGCCCCGCCCCCGCCCTTATCTCCTGCCTCGTTACCGCTGAACGTACAGTTTTGTACCATCGGAGCTACATAGAATTTACAACTAATGCCGCCGCCCTTATCCGTAGCATAGTTATTCGTGATCAGACAGTTCACTATGTTATGAATCGGTGTTGGAAACAATACACTAGATGAATTCGCAACCGAGAAGCTGATTCCGCCGCCATAGCTGTATGGGCCCTCCGCACGGTTGCCTTCGATAATACAACTATAAATATCGGCAGAGGTCTTCTCTGCTGATATACCGCCGCCGCCAGACCACTCTCCCGTAGAACGGTTATTGGTGATCGTTCCGCCGTCGATCGTAAAGTCTCCGTTAAGAAGGAACATACCGCCGCCGTTAAGAGCAACATTGTCGTCAAAATAACAGTCCGTAAATGTTGTGCCAATAAAGTCCCTGATGTAAATGGCTCCGCCCCTAGATGCGCTGTTGCCCATGAAGTTGCTGCCGCTGATATTCATCGAAACCGATGATCTTACTAAGTCATTAGGATCTGCAAAAAAGATCGCTCCCCCGTCACCGACAAGATCATTGTCGCTGTCCGCTATGTTATCTGTAAAGATACAATTGGTAATAACGGCTGCCTTTAATCCGTTTTCAATGTATAACGCTCCGCCGCTCTGCTCACAGTTGTTCTCGATAAACGCTGTATTCTGGATCACAAGATCTGTCCACCCGCGATTAATATAGACCGCACCGCCGGAATGGACGTCTGGCACATCAAAGAGCCCGGTGCCTGCAAATAACCCTGCGTACACCGGATAACCATTGCCGACAAAAGAACTGTCCTGAATATTTATATCACAATTAGGATTGCAATACAGGGCACCTGCAAGGTTATTATTGAACCGGCAGCCGTTTACAATGTCCAGATCCATCGTACCATTCGGATCACAGTACACTGCTCCTCCTGTTGTATATACAAAATCTTCAAGATCAAGACCTGTCAGAATAAAACCGAATAGTATTAAATTATCGTAACCGGCAGCATTCTCGCTAAACCTGCAGTTATCCAACTTAAGCTGGTCGTTATGGGCATAGATCGCTCCGCCTGCCATCGTTTCACGAATGCGTACAACGCCGTTTCGCTCAAGCTCTATCTCATCGTCATTAAGTGCGTTGCCCAGTGAACCTCGCGCTCCTGCTACACCCGCAACACCTTCTCTGGCTATATTATCATTAAAGGTACAGTTGACAATTTTCGGATTGCTCGGCGTACCATCACAGTAGATCGCTCCGCCAAAACCGTCTGCACCGACGCCAAGTATCCCTACACCGCCAAAGCCCGGAATACCGAAGCCGTCTGACGCACCTGCGTCACCCGGCTGGCCGCCGCGGCCTTCAAGACCGTTAGGACCGTCCGGATCTGAGCCTCCACCAGTGCCGCCGTCGCCGCCGTTGCCGCCGCGGACAATATTGCTGACAAATGTACAGTTACTGATCGTCGGAGTGCTGCCGGAAATAACTGCTATTGCTCCGCCAAAGCCGTTACCGTCACCATGGCCGCCATGGCCGCCCCACTGGGCATCGTCCTGTGGGTCCTCACCCGCAGTAATAAGGCAGAGGTTCGTCCAGGGAGCCCATGAACCAGCGGCGCCATCGCCGCCGCGAGCTCCGGTTACTAAGTTATTTTCAAATACGCAATGATCGATCGTCGGTGAACAGGCTGCCGAAGTATCGATTAGTGCAGGGCTGCCGCCTGTATAATCTCCAACAAGGATCGCCCCGCCGTAACCGTCACCGGATGCGTTCTGACCGGAATTGGCAAAATCAATACACGCATCAGCCGCGTTGCCTGGATCAAGAATTCTTGGTACTCCAGGAACCACACCCGTCAAACCGAGTCCCGTCGCGCCAGGCTGACCATCGCCGGAGAAATATCCATTGATAATAGTAAATCCTCTAACAGTGTTCGTACTGTCTTCCGGATGATGGAAATGGAACGCTCTGTAAGAATTATATTCACTTCCGCTGCAGTCGATGATCGTTTCGGCGATCACGTCCATGGACGGGTTATTAGGATCGATAAAACTCGTAATTGTAATATTACTCTTACCGTTAAAATCAAGTCCTCTGTTCGATGTCCCATTGTTGACAAGATGAGTACCGATATCAACTATTATCGTATCGCCGGAATTAGCTGCAAATAATGCCTCTCGGATAGTAAGATACTCTGTCGGTACCAACAGATTGTAAGACATATTTAATTCAAACTCGACGATAACCGTTCTGTTACCATTCATGATTACAGTAACCGAAGTTTGAAGACCCGCAGGATCATTATCCGTACCAAACCACCTTCTGACCCTGTAATCCACCATATTGGGATCAGTATCGGGAACAGCAATAATAGTTACACTCGTACCGGGCGCATAGTCTCCCGTAGGGCTTGAAGGCACTGCATAAACTGTACCCCCGATACCATCTAACACTTCCAGAGTAAGTTTATACGATGCAAACTGAGCTGTAACAGATCTATCGCTGTCCATCGTTACGACATTAGTAAAACCGGTCAAAGTATCATCGTCTGTACCGGTCCAGTTAATTGCATAACAGTTGGGATCCGCCTCTGGAACAATGCTCAGCAGAACCTCTGTATACCAGTTGTAAGCAAATGGCGTAGGATGATCCGGATCGATCGACATACCGGCCGGCGCGTCCAATAAACTCGTAGTCAATGTATATTGAGGCAGCGGATCAAATAGATCGTGATGATAGCCCATGTCTACCATGCTGTTAGGATCGTAGCCTCCAGGTCCGCCATCAGGAACACTGTTGGTCCTGGTCGTATAATTATCCATTGCAATATTTGGATTTGTCGATAGACCGCTGCCAGCATTAACTGCACGGCTGGTGTCCAACTGACCGGCATCTATCTGGCGAAGGAAGTAATTGCCAATAAACAGCGGATCATCGTCAAAATTGAAACTCGCAGGATCCCAGGCGAAAGTATTCGGGGCAAAATCATAATAAACTTCACCGTTAAGTATGCTGCCGTCTTCAATATAAACCGATGGTTGCACGGCCATACTATAATTGATGGCTGCACCGAGATTTACCCTCGGCTTGGTTATCTCAATTTTAGTATCGGTAATCGGATCACCCGTTTTACTCAATATATCCCTAACCTGATAAGGGGAAAGATAATGTCCGGTCTTTGCCAGAGCCGCATGTTGCAACACCGCAACGGTACCTGCCGCGTAAGGACAAGCAGCAGATGTACCATTAAAGAATCCATAGTAATCACCTTCAGTGTAACCGTCTTCACCTACAATATCCGTCGTGTATGCATTTTCTGAAGGTGCAAGGATGTCGAGGAAATCAGCCGTATTTGAATAACATGTCACTTCATCCGGATTGGTTTGCACTCCGCATGCACCTGATATAAATGAAGCATCATAAACAGCACCGACGGAGATAACACTGGATATAGCCGCAGGCCATCCCATCGAATCTGTGAAATAATCATTACCGGATGAAGCCAGAACCGTAATACCAACTCTGTTGGCATTATCTGCCGCTGCCTTCATCGCCGGTGAGCTGGCATCGCCCTCTTCTGGAGTAAAGAATCTCCCGCCGCCAAAGCTGGTACTTGTCACCATGATCGGATTCGCTGGATCGTCGTTTTGATGAGTAACACACCAGTCCCACGCCGCGATCATAGAAGCAGTCGAAGCAGAGCCGGAATCATCTGGAGAAATTTTCAACGCGTATATCTTTGCACCAAGCGCTACGCCACCAATATAATCGGTGCCCGTACTTAAATCGTCACCGGCAGCAATACCTGCACAGTTCGTACCATGTGCATTACCTACAGGCATCGGATCGGCATCATTCATACCCATATCATACCCGCCGATCACCTTGTCATTCGGGAAGCCTCCGCCGCCAAGCGCAGGATGTGTATAGTCAACACCCGTATCGCAAATGGCGATGGACATACCAGAACCGTCAAACACTCCACGAGCTTCGAAAGCGTTCATTAACGGTACACCCTGGGCAAGCATAATTGTCAATATCCTGACAGGTTCGACAAATGCAACTTCAGGATTAGCAAGCAATTTCTCAAGCCCAGCCGGACTAACCTCTCCGGAGAAACCTGCCAGATTTTCATACTGGTAACCCAGTGTAAACTCGCCTGCAGTTAATGTAGACATAACTGAAGACTGCAAAGCACCTATCTGGGTTTGCATTGCATTGAGTTGAGCTTGTGAAGTCCAATCGGTTGATTCGATTAATCCATCCGAAACAGCAAGAGTCACGATCGCTGCAACTTTTTCGTCTCCGGCATTAAACTTATCATAAAACGTCTGGCCTTCGATCAAAGTCGCACCACCACCCTGCGACAAATTGTTAACGATTAATACTTCTTCATCGCCATCAATTGCATTCGGGTCATACGGAGGTCCTATGTCACTGTATGTAATGTTCAAAGATGATGGCAACGGATAAGCTTCATCGCCGCTGCCTAACGCTATCTGCGAACCTCCAACTCCCTCGTTGTCCCATATAATACTATCGATAACTTCGACGTTACTGCCGTATGAAATGTACAGGCCACCGCCTGAATTGTCCAATCCCGTCAATTGATTGTCAGCAATTGTAGTATTAGAGATCAAAGCTTCGGCATACCAGTCACATGAAACACCACCGCCGTCTCGTTGAGCACTGTTGTCAACTACAAGACAGTTCTTCAACTCCATAGTAGAGACCAGAGGTAATAAATTGTTCGGACCGCCAGCCAGGTATACACCACCGCCGGAACCACGGGCCGAATTGCCGCTGATGATACAATCAGATACCACCGACAAGCTGGCAAAGCTGAAAATTCCGCCGCCATAGCCGAATATCGTACCGTCACTTAAATCAAGATTCGCAACATTATCCTCTATCATACAGCCGACAATATCTATAATGCTCTCGACATAAAATACTCCGCCGCCGCGAACAGCATCATTGGCAAACAGGTTACATTCGAAAACTGTTACTCCGGCAGCATTAGTAGAATATATCGCACCGCCATCTTCATTGGCTATATTACCGTTGAAATCACTCTCAGTGATGATTCCTGAACAGTCACTATTGATATACACTCCGCCGCCCATTCTCGCTGTATTGTCAGTGAAGATGCTGTCTTCAATAGTAATATTATTCCTAAATCCATAAAAAACCGCACCGCCATCACCAATATAACCTTGGTCACCACCGCCTAAGACCATTACATTATTGATAAAGGTACAACCAGTCACTGTCGAAACACATCCGATATTAAGATAAAGTCCCGCACCAAATATACTTGCAGTATTGCCCTCAAAACGGCAATCAATAAATTCAGGCGTAACACCCACGGAACCATAAACCGCTCCGCCAGAACCGCCAATAGCAGAACAGTTACTGAACGTACAGTCTATAAATTTCGGACTACTGCTCAAACTCATATACACTGCTCCACCGTTGGCGAGGACAGTGCTGCAGTTGTCGACCGTAACATTTCTAAGGACAGGTGCGCACTCGTTGCCAATATAAATTGCCCCACCATTACCGTTGATAACACTACAGTCACTTATCGAAACATTCACGATAGTAGGGCTGCTTGCGGAATCAATATATATCGCACTGCCCTGTCCATCTGTAAGATTTCCGTTAATGATCGTAAAGCCGTTTATAACCGTCCCCGATCCCTCACCGCTGTCAATAACAAAACCACGGCCACTGGATTGAGCATCGATAACTGTGGTGGCAACTACGCCTGGGTCATCCGGATTAACGCTGGTCACTATGATCTCTTTACCCTGCAGATCAATATCACCATCGTATATATTTCCGGCCACAACTAAGGTATCACCGTTTTCGGCACTGTTGACCGCCTCACGTAAAGCATTACCTCCGCCTGAAACATCAATCCTTTCCGGCTTTCTGAATTCTAACGTAAATGTCTTGTTAGAATCCATCAAGACTTCAATGGTGTTGCCGATCGAGATAAGGTTGTCTTCATTGTCATACCATCCCTTGATGTAATATCCCGCATCCGGCACACCCGTAAGGGTTACGATCTGGCCCTCGTAATGCCAAACGCTGTTCGGATCGAACTGAACGGATCCATGGATGCCAGGATCATTAACATTTTCCCGAATAACCACTTCCAAGTCGTAACGAGATGCACCTCTGGAATAATGGTAACCTATATCTACTGGATCCAGGTCAGGACTGCCATCGACATTCGTGGTATAGCTGCCTGATAAAAGTGCGATAGCTCCCGGCGCACCGTTATCACCGCCATCAATGCAGTCACTGCCTTCATCCAGATAGTAATCAACTACAAAGTTCGGATCGCTCTGGATGTTCTTTGTGCCTGCATCCCAACTACGATCACTGGGATCCCAACCAACAACTGTCGAACCTTGGTCCACAAAAATCGAGTCACCTTGTATCTCAGGAACCCCATTAACAACTGGGAAAATATATCGTCCAATAATAGTGCTGTTTCGGCTGTCGTAGATCAAACCGCTTTCTAAATTAGTATCCAGAAATGCGCCGTTAACTCCCGATCCGTCAAATTCGTAGAAGGTGCCTGGAACTCCTGTTCCATTAGAAAAACCAACATGTGCCGACTCTCCACCAAAACCGTCTACTCCGCCGCTGGCATCACCTGTTTCCCACTGGATTCTATCGTAGTTAAATTCAATATCGAAATCTCCCGGATTACGCTCGGAACGGTCTATTAAAATTAACTGGAAGCTGTTCAGCTTATCGGCATGTTCAAAGAAATAACCAACGTTTACCCAGTTGACGCCAAATGCATTATGACCATCGATCACTCCTTCACCATAAGCGTAGCGAACCAGATCCGAACCTGCCGCACGTGTATCAACGTCTGCAAAGAAAGGCGCGATAATTGAGGTACCTATACCGGTTGTTAAACCAAACGGCGTAAAGACCCACAACGGTGCGTCAAACGTTATGTTACCATTATTGTTAATATACAATTCCTGATAAAACGTATTGAAGAAATTGAGCTCAAAACCGACAGGTATCAGATCGGTCGATCCGTCATCGTTTGCTGCCAGTGAATACTCATCAAAACCTTCTCGAATCCTTGGTCCTGTAGCGCCTAATTCTGCGAATAAACTTTCCGTTCCGCGAGCATGGATGTCACTATAGGTGATATTGACTACTGATGGTATACCAGAATTACCCACCGCGATCTGTGAACCATTAAAACCTCGGTTATCCCAGATTATAGTATTGGTTATGTCTAACGTGCTTTCATGGGCAGCAAAGATACCTCCGCCAAAACCGCCCAATCCGGTTATCCGGTTATCAGCAATTGTACAATTAGTAATTTCCGCTTCAACATACCAGTCTGCAGCTAAGCCGCCGCCGCTTTGGGTCGCACTGTTATCCGTGATCAGACAGTTATTTAATTTAGGAACTGCCCCTGTCAATGGAAGCAACGTGTCGGGATCGCCGGCTAAGTATACACCACCGCCGGACCCGCTGGCAGAGTTGCCCGTAATAACAGTGTCAGATATTGTGGTATCACTGGTGAAGTTATAAATACCGCCGCCATAGCCAAAAAGAGTCTCAACATCTTCTTCACCAATATAATCTTCAGCGATATTATTGAAAACAGTACCCCCGGTAATCGTCGCAATACTTTCGACCAGATATATACCACCGCCAAGATAAGCAGAGTTAGAAGTAAACTTCGTTTCAAAATTCTCCTTCGTACCTGTGTTCGTACTGCTAATATCAACAGTAGAGCCAGTGGCATAAATACCGCCGCCGACAGGCATCACATTATCAACAAAGTTACAGTCGACAACCATTCCGACAGTCTCTTCGCCAAAGTAAACACCGCCGCCATAACCAAGATACTGATCACCGCCGGCATAAGTCGGATCATCCGCTAAAGAATTTGAATTACCCAGGAACTGACAATCATCGAATGTCACGCTAGACTCATCTTCGCAATAAACACCTCCACCCGAAGTCGGAATGTGATAATTCTCACGAGGCCGTTCCTGTGCATTGTTAAAATCGAAACCACCAAGACCGCTGACACTGCCCTGGACAATGTTGTTGCTGAATGTACAACCGGTGAAAGTTCCGGTACTAAGACCGTCACAATAAACACCGCCGCCATTCGGGCTGTATTTTAATGGGTCCGGCTGAAGCGGATCCCAGTCACTCAAGCCACCGTAACCGCCAAAGCCAGAGACTAAACCGCCGTCACCACCATTACCACCTATTCCACCGATGGCAACGCAATTAGTAACCATTGTGTTTATAAATTCTGGTGTAGCTTCGCTGCTGTAATAGATACCCGCACCAAGCGCCCTGCCTGAAAGACCCCCGCGACCGCCGTCTCCGACACCGGCACCGTTTCCGCCATCACCACCATCACCTGCCGTTGCAGTACAGCCGTCAACCGTCGTATCTTCGATCGTGGTGCTTCCTGAACGGATATAGATACCGGCACCTGCTGCGTCGCCGCCCTTACCTCCATTACCACCATCATCGTCCGAACCGCCATTGGATCCGTCACTACCGGAAAGACCGATCACGCGACAGTCTTCTATAATACAATTAGTGATAAGCGCATCGCCCCTGTCAACATAGATACCGGCACCGCCGACAAGACCGCCGTTACCGCCATCACCACCTCTTTGACCTCCTCCACCGGCAACACTCGCTCCAGCTGTTCCGCCGGTCCTCTGGCAATTGCGAATTATAACATTCGAAACAATATGATCGCCCCAAATTGTAACAGCACCTATCAAGAATTCTCCGGGAGTACCGCCGTCATCGCCTGGAATTATGCCGTCATCACCTGGAATCGCTAAGAAAACATCGGAATTAATAATAGTTAGCCCGTTAAGAGTTACTGAGCCTTGGCCGGTCCCGACCAGATGGAAACCACCAAAGATTTCGCCCTGATCACCGGAACAGTCAATAACTGTGCTCTCCGGATTACCAGAATCAACACCACTGATGATTATGTTCTTATCTATAACAAATCCTGTACCAGGGTAGGTCCCACTGTGGATCAGGATCGTGTCGCCGTTTTCTGCATCATTTATCGCATCCTGAATACCCGTGTATCCAAATTCGCCACTGCCGGGAACAATCAGGGTACGATGAATATCTTCCTCAAAAGAAACTACTATTTCCTTGTCGCTGTCGAATATCACATCAACCTGGCTAATGTTCCACGATGGATCATCATCTGTTCCTATCCATTCCTTGACACGATAGCCGGGATCAGGAGCGACTATGATCGTTACAACTTCACCAACATTATATTCTGTTTTATCTGGTGAAATACTTACCAGGATGCCGTTTGCATTGAGTGGGTCGATATCAAAATCAAGCGTAAACGGACCTGCCAATGCCGGGTAGTGATAACCCATATCTACGTCATTTGCATCAGGCGCATAGTCCGTTCGAGTTATGTATACAAAAGCAGGATCCAAAGTACTTGCAAATACACTGGCCAAAACGCTTCCGGCATTAAAAGCAGGACTGTTATCGCTCTGGCCGGCCAATACCTGGCTCAGATAGAAATCTCCGAAAACACCTGTTGCAAACAATGGATCCTGATCTTTGTTAGTATCCTGATCCCACGTTAAATTGTCAGGTTCGGTACCGGTGTAAACAAGATCCTCTCCACCAGCGACAATACTATTGGAAACATCAACAAACGACGCATACTCTCCGAAACTAATCGATATCTCAGGACCGGCAGCCGGTTGATTTTGCCAGGCTGATTCATTGTTCCAGAGAATAGAATCGACAACGGTTACACTGCTGCCGTAACCGGCATACAACGCACCACCGCCATCGCTAAACTCATCCCCAAATTCTCCGGTTACTTTATTACCAAATATGGTACAGTTCGATATTATCGGAAAAGAGAACTTGTTGATCGACAGACCGCCGCCATTAAGACCGGCTATATTATTTGTCAAAAGACTATTACGCAAAACAATCGATAATTCACTCTCATCCAGATTATTTGCACCGAAATATATCGCTCCGCCGTATGCGCTGGTCTGGTTTCGGTCGAACTGACTGTTTGTAACCTTGATCCTTGATGATGACGCGTATAGACCGGCACCGAGACCGGAAACCGTCTCGTCAGGATTAGGAACAAAGTCAGGATCTGCAGGCGCAGGATAAGGTACCGGCTGAACTACCGATTCATTATTTGAAATGATACTGGAATTGATCACACTTTCTTTGTCAAGTGCATTGATTACATGAAGACCTGCTCCTTCATAGGCTATATTCTCTAAAATGCTGCTGTTATTGGTCTCTACAGATGACCCTGAACCACAATAAATACCGCCGCCTATTGCAGATTCATTACCGCTGATAACACAATCTTCGAATATCAATTCCGCATTATCTTCCGCTGCGATACCACCGCCATAACTTACATAAGGATTTATACGATATTCTATAACATCAGTAGGATTATGGCCGCCTCGACTCACGGCATATCCGACTCTGTCAGATATATTGTCGGTGATCTGGCATCCCGTAAAGCTGACCTTCGAATTAGCACCGCAATAAACACCGCCGCCAAAACTCGGGATCTTATATGCGATCAAAGGTTCTATAGGACGCCCGCCTGTCCAGGAACCTCCGACACCGGTCTTACCGCCATAGGTCTCGTTTTCACTTATGATACAATTTTCGAAAGTTACATTACTTCCAGCATCGCAGAAAACTCCGCCGCCAAGACCGGAGTAATACTCAGGCTCGTCCACATAAGGCCCGAATGTCCACATTGAAAACCATATTTGCCAAAGAGGCACGGTAAAGGTTTGAGTCTGCGGATCTACACCTATATATAACATCCCTGGAGATGGGGCCGTCGATACGGTAATATTCAAGTAATCGTCAGGAACATAACCGCCTCCGTAGTTAGGATAAACGCTTGCATGACCCTGATTACCTCCATTACCTCCATCACCGCCAGTGGCTACATTACCGGTTATCTGACAATTGATAAATGTAGGACTGCTTCCCACACCGCAATAAACACCTGCACCATGACCCCAGCCGGGCCATCCGCCACGGCCTGCATTATCATATTCACCGGTAGTATTACTTACAGAGTCACCGGCTATTCCATTTCCGCCATGTCCACCATTAACAACGTTTCCGGTTATTATACAGTTCTTGATCGTCGGACTTGCACCGGCCCATACATAAATTCCGGCACCATCAAGTGGTGGCCCGTCTTCACCATTAGGATGATAGTTGTTGTCGGCACGGCTGCCGTTCTCTCCAACATCTGTGAAACCTCCGCAATTCCTGATCGTAAATCCGTCAAGGATCGTATCCGGACCGGTTGTCGCTGCAAAGGAAACACCAAGACGCGAGTAATCATTGGTGCCCCTCAAACCGTCGATAATTGTAATAGCTACTACCGCAGGATTATCCGGATCCGTCGATTGTAAAGTTATAGCTTTATCAAGCAATATTGAGTTACGAGATGTAAGCCCGACTGGTTCTGCCCAGACACCCGGAGGGACAATAATAGTGTCGCCATCCCTGGCTGCATCTATCGCAGAACTGATCGTCTGATAGTCTGGATTACTCCCAACATAAAGAGTACGAGACGGCGCGAACGAAACTATTATATCCATATCCTGATCCATCTTTACCATATTGATCGAAACTGCTTGATCGTCAAAAATTCCGCCGATCCAGTTTGAAATATTCATACTCCCCGAAGCCGCTGTCATTTTTACGACCGTGCCTGCATAGTATTCGTAATAACCGTCAATAACATAATCAGGATTAAGCGGTTGCGGTTCAACGTTAACCGTGCCGCTTCCCTGGTCAACAGTTATCGTCAAACGATACGTATTAAGATTTGTCAACAAGTCCCAATGATAACCAAGGTCTACCAACAAGGTATCCGGGCTGTCCAATTCCTCGTCCGTGGTGTAGTTGCCTAGATTGTCTGTGCCCGCTAGAGGATTGACCATCACTAAACTTGCATTAAGGCGACCGGCATTTACCGCAATACTAGGTAGTAATTGATCGAGATAATATGCACCCAGCGGACCGGTAACAAACGCCGGATCACCATAAAGCGTACCTGTGGTCTGGACATAGTCTCCGTTGTAGTCACCACCAAAATTATTATAAAATAAACTGTTATTCATCTCTACAACACCGTCAACCTCTTCTACATAGATCGCACTACCGGAACAGTTTTCAAAGATCGTTTCATTGATTACCGGACCGCCGTAGCCCAGCTCCGTCGTCCAATCGACAAATATACCGCCGCCAAAACCACTTTCAACACTGTTATCGCTGAAAGTACAGTTCGCGATCACAGGGGCTGCAAGCCATTCAAAAGCAACTGCTCCGCCACCGTAACCGGATGTGTTACCTGTCAGCAAAGAGTTGGTCATATAATGGGCTATCAAGGGGTTACCACCCCAAAAATCTATTGCTCCGCCAAGAGCCCCCGCACCTTCGGCAGCATTGTTCTGGAACTTAGCGTTGAAAATATTAGCACTCGTATTTTTGAATACCGCTCCACCCCCACCGCCAAGATAATCGGTAGAGATGTTAGAACTGATATCACCGCCGTCAATCGTAACACTTCCAAAGATCCCAACATTTGTATTTGTATTGGTCAGATACATCCCACCGCCATTCTCAGATGTATTGCCGACAAAAACGGTATCGGTAAACGTACTGGCAGCAGCCGAGGAATATTCCATGTAAAGACCGCCGCCCCATGCACCGCTATTCTCATCAAAGACACATCGGTTAAGGTCAAGACCATCCACGTCAGAGAGAATTGCATAAACTCCGCCGCCATCGCCTGTTGCCCATGAAGCGCTACCGGCAACGTTGTTAATGAACAGGCAATCATCGATATGAGAATTAACTCCGGCCGATGTATCTAAATCAATATAAATCGCTCCGCCGTCCCCAACACAGCTGTTACCTTCAAACATACAATTATAGATATCTAATAGTGTACTTCCGCTAAGCGTAAATGATGCTCCGCCGCCAGAGTGAGGTGAATAGTTATTTTGAAACACGGAGTGCCCGACTGTAACTGAGCTTACCAAATCGCCCCAAACCGCTCCGCCTAAGTTACCGGTGAAACTGCAATCATGCAAATCCACACCACTACCCGTCGAATACCATAGCGCACCGCCGGATGTGAGGGCACTGGTTACGAAGCCAAGGGGCAGCATAACAGTATTTGCATAAGCAGCGTTACTGGTGAAATCGCTGCCCTGGATTTGCACGCCGGTACTGCCGTCAATATAAGCTGCTCCGCCAGCCATAATAGCGTTACCATAAATAGTGCTCGTACTCTCTACAAGTTCCCATCTAGCTACAATAGGGCCAGGAATTACCCAGTACCAATCTATAGCAGGATATGGAAAATCAATGGCATCTCCGGCACCTCTTTCACCGGCAAAAGCAGCAGGACCATTGGTCGCAGCATTCACATTAAATTCACACTCGATTATCGTTGGATTACTATTTCCATCGGCATATATCGCACCGCCAAAACCCTCACTACCGGCATCCATAACACCTGGTATCCCATAACCGTCAAGCACTCCTGCTGCAATTGGAGGGATATTTCCGGCAAGTATTTCTGATGTAATTCTATCGATAGCTCCGGTATCACCGGGATTTCCGCCCCTGCCTTCCTCGCCGCCATCGCCACCATCGATCGCATCTCCGCCTCTACCGCCATTACCGCCAAAACCACCCTGGGCCCTGTTATTATCAAATCTGCAATTGTCTATCGTCGGATTACTACCGGCAAGACAGGCTATCGCACCGCCAAAACCCCAGCCGTCACCATGACCGCCGGCACCGCCCCACTGACCGAATTCAAAAACATTACCATCGGGATCATTGGGATTGGACCACCCTACATCCGTAGAGTCATCCGGAAGTGGAGGTGAAAAATATCCATCCTCGCCGTCACCGCCGCGGGCACCGCTGGCAACATTGCCTATAAACACGCAGTGTTCAATCGTAGGTGATGCAGGATTTGTGAAAGCTGCCGTAACCGGATTCACATGTCCGTTGATAGCACCAGACGGATAATCTCCGCACAATATCGCTCCGCCATAACCGTCACCCTGAGCATGCTCACCCCAATTAGCATAATAATTCCAGTACAACGGGTCATTAGGGTCTGTCAAAAAAATATCGACTAATGGCCCGGAATCAGCCGCTAGAAAACTAGTATCACTTCCATCGCGACCAACTCCTGTCGGCCCGGGGAGACCGTCACCGGGAATAAAACCGTTAGTGATCGTAAGGCCCCTGATAAAAATGCCAGGACCCTCACCGTTATTGAAATGGAATGCACGCAAAGGATTATTCGTACTGCCGCCGCAATCAATGATCGTCGCGTCAATGGTCGCCTGATCAGGAGAACTCTTACTGACATCACTGGTTATCGTAAGGTTTGTCCACGGGTTACCTTGGGCATCCAGAGGGTTAAGCGTATATCCAAGGTAACCGGGCTTAAGATGCCAGGGCCGCACATAGTGCCTACCACCCTCAAGGATGATATAATCACCGTTAGATGCGCTGTCGATCGCAGCCTGAATATCGTCGCCAACCCTGACGGATATCGGCGCCGCGAAACTAACACTACTAAAAAACGCCGCAAGGATTAATCCAATTATTATATTCCGGCCCATGGCACACTCCTCAAAACTTCTATTACGTTTATGCATCTGTTTAATTCCTAAATATCGTAATCAACAAAAAAATTGTAGGCAAACCGCGCAATATGCCCTGCAATTAAAAAAACATCGTATTATTATCGGAAAACGCTCTCTTTAGGTTTAACATATTAAAACCGCACTAAACCCGGTAATTCGTAATGCAAACCAGACGAAAACAGCATTTACAGTATCGATAGGACACTCCAGAATCGCCTGAAAAACACCCCCCCGCCTACGTCCGATATTATCAATATTAGTAATACTGACCACCCCCGTCTATTGTTTCAATTATTGCCGCAAAATCTTACTTTAAATGCAAAAAAATATGAAAATTACGTAAAATAATAAATATTTTCAGCTTTTTAAGGATTCCAGAAAAGAACGATCTCACCAGGATAACATGAAAACTGCTAAAAAATGAAAAAACACTTCATAAAAACACGGTTTCTTGGTAAATTGGACGGCTTAAACGACTTTCAACAATTGGAAAAAGCCCTTTAGCATTAACATGGCATGGGAATATGATATGAAACTAGAAGTGAAAAAATCCGCTTTAAAAGGAAAAATCGCCGTTCCAGGCTCAAAATCACATACTATTCGTGCCGTTGCCATCGCTTCACTAGCAAACGGCCAAAGCCGAATAACCAACCCACTGATCTCAAGCGACACAATAAGCGCGGTAAAGTGCTACAGGGACATGGGAGCACAAATAGACAATTCCAACCGTCTCTGCTGGGATATTATCGGAACAAACGGCAAAATTGACGCCTGCCCAAGGACGATCGACGTCGGAAACTCTGGAACAACACTTCGGATCGCCGCAGGATCGGCAGCACTGGCAGATCAGGACGTACAAATTAACCTAACCGGCGACCAGCAGATACAGGCCAGACCAATTCAGCCGCTTCTCGACTCCCTCAACGACCTCGGAGCAAAAGCACTATCAGAAAAAGCGAATCAATGCGCCCCAATTACCATAAAAGGCACACTCAACGGAGGAAAAACCACCATTAAGTGTATTACCAGCCAGTACTTATCGAGCCTGCTCATGGCAGCACCACTGGCCGATGGCGATACAGAAATAGAAGTAACCCTCCTAAACGAGCCAGATTACGTCCAAATAACCCTCGACTGGCTCGACAAACAGGGCATTCAATACGAAAACGACGACTTCAAAACCTTCCGCATCTCGGGCCGCCAGCAATACAAGCCGTTCGAGATGGCAATACCTGCTGATTTCTCATCTGCCACCTTCTTTTTGTGTGCCGGAGCCATCCTCGACGCAGACATTACCCTAACCGGCCTGGACTACACAGACTCCCAACCGGACAAAGCTGTCGCAGATTACCTCCGCCAGATGGGGGCAGACGTACAAATTGAAGGCAATAAAACAAGAATTCGGCCAAAAAAACTCTACGGGCAAACAATTGACATGAATAAAACACCCGACGCACTCCCGGCAATGGCGGTAACTGCATGTTTTGCCGAGGGGACCACAAAGCTCGTAAATGTAGCTCAGGCAAGAAATAAGGAAACGGACCGCATAAAATGTATGACAACCGAGCTAAAAAAAGCTGGCGCAAACATTGAAGAATTACCAGATGGTGTTATAATACAGGGTTGCAACTTGACCGCAGCCGATTTCGGCGGTTGGCATGATCACCGAATTGTCATGGCTCTTAGCTTGGCCGCAATGGCAACGGAAGGAACTTCGACCATCGACACCGCAGAAGCGATTAACGTAACTTTCCCCGATTACGTTGAGTTGATGAAAAGTATCGGGGCACAAATGAAAATTCTATAACAGGAGTAGAGATATGTTTGGTTGTAACATTGGTCGTAACTTTCAGGTATCCGTAGCAGGCGGTTCGTATCAGGACGGCCTAACTGCCATCGTTCATGGGAGCCCGCCGGGAATGCTCATCACAGAGCAGGAAATTTATGGCGATATGCTTTTAAGAAAACCGGGAGCAGACGAACTCTCAAGCCCGCGAAAAGAGCCTGACCTGCCCGTAATATATACAGGCATAAACTCCGCAGACACCATAGAAGGCGCAGGTAACAAGAACCACACCAACGGTACGCCGATCTCGATACTGATACCCAACCTTGACAGACACTTCATACACATCAAGCAGTATCAAGACACGAACCGTACGCCTCGACCGGGCCATGCTTCCTATGCATCGTTCATCAAGTACGGCCCAGACGACGACGCCATCGGCGCAGGCATCTTCTCAGGACGATACACTTCGACCATCGTCGCCGCTGGTTACATCGCAAAGAAAGTTCTCGCAAAGCTCGGCATCAAGGTCTTCTCGTATGTAAGCGAGATCGCAGGTGTTGGTTGTCCCGACATCGATCACGAAACGATCTACGAATACACAGAACGTTACAAAAAAATGCGTTGCGATTACGATCCGTTCTACCAGCAGATATATGTAGGCAACCGCGTCAACATGGAAATGCGCTTCCTCGAAAAAATGCAGGTCTTTGCACAGATCGAAAAAGAGATCGATCCCATCCGAGACGCGGGACAGAAAATGGTTCCCCAGGAAATTAAAGACAAATACAACGTTCACCACATCGTAAACTGCCCCGACGTAGACGTAGCAGACGCAATGGTCGACGCATGTAATAAGATCTCCGCAACCGGAGACTCAGCCGGCGGAACTGTCGACGTCATCGTTACCGGCGTTCCCGTAGGACTCGGCGAACCTGTCTTCTATAAAATGGATGCAGAGCTCGGAAGAATGCTCGGCATCGGCGCCGTTAAAGGCGTAGAGATCGGTGCAGGCTTCAAGGTAAAAGACATGACAGGCATTCAAAGCAACGACCAGATGCATTCGGAAAACGGCAAAGTTGTTTTCGATACCAACAACGCAGGAGGCATCACCGGCGGACTTACATCAGGCCAGTCAATCGTCGCAAGGCTCGCGGTAAAGCCAACACCAACCATCGACAAACCGCAGCACACCATCGACAAATACACCTTAGAGACCAAGGATCTGGCAGCAATAACAAGACGTGACCCGACCATCGCCGCAAGAATATGGCCCGTAGCAGAAAACTACACCGCAATGGTCATACTCGACCACCTCATCGGTCACTACGGCTACCAAAAAGTAAAAGACGATATCGCAAAATAAATTGCACGTCTAAAATAAAACACAAAGGGCCGGGTGATTAATTTCAAGCGGCTCTTTTTTTACGCTGGCATTGGTAAGTTGCTTAGTTATACTATCTTGCAGAAAGGCAAACTTAATGAACCAGACCCAGGAACGTAATCTAGGCCCTCAGCCGATCGCGACGATAATGGAAAAGCTCGGCCTAAAATCCCACGACCTCGTCGCAGCTTCCACCGAGCAGATAACCCACAAGATGGTAACCCGAGCCTGCAAAGGACGACGGCTGACCGTTAACACCAAACTAAAAATGCTTAACGCCTTAAACGCCGCTGCTGAAAAACAATATTCACTAAAAGAATTATTCAACTACTAAACAGGTAAACGATATGGGTTACAGGATCGCTGCCGATCTTATAGTGCTCGTCCATTTCATTTGGATACTGTTTATGCTTTACGGCTTCTTTCGAACAGCCTGCGCAACTTTCCTTTACTATTGCCAAAACCGAAAAGAAAAAGAGAAAACCTTTTTCGAGCGATGGGTTTTCAGAACCGTTCATGTTTTCGGTATTCTTTATGTCGGACTGCTAACGATCTTACGCCAATTCTGCCCGCTTACTATCGCTGAAAACACGTTAAGGTCACGCTACGACACTTCGCTTACATACCCCGGCTCGTTCATGATTTATTACATAGAACGATTTGTCTACCCCAGCGTAAGCCCCATGCTGATAATAACCGGAACCGTTATTGTCGCAGCATTTACATTACTAATGTTCGTCATTCGCCCCCCGGCAAAGATAAAACGATTGTTCAAAAAATAGAAACAAACACAAAAAAAAAGAGCCGAACGGATCACTCCGAACGACTTAGAATTTTACACTTTAAATAAATTTCCAAAAACCAAAACATGAAAATCTCGCCGAAGGCGGTTCCATAATTTTGCTTTTTAATATTTAATTTTTAATCTTTTTTACTGCTGCATTGCTGCGATCGCTGCCTCTTCGCTTTCTTCTTTAAGGACGATCGTCGGTTTTACAAGTACCAGAAGGATCTGTTTGTCCTTAACTTCGCTTCTGTTAGAGAACAGCCTGCCAAGGAT
>SDBV01001865.1_pt1 | contig 31635 bp, 17 predicted proteins | sample 2277081 | NCBI WGS metagenome assembly SDBV01 (sample SAMN10402039, study PRJNA504765) | marine sediment metagenome | isolation source: marine sediment core GS10_PC15, 223 cmbsf | place: Arctic Ocean: Southern Knipovich Ridge | collected 2010 | reverse complement strand
ATCATCCGGGCCGCCCATAAAGATATTGTTGAGCACCTTAAACACCGGCCCGGGCCTTTCAGCACCTAAGAAATCGACAATATTTCCGCCGGTGTGACCTCTCTCGAAGACATTATTTTCGAGCGTCAGGTATTCGCTGCTCGCAATATATTCGCCGTGGATGACTTCTCCGTCGATACCGTGGAAAACGCTGTTTTGTACTTTTAGTGACGGATGCAGGAGCTCAAGTGCGCGTTGTGTAGAGTTTGGCCATGTCATATTATCGATTAAAAGCTGTCCGTATGAGATGTATATCGAGTCGCCTCTTGCATCGCCGTAGTCCATGTCGATGTAGCTTAGCCTGCTGTCTTCGAGGGTGCTTATGAACTGCAAACCGTTCCAGCTTGTTGCACTGCCGGGAACTCTTGACAGCCTGATCCTCTGGTATTGGGTTCCTTCGGCAACCATGCGTCCGTTAACGATAATGGTGGCTCCGGCGTTGAAGTACACCGTTGTACCTGGTTCGATGGTAAGTGTAATGCCTGCCGGAACTATGATCACGCCAGTAACGTTCCACGGACTTGAAGCCAGATTAAAGGTCGTATTGGATCCCAGTGTACCGCCGGCAAATATTGTAGGTGTTCCTGTATCGTACCAGATGTCGATAAATTCATGTGCAAAATCATCTCCTGTTGCCGCTGAGTTGTCATAACTTTGCACTTTCAGTCGATTGATCCCTGGATTCAAAATCAAACCGGAGGTGCCTATGTCAAAGGTCCACGCTGCGTCTATAGCACTCCATACTGCGTCGTAGCCGTTAACTGTAACAGCGCGAGTTCTTATGGCATCACACGAGCCTGAGAGTGTTCCCGAGTTGGCGGTCGTTTGATAAAGAGCTCCAGACATTGGCAGTGTTGAAGTTGCAGTTAGATCTTCCGGTATCTGTGTCATAACGTTTGCGACCCTGTCAACGGCAAACTGTTTTATGGCGTTGATGGTTACTTGCGGGACGATGCCGTCAAATATCTTATCTACGATCGGGTCGAACTGTTCGGGTGAAAAGACGGTTTGCGCAACCTCTTTAACGGCTGCGTAGTATCTTGGTGCGAATGCTTCATTCCTTAGGAATCGGTCGATAACGGGCAGATGGTACGAGTCGGCAGCTCTGAAGATGTCGTCATCGGTTCCGTTGGGGCTGTCGCCCAATCCAAGTACGGTGTCCATATCGTGAACTATAAGCTTTACCTTGGTGTCAATGACGCCAAAGTACATCCTATAGTCGTCCCCTTTGCCGTTTCCTAAGCTTGACTCGTTGTTTCCTATAAGGTTGTTTACAGCAAACCACCTTAGCCACTGGTCAACATCCGCTACGGTTTCGACTTGTGCGGCATATGTCGCATCCGGTTCATTTTCAAGTATGTTGGTTAAGTTTATTAAGTCGCTCCAGTCGTTATATTCCTCGTTGGTTTCCTTGTAATATCCGGCAGCGTTGTAAGCGGCAGGGTTCGTTCCTTCGTAATAAAGGCCGGCGACCCAATTTGAATCTCGTGGGCAGCTTGGACAGTGCTTTGCGGCTTTGTAAAGGTTTCCGTTATTGTCATCCGGGAAGTGATTGTCAACGAAATCCCCGTCGAAGGATTCGACATGAGCGTATGAGCCGTACATCCGTAAGCCTGGCGATGCGATATTCTCGGCGTTTACCCTTACCTCGGCAAGCACTGCATTTGGTCCTGCAAGCCCCGCCATTTTGAAGATGGCGTTTCCTATTACCTGTGAATATGAATATGAATAGTTGACATTTATTTGTGTCACGTCCTTCCAGTCATCGTCATGTCTGAAGTTAACACGATAGTTGTTGGGCGGACCTCTGCGTGTTGATGTTCCCCTGTTGCGAACACCGACATTGTAGCGTGTCTTGATGTCGACGCCATCGACGCTGATGAATGTTGTGTTCATTTCTGCGTTGCTTCCGGTGTACCTTATTACCTCGTTACCGTCACCAATCCTTTTAAGTCGCAGGTTTTCTGAGTTTGTCATTATCAAGTAATATATCGGTCTTGCGCCGGGTGTCCATGCAGCCGTTGCATCGTAGCTATTGTTAACCTGATACAGCAGGTTCGTTACCTGCTCGAACGATCCGAAAACATCACTCGGAGCCGGATAAGTTCTTGAGTTTGCGGAACTGTCCGATGCCTCGATAAAGAATTCGATAACGGATTCATCGGGATAGGCAGGGATCTGTGCGGTATATTCGCCGTCGCCTGCAACCAGATCGGCACCAGCGCCATCGTCAAGCATTGTAACCGTCGTATAGCTTGGTGCGCTGTATGTCGGATATGTGTTTAATGAATACGTCGAGGTGTCGAGTCTATAGTAAAGCGTAACTGTGTGGCCGGTGGTTAGTTCGTCAACAATATCAGCTTCGATCGTTACGATGTCGGTCGAGTTTGGAATCCTCGGTTTGTGTTTTACATTGCGTATCATCGGTGCGATGTTTGACACAGGAACTAAAAAGTTGGCAACTCCTGGTGTTCCGTTAAGCGTTGCCGACGCTCTCCAGTTCTGGCCGTAATCGTTGGACAGGTTCATGTTAATAAGCTCAAGCGAATATCCGTCGCCGTCATGGTCGTCGCTCCATTCCCATCCGCGATTACTGGCACTGGGTGACCCGAGCAGTCTTGTTGACCAGTCTCCCTCGTCAGCATAGCGAACTCCGTCAGCCAACATTCCAATGCTGTCAATAAGCTCTATCCTTTCGCCCTTGTTGCTCAGCTTGCCATCCCATCCTCCGATGACATTCGTAACAGCTGGGTACTTTGCCTGGAATGTCGCAAGGTTCGAGGCGATGACAAGGTACTCGCCTGCGACTATGATCTGGTTGGGGAATGTGTAGTCAACTCCGTTGCTGAATCTATAGTCCCTAAGGTTTGTATCGCCTGAGCCGTTATTATATATCTCAATGTATTCTTCGAAATCATTAGTCGGTGTCTTTGCAGGGTGATACATTATTTCAGTGATGATGATATCGGACATTGGTGTGCCGTTGCTTGCACCGGGCGACGGGGGAATGGTCGCAGTAGTAAAGTTTTGCCATGTGCTTGAGCTGTCGGGGTATCTTCCGTAGGATACGTCGCTAGCTAACGAACCAAAAGATTTTTGGTCAATAATAACCCCATCAGGATCGATAAGTATGACATGATCGCCGTTTGATGCGCTTAGTTTAAAATTGACATGAAGCGGGCCTTGATCGCCTTGCCCAGGGCCATCATCGTCGGCCCATATGATCAGGAATCCACCGGGTGGGATCGTTGTAACGTCAGGATCATCGTCTGGTATCCGCGGCCATGGAGTTGCTCCATCTGTGATGTATACACCTCCGATGTCAACCGGGACGTTGGAAGTGTTATATATCTCGATCCAGTCGTCATCCTCTCCGAATGAGTCCACAATGGTATTGTTGTTACTTGACATCAGCTCATTTATGACGAGGGGGAAGCCCCTTTTTTGCCAGTTCTTCGCCAATATCGCAAAGTCCGGATTGTTTACTCCGTTACCATCTATAAGATCGGCACATGTTGGACCTGAGCAGGGACCATCCAGCCACTGCTGGGCAAGCACCAATACATCCTGGATATCGATCTTACAATCAGCGTGCAGATCGCCGACAGGGCATGGCCCCGCCATCGTCAAGCCCGTCAAAGGCATACAGAAAATAACCGTCATTAGAATGAACTTTACCGAGTTAGACATTATTGATCTCCAATGCAATTCTTAGTCTATTATAAAAAAAACATAATTATTAATTCTCAAGATCCTCACCCCAGTTTTGCGCGAAGAGCGCAAGGTCCAGCATATCAATTATGCCGTCCCGCGGAGCATTTATATCACAGTATGGGTCATAAGCGTCGTCTTCTGAGCTGGTTAGCCAGCTTAAAGCCAGAGCTGTAAAGTCCAGAAGGTCCATGTCTCCATCCGGCTCGGAATCGCCAGGGTATGGAGACAGTAAGATGGACAATTCCGGGATGATAATAAAGTCTGAACTGTTGAGCCTTTGGTTATGAACCTGTATTGCCAGAACATTCGTTCCATTCGTTTCGATAACAAGATCGGGTATGAATTCACTGATATCGTAGTACGGTATGTTAGAGCCGCAAACGGCTTCATGGTCTTTTGCATTCTTGTTATATGCCGCCGGACTGTCTAGTTTCTGGCTGTGTACCTCTTTGCCGTTGAGGTAGGCAATGTAACCGTCGTCAAAGTCAATACGAAAGATCAGGGCGAACAAATGGTTACGGTCCTCTTCAGTGATAGTGAATGTCTTGCGTGCATAAACACTCCAATAGTTATATTTCATGTCAATTATATCGGTAGCAATGCACGTCTCGTAGCCGGAGCTTGTTTCATAACCGATAGGCGTAGCACCCTGATACCAGTCACCCGTAGGGTAAAGAACAGGAGTAAAGGTCCGATCGTTCCAGTCGCTCGGCGGCTCACTGGTTCCTTTACGATATAGCCAGTCATCACCTACAAGGATAAGATCCTTTTCAATTTCATAAGGAATAGCCGGGACAGTAACGGTTATCTGCTGGAATCCGGTTATATCTGCGTTGACAGGGTCACTGATGGATACACCAAACACCTTAGGGAGTTTGCGGGCCGGAGGTGCGAACGGAATTTTTCTAACCGTTTGGCCCGGAGCAAATTGCAGCGTGCCGCTGCCATAAGGATCGCCGTTTGGATCGATGATGGCGTAATTAATATAAACGATATTGGTTGTAAACGTGCTGAGACAGACGCCTATCCCGCTGCCGGGAATCCCGTTGCCGGGAAGGTCTGGTGTATCAACGGTATCCTGATATGTTCCCAAACCGATCCCGACCGTCGTAGCCGGCGTCGGCAAGAACGGAATAAGCAGATCAGCCTGCGATGGAGTTGTGATCGGGTCCCACAGAGTATTCGTTGGGAAGTTTGAGTTCGGGATGCTCAGATAGTTGTCCTCTATGTTCATTTTATCTGTAGCAATGTTCCAGTATTTCCGGTCGAATCCCCATACATCTCGCAGGTTATACAGCAGTAGTGAATCGGTAACATCCAAAAAGCCGTTATAATTCCAGCCATAATTATCGCCAAAGCGGGCACCTACAACGTTGCCGGTGCTAAAGCATCGCACAGCGGTAACTTCCGGCTCGCCAAATCCGCATTCGATCCCTTGCCCGCAATTTATTGTGACAGTATCGGCTACAGCGACGACCCGCGGTGGAATTTCGCCATTACTATTGGACCATGCCATAGCTTCATGATAGGACGATTCGAGCCAACAGCCTTTAAGCGTTACATTTCCGCCGGCCCCTGAGCCTGCATCTAACCCGTCGTCAAGGGCCCATCCGATGATCGTATTGGTAAAAAAATGATCCCCGCCGGTCATGTAGAGCCCATCGTTATCCAGGTCTACGAACGGTGCATCCCATGCAGGGAACTCCAGCAATGCACAATCGTTAAAGCTAACCGAACCGTTGTTGTACTGGCCGCAGGTTACAAACTGTTGAACGAGGCATCGCGTCATCGTAAGCGTCGAATCCTGGCTGCTCCCTGTCACGCCATGATGATCGATCAGGTAACAATCCGTTAGCGTCACATTGGCACCACCGTAAAGATAAAGCAATGGCTGGTTGCCCTTGTGTTTTTTTACGCTGTGACCAGGATAGGACCAACTGCCGGCGGCACCGCTGGCGGTCATGATCGTCCCATCAAACTCGCCCGTAGAGGCAGCAGTCGGGAACAATATACCGCCCCAGGGAGCATTTCTGTCGTCGGTTGTAAATGTTACAGGGTTAGCATTGGTTCCATTAACATCAATAGAACCAAGCACTTTTATTTCAAGGTCCGGGTCTATTTTAATAACGCTTCCGGCGCCGATAGTTAATTCTGCACCGGCTGCTACGATAAGCTGTCCGTTAATATGAATTCTTGCATTTGTTCCCCAATTGGTATCGCTGTTGATCGTTCCTGACTCTGTTTGCCATGTTGTAGATGCTTCGATGTTTATTGTCTTCGGCACCGATAGCGAATGCACCACAGCATTATAGTTAACCGTCCCCGGAACAGTCTGAGCCGGTAAGAACACATGCCCTGCACCACGCAGGAGCTTTAGCGGATAGCCTTCAAAACCAGCCGCTGTAACGTTACCGATAACACCGACGCGCTCGTTTGGGTCGTCTACGACATTCACTCTGGCAGCGACCGGGATTTCAAGCCCCATAGGGTAATTCGCAGGAGTAACGATGTTGAGCGTTGCACCAACATATTCCGCTGCTGCCGAATTGATCGGCGGATATGGCGTAAACGGCGGTAGCCCGACCTCAGAAGACTTGCGTTCCAAATCGCGAATGATAAACCGGACAGTAACGCTCTCCTCAGCCGAAGTCGAGTCATTGATCCTGTGAACGTAGATCTCATAATAATTAGCACTGTCAACTTTGATCAGTGTGTCTACCGCAATTGGATCGTCGTTTAGAGTTACGACGTCATAAGTGTAACCTGCCTCGGAGTCGACCGTAAACTCAACACTGCCTGCATAAACCATTTTATCGACAATACCATCGACATTTATCGCAGCCATCGTCAAGCCCGCCAAAGGCAGGCAGAAAATAACCGTCATTAAAATGAACTTTACCGGATTAGACATTATTGATCTCCACTGCAAACCTTAGTCTATTTAAAAAACCCATAATTATTAATTCTTAAAGTCCTTCCATCCAGTTCTCTGCCAGCACCTGGAAGTCAGGCAGATTGACCGTGCCATCGCCGATTACATCGTCAATATCACAATAGAAATTGTAGTTTACATCACCAGAGTTTGCCAGCCAACTGATAGCCATTGCTGCCAGATCGTCAATGTCGATATCCCCGTCAGGCTCGACATCACCCGGCATCGGAGCCGTAACGATCGTAACAGCAGAAGCAAACATAAAGTCAGAACTGGTATAACTTTTGTTATGGATCTGGAACGCAAAGACATTTTCACCGGGAACTAGTAACGAGATATAACCGGTAAGATCAATTGGTACCGAGCCGCCTTCGCAATATGCCTCGTGGTTACTCGTAGTCGCCGCCACGAGATATCCCGCCGAATCGGGTAGATTTTCGCTGCCAACCTTGTCGCCATTGATATATGCGATATAACCGTCATCAAAGTCTAACAAAAGCCCCATCTCTGTTACTTCAGAGGGATCGTCGATAGTAACGATATAGCGTGCATAAACACTCAAATAATTATTTTTCATATCGGTCAGGTCCGTTGCAAGACAAGCACTGTTGCCCGGCGGGTCTGTTTCGTAGCCGATAGGCGTAGTACCATTTTCATCCCAAGTCCCGTCAGGCGTAAACCCAAGTTCGTTCCAGTCGCTTGGCGGCTCACTGGTTCCTTTACGATATAGCCAATCGTCACCTACAGCTATAATATCCTTTTCAATTTTATAAGGAAGAGCCGGGACAGTAACGGTTATCTGCTGGAATCCGGTTATATCTGCGTTGACAGGGGCACTGATGCTTACATCAAACTCCTGAGGGGCTTTAAGGACCGGAGGTGCGAACGGAATTTCTCTAACGGTTTGGCCCGGAGCAAATTGCAGCGAGCCGCTGGCATAAGGACCACCGTCTATTTCGATAGTGTAATTAATAGAGACGATATTGGTTGTAAACGTGCTGAGACGGACGCCAATCCCGCCGCCGGGAATCCCGTTGCCGGGAAGGTCAGTTATATCAACGGTATCCTGATATGTTCCCAAACCGATACCGACCGTCGTAGCCGGCGTCGGTAAGAACGGAATAAGCAGATCAGCCTGCGATGGAGTTGTGATCGGATCCCACAGAGTGTTCGTTGGAAAGTATGGGTCCGGTACGCTCAGATAGTTGGTCTCTATGTCCATTTTACCTGTAGAAATTGTCCAGTAGCCGCCAGAGCCCCCGTACCGGGTGAATCCCCATACATCTCGCAGGTTATACAGCAATAGTGAATCGCTAATGTCCAAAAGACCGTCATATGTCGTCCGAGCATAATTATCGCCAAAACGTACTCCTACAGCGTTGCCGGTGCTAAAGCATCGCACTGCGGTCACTATCGGCTCGCCAAATCCGGCTTCGATACCCTGCCCGCAATTCATCGTGACAGTATCGGTTACACCGATAACCCGCGTCGGTGGATTATTAGTGGACCATGCCATAGCTTCGTGATAGGACGATTCGAGCCAACAGCCGATAAGCGTTACATCTCCGCCGATCCCTGAGCCTGCGTCCAAGCCGTCGTCAAGGGCCCATCCGATGATCGTATTGGTGAAAAAATGAGCCCCGCCGACCATGTAGAGCCCGTCGTTATCGAGGTCGGTAAACGGTGCATCCCATGCAGGGAACTCCAGCAGAGCAGAATCGCTAATGTCAACCCTACCGCCGTTATACTGTCCGCAACTTACAAACTGCTGTACAAGGCATCGCTCCATCGTAAGGTTTGAGTCTCCTTTACCGCGTCCGGCTTGCCCTACATGATCGATCAGATAACAGTCCGTTAGTGTCACATCTGCGCCGTTACCCAGATACAGCAAGGGCTGTTCAAGCCGGTGACTTCCGCCATGACCGGAATTTCTCAGCCACTCGATATCGGATCCTCCGCTTGCCGTCATGATAGTCCAGCTAAAGTTGCCAATTGATGGGGTTGTCCCATTCTCAAACAGGAAACCGCCCCACGCAACATTTCTGTCGTCCGTAGTAAAGGTGACAGGCTCCGCACTGGTTCCATTAACATCAATAGAACCGTCGACTATTATTTCAAGGTCCGGGTCTATTTTAATAACGCTTCCGGCACCGATAGTTAATTCTGCACCGGCTGCGATTATCAACTCTGCGTTGACATGAATTCTTGCATTTGTTCCCCAATTGGTATCGCTGTTGATAGTCCCGGATTTGGTTACCCACGTTGTAGATGCCTCAATGTTTATTGTCTTCGGCGTCGATAGCGAATGGATAGCAGCATTATAGTTAACCGTCCCTGGAGCAGTCTCAGCCGGCAGGAACACATGCCCGACACCACGCAGGAGCTTTAGCGGATAGCCTTCAAAACCAGCCGCTGTTACATTACCGATAACCCCCTGGCGTTTTCCGCTTCCATCGTTTACTCTGGCAGCAACCGGGATTTCAAGCCCCATTGGATAATTTGCAGGAGTAACGATGTTGAGCGTTGCCCCAACATATTCCGCCGCCGCCGAATCGATAGGCGGATATGGCGTAAAAGCAGGCAATCCGACTTCAGAAAACAGCCGCTCCGAATCGCGAATAATGAATTGGATCGTCAAGCTGTCTTCAACAAATGTAGTATCGTTGATCCTGTGGACATAAAGCAGAAAGTATTCCGCATAGTTAAGTACGATCAGTGTGTCTGTCGCAATTGGATCGTCGTTTAGGGTCACGATGTCATAAGTGTAACCCGCTTCGGTGTTGACAGTGAATTCGACAAAATCCGTATAAACGCCTTCCTCGCCAACTCCATCCACATCGATCGAGTCAGCCGTCAAACTGCCGACAAAGGTAACAATAATAAAAAGAAATGTTAAAACTCGTGCGCTTTTCGTGTTAGAACAATTCATCATCACTCGCTTTCTGTTTATAGGGGGGGTAACACACATCAAAGCCTTATTTTCAGGCTAAAAACGTATAATATCAGCAAACATTATAGCGAAATACTGTCCAAATATCAATGAAAAAAGAAATATTTATTAAAAAAACTGTAGAAGGGCTCAACCGGCAGATCCGGCGTATCATGGCGCGGGTTGAGTTTAAGGTTAAGTCACTCAAACGAACCAGGATCGGCATATAAGCCTATCTCATGCCGGTTTTTGGCAGATAAAATATCCCCGGATTCGTCGAATACGAACCTGGATACGGAGTGCTGCCATCAGGAGTAAACGATACTTTCATCGGTGTTACCGCTGCCGGAGAATAACGCTCCACATGTCCATCGGTATAGCCGGCGTGCAGTTTGATGCTTAGTATATTCAAATCAATACTACCGCCTGAAGCCCGGCGAGACCAAAAAGCTGAGGAAGCCTCTGTTCCCGGGGTAACACCGGCTCCGTCAAATTTCTCAGAGCTTCCATATGCCTCGATGCTACCGTAAGTTTTTTTATTTCGCCAGTGACCAAAACCAAAATAATCACTGATAAGCAACTTGCTTTCGCCTCGACCGCCGTCGGAATTCCGCGGGCCGGTAAATGGACGCTCATTAACTCCCAGAAAACCAATATAATTCCAGTAGAAACAATATGTGCCACAAAGCGAATCTGTCGGATAAGATGTATCTGGGTTATCCCAATCGTCGCCTGCATCCCATGCCGCTTGAAAGTATTCGTATTTTCTTGGGGCACTGGGAGAAAACATAATACTCGCATCTTCAATATAGCTGTGCAGGTATGCACTTATCGAACGATGTTCCAATGAAGGACGGCGATAGCAAGCAGTCATCATCGTCGGTTCCTGCCAATGCCAGATGTTGTTTCCGAATTCTGTCATAGTAGCGGTCGATTCCGGGTATCCGCCGTCATTATCCATTGCAAAACTGTTTACTGCAAGCACGATTTGACGCTGGTTACTCATGCCCACCAGTGTCTTCGCCCGACATTTTACTTTTCCCAATGCAGGCAATAAAATTCCCATCAATAGTGATATGATGGAAATTACCACTAAAACTTCGATCAGGGTGAACCCTTTCCGCTGTTTAGAGTTTTTGACAAGCTTGTGATCTTGATTCTCGACAGTTTTCTCCTTTGCTCAAGTACATATCTTGAATCTAAACACTGCCATAATTGCATTCATTATAATGAGTTACAACACCATTTTCAACTCTTTTTCTATGCGCATGGAAATAAAACCTCGCTTCAAACAGTCTGTTCAAAACGTTGTCCATTTACCAACTATCAGTTCGATCCCGATTTATTACCGGGATGCGTCTTTTATTATTCGGCCCAGCCGGTTACCTGCAGCCAGTCCTGTACAAGAAGAGCAAAATCGGCCAAATTTATCCTGCCATCACGGTTCAAATCACCCGGCTGCTGGTTTGCGTTTGTTAGCCAACCCTCGGCCTGTCCAGCCAAATCCATAGTATCAACAATTCCATCATTGCTTAAATCAGCTAAAAGTGCCCAATTGTATGGTGCCATACTCGCCTGAGCCGTACCGCCATAGGCACCCATATTGACACGCAGGTTTATTCCGAAATAATTTTCGGGGTCTCGTGGTACGCTCATCAACTCATTGGCTAAAGGCGAACCGGGATTACCTGCATCTATGCACCGGCTGGTATAGTCATCATAAGTCCAGTCCGAATCGTACTCGCTCAATCGCCAGCCGAAACTTTGCAAGTGATAGTTACCTTCTACTAAGTCCAAAGCGCCATAATCCCAAAGGCCCCATCGAACAAACTGCGGGTCAACATCAATATTACCCCAACCCCAATTAACCGTACCATCGCTGTCAACTCCTTGCGAACCATCCTGAATATTACAATATGAAACATTCAACGTTCCTCCGCCGGAGATGCTTACCTGGGGATCGGCAACGTCACCATTATTGTAAACGATGCAGTTTTCCAGTGTCGTCGAACCGCCGGACCAATCGCCGATTCCAGAATCATTATTGGCAATGGTGCAGTTTCTAATTACACCGTTACATCCAAAGACAACTGGAAATACACCGCACAGAGCAAACGTGGTATTGTCCGTTATCAGGCAGTTACTGATTAGTCCATCACAGTCATTTATTACCGTAGACTGACAGGGACCATTGCCGGTAATAATACAATAACTGATCGTAGCTTCTGTTCCATTGCCGGATATGCCGCCGAAGAAAGTATTCTGAATTTTAAAGCCTGTAAGTTTGCAATTTGGACCTTCGGTCCCGCTAAAAGATAGAGACCCCCCAATGACGGTATCCTCAACCATGTCCCAATCAGTTGGGTCGGTGCTTGTCAGCGTAATATTCTTGTCAAAAGAAACGGCCTGTGTAAAGATGTCCGGACTAACGTATAAACCCGGCAGAACCACAACTGCATGACCGTCTTTAGCTATCTCAACGGCTTCCTGAATCGTGTCAAAGGGATGATCTTTTGTTCCATTTTCGCCGGGGTCGCTTATTTCCGGGTCGTCCGGACCCGGGTCGCCAACCGCGTCATCATCGACATGTATCTCATGAACGCCCTGGAATTCATACGCACCGATATCCACGAAATTATTTGCAATACGCTGATTACCGTCCAGATCGGTGGGTACAGTAACAGCCGAATTATCGCCGGCATCAATACACAACGAATCCGCCGACAACCGCAAATCATCGTCTTGCGTACCTGCAATACCATCAATGCCGTTAGGATCAACAAACCCAGGATCAGCAGGCCTGTCACCCTGAATGTAACAATAATCGACAACTCCACAACCAGAAATCTGCGAATCGTAATCCATCCCACTGTTATCACTGTTGCCCCAGAAAATGCAATTGGTTATGACAGGTTCTCCAAAACAACAGTCGTAGTTCCACATTCCGCCTCCCTCGCTATCTGCCGTGTTATCTATGAATGTGCAGTTAGTCAGAGTTGAGTGACTACACCAATCGTCGACAAACCCACCACCGGAATCACCTGAATGATTGCCAATAAAGACACAGTTGTTCAAAACTGGATTGCTGTACACGTTATTGATCCCGCCGCCGTAAAAGCCTGCCGAGTTGCCAATGAAGAAACAGTTCGACAGCGTCGCAATGTTATCTTCGAACGTCCCCCCAGAGTTATCCATCCCGCCACCACTCCAGTGTGCTGAGTTGCCAATGAATGTGCAGTTAATTATAGTCGGACTGCTGCCGCTGCGCATTCCGCCACCTTTGCTGTGACCGATACCATTAGCATTGCCGCCGGTAATCGTAAAGCCATCCAGCACCACTGTTTCATTCGTAACGAAACCTGTCGTCGCTACAGTGTAACTGTTTTCAGCTCGCGTCGGTTCGGTGAGCAAGTCAGCAGGATCGCTGACATCTACATCGTTGCCGTCAAGGTCACCGCTTAGGATCGTTTCATATAATTCTACGTCCCGTGCATCCGGGTCAGCTTCGCCAAAGCCGGCGTACCCGCCTTCTATCGTAACACCGTTTTTCATTTGAAACGTTAATTCCCGCTCATCGCCAAATGTAATGACACCATCGTTAGGCCGGTATGTACCCTGTGCCACCCTGATCTCGTCGCCGTTTAAGACAACACCCAGTGCATAGGGCAGACTGGTATAAGCATCGGCCCAACTTTGACCGTTATTTGCTCCGGCGGCATCGATATCGACATATATTACAGGCTCCGGAACCGTTAACATTGTATAGCCCGCCAGATCGCCTTCGGTTAGATACTCCAGCGTATAATCTGTGCCATATCTCGCGCCTGTGATGTCTGCCCAACCGGAGGTAGAACCATCCCAGTAGCGGATCTCACCGAAACCTTCGATAAGCCCCATAAACTCAACCAGTGACCCGTCAGCATCACCAAACAATGCCAGTTTACCGCCAGTAGCCATATTAATAAAACTATCATCACCACCGTTTGCATCAATTGTTAAAAGTCCCGCGATGCTCACAAGCCCGCCGCCCGTGATATCCAGTGTACTATCGCCGCCGAGGCCGACAAAGAGGTCGTCGTTATTGGTCCATCTCGAGCCTGCACCATCGACGGTAACGGCGCCCGTCGAGCCGCCGGAATCGAGGCTGATGTAGCCAAAACCATTGCTGACCGCGCCGCCGCCGGTGATATGCAATGTACCGTTACCACCGGAGCCACCGACATAGAGATCGCCAACATTGGTCCATGTGGAATCTGCTCCATCGACTGTAACTTCGCCCGTCGAGCCGGAGCCGATGATGCCATAACTATTACTGACCGCGCCCCCATCGGTGATATCCAGCGTGCCGTTACCGGAGCGACCGACATAGAGGTAGTTAGTATTGGTCCATGTCGAGCCGGAACCATTGACGGTAACAGCGCTTGTCGAGTCGGATTTGAAGCTGATGTAGCCCTCCAGACTGCTGACCGCGCTGCCGCCGGTTATATTAAGCGTGCCGTTGCCGAAGTAGCCGACAAAGAGAACGCTGCTATTGGTCCAAGTCGATCCCGCACCATCGACTGTAACTTCGCCCGTCGAGCCGGTTTCGGAGCCGATCCAGCCGTTATAAACTATGACATCACTGCCGCCGGCGATACCCATCGTGCCGTTGCCGGTTTTGCCGATGTAGCCTTCCGTGCTTGAGTCCCAGGTAGACGGATCAGATGGGTCAACATCGCCTGACCACGTAATTGCCGCACCCGCAGAGCCAGCCAGACTTGTAACTATAATGAAACCCACTGTGATAATTTCGAGTCGACCAATTATTTTCATTTTTGCCTCCTTTAAAACTCTAGATCATTGCCATTTCGGCAACCTCTTCTTTTTTTAATAATCATTTAAGATTAATTAATTCACAAAGCCACAGTTTACCCTGTGTCTTTACATGGTCCTTTTCCCTCGGCGAAGTAAACTCATTGCCAATGTTTTCTACTTCCTGCAGGTAAGAGAAATTCAATTGCCCGATGAGCTCGCCGGCCTCAGATAAGAATGTTATCTTTTCAACAACATCAGCTTGCATATCAATGGTATATACAAGCTTGTTTTTGTTATATGTAAGAGTTACTTCAGCTTTACTTCCGTCCGGCAATACTCCTGTCTCGAACCATATTCTCTGCTCAGCAGCGTCTCTGCGGACGGTATCGATAGTATGCAGTCCCATCCACGGACAGCAAAGCCCGGTAAAGCTTGCTTCCCTTATAATGCGTTGGCCTGCTGTTAATTTTAACCAGGGATAGTGTGTTCGACTTGTCGCATAAACAAACGGTATCCTTCCGGTTCCGGTAATCCGCTTTCCGTTTATCTCTCCGGCAATCCTGAAATATGTCCAGCCCCGCTTGTGCATTGCATCGCGCTGGTCGACAGCTTTTGCTTTCCCCTGCCAGTTGTATCGGAAATACTCTTCGCTGGAGGCATCGTAGCGATGAATTATTTGCGAAAAACCTGTATCTTCATCTCCCATGGCGATGACCAGCAAGCCGCCGTCATTGTGCCGAACGTATTCCAGCGGAACTGTTTTACCCTCGACCTGCGAAAGAAAATCTGTCAGTTCAGGGCTGTCAGTGGGCAGCCGCCGCACACTCAGGTCATCGGCCCAGGCACGAGAGTTTCTAATATACATAGCATTGTTATTCTTGTAGTAATTAGCCTGATCATTTTGCAGCCACTGGCAGTAGGATTGGTCGCTCCCAGAACCGTACTTAAACCGCATTATCACCGCACCGTCACCATTCGGCGGATAGTAATACCAATGCTCTGCATTGTTCTTGCCTGCTTGTATTACCTGGGTCGTAACATACGGAGTTGTTGGCATCTCTTGCTTATGTGCAACCAACGCCTGGTCATTTCCTGATGTTGCCACCATAGTACCAACAGCCAAAACTCCTGCCGTTGTTAACGAAACAACCGCTGCTTTGCTTGTTGCTATTGCCCCAGCCGATGCCGGAAAACCAACTGTCGTTGCTGCTGCCGTTAGTGTAAACTCAGCCGCTGCAGCTTTGCTTGGAGCCGTCATCTTCCCGAACAATACCAACGCCATTAGCAGAGAACCCTTGCCAAAACCATTACGGGCAAGCTGTTTTTTCAGCGATTTTTTCGCACGGTAAAATGACATCTGAACAGCAAATTCACTACACCCCATAGTCCTGGCGATCTCTGAATAGCTCATCTCGTCATAACAACGCATGTTGATAACAGCCCGATGCCTGGGCTTCAACCCCTGCATTGCAGAAAAAACAACTTCCCGTAATTCTTGACCGACCATATTTGCGATCGCTGTTTGTTTATCGTCCTGAGATCCTGGCGTACTCGCTATCGTCTTAGACATATCCCTCCGCTGGCGTTCTGCACGGCGGTGAGTAAATATTTTGCTAAGAGCGATCTTGAACAGCCAGGGCCAAAACCGATCAGCTTCTTTTAATTCGCCTAATACCTCTATCATTTTAAGTATAGTCTCCTGAACAATATCCTGTGTCAGATCAGCGGCCAACGTATGACGGTAAACATATGAATATAAGCGTTCATTTACCGCCTCGGCCAGGCGTGTTAGACACTCCTTATCACCAAGCTGGGCTTGTTGTACCAATCTGACGAAATCAATGTTTGTTTTCATATTAAATCGACTGTATATAAAGATGCATAAGTAGAGCAAAACTAACGGTTTTTCTCGAAAATTTCCAAAATCATCTTATATTATACCAAAATTCCCCCTAAATAGCCAATTTTGTGTTGTTTTACGGCACAATTAAAGGGACCAGAACCCGTTTTCAGGGGATTTAGGTGAGTTGGAAGGGGGAATTTCGACATTCCTTCGTGCTGGAGCGAAGCGACAGTCCAGCACTTACGCGGTCAGTGCGGGGGCCAAAACCCATAAATCAGCACTCGGCATGATATATCCTTAGCACTCAATACCCCCGTACTGTTAATAACGTCTTTATCACTTATTATTCATGGGCTTTTATTGATTCCCTTTATAATTTCTTAAAACGTTATCTACGAAATTTTTTAATACAAGATTCTGGTATTTTGCGGCCTATAGTAGGGTCAGCGCCATGCTCCAGCAACATTCGGACTATTTCTTCATCACCTTTATAACAGGCAGTACTAAGAAATGTCCTTCCGTCGTTCGTTATGGCATTTACATCGGCACCATTAGTAAGTAAGAATTCAACCGTTTCCGCGTGACCATATGACACAGCCTCTCTCATAGCGGTTACTCCGCCACTTCCTTCCTGATCGACACTGACACCGTTATCCAACAGTGTTTTGATTGCCTGAATCTGTCCCGCCCTGGCGGCCCATTGCATAGGTGTACCGCAGCCGGTTCCTTTTTTGGACGGATCTGCACCTTTTTCTAAAAGCATCTGCATTACTTTTACATGTCCATGACCAGCTGCGTAATGCAGCGGTGTTCCACCGCCTTCATTTGTTATATTTACGTCTGCCCCTTTTTCCAAAAGTAATTCGACTACCTTCACGCGTCCATAAGCGGCTGCTTCGTGCAAAGGTGAAACACGGTATCTCCATGTCTTGGTATTTGGGTTTACGCCAAAAGCCAATTGTTTTTTAACCTCGTCAACATTTCCCATTCTCGCAGCTTCCTGGATACTCATACAACCGCTAACCGCTACCAAGGCTAATAGCACTAAAAGAATATTAACAAACCGAATCCCACCCAAAGACATCTTTTCGTTACTCATCTTCAATCTCCTTTCTGACTACTTAAAAGTATACCATAAAAGTCAGTGTTCTCGGCTCAACATACTTCTTTGTCTGTCGTATGTCACTGTTTTTCTCGCATAATGAACAACATTACTAAGCCCCACTCCAGCCAAAACTACAATAAACTAAATCCTTATTAATTTTTGGGCAGGAAGTAAAAACAGGCCGAGCTAAAAAAGCCCGGCCTTAAATAAACATTATCTTAGAACATATTGTTTTTATTTAGATCCACCATGAATGTTCCAGCGATGCTGCTGGCCACGTACAGGGCGTACACCTGGCCCATAAGGTTTCATGATTGACTTAACCCCATCTTTTTCTATTTCAATTTCACACTTCACCCGAAAACCGCCAACACCGGGATGTGGGTGGGGGGCCGGTTCGCTGATCGAAACTATCCTCAGAACATTTATATCTTGCCAACGTTCCTGCATCTTTTCTGCGGGAACACCATGGTTGATCTGACCGGCCTTGGCATAATCCTTGACGATCAACGCCTCATAAAATTCGCGTACTACTTTAACTGCGATCTCTTTGTCGGTGAGATTTCCCTGAATAAGACCGATTACCTGAGTAGTTCGGTCAATCCGCGTAATATCTGCGGGAATATCATCGTTGTCCAAACTGAACATTCCTGCCTCGATAGGCTGATTGTAGTCGTAATACTCGATTAGTTCCACGTATTGGTATTCGTCGCCTTTTAACTTGTAAAACTCGATGGATGTAACAAGTTTGGTGGCCCGATCGACAAACAGAACCAAACGCCAGTCCGCCCTTGAACTTCCAGGCAGACAGGTTGCCGTTATTACGATCGGCTTTGCCTTATCGGATGGATCGTCAATCTCTATCTCCACTGCGCCTCCTGCCTGTTGTGCATAAGATAAACGTTCGACGACCAGCTTAGGGTCAAGTTCTTTTATGAACTTGAGAATATTAGCAGCGACAGTTTTGTTCCTGAGGGTGATCAAACTATTTTTCTTTTTGAACCATATTTGTGCTTTGCTTTCTTTCCATACTGTTACTTTGGCTCCATCTTCGGGGGAATCCCATTCCGGCATGTGCATGCGTACCTTCTTGACATCCCCGTTATTGTAAAATTCAACCCAAAACTCTTTCGGCTCGTCTTCGTTTGCTTTGAAGCTCTTGATATGCAGATAACGAACGCTATGGCTGGCCTCAATAGTTTGGTCCATTGCATAAGCAGGTGTTGCTGATCTACCCAAAAAGTTTATTGCTATCACTCCGACCAATATCATTGCCGCCGCTGCGGTATACTTTGTTATTTTGCTGTTCATAATTTGTCTCCATATTCTAAACTGACGATTGATCCTGTCAGCTTGTTTTAATTTCTCATTTTGTTCACGAATGATCCGGTTGAAAACCGCATCTTCAACACTGCTTTGCCGTCGAGATGCACTGTCACAACTCAATCTTTCACCAAGTTCTTTTAGCTCTGTCAATTCGGCCTGACACCGTTGGCAGTCTTTTAGATGCTCTTTGATTATTTGCCTTTGTGATTCGGGCAATACGCCTTCGATATATTCAACCAGTTTTTCTTTACATTCTGTGCAATTCATTTTTGCACCTCTTTTCTGCTATTTAGCATCTGCCTTAATATTGCATAGGCTCTTGAAAGTTGTTTAGTAACCGTACCAATTGGCATATTCATCTGCTCGGCGATCTGCAGGCAGGATCGGCTGGCATAGAACCTAAGAAGAATTATCTCTCTGTACTGATCGGGCAGCTCGGCAATTGCTTGTGCAAGTTCATGATCTTCGCTCTCTTTTTGTTTTTCAGGCTCCGCTGCCAAAATCTCCGGATCGGCAAGCTGTTTGCGATTTCTCAGTTGCTCTTTTGCCACCCGGCTGGCGATACCTAACAGCCACGAATAAAAAGACTCTCGCTTTTTCAGATCCGACAACCCAAAATATGCCCGAACAAACGTTTCCTGGGCTGCTTCTGCAACCAGGCTCCTGTTACCAAGCTTACCGGACAGGTAAGCAGATAAAGATGACTGATATCGATGGACAAGACCGCGAAACTCGTCCGGATGCCCGTTCAGGCTCTGTTCAATGTAGTATTGATCACTTTCAGCCATTAAAATCTCAAAAACATTTTCTGCTTTGCAAAGCAACTCGCTACGTAGCACGAGCAAAAATTCGAATCTTCACTATATAGTGCAGAATAAGCCCTTTTTGCGACAATAAAATTAAAAAAAGAAAATTATCCCGGGCGCAACTGAGGGGACCGGGTACGAATTATGATAATAATAGGTATTTACAAAAGCTTTTCCTCACTACCCCTTAAACTAGTCCGGCCTCCAGCCGCTTCCATAGCTACTATCTAATATCCCTGGCTCGCCATAGCGGAAGCGACGGCGGCTATTATCTCAGATCACAACGTGATCTGCCAGCCCCTGCTCCATCGCAGCCGGCGTAGGCAACCCCAAACAACCCTCAGGTATCACAAGGCATGATATATCCTTAGCACTCAATACCCCGTACTGGTCAAATGTCTTGTTACTTTTTCGTATCGGTGTTTTGTCCCTATTCCACCGCACTTACCAAAAACAATTTTAAAGATAAGAGTTAGTGTTGCAACAGTTACAAGGCAGCCGATGAGGTGATATTCCTCGTAGATATTTTGTATGTCATCTAATAGCATTGTGTCTCCCTAATCCTTAATGTGATTTCCTGAATTATAAGCCTTGGCGGGTCATTTGTCGATAATATCTTTTGGGAAATTTTACTTGACGGTGAACTAATATATGCGATATTTATTCCTGCTGGCAGTTCTTGGAAGGGATAAGAAAACGTAAATGAATATATCGCAACTAAAAGAACTTACTGTAACAAATGCTCGTAAGCTTGCCATTCATCTTGACTTTGTCATTCTAATCAGCATCACAGCCTATTTCATTCCTTTCTTTAACTTGAAATCTACTATTGATCCTGTATTAACGCCCCGTTACTTGGCCTTGGGAGTTGCCATATTTACACTCTTGATTCTTTTCGTGATCCGCCAGCACAGAAAACCTATAAAAAACGACTATAGTGTTCTTCGACGAAGGGTATATCTGTTTTTTTTCCTGTACTTTATTATTTCGCTGATTTCTTTATCTAAAGCTGAAAACATATCTGAAGGTATCTACGAATCACTTAAGATATTTCTTTTTCTGGCCTACTTGTTTATAGCTACAACAGTCCTCTGTCGAGACAAGCAATATATAACTTTGACGTGCAAAGCAATTATCTTTTCAGCTGCTATCCTCTCAGCCATGAGCATCTATCAGTATTTCCATTTTGCTTTCTTCCGAACTGGCGATGATGTGTTATATTCTGTAAGAGCTACCATGGCGCACAAGAATCAACTGTCTTCTGCCTTATTGTTGATGTTACCTTTTTGCCTATACGGGACATTAGTTTTGCCGGTTCTTTGGAAAATAGCAAGTAGCCTTTGTGCAATATCTCTACTGTACAATATCCTTTCCCTTCAAACTCGTTCAGTCTGGGTAGCTTTTCTGGTGGCAACAATTTCCACAATATTTATCTATATCTTTTTACACAAAAACCTGAGAAGGTCAAAAGGCACTGAAAAGAAATTATGGGCAGTGTGGCTTCCCATATTAGCCATTGGGTTGGTTGCAATTTCATTATTCACCCATTTATATTTGAAATCCAATCCTGTAAATTCCCTAACCCGGCGTTTCAAAGCAATATACCGGAGAAGTTATACTAAAGATATAAGCGTTGAAGGTGTGGTAAATAACTGCCTGGCTTTTAACGGTATGACTGACTATATCTTGATTGAATCTAATCCAATACCTTCTTCTGGTGGGTGGACAGTATCTGGATGGGCATATTGCGATGGAAAACTTGAAAGCGGTTCGGACAAATGGGCCGTTTTTTTTAGCTCCTTCCGCACTATTGGGACCTCTATTAAAGGTGTCAATGCACACATGAATTCTGGTAATCTGAATATAACCGTAGGTAATGGAATCCGGGATAGAACCCTATTGCTAATTGAGGATATAACCGGCAGCAATGCAAATAAGTGGTACCACATAGCAATAGCATATTCTTCTGACCAAAAACAAGTTAAAACATATATTAATGGGTCCTATCGTTCACAGATGCGCATTCCTTATGAAGATGGTGGTACTGGATTTAGTATAGGTAACAAAAAAAATCTGTCTGTAGGAAATTCATACTGGTATGGCCGAACATCATACTGGTATGGCCGAATTGATGAAATAGCCGTCTATGAAAGAGCATTATCAGAGGCAGAGATTGACAGAGTATACAATGGCTTGTTAGATATTGATAATGCCGAATTGCTGGGGCATTGGAACATGAATGACAATATCTCAACCACACTTGTTGAGGACAACAGCCTACATAAACGGCACGGAAAACTTTTTGGGAAAGAACCAGGAGATACTGGGAGATTGAACGTATGGCGAAATTCTCTACGGATGATTTATAATAACTTGTTAGTTGGCGTTGGCGTTGGTAATTGGAAGATTATCATTCCTTCATATGGTTTGGGGAGAACGTCAGGATCTACATTTGATACTGTTCACTTCCAGCGCCCTCACAACGATTATATATGGGTGCTTTCAGAAATTGGTCTTTTTGGTTTCATCTCATATTTACTCATTTTTGCTACGGCATTTTACTATATTTTTAAAATCATAATCCATTCATCAGATCTTAAGGATAAGCTGTTTTCGGTATTCCTGTTTTATGGGATTGTTAGTTATATGATTATTTCTTTTTTCTCTTTTCCAAAGGAAAGAATATTCCCGACTGTTATCTTGATGTTAATGTTCGCCATTGCAACATCCATATATCACAATTCATCCAAGCCCGGAAAAGCTGTTTCCCAACGGTTTGGATTCGGGGTAATTGCAGTTTCTATTGTCTTGCTATTGTTTGTTATTGCCAATGGATATTTGCGACTTACATCAGAAATTCACACTAAGAAAGCATTGCGAGCAAGAGAGGCTCAGAATTGGCCGGTAGTAATAAAAGAAATTGACAGAGCACATACAAGATTCGTCACGCTCGACCCAACTGCTGCGCCGTTATTGTGGTATCGTGGCGAAGCTAATTACCTATCAGGGAATATATCTCAGGCTCTGGAGGATTATCAAAAGGCATACAAAGCGCATCCGTATCATATATATGTATTAAACAATCTTGCTACATGTTATGAATTGGGGGGGGAACATAATGAAGCTATTAATTATTACAAAAAAGCACTAAAAATCCAGCCACAATTTGAGGATGCACTAATTAATTTAAGCGCGATATATTATACTCTCGGCAAATATGAAAAAGCATATGAAACACTAATGCAATGTGAGCCAAATACGCAAAATAATAGGTTCAAAGAATATAAAGAAATATTCAGGAAAACACTTGACAAAAACGAACATTTAAAATAGTTTATAGGTCTGTATTCTTTAGGAGAAGGAGAAGTCATGATTTCCATGAAGCCGGTAATTCGTTTTTTGTTGCTAATAAGTATTTTATTTAGCGCGCCCACAAAACTGATCGCTGCATCGCTCGTCTCTATCACTCCAAATAATGCCCTGCAACATCAGGTAGTAAGTGTAGAAATTGCTGGCCAGGGTACTTCTTTCACACAAGCAACACAGACTATTTTTACTATTTGGCTTCAAAGAGGAGGTACAACCATTAATGGTACAGGCCTCTCACATTCCACCGATACATTGTTATCTGCAGATTTTGATATTCCCTGCGATGCTCCTGCTGGTTTATGGGATGTAAAGGTGTATTATCCTCTTGACGGGACATTAACCCTTAGTAATGGATTTACAATTAATTTCCGAATCCCAACTCTACTTATATATGTTGATAACGATGCACCAGGTGACCCGGCTCCATATTACACTGGGGTAAGCGACCCACTGGAGGATGGATCTACAGAGCATCCCTTTGATGCAATTCAGGAGGCAATTGATTGGGCTTGTGATGGCGAGACAGTTATAGTCTTAGACGGCGCTTACACCGGCACAGGAAATCGAGATATAGATTTTCTTGGCAAAGCAATTACCGTCCGTAGCACTGATCCGACTGATCCTTCTGTAGTGGAGTCAACGATAATCGATTGCGAAGACAGTTACAGAGGATTTATTTTCCAGAATGGAGAAAAAAATGATTCTTTGTTAAGTGGTTTAACTATTATCAATGGATTCAGTTCTGGCAATGGGGGTGGGATTTATTGTACGAGCGCTCCGACTATTAGTCATTGTGTAATAAAAAACAATGAAGCAAACACTGGGGGTGGGATTCACTCGGATGGACAGGCTGATGGAGAATCAATAGCATTAATCGATAGCACTGTAACTGAAAACATAGCAGAAGTTGGTGGAGGGATATGTTATCGCTACAAATACAATATTATCCCTCTGATTAAGAACTGTGTGATTTCGGGCAACTATGCCTACGGTACTTCTTACGCTTACGGTGGTGGGGTTAGTCTTTTGAGTAGCAACGCTACTATTGTAAATTCTACCATAGTGGGCAATATTGCCGAGAAATATGGTGGCGCTATTGACTGTGAAAGTAGTGATGTGACTATTAGGAACTGTATCTTATGGGATAATACTGCTTTATGGGGTGATGCACTTTATCTATTTGATAATAGCTCAGTTGATATTACATATAGTGACATAGAAGGCGGTCAGGTTAGCGTACATGCTGCATCAGGAAGTAGCGTCAACTGGGGAACAGGTATAATAGAAGACTATCCAAACTTCGCCGTGGATGGATACTGGGATTGGGGTGATTGGATTGATGGTGACTACCATTTGAGGTCAACTGTCGGTAGATATGATACGGCTTCTCAAACTTGGGTGAACGATGTCGCTGACAGCCCATGCATTGATGCTGGTGGCCCGTTAGATGATATAGGTGTGGAACCAAATCCAAATGGTGGCATAATCAACATTGGCGCTTATGGTGGCACGGCAGAGGCAAGTAAATCAAGTGCAGTCGGTGTGCCTATTTGTATCAATCCACCTGTATTTGACACTAACGACGATTGTAAGATTGACCTAATTGATTTTGTAAATATCGCAACTGAATGGCTTGACTGTGGTCTTGATATTCAGAGTGCGTGTTGGGAATAACACACACTCCCAGCCCATGACTATATACGGCTGAGGGCGCAACTGAAGGAACCGGGACGCAATTAAAGGAACCGGGAATCATTATGATAAAATAGGCAATTTACACCTCAGGTGTTCATGCCCTAGGTATTCACAAAAGCTTTTCCTCACTACCTCTTAAATCAGCCCGGCCACCGGCCGGCTCCACTGACTAAAGACTAAAAACCAGAGACTAAAGACTCTGAAAGCATACTAACATTCGCGACCCCCAAGCACCAGTTAGCATTTTCAGCCGTAGAACGAGGTTTTAAGCGTTTTTTCCTACGCAGATTTTTTCAAAAAAACGCTCTGTGGTGCGCGTTTTTGCGCGTTTTTGTTCGTTTTTGTGTTTTTTTGTCATAAATTGCAAAAAAGACCACGTTTTTTCATAAGTTCTTTTTGTTATTTTTCCCGCATTAAAACGACTCCTCTTTACCACTTCCAGCCTTTTTTCGGCCCGCACAGCCAAAAAACGACCCTTCTCCGGACCCACCGCCTCTCCTTGACTGGCTCGGGACGCACTTATTGTTTTTGCGCGCATTTTTTATTCAGGATTTTTTTTATCTTTAATAAATCCGCCCCGGCCAACAGCCGGTTCCTCTGCAAATCACGGATTATAACATGAAATCATAGATATTAGCGAACCATAACCTGCCCGCCATCGACTACGAGGGTTTGGCCGGTGATCATGCGTGATTTTTCAGAAGCAAGGAAAACCACTGCGTCGGCAATATCCCGGCCCTTGATCTCTTTGCCAAGAATAGTCTTGCTAACATAATGTGGTATCACCTCTTCGGGCTTGATGTTATACTTCTTGGCGCATACTTTAATATACTCCGGGTTCCAAATCTTCGACCCTTCAAATACATTGCCCGGACAAACAGAGTTTACTCTTATATTGTGTACCCCAAGTTCTATCGCCCATCCGCGGGACATGTGAAGCTCGCCGGCTTTGGTTGCATTATACGGTGTGTTGTTTTTGCTGGCATCGAGGCCGGACTTTGAGCTTAGGTTTACGATGCTTCCGCCGGTGCCCTGTTCGATCATCAACCTGGCGGCGTGTTTGGCCATCAGGAAGTATCCGGTCAGGTTCACTTCTAACGCAAACCTCCATTTATCGACGGGCATATCGACGAGCGCGCCTGCAGGGGCTACGCCTGCGGCGTTTACCAGAATATCAAAGCTCTCGAAACTGTCCTTGATATTGGCAAATGCTTTTTCTACCTCGGCTTCGCTGGTAACATCGCACAACACAGCGGTGGCGGTTACTTTAAGGCTTTCTTTAGCGATCAGTTCGCATGTCTGTGCTGCCTCTTGTTCATTAATATCTGCGATGACGACATTAGCGCCTGCCCTTGCGATGCCGATGGCGATGCTTCTGCCCAGGCCGCTGCCTGCGCCGGTTATGACTGCTGTTTTGCCGCTGAGTTCTTTATTTTCATTCATCATTCGATTCCTTTTTTCTTATTGTTTTAAAAGCACATCTTCTGCTTCTTTGGTCCATAGGCCGTCTGCAAGTTTGGCTGCGACCTGGGGCATTTTTTCGCCAAGCTCGGCAAGCCTTACAAGCGGCAATCCTTCAACAGAAGGATATACTACGATCTTGCCCGGTATAAGTCTGTTCTCAACTGCACGGATTCCCTCGACCGCAGCGTCCAGGCCACAAACCGCTGCTACTGACAGATTTGTATTGAGCTTTCCCTGTTCAACTTTGGCCAGAACAGTTTTCATGTCATCCAATACCGATCCGCTTGTGCCTATAAAGTAAAGGTGCTTTTCGATGTAAGCATCCAGATCGATCATTCCTGAAACTGAGGCAGGGATTCCGGCAAATATATTAATAATGCCATTGGCGGCACATGATCTTACCGAGGCAGTAACTATCGCCGGTACAGGTGCCATAATCGCATAATAATCGAAAGCAACATCCAGGCTGTCCTTTGACGGGTCGTAAGGCTTATACCCAACGCCATTGGTTTTCGCAAGAGGCTCAGCGATAGCGGACAAAGCACCGAGTCTTTCGGCATCAAGGTCGCATGCATAAACCGTAACACCTTCGATGCCCTGACAGATATTTCTTATCACGTGCATCACGCCCATGGGTCCGCCTGCGCCTACGACGTCGATCTTGTCTCCTTTGCGTATCTCACCGGATGCAGGGATGTATTGCATCGAATCGGCAGGGTCGAAACCTGTTGTGCCGATGACTCTGATTCCGCCGTAATGAACACGTCCGATCTGAGATTCTACATCTGTGCCAAATTTTCCGCCGCACTGGACGATATTAAGCAACCCACCTGCACCTACCTTCGGGAACAGGTTCGTAACTGCTGCAGCATCTGTACCGTAATAAATCACATTGTCAAAAGAAGCGTCTTTCAAATTGTCAATCCCGTTTGCATACATGACACTAATATCCTGGAAGACTTTCGAATCGGCAACAACGATCATCCCTGACGGCATACCAAATTTGTCAATAAACGTCATAAACATTTTTTCGTCAAATTTATCCTCCACAACTACCAGCATGTTCCCGCCGGCCTTTAGTGATGTGCGTTCCCTGACAGCATAAGAATTCTCTACACATGCCCACGGCTCGACCAGAGCAACCGCAGCGGCAGACAGGCCTTTACTGGCTGGTATCAACATCGAATCACCTTCGGGTGAAGTAATGATCCTTTGGTCCATCAGTACATACTGCTGCAGGCCGCCTTCGAAGTTATAACCGAAGGATGCATTGGAAATAACATTTGGCAGCCAACGGTAATCTGTTTGAACAAGATAACGGGCGCCAACTTCAATATCCGTGACCTTGTCGCCGATGACAACAACTATTACAGATGTTTCGTGGCCCGGTACCGTTGGCTCATGTCCGGGTACGTAGCCTGGTATCTCATCTAAGATCGCAGTGTCGACGCCTGATCGTATATTGCCCTTGCGGGCATGTTGGGAAAACTGCTTTAACAGTTTAAGATCCGAAAAGCACAACCCAACTGCCTCGATCCGGCAAAGTATTTGAAATGGCCCGGGCGTGTATACGTCCTTGTCAGTATTTAGCGTAAGCTCATCAGGGCCGATCAACTGGACGGCTTTTTGTTTTTTTGGAATACTGCTCATTATTACCCTTTGTTAATTTTTTCTAATACTTGTTCCGGCGAAATTTGCATATCTTTTAGCTCGCCCAGAAGTTCTTCGTTAGCAACTTGAAGTGTGCTGCCTAACTTTTCAAAGAAGGTATTTTTGTCGGCTCTTGTTTTGAAATTATCTTTGGCCCAATCGCTTGTATATCCCATGGTACATTGCTTTTGCATTACCGAATGTGCATAAACGATGTGAGCACCCTTTAAGAAAATCCCCACCAATGGTTTTAGTTCTTCAGAATCAAAGTCATCGACAAATTTCAGCCCCGGGCTGTTCATCTCGGTACCTACGCTTATCGGCATGTCAAGGCTCTCGGCAAGGGAGACAACATGGTTTAGATTGGCAAGTTTTTGGTCCTTAACACCTGCGGTGAAATTTCTGTCCGGGATAATGTTTATCGCTTCGGCGCCGGTTTGCATGGCAACTTCTATAAGTTTTTCGATCTGCTGCTCGCCGTCGCTTAGGCCGTTAAGCCATGTAAGCGTAGGAATGCCGCCGGCAGCTAAAACAAATTCGTTCATTTTCGCCATTTCAGGAAAGGAACCTTCGCCGGGCTGAACGTATCCTACGCCGCCGCGTTTCATTGTCTTTGCCCTTATAAGTGCCTGCAAGTCGCCACCTTCGGGAAGCTCGAACTCATTGGAGCCAAGCTTTCCTTGCCAGTAATTTTTAAGCTCCGCGTTATCACTGAAAACAGCAGCGGCTTTTTTTGCATAGGCCAGGCATATATGTCTTTCGATAGCGTTACCCGATGGAGCCAAGGGCAACACGTCCTTATCGTAATCCAGCTCTACCGGTTTTAGAAACTCGTTAACCCTGCTAACTAAGTCACGGTTTCTCTGCTCGGGTATCTGCCTTAAAGTGTTTTTAAATTCTTCCATACTCTCCGGAACATCGGAGTTTGTAAGTCCTACGCCCATGTGGTAGCTAATGCCCGGCTCACCGGGAGAATTTATCTCTTTGTCCGCAAATTCAGGGATGAAGACACGACTCTCTATGCCAACGCATGCTTTAAGATCTATCAGCTTTGCAGCTTCGAGAAACTCATCCAAACCGTCAAGCACATCGAAATCGACAATGCCGGCAACAGCTAAGCCTGTCTTCTTTGCAAGCCATGCGATCTTACTCGGTGAATATCCACACGCGTTATAAGAAAAGAAGCTGTGAATGTGCAGGTTAACATCTAAGCCAGTTATAGCAAATTCGATCTTTCCAGAGTTTGCCATCTGAAGTAATTCTCTTAACGCAGCTTTTCTTTTAGAAAGATCGAAGCTGTCAAGCTGCTGCTGAAATTCCTGTATCATGTCGTCGCTCATATTTCACCTGTCGATCATCGATTAAAAACATTTTCTATTTTTTTATATTGCTCATCCCATACTTGAACATCCTGCGGCAAATATGTTTTCAATTCGAACGAATTGGCAACAACCTGCCTTGCCTTGTCTAAAGATGCGATCTGGCCGGTTGCGATTGCCTGGGTGATAATATTTCCTGCGGCAGTTGCTTCGACAGGGCCTGTGACGACTTTTTTGCCGGTTGCATTAGCTGCGAAGCTGCACAACAGCTCATTCTGTATTCCGCCGCCAACGATATGCAGAACATCGACACTGGAAGCCGATATCTCCTCAAGCTTTTCGATAACCCAGCGGTAATTAAATGCAAGACCCTCTAAGACTATCCTTATTATCTGCCCTTTGTCTTCGATCGCAGACTGTCCGTTATCGGCAAGATACTTATTGATCCTTTCCGGCATGCGGCCGGGAGCAAAGAAAGAACTGTCATTAGAATTGACAAACACTTTAAAAGGTTCGGCGGCGGCGGCCATTTGTGTTATCTGAGAATACGAAAGATCGTCGCCTTCGCTTTGCCATTGCCGTTTGCACTCCTGAACAACCCAAAGACCCATGATATTTGTCAGCAGACGGATAGTGTTGGCAACGCCGCCTTCATTTGTGAACTGATATTTGTAAGTCTCATCGTTGATCGCAGCATCGGGGATCTCAAGGCCCATGATCGACCATGTACCGCTGGACAGGTATGCCCATCTCTTTTCGCTTACCGGGACCGCCGCAACCGCACTTGCCGTATCGTGAGAAGCTGTCGCAATAATATCGATCGGCTCACATCCAAATTCTTTTGCCAGCTCATCTTTTAGCTTGCCAACAACCGTACCCGGAGCAATCACCTTTTGCATAAGCTCGGCCGGCAGTGAAAGTTTGTCGAAAACCTCTTTGGACCACTGCTTTGTTCCCATATCCATAAGCTGCGAAGTGCTGGCAAGACTGTATTCTGTGAAAGTTTCGCCGCACAGATAATACGAAACAAGATCGGCTATAAAGATCAACTTATCGGCTTTTTCTAATAGCTCCGGGCGAGATGTTTTGGCAGCGAGCAACTGGTACAGGGTATTAAACGGCATAAACTGTATACCAGTATTGTCATACAGGTTCCTGCCTCCCATGATCTCGGAAGCCTTTTCGATCATTCCTTCGGTTCGGCTGTCACGATAGTGATAGGGATCTTCTATAAGTTGGCCGGTATCATCGATCAAACCAAAATCAACGCCCCAGCTATCGACACCAATTCCGGCAACCTCGCCATCAGCAGCCTTAACGGCTTTGGCTATGCCAGCTTTGATATTGGAAAACAGCTTGCCGAAATCCCATCGCAGCGAACCGGCCTGCTCTACGGGGCCATTTCCAAAACGCTGTATCTCTTCGAGATCAAGTTTGGAATCTGAAACGGTACCGAGCATGACCCTGCCGCTCTCTGCACCTAAATCAACTGCAATATATTGTTTTGTGTCAGACATTGCGTTCCCTTTGATCCATAATTTTAAAAATCTATAATTGCCTTAACAATACCGTCTTTATAATTCGCCACAAGATCGAAAGCGTCTTTGGTTCTGTCAAACGAGAAGTGATGCGTGGCCATAAAATCAACATCAATGCTTTTATCGTCGATCATATCCAAAGCATCGCGGACGCAATTTACCTGGCGTCTTACGTTTTGAACGCATATTTCTTTGCGTCGCATCTTATCGATAGTAAATGACACCCTGTCAACAGCCGGTATTCCGATCAGCATTAATTTACCGCCCGGCTTTAACAACTCCAATGCCTGGTCAAGAGCTTCCTGCTGACCGCAGCATTCAAAAACAACGTCGAGGCCGTTTGGCTCTTCTTTTAATATGTCTTCAACTATATTCTGCTTATCCGGGTTACCTGCCCAATCTGCACCTGCGTCTTTTGCGATCTTAACGCGGTCGTCTATCTTGTCGGTAATATATATTCTGCCGGCGTCCTGTGCCCTGGCAGGCAGAAGAACGCTTAGACCTATCGGCCCTGCGCCTAAGATCGCAACTTTGGCACCAGCCATCGGGATCGATTGCTTGACACTGTAAACACCTATCGCCAGCGGCTCGGAGATCGCAGCCTGGGCGAAGGTCATGGTGTCTTTTATCTTAAAGCAACACTCCTGAGGCATGACGATATATTCACAAAGGCAGCCTTCTATCTGGCCGGGGCAACCGAGGAACTTGAGCTTTCTGCAAGTATGATGCCGCCCTGCTTTGCATTGATCGCACTGCCCGCATGAAACCGCGGGCTCTATCGCTATGCGATCGCCGGGTTTTACATTCGTAACGGCAGGCCCGATCTTTTCTACAACGCCTGCCCCTTCGTGGCCGACTGTGAAGGGATAGCGGACAACCTGGCTGCCGATCCTGCCGGAAACGTAATAATGAACGTCACTTCCGCAGACGCCGACTGTTGCCATCTTGATAAGCACGTCCGTATCGTTTTCGATGACGGGGTCGGGGATGTCGCTCATTTGCATTTGATCAATGCCGGTAAGCAACATTGCTTTCATTTTATGTGCTCCATTTTTGACAAATGAGTTTATGCAATATCTTCTTCGAGATAACGCTTTAAGCTGCCAAGAAAT
>SDBV01001864.1_pt1 | contig 31638 bp, 18 predicted proteins | sample 2277081 | NCBI WGS metagenome assembly SDBV01 (sample SAMN10402039, study PRJNA504765) | marine sediment metagenome | isolation source: marine sediment core GS10_PC15, 223 cmbsf | place: Arctic Ocean: Southern Knipovich Ridge | collected 2010 | reverse complement strand
TCGGCAGTCCCGCCATTTCGAGCATGGTGGGATAGAAGTCGGTGCTGGTGACCGGCGTGCGGCAGATGCTGCCGGGCTTGGTCGTGTTGGGCCATTTGACGATCATCGGCTCGCGGATGCCGCCTTCATACATCCAGCCCTTCCCGGCACGCAGCGGCAGGTTCGACGTCGGATGGCCCTCGGAAGTGGAAAGCCCGCCGTTGTCCGACATGAAGAACACGGCCGTGTTTTCGTCCAGGCCAAGTTCATCCAACTTGTCAAGCACTCGTCCGACGGCCTGATCCATGGCCTCGACCATGCCCGCGTAGACGGCGTGGTCTTGCAACAGGCGGGCCTTGCGAGCGCCTTCCTGTCCCCAAACCTTGCGGTCGGCCGGAAGCGTCTTGGCCTTTTCCTGATACTTTCGCTTCAGATCCTCGCGAGCCATCAGCGGCGTGTGGACCGAATAGAACGAGAGATAGGCCAAGAACGGTTCGTCCTTGTGCTGTTGGATGAAGGTAACCGTCTCGGAAGCCAAGCGGTCGGGCAGATGTTCTCCGTCGGGACCGTCGGTAAGTCGGGGATTTCCGTAGGGTGAGAAATACTGTTTGCCGCCGTATGGCCCGCCGCGCTCGCAGCCGCCTCGGTTGACGTCGAATCCCTGATCCTCCGGCCAGTAACCGCCGGGTCCTAAGTGCCATTTCCCGGCGAAGAAGGTCGCGTAACCGGCCTGCCCCAGCGCCTCGGCCAGCGTGACTTCTTCATGGGCCAAACGGTCCTTGTACGGGGCGGGTAACATGAGCGTCTTGCGTGGCCAGTTCTCCGGTTGGTTGTAACGTGCCGTGTCGATGTAGTCGGTGATCCCCACCCGCTGCGGATACTTGCCCGTAAGAATGCTCGCCCGGGTCGGCGAACAGACCGGACAGGCCGCATAAGCGTCGGTAAACCGCATCCCCTGGGCCGCCAGGCGATTGACATTCGGCGTGTCGTAGAACGTGCCCGGGTTGTTTGCCCCGACGTCCATGTAGCCCAAGTCGTCGACCAGGATGAAGACGAAGTTCGGCTTCTGCTCGGCAGCAGAACCGACGGAGTAACTGAGAATCGCGATCAGCAAAACGATAATCCAGCGGATTGGTACAGCCATGACGGGATCCCCTTGATGTCGAAGTGTTCAATGAGGTTGATATACAACAGCCAGTGTAAGAGGCCGTCGGTCTGGTGGCAAGGTGCCATTCGACCGCCTGGGGAATTGGGGGATTCCGGCGCGACCACCGGTCGCGGCTTTATATTGCCGGGTGGCCGTGGGGATCGGGATCGGCTATATTGGCGGTATCCTCGAGTTGGAGAGATGGCATGACCGAGAAGAACTACAGCCTGACGGCTCCGTCTGACGGGCCTCGGATCGAGGCACCCGAGTTGCCCTATCTGCCGCAGGATCCGAAGAAATATCGGCCGCACATCGGGCTGATCGCCTGCGGTGGGATCACCAAGGACCATCTGACGGCCTATCGAGCGGCCGGGTATCGAGTGGTCGCGCTGTGCGATCGCGAACCGGCCAGGGCCCGAAAACGGAAGACCGAGTTCTTTCCCGATGCCAAGGTCTATCGCGATTACCACGACCTGTTGAAACGCGACGACATCGAGGTGGTCGACATTGCGGCCCATCCAGCCGCGCGGGCGCCGATCATCGAGGACGCCTTGGAGGCGGGCAAACATGTGCTCAGCCAGAAGCCGTTCGTGCTGGATCTGGATCTCGGTCAGCGGTTGGTCGACTTGGCCGACCGCAAAAGTTTGAAACTGGCGGTGAACCAGAACGGGCGCTGGGCGCCGCACTTCAGTTACATCCGCCACGCGATCCGGGCCGGGCTACTTGGTCGGGTCATGGGCGTCCAGATGTCGGTCCATTGGGACCATACTTGGATCGGCGGCACCGAGTTCGAGAAGGTCAAGCATTTGATCCTCTACGACTTCGCCATCCACTGGTTCGATCAACTGGTCTGCTTCTTCGGCGAGCGGTCGCCGCGGCGCGTCTATGCCTCGGCCGTCCGCAGTCCCGAACAACCGGTGCGTCCGCCGCTGTTGGCCCGGGCGATTGTCGAGTATGACGAGGCGGAGGCTTCCTTGACCTTCGACGCCTACACGCGCTTCGGGGCCCGAGACCAAACCTGCGTCGTCGGCAGCGAGGGGACCATCGTCAGCACCGGGCCGGATCTGAAGCACCAGTCGGTCACGCTCTACACGCCAGCGGGCCATGCCGTACCAGAGCTTCAAGGCTGCTGGTTCCCCGACGGCTTTCACGGCACCATGGGCGAGTTGCTCTGCTCGATCGAAGAAGACCGCGAGCCGACGAACAGTGCACGCGGGAATCTCGATAGTCTGGCCCTATGTTTCGCCGCCGTAGCCAGTGCCGAGCGAGGCGAACCGGTCGTCCCCGGCACGGTACGGGCGTTGCCGGAGTCGTAGGAGACGTTGGGACTACCACAGAGATCACAGAGAACACAGAGAAAGAATAAAGAATAGAATACGGACAGCCAACAAATCGTCTCTGTGTTCTCTGTGATCTCTGTGGTTCCCCTTCTTCAATCGGCATTGGCCCGATCGAGCAGATCTTGCCAGTAGTCGCGGGCTTTGCGGTGATGGGCTAGTTCCTTGCGGCCTTGTTGCGAGTCGGATGCTTTGATTTGCTTTGCCCGCTGGTAGACCCAGTCGAGAAAGAACTGGGCGGCCTGGCGGCTGATGCGGCGTTGGTAGTCGACCTCGACGTAGTATGGCCCGGTCATGGCAAAGCGGTAGGTTTTGGGTAGGTCGGTGACCGCACGGATCAAGAACCAGCCACTTTCTTGAAAGGTCAGCTTGGGTAACTTCCCGTTCTTGGCGTAGTCGTCGAAGCGGATCGAGTGCTCCAGTTTGCCGTTCTTGATTAGTTCGAGGTAGCTGATCGGCTTGCGTGTTGAAAGGGTCAGCCCGATTTCCAACTCTAACTCTTGGCCCTTTTCGCCTGCGAACACGTGGCCGGGGAGTTGGCCGTGGACGGTCGGGCGTATCAACGGCCCGTTGGTCACTACGACGCGACCGGCACGAAAATTCTCCCACCACGGTGCGTAGTTGAACTCTCCGTCGACGTGGACATACACGCGGTTGTACCCGACCGGGTTGGGCGACACGCCGGACCCGCTTCCGGCGCTGGGGGGAATTCGCAGGCCGCAGTCGAGCAACTTGAAGTAGATCTCCTGCGACCATTGCGAGTTACCCCAGACGCCCGGATAGCGGCGTCGGTCTCGCGGCTTGCCGTCGGCTTCGTTGCCGATCACCGTCTCGCGGCAGAGATGGGCATGGGCCACTTGGATCGAGTCGATCTGTCCATGGGCCACCAGCATCGGCAGATCCCACCAGAACGGAGCACTCGCGTCGATCCAGGCATCCGCATTTTCTCGGGCCATCAGCACATACTCCATCAGCGGCCGATCGGCCTCGGCCAACGGCTTCGGCAGATTGAAATACAGCAGGGTGGTTCCCGGCGTATGGCGACCGCCGGCCATCAGGTGGTAGAAACGGTTACCGTCGAAACGCACCAACGGTTCTTCGGGCAGCGGTTCGCTTTTCCCATCCCACCAGCCGATCACTTGCCCGACGTGCAAGTCATCGGCGTCCATCAATAGCGGAATGTCGTTGGCCCGACGGCGAATGTACAGATCGCCGGAGTACCAGCCATGGGCCGCCATGTCGACAAATCGTGCCAGGTCGATCTGCTTCGTGTCGTCGGCGAAGGGGTCGATACGAAAATGTCCGGCTCGCGTGACATACTCCGGCCCTCGTTCCAGATCGAATGTGTAGTTACCCACCGGAAGGTCGAGCGAGATCTTCCCGGGAAAGACAAAGTGGTCGTGCCAGAAAGGGGCCCGCTTAGGTCTTCGGGGCTTTCCCGAGGCGTTCTTCAGGTGCATCCGGCAGGCGATCGGCTTGCCGGTCTGGCGGTCGACCACGGTGATCTCCAATTGCCCGCGGCCGGCAGCCCAGGCCGTATTGGCCAGCAGCATCAGGAGGCCAAGCTTCGCGATAATCAATCTTTTCCACATACTCGCCGGTCCTTGCCGGGTATACTCGGCACGCCATTGATTTGTAGGAGGCGACTCCTGTCGCCGACCAAAACACGGGAATCGCGAATCGGCGATAGGAATCGCCTCCTACAGACTCGAATCTCCCTGCGGAGGCCGTGGCACGCCCCTTTCTTGCCGGATATCTGAATTGTAGCACGCGGCTGGGCCCCGCCTTGAACAACAGGTGGCCAAAAGTCTAGAATAGTAGGACCGCAAACCGAACCTACAGGGATATTCGTACAAGATGGCCGAGGACTATTATAAGACGTTGGGGGTGCGTCGCGGCTCGACGCAGGACGAGATCCAGAAGGCCTATCTGGAGCTGGCCCGCAAGTACCATCCTGATATGAACCCCGACGACAAGACGGCCAAGAAGAAGTTCCAGGAGGTCCAGGCGGCCTTCGACGTGTTGAGCGACCCCGAGAAACGGGAAATGTACGACCGCTACGGCAGCTCGTTCGAGACGATGGGGGCCGGCGGTCCGTATGGCGGAACCACCTGGGGAGCCGGGCCCGGCGGTTTCCAAGGCGAAGCCTTCGATTTTAGCGAGATCTTTGGCCAGAGTGTTGGCGAGCAACCTCGGGGTGGATTCGGCAACATTTTCGAGCAATTCCGCCGCGCGTCCGGGCAGGGCGGTGGGACTACCGGCGCCAAGCGAGCCCGCCGTGGAGCCGACCTGAAACACGAATTGCAGATCCCCTTCAATACGGCCGTGAAAGGTGGGGAAGCCCAGATCACGCTGCGTCGCGCCACGGGGAAGACCGAAACCATCACGGTGAAGATCCCTCAAGGTATCGCCGACGGCAAGAAGATCCGCATCCGAGGCCAAGGCGAGCCCGGCCCGCGTGGCTCAAAGCCAGGCGACATCCTGATCACCATTCGCGTCGCACCGCATCCCTACTTCCAACGGCGCGGAAATCATCTCCACATCAAGGTTCCCGTGACGATCGCCGAAGCGGCCTCGGGAGCGAAGATCGATATACCGACCCCCAGCGGCACCGTGGCCTTGAGCGTGCCGGCCGGCTGTTCCTCCGGCACGAAGCTGCGAATCAAAGGCCATGGCGTATCGCCGAAGGGCGGCACGTCGGGCGATCTGTTGGCCGAGATCCAGGTCACCTTGCCGAAAGATCTCAGCGACGCCGATCGCCAGTTGCTCGATGAACTCGGCCGGCGCTATCCCGAGAATCCCCGCGACAAGCTCCAGTGGTAATCGGATGGGCGATCAGCGATTTCTTTCCCAGCACCACATCCGGCGTAAGGCCGATTTTCAACGGGTCTACGGGCGTCGTTGCCGGGCCTCGGACGATCGGCTGCTGGTCTTCGGTTGCCCCAACGGGCTACCCTATCCGCGCTTGGGGCTGTCGGTCTCGCGCAAGCTGGGCGGGGCCGTGCTGCGCAACCGCCACAAGCGACTCATCCGCGAGGCCTTTCGGCTCAGCCGAGAACAACTCCCGGTGGGCATCGACCTGATCGTGATTCCCCGTCACACGGCAAAGCCCGAACTGGCCCCGCTGCTGCACTCACTCCCCAAGCTGGCCGCACGCGTTGCGCGGCAACTCGGATGATGTCGCGGGCTTCGATCGCCGCCGTTACAGCAACCCGTTCCAGGGTGGTTGCTCGGCCACGTCTTCGAGTTCGTAGCCGTCGCCCTCTCCGATGCAGGGGGACAGAATGGCCAGCACCTTGGCGTCGCGGTCGGACTTGTTGAACGAGGCGTGGACCGTATCGCCGGAGATGAAGACGGAATCGCCCGCCTTGAGGGTTTGTTTTTCCTGGTCGAGCCATTGTTCGACCTCGCCCTCGAAGACGTAGATGACCTCTTCTTGCTGCGGATGCTTATGGAAGGCATGCCCCCCGCCCGGGGTCAAGGTGACTTCGATCACCACGAGGTTTCCGGCGCCGGTGCTGGCCGGACGGCTGCACCAGGCCAGCGAACCCCAATCGAGTTGTTGTCGGACGGCCTCACTTGCCGGTACGAATTTGCCGCTCATTGGCTACTCCCTTTCGTTTCGCACTGACGGCTCGCGGCCGCCAATTCGTTCTTGTAATTCGGGACGTGGATCTCCCTTAGAATGCACCCATTGTGGCCGAAGATCTGGTGAAGTCAATGCCCGCGGCCGAATCGGCCAATTTTGACTCTCGTTCCCACGCTCTGCGTGGGAACGTCATGCCCCCGACGCTCCGCGTCGCTGAAGCGGAACTAACTTTAACCAATAAGTAGGGCCGCAGAGCGGCCATGCAGTCCGTTCCCACGCAGAGCGTGGGAACGAGATCAACATCGCGGCGGATGTCACGTTTTAGCCATTTTCACCTCGAGCGGCGTCTCTTGGCTGTCGATCGACGTATGCGCGACGCGCAACGGTAACGAGAACGATATTCCTTGTTCCTCGAACGCGCGGTAGATTTCGAGGTTGACCTTTTCATTCAGTGCCAGGAAATCCCAATAACTGGGCGGTGTATACCAATAGATTACTCGAATGTTGAAGGCCGTGGGCAGGAAGTCGGTGAAGAAGACTCGGGGGGGGAATTCGGGGTCCATTCCTTCGTGGTCTTCCAGCGCGGCCCGGATGATGGCGATCGCCTTCTCGATCTTCTCGCGGGGTGTGTCCAGCGGGATGTGCAGGTCGGCAATCTTGCGAATGTGCGGCCGGCGGCCCACATTCTCGATATCACTTCGGGCCAATTCGTCATTGGGGATCGTCATTTGGTGTCCCGTCAGCAGACGAATCCTGGTGCTGCGCAAGCCGATGTCTTCCACCACTCCATCGTGCTTGTTGAAAATGATTCGCTCGCCGACGCGAAACGGTTTGTCGGCCATGAGCATCAGGGTCCCGAACAGGGTTTTCAAGGTGTCTTGTGCCCCGAACGCAAGGGCCAGACCACCGACCCCGGCACTTGCCAGCAGGGTCGCGACGGGAATGCCAAGATACTGTCCTCCCGCGAGGAAAAGAGCCGCCACCGCAACCAGGCTCAGTAATTTGGAAACGATGCGAATCAACTGGGCGTTGAGTCCTTGCGGATTGATCCGCGGCGAGGCAATGATGCTTTCCGCCACGCGGTTACTCAGTGCGAAAATCACCACGACCGCGGCCAGCAAGGAGGCCGTGGTGGCAAAGAAACTCAGGAAATAAAGCGGGTTGCCCCGAATCGTCAGATCATCCTGTGCGATTCGCTTGAATTCCCAGGGAATCAGCACGGCAGCTATCGGAAAAACGAGCGTCAACCAGTACCTCACAAGGCCCTTTTTTCGAGATCGCTGCGTCAAGCGTACCTGCAGCCAGTAGGCCGTGACCATGAGAGCGACGACAACCGTCAGCGCGATCAGAAGCCCGGGCCACTTCCATGCCGCCAGTCCCCAGACTCGCCCGTGCTGCATCTTCTCGGGGAGACGTGCGACAATGGCGGCTAGTCTCGGATCGCCCGGCGCCGACACATACCACCGGTAGAGATCCTTCGACACCTTCGGCCCGGTCGTGCGATACGGCCTGGACTCGATCTGCTTGAAGTATTCTACTGCCCGATCCACGGTTCCGGGTGAGAAAAGGTACTCATGCTTCTGCGGTCCTTCCTCGACTCGGGCAATGGTGATTCTGGTACCCGGAATCCGCCATTGGGACAGCTTCTCGAACCCCCCGGCAGCTTCAATGGCTTTGATGTCGGGAATATCGTCCGGAGGCGGCAGTTCCACGCGATCCAGTATTTCCTTAAGACATGCGGCGACTTCCGCCGCCCGATCCATACGCGCAAAGGCCGGAAGTTCGCTCATGTCGATGCAGTCCACCACCTGCATGGCAGCTTCGGCATTGTCGGGCGCAGTTCGATCGAAATACTGCTGGGAATGGATCAGGTCGTGGATTTCATTGCAGGCGTTGATGAAGCTCTCAAGCGTGGCTCTCGGGCTGGAGGTGTCGGCCGCCTTGATTGTGACCTGTTCATCAGTGGCGGCGGCCGCATGAGGGACCCCAACAGGGATCACCACAAGAAGTAATGAAATGCCAGCATACTCGACCTTCGACCACCATCTCATGGGCATACCTCATCCTTTCGTGAAACGACCCGTTATTAACTCAACCTGCAAACGCTTCGTGCGTCACCACCGGGCTTGTCCCGGTGGAACGATGATTGGCCACTAACCACCGGACTCGAACAACACCGCCCGCCAATCTGGCCCGCCGCTTCCAGCGGCGGGCCAGATTGGCGAAAAGCGAGAGGAAAACGGACCCTGCTAGTGGTCAATCATCGCTCCACGGGGACAAGCCCCGTGGTGGCGTTCAAAGTCTAAGTACCCTATTATTCCGAGCCGACCGCCACGGGGCGTTACGAAGTGATTCGGGTTCCGTCACCCCGACACGATAACACGATGTTCACCAAACACTTACGACGTCAGCATCACGATACCAGACTTCGAGAAAGTGGGAAAGACACCCAGCCCGGCCCGCGAATGGCGGGAGAGCAACCGCCCGAACCGGTCGGTAATTCACCGTCGGGAATTTGGGGAAAACTTCCCGTCCCAAGCATTGCGAACTCCACCCGGGTGGGTTACAATAAGGGTCGGCGTTGGATTACCGACCTTCGCGATTCCTTGCGTAAGGAGCCTCCGATGCGGTACCGTTTGTGTGGTTTACTGCCTGCTCTGCTCGGCCGTTGCCTGTTGGCGATGGTGGTTTGCTGCTTCGGCGCCCGGGCCATCGCCGTCGACTATTCTCCGCCACCGATCCTGCAATGGTTCGACTCTTCCTACGAAACGATGATTAACCGCACGGCGGACGTGTTCATGGCCGGCTACGGCGCGGTCTGGACGCCGCCGCCGGGACGCGGGGATACGGGCGACTTTTCGGTCGGGTACGACGTTTATGACCGTTTTGATCTGGGCCGCTGGGATCAGCCCACGCTGTACGGCACCGAGACCGGACTGCAACGCGTGGCGACCATGTTTCACCGGGCGGCGTTCGATTTGCACATCGATTTCGTGGTCAACCACAACGGCTATTCCGGAACCGGCGACGCGGCCGAGCGGGACGCTTTTCTGGAGGCTGGCGGATATCCGGGTTTCTTTCTCGAACATGGCGGCGATGTCGACGGTGATTTCCACTCGGCATTCGCGTCCGGCGACCTCGACGGCCGTTTGGCGGGCTTGATCGACATCGACCACAGCAAGAACTACCAAGCGATCCGCAACCCGGTGCCCGGCTTCGAGAACAATCTTCCCGCCGGCACCGTGCCGTCGTTCGGGCGGCTGGCCAATGTGGCGCTGGAAAGTAACCGCCGTTTCTACCCCGACGTCGGGCACGAGACGATCTACGTTTTCGATCCGAAGACGGGTGAAGCCGACATCCCCATCCATCAGTTCAACCTCGACGATCCCATGGCGGGTGATCCGGTCGAGGAGAACGCCACCGGCTATCTGATGCGCAACGCCCAGTGGCTCGTCCAGGTGATCGGCGTGGACGGGCTGCGGATCGACGCGGCCAAGCACGTCGAAGGCTTCGTGCTCGATTACCTCGACCGGGCCGTGTATCGGGCCAATCCACGCCAGCAACTCGACGGCAGCACCAAGCACGTGTTTTCCTACGGCGAAGTCTTCGACAGCGACCGGGGTAAGCTGCTCTCGTACGTGAGAAAGGATATTGATCCGGCGAACCCCGGCGTGGTCGGCGGCAATCGTGACGTGTTGGATTACGCCCTCTATTTCGCCATGAAGGACAACCTCGAGCAGCATGGCACGCCGAATGTCTGGCAAAACATCCGCAGCGCGTCGCTGGACCATTTTGACGACGGAATGCACAACGGCTCGGCGGGAGTGAAGTTTGTGCAGAACCACGACTCGTTCAAGCCCTACAAGCTCTCCGATGTGGCCCATGCCTACGTGTTGATGATGCCCGGCGAGGCGGCCGTTTACTTCAACGGCAAAGAGTTCGGCGACGAGCGCGACTTTCCCAAGGAAGGCCGCGGCGATGCCTTGAGTGGCGGCGGCTCGAGCCCCTTGACCAAACTACTGGACGCCCGCGCCACGCACGGACGCGGTAACTACGCCGAGCGATGGATTGACGACCAGGGGACCTTCGTATTCGAACGCGTCGGCAGCGCGGTGATCGGCCTTTCCAACCGGGGCGACGGTGGCTACGACACCCGCTACCCCGAGGTCGGGTTCACCCCCGGCACTTTCTTGGTCGAGCTGAGCGGCAACGCCGGCGATCCGCTGATCGATCCGGGCAACGACATTCCCGAGGTGCTGACCGTTTTTCACGACGAGGGCGACGGCCGCAACAAGGTCGAGTTGAAGATCCCCCGCAATTTCAACCACCTTGGCGAAGAGCACAATCGCGGTTACGTCGTTTACGGATTACCCACGCCCCAGGCCACCGCCGGGCTGGAGTTGCTCGGTGTCGAGACCGTTCTGTCCGGCGATGCCAATCCAAGCAGCGACTACGAGAACGGGATCAACCGCCAGACCGACCTGCACGTGGTGACCGGCGACGGGCTTGACGTCCGGTTGCAGACCGAGGAGGTTCGGCTGTTGGGACTCGACGAGCTGCGCGACGTTTGGGCCGACGGCGACAACGCCCTGTTGAAGCTTGACGGCGGGTGGGACGTCAACGGCAACGGGTACGTCGATCACACCACGCCGGGGAGCGTGACCTACGGGTTCGAGTCCTTCGGCGACAAGTCCAGCCCGTTGGTCGGTCCCCAAGGAATCGACGGGCCCCGCGGTGACGGCGAGTTCCTGCAAACGATCGACTTGACCGGATTAGATGAAGGGGTGCACCTACTGGAAGCTCGGGCGTTCCGCCACCGCACCGACGGGGGCCCGGCTGTGTTCAGCAGTTTCAAGAAGGCAATTTACGTCGATCGCCTGCCGCCGGAGTCGGGTATCCACGAACTCAGGGCGGTCAACAGCCCCGGCGATACCGACGTGCTGGTCGAGTCGATCGACTTTACCGGCGAGACGGTCCACGTGTTTCTGAACCTGCCCGAATCGGTTTCCGAGGCGGAAATCTACCAGATGGCCGCCCAGGGTGAAGGTGCTTCACAACAGATGGACGTCAATCTCTTCAAGCGATATTTCCAGGGAATCGGCACCGGCAACAACGTCTTTACACTGGTCACGTTCGAGCCGACCGGCAATTCGAACGTGCAACGGCTGACCGGCCAGTGGGTCGACGGCCGCGGGGTCGGGCTGGGTGATTTGGACCACGATGGGCAGTACCAACCCGACGACATGGCCTTCAGTGATTTCGGCTTCGAGCGCGTCCTGTACAGCCAGAACGCCGAGTTCAACCCGGCCGGCGACGTCAACGCCGACGGCCGCGTGGATAACCTCGATCTGTACGCCCTGGACGCGGCGCTCGAGGCAGCCGGAGCGCCCCAGGCCACGCTGGACGCTTACGGTGAGATGCTGCTGCGACGAGGCGACTTCACCGGCGATTTTGGTACCAATCCCTGGGACATCGACGAACTGTTCAGCCGCTTCGGCTCGACCGACTGGTACGACGACCTGAGCGTCGACGGGACCACCGACCAAGACGACGTGGACATCCTGGTACGGATCATCCTGGGTACCGAATTCGGCGACGTCAATCTGGACACGGGCATCGACGTCATCGACCTGCAACTGGTGCACGACAGTTTTGAGGGACCGGGTGGCTGGGCCGTCGGCGACATGACCGGCGACGGGTTTGTCGGGCAGGCGGACCTCGAACTAGTCGAACTCCATTGGAACTCGGCCCAGGATTTCGATCAGGCGTACAACCAGATCTTCAACATCCCCGAGCCCACGAGCCTCCTGCTTCTGGGCATCGGATCTCTGCTGGCATGGCTGCGGCGCCGGCGGCTGAGGTTTTTGTAGTCGCCGATTTCACCTTGTTCCACGACGGCAGCATGAGGGGCCGAGACTTCGAGAAAGCCATTCGGCCCGGCCCGCGCGTGTATCATCTGCCAAGCACCAAAGGCAACGGAGCCACCTTCACCGTACGACTACCCATCTCGGCGCCGGCGCCCACAGACTGCCACCCCGTAACGCCCGGCTCAACCTGCCGGGGATAGAAACTCCAATCGCCCCAGCGTGTGAACACCGGATAGCGATCGACGCCTTCGGTCAGGACACGTTCGAAGGCCTCGTAGTCACCGTCCTTGTGAAACAGCCGCATGCGACCGTTCCCCCGGTTGAGCACATGATAGACCGTGCCGGCTTCGATCGATCGGGCGGTTCGTAGCATCCCCGAAGTATCTCCTGTTCGGCTCCCGGCGTCAATATCAGTGATGTCCCCTTTTTTCTGCCCTTTTTTCTGCCAAACGGCATTCTAGCCGCGAAGCCGCCATGCCACAACCTTCACTCGTTGCAGTTGGCCCGCCCTCGCTTCCCGAAGTCTCCGCATTTTATAATACTTAGAGTCTGACCCTGATGTCACGCCCTCGCTTCCCTAAGTCTCCGCATCTTATAATATTTAGAGTCTGACCCTGATGTCGCCCCCTGATGTCGCCTATTCATCTTGCAGCGGCCGTTCTGGTGAGGCACTTTCTTGTGAACTCTCTTGGTCCGGCAGCCGATCCAGGTACCCGGAATGTACGCCTCGCACCCGGACAAGGCCATCATCGGTAAGATCTATTCGCAGTCGAGTGAAGACAATCAACGGGACAAAGATTAGGACCAAGGCCACCACATGGCAAACAAGTCCGAGAATCAAAGGTAGCATTTCCTGGAAAACCAGCGCAGCGCCAATCACGATGTTTGCGAATAGCGTTAATACACCCGCGCAATTCTCGCAAATCGCAAAGGCCAGGGCGAAGGGACGTCGCACCCAAAGTCGGATCTCGGCAGCGCTGCCGTTCAGCCGCAGCAACCAGATGCCCACGGCCACACACAACAGTCCGACAAACGGAACGACTAACAGCGGTAGCAGTACAAAGGCTGTCCAGTTATGGAACACGGTTATCCGATATTGCCAGACACCTCGCGACCGGTTCGAAAGCATACAGGCACGAGGCAACACTGCCTTCTCCGTTGGCACCACAACTACATTTCCGTCGCGCCAGGCCGGCTGGCCTGACTGATGCTGATCCGATGCCTCCAATCCCCCATGAAGATCCGATGCCTCCATTCCCCCATGAATAGGCGATGCGTATGGATTTGTATTGTCCATCGTCTGCGGACTGGTGCCCTTTCCTTTTACACTTTGTCAGAGCCGTGGATCGTTTCGTACATGGCCACGATGTTTTCGGTGGGGCTGACCGGCTGGATGTTGTGGCAGGGGGCACAGATCCAGCGGGCGTTTTGGTATATGTCGATGCTCTCGCGGACCTCTTGCACTACGTCGTCGACCGTACCGAAGGCCAGCGTCTGCTGGTTGTCGATCGAGCCGTGGAAGATGATCTTATCGGCGAAATCAGTCACCAGTTGCTCGCGCTCCATGCCGGGGCAACGCCATTGGATTGGGTTGAGGATCTCGATGCCCACCTTGTCGATCAAATCGGGCAGGAACACGCGGGCCGCGCCGTCGGTGTGGTACATCACGTGCACGCCGTATGAGCGAGCCAAGTCGGCCATTTGGATCTGATGCGGGATCAAAAATCGCCGATACATCGGCAGGCTCATCAAGGGCCCGGTCTGGGCGCCCAAGTCTTCGGCCACCCAGGTCAAATCGATGCGACCTTGGCCGGCCTCGAAGATGCGCCGTTGGTGTTCTTGGTAGAAGTCGAAGATGTGACCCAAAATGGCGTCTACCAACTCGGGCCGCAAGGCCAGATCCTCGAACGCCCGTTCCAGTCCACGCAGATAGCCGTACAACAGAAACGGTTCGTAATGCCCGGCATGGATCGGCCGAAAGCCGTCGTCCGCATCGAGTGCTTCGGTGATCGAGGTATACTCGAAATCGTCCGGATCGGGCCAGCGATGGGTGTGGATCTCCTCGACGGAATCGACGTCGGCCAGCGGCATCACTTCCGGCTCGTCGTAAGTGCCCGTGCCGTAATCGACCGACCGGTAGCGGATCCCCCACATGTCGACTTGCGGATCCTGCAATTGTTCAGGCCGATTCCATGTCGGTTCGAAAAACCGTCGGCAGTCGACGTCCAGTTTGCGCCATAGCGACTCTTCGTCGGCACAATCCAAGTCCCTAAGCAGCCGGGCCGTCACCTCGCCGGTGGCCTGATAGTCGGTCGGGATCCGGTCGGGCGTTTTGCCTTCAAGCAGGGCAAACCAGCGTTGGCGTGGCGTCATTTGATTCTCTTACTCCAACGGCAGCTTGACCGGTCGGCCGCCTTCTTCGATCGAACGGTCGATCGCCAGGCAGAGCTCGTGCGTCTTGTAGCCGTCGGCGATGTTGCAATGCGACTCGCGATCCTCGAGGATGCAGTCGATCAGGTGGTTCATCTGTGCGTCGAACGCATGGTGCTCGACGTCACCCGAGTCGGGTAGGATCGTTTTCATGGTGGTCCAGCCGGTCTGGCCGGGGAACAGCTTCTTCGAGAAGATGCGGTTCTCTCGAAATGTGCCTTCGGTACCGATCAGGTCGACGTTCAACGCGTAGGGCATCTCGCAGTCGAACAGCGTCGAGGTCTTGCCGATGGCGCCGCTTTCGAATTTCAGCACGGCCACCACGTTGGCATCATATTCGTAGCGTCCTTTCTTGTTGTTCGAGTAGGCCGTCACTTCGACCACCTCTTCGCCGGCAAACCAGCGCACGGCATCGACCGCATGGCACCCGCCTAGCAGCATGGTGCTTCCGCCGGTCGCTTTTTTGCTGGCCCACTCCCAGCCGGTGTACCAATTGCTGATGCCGTGCCAGTAGTCGACCTCCGTGTAGAACAGCTCGCCGATGGCCCCGGCAGCCAGCAGTGACTTGATATTCTCGAACAGCGGGTTCCAACGCAGCACGAAGCTGACGACGCTTTTTACGCCCGCCTTGGCTACGGCATCGCGCAAGGTCCGATTCTCGTCCATCGAGATCACCATCGGCTTCTCGATCATCAGGTGTTTACCCACCTTGGCCGCGGCGATGCCCTGTTCGGCGTGGACGTGATTCGGTCCGCTGAGGTTGACAACGTCGACCCGCTCGTCGCGAAGGACTTCGTCGTAGTCGTCCCGCACGGCACAATCGAGCCCCAGCTTGTCGACCAGTTTTTGGGCGCTCTCCTTGCGCCGGCTGGAGACCGACACGATCTCGCACTGCGGGTTCTTGATCCAACTGGCGGCATGGGCGTAGGCCACCTGCCCGACGCCGTGGATGGCGATGCCGAGTTTTTTGTCCATCATGATACTCCTGAGAGGGTGGTTGCAAAGCCGCGAGCGGCCGAAGTGGCCTATTTTCGCAGAATCGGGCCGGCCTGGCAACCGGTGGCCGCAAGCTAACTTGCCAGGCGACGCTGCACCGGCTACACTCAAGGTTCAGCCTATTGACGCCCCGTTTTGCAGTAAGGAAAGACAAATGATGGAGATTACCCGCGAGGATGTCGAACGGTTGATCGCGGCCGTCGATTATTCCGAGGCCCTGACGATCGATGCCACGAAGGACGGTGTGCTGGAGGCCTGCGGGTTGGCGAAGCAGTACGGCTTTCGCGCCGTGGTCGTTTTTCCTTGCCACTTGGCTCTGGTCATCGAGCAGTTGAAGGGCACGACGATCCTGCCGGAGCTTGTGGTGGGGTTTCCTTGCGGGGCAAACACGACCTACGTGAAATGCAAGGAGGCCGAGGAAGGGCTGAAAATGGGGGCCCGCGATTTGGATATGGTGATGAATATCGGCGCACTGAAGAGCGGCGATTTCAAGACGGTCCAGCGGGACATCGCCGAGGTGCTGGCGATTGCCAAGCCGTACGACATCCCGACCAAGGTCATCGTCGAGGTCGGCGTGCTGACGGAAGAGGAAAAGGTGACCGCGGCGAACATTGTCGCCGATAGCGGTGTGACGTTCATCAAGACCTGCACCGGCTTCGGGCTGGGAAAGGCTACCTTGCACGATATCCTGCTGTTTGACAAACTCGTGGGTGATCGACTTCGCATCAAGGCGTCCGGCGGCGTCGCGTCCATCGAAGACGGAGTCGCCTTCATGCAGGCCGGGGCCAGTGTGGTCGCTATGCGAAAACTCGTGGTGGACCAGTTGCAGGCGATGAATTGGAGTTAGCGTTATTGTTCCTGATTGGTTTGATACGGAGGAGTTCGTCATGTTGCAGATCGACAAGCCGTTGCGTCCTTTGTGTATTGTGCTATTGGCCCTGGTGACACTCCTGCCGACAAGCTTTCACCGTGCCGAGGCGGCCTTGCCGGAGGAGACCAAGGAGCAGATGGACCGGCGGATGGGCTGGTGGCGCGAGGGCAAGTTCGGCATGTTCATCCACTGGGGGCTGTACGCTATCCCGGCCGGCGAGTGGAAGGGTCAGAAAGTGGGCGGTGTCGGCGAGTGGATCATGAACACGGCCCAAATCCCCAAGGAAGAATACGCGCCGCTGCAAAAGCAATTCAACCCGGTCAAGTTCGACGCGCGAGCGTGGGTCGATCTCGCCAAACGGGCAGGCATGAAGTACATCGTCATCACCAGCAAACACCATGACGGGTTCTGCCTGTTCGACTCGAAGCTGACCGACTACGACATCATGGGTACGCCCTACCGCAACGACCTGCTGAGGTCGTTGGCCGACGAGTGTCACCGACAGGGTATCGAGATCTGCTGGTACCACTCGATCATGGACTGGTATCACCCGAACGCCCACGGTGCGAACTTCCCGAAATATCAGCGGCACATGCGGGGACAACTCGAGGAACTGCTGACTAACTATGGCCGAATCGGCGTGCTGTGGTTCGACGGGGAATGGATCGGCGAGTGGGACGAGAAGCAGGGCCATTCGTTGGAACAGTATATTCGCCGCTTGCAGCCCGAGTTGATCGTCAACAACCGCGTGGGAAAAAGAAAACGTTCGCCGGGCGATTTTGGCACGCCCGAGCAGGAGATCCCGGCCACCGGCATGCCCGGCTGGGATTGGGAAACCTGCATGACGATGAACGACACGTGGGGATTCAAGACACACGACCACAACTGGAAGTCGGTGCCCGACATCCTGCACAAACTGGTCGACATCACCAGCAAGGGCGGCAACTTCCTCTTGAACGTCGGTCCCACGGCCGAAGGCCTGATCCCCGAGCCGAGCATCGAGCGGCTCAGCGCGGTCGGCAAGTGGCTCGATATCAACGGCGAAAGTGTTTACGGCACCACAGCCAGTCCCTTCAAACGATTGCCATGGGGCCGGTGCACGAAGAAGCCCGGTACGCTCTATCTGCACGTATTCGAATGGCCGACCGACGGGCAACTGACCGTGCCGGGCCTGCAAAACAAAGTGGAAAAGGCCCACCTGCTGGCCGATTCCAATCAAAAGGCTTTGACCGTAAGCCGCTCGGGCGACAGCATCGTGATTGCCTTACCCACCGAAGCCCTCGACCCGATCGACACGGTCCTCGTGCTGAAGATCGACGGCGAGCCGGTCGTGGTCGAACCGGCCGTGGCCCAGGCGGACGATGGGACAATCACTCTACATGCTCGGGAGGCTTTGCCGCATGGCCACACCATCCGTTACGAGACGGGCGGCGGCAAGGATAACATCGGCTTCTGGACCAACCCGGCCGACTGGGTCAGTTGGAACCTGAATGTCATGCAACCCGGTTCGTTCGACGTCGAGATCACCTCGGCATGTCCCGACGCTTCGGCCGGCAGTAAGTATACGGTCCAAGTCGACAACCAAGAGCTTTCCGGCGAAGTTCCAGGCACAGGCAACTGGGCCAGCTTCAAACGGTACACCCTGGGTGAAGTGAAACTTGGCGAAGGACGCCACACGCTTACGGTGAAATCGCAGAATCTAGTCGGTGAAGGCGTGATGAACCTGCAGTCGGTCGTTTTGCAACCGCAGTAAGGTGTCTTATGACTGTTATTAACGCGTGGGTCTTCGTCCCTCGACCCACCCTACTCCTGTTCGCCGTATTAGTCGGCCTTGGCGGGCTGGCCTTTGCCGAGGACGCGGGGCAAGTGGTCTTCGACTTCGAGTCGGGCGATCTGCAGGGGTGGCGGATTGTTGAAGGTAGTTTCTTCAAGCTGGTTGGGGATCGTGAATTCTTCGTGAACCACCCGCAACTCAAGTACAACAAGCAGGGCAAATACTATCTGTCCACCGTGGAACAGCCCAACGGCACCACCACCGGCGAGACAACCGGCGTGATCGAGTCGCCCGTGTTTGTGCTCACCGGCGGGAAGGTCTCGCTGACGGTCGGCGGTGGATCGCACGACAATACCTACATCGCCCTGTGTACCGAGGACGGCAAGGAAGTCTTGCACGCGTGGGGGAAGAATACGGAAGTCTTTCAGCCGGTCACTTGGGACGCCGGCGCGCTAGTCGGAAAGAAAGTCTTTCTCAAGGCGGTCGACCTGCACCCGGGTGGTTGGGGATACATTGCGCTGGACGACTTTCAAGCCCAAGGCCGCCTCGATCCAGAGGCCACAAAAGCCCGCTTTGCCCTTCATGCGGAAAGGGCCAAACAAAAGCGGATTCGGGCGATCAGGCAGCAGAACAGGCCGTTGCGAGAAGCTATCGAAGACCTTTCGGCCACGTTTGGTGATCGTTATCCCAAAGGCGCTGAGTTCCTTGCCCAACTCGATCAGCTCTTGCAACTCGCGGCCGAAGCAACGCCGGAGGACCTGGGAGAGATTCTCGCGGAATTGGAGTCCCTGCGTTGTGAGGCCCTGATCGCCAATCCGTTGGTCAGCGGCCAACCGATCCTGTTCGTCACGCGGGCGCAGTATCATAACGAGCACGGCACTGAAGCCACCATGTACCAGACCGGCGAGATCAACACTCCGTTCTTCAACGGCGGCGGTGCGATGAAGACGATCGATCTGGCCCAGGGCGGTAAGATCAACACGATTATCGACGTTCCCAAGGGCATTGCCCGGGATCCGGAAGTCGGTTTCGACGGTAACAAGATCGTCTTTTCGATGCGGCACAATATCGAGGACGATTACCACATCTATGCGATCAACTCCGACGGGTCCGGCCTGAAGCAACTGACCGCCGGCAGCCGGCTTTCGGACATTCAGCCGGTCTGTATGCCCGACGGGAAGATCGTCTTCGCCTCGACCCGCGAGCCGAAATACATCCCGTGCCAGCGACACTTGATGGCCAATCTATTCGAGATGAACGCCGACGGATCGAACATTCGCCAGTTGGGCCACAACACGCAGTTCGAGGGCCATGGGAGCCTGATGCCCGACGGGCGAGTGCTTTACACCCGCTGGGAATACGTCGACAAGCACTACGCTTCGGCCTACGGGTTGTGGACGATGAACCCCGACGGCACGGCCCAATGCCTTTACTACGGCGGCTACGCGTGGCAGCCCAGTGCGGTTATCGATGCGCGGATCATCCCCGGTACGGAAAAGTTCGTTTGCATCTACACCACGGTCCACAACCTGCCGTTCGGGGCCATGGTTGTCGGCGATCGCGGACGCGGGCTGGACGGCACTGAGCCGATCTTGAAATCGTGGCCAGCCGATATCAACCAATACATGGCCCAGTGGGACAAGGTGGACCGCGTGGGCGGCGAGTTCGACAGCTTCATGCGATTGCCCGTCCGCTACGAGGATCCCTACCCGCTCTCGGACAAATACTTCCTCTGCTCGCGATCGATCAGCCACGAGGAAAAGGGGTCAGGACCCTTTTGCCGGAACGGCCCAGAGGGTGCTTCGCACAAAAGGGTCCTGACCCCTTTTCCTCGCGGCACGATGGGCCTGTTCCTGGTGGACACATTCGGCAACGAACTGCTGTTGCACGTCGAAGGGCCCGGCTGTTTCGATCCGATGCCGATTGCCCGACGATCGCGACCGCCGGCGATTCCTTCCCGGATTGATCTGGCGACCGACGAGGGCGCGTTCTACGTGCAGGACGTTTATGCCGGCGAGTGGATGGCCAACGTGCTGCGTGGGTCGGTCAAGGCTCTGCGAATTGTCGAGGCGCCGCCGAAGAAGGCGTTTCCTCCGTATAATATCGGTGACTGGACGCCTGCGTTGAACGTCGACGGGCATCATCCGGTGGCCGTGAATTGGGACCATTACAACCACAAGCAGGTGTTGGGCAAAGTGCCCGTCGAAGCGGACGGTTCGGCCTACTTCAGCGTGCCGGCCGACCGGTTCGTTTACTTTCAGTTGTTGGACGAGAACGGGATGATGATCCACTCGATGCGCAGCGGCACGACCGTTCAGCCGGGCGAAACGGCCGGCTGCGTCGGCTGCCACGAGTCGCGGCTGCACAGCGTACCGAAGCCCGGCGGCCAAGGTTCCGTCCCGCTGGCGTTGCGGCGAGAGCCCAGTCGGATCGAGCCGTGGTACGGTCCGCCGCGTAATTTCAGCTACACGGCCGAAGTGCAGCCCGTCTGGGATAAACACTGTGTCTCGTGCCACGACTACGATGGCGAAGCGCCCGAGCTGAACCTCTCGGGCGATCGCGGTCCGGCGTTCAACGTTTCTTATAGCACGTTACGCAGCCGTGGCCCGACGGTGTGGACGACCGCTCAGCCGGGCGCCGAGAAACCGCTGATCAGTGCCGTCGGCGCCGGTCCGATCCGGGAGATCCCGCCGTACTCCTGGGGTTCGCACCGCAGCCGTCTGGTCGACATCTTACGAGAAGGCCATTACGACGTGAAGCTCGACCGCGAGGACTTCGAGCGGATCGTCACCTGGATCGATCTGAACACGCCCTATTATCCTTCGCACGTGACGTACTACCAAACCAACACGTTCGGCCGCTGCCCGTTGGACCACCAGCAGTTGGCCCGGCTAGGCCAATTGATCGCCGCCGCGCCCGCCGGGTCCGAGTACGGCTGGAACGAGGTGAACAGCTACAACCCGAGTCAGTTGACCCGTCGAATCATGACGCTCGGTTCGCCGATCAACTTCACGCGACCGCAGCACAGTCTGTGCTTGAAGGCTTTTCCCGACAAGAGCAATCCGGGCTACGTGGAAGCGCTGTCGATCATCCAGACGGGCCGGCAAATGCTCGATGAACATCCCCGCGCCGACATGCCCAACTTCCATCCCTGCGAGTCCGACCAACGCCGCCTCGACTATTACACGCAGCGCAAGACCATTGAGGCCCACAACCGCCGCACCATTGCAGAAGGCGAAAAACTTCATGACCCCTAGAACAAGGAACCCGCTGATGTATCGACCGGCAGTCCGTTGTTTTGTTGTTGTTTGTGCTGTTGCCCTTTGTTTGATCACCCGTACTGCAACTGGTGCAACGTCGGAGGAGGCAACCCGGGCGCTGCTTGGGCGCGTACTTCCCGAGCATGCCGGTCAATTCGTACTGGAATCGATTCCGCCGGAAGACGGCCAAGATGTCTTCGAGATCGAGACGCGTGACGGCAAGGTTGTCATCCGGGGTAACAACGGTGTTTCGATGGCGATGGGGCTGAACTGGTATCTTAAGCACTATTGTCATTGCCATGTCGCTTTGTTTCACGAACAGCTCGAGCTGCCCACGCGGTGGCCGGAAGTCAAACCGAAACTGCGTAAGGTCGCTTGGGCCAAGCATCGCTACTTCCTGAATTACTGCTGCTTCGGGTACTCGCTGCCATGGTGGGATTGGGCGCAGTGGGAACGGTTGATCGACTGGATGGCGCTGAATGGTATCAATGCGCCGCTATCGGTGACAGGTCAGGAGGCCGTGTGGCAGGCGGTGGGCAAGGAGTTGGAATTCACGGACGAACAGATGCAAGCGTTTCTCGCCGGGCCGCCGTTTTTGTCTTTCGGGTGGATGGGTTGCCTGGACGGTTGGGGAGGACCGTTGCCCGCCGATTGGATCGACCGACACGAACGGCTTCAGAAGAGGATTCTCGCGAGGCAGCGGGCATTAGGTATGACGCCCGTCCTGCAAGGCTTCACCGGGCACGTGCCGGCGGCGGTCGCCCAGAAATTTCCCGAGGCCAAGCTGCACAAGGTCCATTGGATCGAGTGGAGCACCTATCTGCTCGACCCGCTTGATCCGCTGTTTGCCAAGATGTCGAAGCTTTTCTTGGAAGAGCAGACTCGACGGTTCGGGACCGATCATCTCTACGCGGCGGATACGTTTATCGAGATGACCCCACCCAGCGGCGAGCTCGACTATCTGGCGAACCTCGGCCGGGCAATCTACGACGGCATGGCAAAGACCGATCCTCAGGCCGTGTGGGTCCTGCAGGGTTGGACGTTCATGAATCAGGCCGGCTTCTGGACCCCACCACGCTTCAAGGCCTTTCTTGATGCGATCCCCGACGATCGGATGCTGGTGCTGGACCTGTTTTGCGAATCGTCGCCGATGTGGTCTCGGACCGACGCTTTCTGCGGCAAGCCGTGGCTGTGGTGCAACGTGCAGAACTTCGGGAACACCGTTTCGCTGGGCGGGAGGCTCGACGGCAACAACACCGGATTAACGGCCGCCCGAGAGCATCCCCAGCGAGGAAAGCTCTCTGGGCTCGGATTCGTTAACGAAGGTCTGGACTACAACCCGGTTGTTTATGACCTGATGTTCGAGATGGCCTGGAACGATGAGAAGATTGATTTGAATCAATGGGTCAACGATTATGCGCATCATCGTTACGGCCAACAGAACGCCGACGCCCAGGCCGCCTGGCGGATCCTCCAACGCACGGTATATTCCGCGACCAACGGGAGTCAAGGGATATCCATGCGCGTTCCGTCGCTGGGTCCGGCCGGTGGCGTGACTTACATCGATGTCCAACTCGCCCAGGCCTGGCAACGGCTGCTCAAGGCCGCCGATGCGCTGGGCCACACGGATACCTACCGCTATGATTTGGTCAATGTGGCCCGGCAGGTGTTGTCAAATCATGCTGCCAGCCTGCAACTTAAAATCGTTGAAGCCCACAGTTCGGGCGACGCCGAAGCATTTCGCGAGGCTTCTGCTGATTTCCTGCAGTTGATCCGGGATATGGACGAATTGCTGGGAACTCGCGAGGAGTTCCTGCTGGGCCGCTGGCTGGAAGACGCCAAGCGTTGGGGCGCCAACGACGCCGAACGGGCAAAAATGGAGTGGAATGCCCGGCGCGTCTTGACCGCCTGGGGCGATGGGAAAATAATTCGCGATTATGCCCGCAAGGAATGGTCCGGCATGTGCAACGGGTTCTACCGGCACCGTTGGGAGTGGTACCTGCGTGAAGTCGGCGCCGCATTGGAAGAAGAACGGGCGTTCGACAGCGCCGCATTCCACCAGCAACTATGGCAGTGGGAACTCGACTGGGCGGACGGGACGGAAACGTATTCCGTCGAGCCGCAAGGCGACAGCGTGGCCGTGGCGAAGAAACTCTGGGCCAAGTACGGCGAGGCGTTCAAGCCGGCCCCCATCGATACCCCGAGTTTGACCACCGGCAAACCGGCGACTTGTTCCAGCGCGTTGGCACCCTATCCCGCCTACGAGGCCAACGACGGCTATGCCAATAACACCAGCCGCTTCTGGGCCACCGACGTCAACGCGGACAAAGATCCCTGGTGGCAAGTCGATCTAGAGAAGCCGACCACGGTAGGTCGCGTCGTTGTGATTGGCTACTACGGCGACAAACGCCACTACGGCTTCACCGTCGAGACCTCGCTGGACGGCCAGATCTGGCGGACGGTAGCCGACCAGCGCGACAACAAGAAGCTTTCCACCCGCAACGGTCACACTTGCCGCTTCACGCCGCAAAAAGTTCGCTACCTTCGCGTGAAGGTCCCGTACAACTCGGCCAACACCGGCCGGCATCTGGTCGAGGTGTTGGCGTTTGAGGAGTAAGATCAAGACATGGCAAGCTAGGTTCAATCACATCTCGTGCTAGAGGGCTGGAAACCGTGTACTCGCTCCTGTTTATCTGGAGACTCGCGGGCTTATCCAGATGGCCCGCGCTTGATTGCTGTCTCCCGGGCAATCAACCTGCAATCGCAGTAGACGGACGCCCTTGATTTTGACACTACAATCTTGCCCAGCCCCGCGCTTTGGGACCGGCTGAGACTCCCAAAGCAGCTTTCCGTCACCAAAGACCTTAAACGTTAACGGTGAAGCTGGCTGTCCCCCACCTTGGTCCAGAATGCCCACCTCGGCCGCGAAGGTACGGAACTTGCCGTCGAGGACATAGGCAACGTAGGCCATATCGTTTGCCTTTCCATGGACCGATAAGGAATGAGTTGGAACGACTCCTTGGAACTTTGCCTTTGGTTCTTGGTAGCCCTGATCTCCGTGCTTTCCGAGTTTCCCGTATCCGACCTGGGAGTCTACTTCCTGGATGTCGTCGAGATAAAACGACTTTGGTCTACGGCTGCGCCGTGTGGAGCTACTTTCCTCTGAACTGGCTTGTTCCGTAGAGGGTTCAATCGAAGCTGATTGTATCGCACTTGCCTCAACGTCTTTCACTCTCTTCTCGATCTTCAACCTTAGAATCCCGGTCACTTCAGGCAATGCTTCTCGATACCACTTCATGGCCCGCAAGTGAAGCTGTTTCCTAGTAGCTTCGTCTGCTTCTCGGGCGAATTCCCACCAGCCATCGGCTAGCTTCACTTGCTGTGAAGGCGAGTTGGCTCCCTTCAGTTCCATCACGGCCAAGGCCTTCAGCGTTGCGTCACTGCCCAGGGCCAACATGGGAATCCCTTTCTCCCAATTGCCCTTGACGAAGCAGAAGTATTTGCCGGCGGCCAGATTGGCGTCCGGGTCGACGGGGTGCTCTTCGAGTGTGGCTAGGACTTCCTGCACTTCGGCGTGAGCCTTGGCCGCTTTGGCGATCTCCTTCCGCCGGGCCGCGATCTGTTTCACCAGCGTCCTATCCCGCGTCTTTCGCGCCACGTCAACAAGCTGGTTGGCCAGGTCGTAATTGTCACGGTCAATCGCCTCGTCGATCAAATCGACGGTGCTGGTTGCCAACGACTTCTTTTGTTCGGCGGATCGCGCCGTCTTGACCAGCTTCGTCACAGTGGCCACCTTCATAGTCAGGCCGTCGATCTGAAACGCTTTGGCCATCTCGTCAACGGTCTGCAACGCCATCTTGGTCTCTCCCGCTTTCACGGCCAGATCTCGGGCGACTCGCAAGAGCACGAAATGGCTCGTCGGGTCGTCCTGCGATTCGCCGGCCTCGGAAAGCAGTGTCTTTGCCAAAGCTAGCTTTTGCGAGGAAGTTTTCGCACCGTCGTACTCTTTCCCGTGAATCTCTCGTACCAACGCCAACACGTTCTCTTGCGCGGCAGCGTCAGGCACCGGGGCCCGAGTGTCGGTCTCCTGTGCCGGGAGTGCTTCGGCATGGGCCCCCAGAACGGCTGCGATCAGCAGTCCACTGCGAACAACGCGACGGAAGTAGTAAAACACGTTCGGCCTCTTGCTAGCGAATTGGGTGTTCGAGCAATGCCCCGACGGCAAACCCCGATTGCGAGGCTACCGAACGACAGTATAGTCTCCGCAGCGGGCAATGTCAATGCAACAGAAAGACTACCTCAGGGATCTGACGCCGAGTCTTGCAGTTGAGAATAGGCCAGCGTTACTCGGTTGATCAGGTGGCTGTCGGCCGATTTGCGGGCCGTGGCAAGGAGCACCGGGACAAGTTGCATGGCCAGTTCGCGCCGCCTCGAAGTCGGGGCTTGCTCGACCAGCATCAGCCCGCGCTCGGTGATCGTCTTGAACGTCGCGGGCGTTTTTGCTCCATCCTTCAGCTTGAAGATGGTTTCTGCCTTCCGTTGAAGCAGGTCGATTTCGAAGTGCTCGGCCATGGTGTCCACCACACGCAGCGCCGCGTCGACGTCGCCCGCATCGGCCGCCAGATCCCGAGCCCTCAGCAGCAACACGAACCGTTCGGTCGCATCGCGCTGCTCGACGGCGGCCTGAAGGAGTTCTTCGGTCGACGCGTCGGCAAACTCCGATTCGACCTTTTCCCGGACCGCCTGCTGCGCGTCGTTGTCGGGCTCGGGTAGCTTCCCTGCCGGCTGAGGCTCCGGTTTCGGTTTCGGCTCAGGTTCCGGTTTGGGCTCAGGTTCCGGTTGGGGTTGAGGTTCCGGTTGGGGTTGAGGTTCCGGTTGGGGTTCCGGCTCGGGTTCGGGCTTCGGCTCGGTTTGAACTGGTGGAAGCTTAGTCGGGGCTGACTCCTGCTTGGGTCTGGTTGCCAAGAATGTTGCAATCCCGCCGATCAATACAACGGCGACGGCGCTGGCGATCAGAGCCGGGAAGAGCCGACTCCTATGACGCAACGGACGCCCCGGCGAAGCGTCGTAGACCTGAACTTGGGGTTGCACTTGTTCAGCGGGAACCTCAGGGGGCGCTTGCTGCTGTAAGAGCAGATCGTACTGGGCCTTTTTCCGGACGTCGAGCAGGCAAATACGAGCGACGGAAATCTTGTTGAGGATCTCTTGCGAGAGGGCCGAGTTCTTGCCCGTTTGAAAGGTCCTTACGTGTCCCATCCGCTGATCGGCGGCGGCGGCGATCACGTCGGGGTCGGTTTCGAACAGATCGATCCCCAGCAGCCGATAATGGTTCGGTGGCTGATCCTTCGGTGCAATCCCAAGCCACTTGTGATAGGCGTCAAACGCGTCGGACACCGCAGGCCTCACCTTCGAGCGATCTCAGCAAATCATTTAATCCCCAAGGGGCTATTATACCCCACCGACGCAAACGCGTAAAGCATAGGCCAGACCGGTCGATCCGGCCGCCATCGTGCATTTCGATGCACGTGCCTCCCTGAGCCTTATGCTGTGGCACCGTCGCTGACCAGTGGAGGATAGATACTGTTCGACGGCACGCCAAGCCCGAAAGGCCAGCTTTGGGTTTGATTTCTCTAGCAGCCAGCTCGCCCCACGGAATGCTTGCCATCGAGTGGCAGATGTGTTATGATGGACGAAGCGCCCCTCGCAGCGGGCGGGCGAGACCCCATCTTCCAATTTAGCTAATCTACTCTCTTGACGGACGGGCTATGCGTTGGTTTGAGAAGTTTTCGCGGAAATCCAAGAGCCGTTCTCGCCATCGCAGCGCGCGTCGGAAAACGCGTCGGCCCGCGCTCGAGCAACTCGAACCGCGCACGCTCCTGACGACGATCCTCTATAGCGACCTGCTCGTGCCCGAGGGAGCTGACTGGCGATACCTCGACAACGGCTCGAACCAGGGCACGGCCTGGTTTGCCCCGAACTTCGTTGACGGTGGCTGGGCATCCGGCCCGGCACAACTGGGATACGGCGACGGCGATGAAGCCACCCTCGTCAGCTACGGAGGTAATGCGGCCAATAAGTACATCACCACCTACTTCCGGCACGAGTTTACGGTCGACGACGCTTCACAGTACATCGACCTGACCTTGCGGCTGTTACGCGACGACGGCGCCGTGGTCTACATCAATGGGCAAGAGGTGCTCCGCGACAACATGCCCGCGGCCCCGGCGGTCATCGATTACCAAACGCTAGCCCCCACCTTCACTGCCGTTCCCGAAGAGAACGAGTTCTTCACACACGTCCTCGATCCCAGTGTGCTCGTCGACGGTACGAACGTGCTGGCGGTCGAGATCCATCAAGGCGGCGCCGGCAGCGCCGACATCAGCCTCGATGCAAAACTACAGGCCTATTACACCAGCGAGTTGGAGGGCGGGCCGCTGATCAGCGAGTTCGTGACCGCCAACAACACCTCTTTGTTGGATGAGCTGGGTGACTCGCCCGATTGGATCGAAATCTACAACCCCACCGCCGGTGCGATCAACCTCGACGGATGGTATCTGACCGATAACTCCAACAACCTGGACAAATGGCGTTTCCCGGCCGTGGTCCTCGCGACGGACGATCATCTGGTGGTCTTCGCCTCGGGCCGCGATCAGAGCGACCCGGCCGGTCAGTTGCACACGAATTTCCAGCTCAGTTCGGCCGGCGAGTACCTGGCGCTGGTCGCGCCGGACCGGGTGACCGTCGTGCACGAATACGCACCCGCGTTCCCGCGCCAGTTCGAGGACATTTCCTATGGCGTGGTGCAACGCACGACGGCGTTCGTGCCGGACTCGGCGACTGTGGCCTATCGAATTCCCACCGCCGCGGATGCACCGTTGGGAACCGCCTGGACAGCGCCCGCCTTTGACGACTCCGCTTGGGACGGCAACGACCAATCGGCGTCGATCATGATCACCGAGGCCGGTACGGGAACGCCCGACTTCTTCGAAATCCAAAACGTCTCCTCCAGCATGGTCGACACTTCCGATTGGATCGTGGTGGCCAATTCCGCCGGTTTCAACCGCATCAACGACGTGCATCAGCCGGTCTGGCAGTTTCCCGGCCCGATGGGTCCCGGGGATTTGATCTACCGTCCCGATATTGACGGCGTAGACGACATCTTCTGGCGCGCCAGTGACTTCGGCTGGGTCCTGATTCTCGACGGGCAGGGCAGCATCGTCGACTTCGTCGTCTGGGGCTATACGGCCGACGACGTGGCCACGATGAGCATCGACGCGGAGGGTTTCCTGGGTATTACGGTTGGGGACCAGTGGGTTGGAGATCCCGTTTCGACCGTCGGCGCCCTCTCCGACTCCATCTCGCGAACGGGAAACTTCGACCACAACAACGCCGCCAACTGGACCTTCGGTCTCGACCCGTCCGGCGACGTGCAGAACGAGGGCCTGACACTGCCCTTCGCCTTAGGGCCGACCACCGGCATCGGGTTCAGCGGCGGCGGATTGGACCAGGCGATCCGCACCGATATCGAAGCGGACATGCTCGGCGTGAACGCGTCGTTGCTGACGCGAATCGATTTCGAGGTCGACGATCTGGCCGGCCTGGAAACACTCCAGTTGCGGATGAAGTACAACGACGGTTTCGTGGCCTATCTCAATGGCCAGGAAATCGCGAGACGCTACGCTCCCGGCTCGTTGACCTGGGACTCGGGCGCGACCACTACCCGAACCGTCGGACAGTCGCTCGTCGAGGAAGCGATCGACGTGACCGACGCCGTGGCGCATCTGGTCATCGGAACCAACGTGCTGGCCGTCCACGGCCTGAACAACAACGCCTCCGACGCGGAATTCCTGATCCTGCCGGAATTGGTCGGGATTTTCAACCATGAGCAGACCACCGAGGGCTTCTTTACGGTACCGACACCGGGGGGACCCAACGATATCGATTCGCTTCTCTTGGGACCCCGCGTGTCTGACGTAACCGAGAATCCTCCTCCACCGGCCGACGGGGACGACCTGATCATCACGGCCACCGTCGTCCCCCAAAATGCCAACTTGGCCAGCGTACTGATGGCCTATCGCGTGATGTTCGATTCGGAGACGATCGTCGCCATGTTCGACGATGGCTCCGCAGCCGACGCCCTCGCCGGCGACGGGATCTACACGGCCGTGATCCCGCACGAAATCTCCGATCCCGGCGAGATGGTCCGCTGGCGGGTCATCGCTACCGATGTGCTGGGCCAAGAGATCACCGGGCCAAGGTTCCTCGACCAAACCGGTACCGAACGATCGCCCGAGTATTTCGGCACCGTGGTCGTCGATCCCACGATCAACACGGCCTTGCCCGTCTTTCACCGTTTCATCGCCTCGCCGGCCTCGGCCGAAACGTGGGGCGGGACTCGGGCCTCGGTCTTCTATCTTGACGAGTTCTACGACAACGTCTACATCCGGATCCGCGGCGACACGGCCCAATGGTGGCCTAAGAAGGCCTACAAGTTCGACTTCAACAAGGGGCACCATTTCCGCTTTGACCCTGCCGAATCGCGCGTCGAAGAGATCAACGTCAACACGACCTACACCGACAAGTCCTACGTCCGAACGTTCTTGGCCTACGACACCTTTCGCGATTCGGGCGTAGTCGGTTCGTTCGCGTTTCCCCTGCGGATGGAGCAGAACGGCAGCTTCTTCTCCGTTGCCCAGTTCGTCGAGCAAGTCGACAAACAATTGCTCGACCACCACGACCTCGACAACGAAGGGGCCCTGTACAAGGCTAAGGCCAACTTCCTACGCGGCGCAGCCACCAGCGGCATTGAGAAGAAGACTCGACATTACGAGGGCTTCTCCGATCTGCAAGCGCTGATCAACGGTCTGGCACTTACCGGCGCGTCGTTGGACACCTTCATGTTCGACAACGTCGACTTGCCCGCGCAGATCAACTACATGGCCGCCAACGTGGTCATCCAGAACATCGATCGCACGGTCAAGAACTACTATATCTATCGCGACACCAACGGCGACGGCGAGTGGCGAATGCTGCCTTGGGACGTCGACCTGACCTTCGGGCCCGACGCCCTGAACACCGACGTGGTCGACGCCACCGACGACAGCCCGCCCGACAGCGTGTCGCATCCCTTGATGGGTGGGCTTCAATGGCCCTTTCATGGACTTTGGAACAGTATGCTGGAGGCCGTGTTCCAGCGCCCCGACACGGTGGAGATGTTCTACCGCCGTGTTCGTACGCTCGCCGATCAGTTCCTCGGCACAACCTACTACGAAGACCGTATCGACCAGTACGTCGCGATGCTCGGCCCCGACGTGCTGTTGGATAAAGCAGCATGGGGCGGCAATGCCCATTTCGTCGGGGCCACCTATACGCTCCAGCAGGCCACCGACCTCATCAAGAACGCGTATCTTATCCCACGCCGTCCCCACTTGTTCGTTACCCACAACGTCGACAACGGGGGACAGATCCCCAACGAACAGCCCGACTTCGCCGCCTTGCCGGAAGGATCGCGGAACATCGCGCTGGGGAACCTCGAATTCGCGCCCCCGTCCGGCAATCAGGATCAAGAGTATCTCGAAATCATCAATAGCAACTCCTTCGCCGTCGACATTTCCGGTTGGCAATTGACCGACGGCATCCGATTTACGTTCGCCGGAGGGACGGTCATTCCCGCCGGCGGAACGCTCTATGTCTCGCCCGATGTGGCCACGTTTCGAAGTCGGACCTCCGGTCCGTCCGGCGGCCAAGGACTGTTTGTCGTCGGGCCCTACGGCGGACACCTCTCTTCCTTCGGCGAAACGATCGAACTGCGCGATGCCGACGGAGACATCATCACTTCGCTTACCTACCCGGGCAATCCCAGCGAAGCACAACAATACTTGCGAATCTCCGAAATCATGTACAACCCGCCGGGACCCTTTCCTGGCGAGATCACTGCCGGTTTGGACAACAACGACCTGTTCGAGTTCGTCGAGTTGCTCAACACGGGCCCGAACCCCTTGCCGATGGAAGACATTCAGTTCACCGACGGAGTGGCCTTCAACTTCGCCGATGTGATGCTGCTTCCAGGCGATCGGGCGCTGGTCGTCGGTAACCAGACGGCCTTCGAGTTCCGTTACGGCACGGGTCTGAGCATTGCCGGCGAGTTCACCTCCGGGCGATTGAACAACGGCGGCGAACAGGTCAAGCTGGACGACCCGCTTTACAACACGATCCAACAGTTCGACTACGACGACGCCGACGGTTGGCCGGGCCAGGCCGACGGCGGTGGCGCCTCGCTGGTAATCATCGACCCGGCCGGCGACTACGACGACCCGGCCAATTGGCAAGCCAGCGGCCGCTACCTGGGCACCCCGGGCACGGCCGACGTGCCGCCCTTCGACGGCGTC
>SDBV01001863.1_pt1 | contig 31642 bp, 27 predicted proteins | sample 2277081 | NCBI WGS metagenome assembly SDBV01 (sample SAMN10402039, study PRJNA504765) | marine sediment metagenome | isolation source: marine sediment core GS10_PC15, 223 cmbsf | place: Arctic Ocean: Southern Knipovich Ridge | collected 2010 | reverse complement strand
CGATCTACCTGATGGGTTGGACAGGCGGCTATGTGTTACTGGCATTGTTGTTGGCGCCTTATTTAAGAAAGTTTGGAAAATATACGGTCCCGGATTTTGTCGGAGAACGATACTACTCCCAGGTAGCACGTATGGTGGCAGTATGCTGTGCTATTTTTATCTCGTTTACTTATATTGCCGGTCAGATGCGTGGAGTTGGTGTTGTCTTCTCCCGCTTTCTTGAAGTTAACATTAGTACCGGCGTAGTAATCGGTATGGGAATCGTATTTTTCTACGCAGTCTTAGGAGGAATGAAGGGCATCACTTACACCCAGGTCGCACAATACTGTATCCTTATTTTTGCCTTTTTAGTTCCTGCGATTTTCATTTCCATTATGATGACAAATAATTTTCTACCACAGCTTGGTTTTGGAAGTAAACTCGCAGGCAGTGAAAGTGTTTACCTTCTCGATAAGCTCGATGGTCTGAATCAGGAACTGGGATTTGCCGCATACACCAGCGGCGTGAAAAGCAAACTGGATGTTTTTTGTATTACCGCCGCCTTGATGGTAGGAACGGCAGGACTACCACATGTTATTGTTCGTTTTTTCACGGTTCGCAAAGTCAAAGATGCCCGGATTTCCGCGGGATGGGCCCTTGTCTTTATTGCTATTCTGTATACTACAGCCCCTGCGATAGCCGCATTTGCACGTACTAATCTTATAAATACCATAAATAACAAAGAATATGCTAATGTCCCATCATGGTTTAAGAGTTGGGAGAAGACAGGCCTGATCGCCTGGGCCGACAAGAACGGTGACGGGATAATTCAATACCGTTCCGGCACTGTGTTTAAGGGTAAGCCTGAATTCGAGTCTGAACCGGGACCGCATGGCCAGCGTCTAATCAGTAATGACCTCACTGACTCGGCCAATGAGCTCTTTGTTGATCGTGACATCATGGTACTGGCCAATCCCGAGATTGCCCAGTTGCCCAATTGGGTAGTCGGACTCGTAGCAGCGGGCGGTTTAGCCGCGGCTCTTTCTACCGCAGCGGGATTGCTCCTGGTTATATCATCGTCAATCTCACATGACCTTATGAAAAAAATCTTCCTTCCAACTATTACTGAAAAACAGGAACTGCTCTTTGCCAGAATTGCCGCAGGTGTTGCTGTTGTCCTTGCCGGCTATTTCGGTGTTCATCCTCCGGGTTTTGTTGCTCAGGTCGTTGCGTTTGCTTTCGGATTAGCTGCTTCCTCATTTTTCCCTGTGATTCTCTTAGGGATATTTTCCAAACGTATGAACAAACAGGGCGCAATATCCGGTATGCTGGCAGGTATCACTTTTACGGCGGCTTATATCATCTATTACAAATTTATCAATCCCGCAGCCAATGTCCCGGGTAGATGGCTGTTTGGAATCTCACCCGAAGGGATTGGTACCTTGGGAATGGCATTAAACTTTGTGGTCGCTTTCTTAGTTTCATCTTTTACCCCACCGCCTCCCGAACATGTGCAGGCTCTTGTCGAAGAAATCAGGATACCTAAAGGCGCTAATATGGCACACGAAATTAGCGCATAACATTATTCTACACATCAAAGTTGGTTGGCGGTTGCTATATAACTCTCAGTGGCCATTCAATCCAGTATCAATTGTATGTTCAATCCGTTTTTTGCTTAAAAAAATTCAAACATGCGTTTTTGAGCAGAGATTTGATGATCATTTTAAGCAATTTGAGGAAAAATGTTTCTCATGGAGACAAAACAGAGACAGGTGCATTTTTTATTGATTTAAAAATAAAATTTGACAAAAGCAATTGTTTCTGTAAAATAGCGGTCTTTGTATAGTGAGTGGGAGTTGTATAAATATGAAGAGCTTTATGGCTAAAAAGGAGCAGGTAGAGCATAAGTGGGTGCTTGTTGATGCTCAGGGCCTGATTTTAGGCCGAATGGCTACGAAAATCGCCACTATCTTGATGGGCAAGCATCGGCCGACATATACGCCACATGTGGATACCGGCGATTATGTGGTTGTGGTCAACGCCGATAAGATAAAAGTTACCGGCAAAAAGGCTGATACCAAGGAATATGATTACTATACGCATTTTCCGGGCGGACATAAATATGTCAGCTTTGCTGATATGATGGCGAAAAAGCCGGAAAAAGTGATAGAATTAGCAGTAAGGCGGATGCTGCCGAAAAATAAGCTGGCCAGGGTAATGCTGAAAAAGTTAAAGGTTTATCGCGGGCCCGAACACGAACATCAGGCCCAGAAACCGGAAAAAATAGAATTATACCCTTAAGGGTAGTAAATGTCCGCGAATAAAGCCGTAACTGGTTATTTTCAAGTTATACCCGTGGATAAACAGGAAAATTCAATTGGGATCAGTATAGTTTAAGAGAAATAATAGATTATGGCAGAAAAAGAAACTGAAAATGTCGACAGCGGCTTGAGTATATCGGCGGAAAAGACGGTAGTTCAGGCGCCGCAGACCGAAACCAAAACTGAGCCTTCGAAGAAGAAGATACCCGATAAGGGCGGTTTCATTTGGGGTCTTGGCAGGCGGAAAAGCTCAGTTGCCCGTGTTCGGATTCGGCCGGGCGAAGGGAAGCTGATCGTTAATAAAAAGGAGCTCGGCGATTATTTTGCGCGCCAGCAGGACAGAAACGCGGTTTTGGCTCCTCTAAAGGCCGTTGATGAAGAAAAAACGTTCGATGTTTTCATCAATGTTAGAGGCGGCGGTACTACCGGCCAGGCAGGGGCGGCGGTATTAGGGATAGCCCGGGCGCTGAAGAATTATGATGAAGAAAAATATATTCAGTCTTTGCGGGACGGCGGGTATCTGACGCGCGACAGTAGAATGGTCGAGCGAAAAAAGCCGGGCCAGAAAAAGGCAAGGAAGGCGTTCCAGTTCTCGAAACGATAATTTGCAAATTCAGTTTTGGGTTATTACAATGGCCGCCGAGAGCTTATTTCGGCGGCCATTTTTTTGACAGTGGTTTCGTGGCAGTATAGATTGGAAGGACGAATTATGATACGAGTAGCAATAATCGGAGCAAGCGGCTATACGGGCGCAGAAGCGATAGAGATAATTCTTCGGCACGGGCAGGCCGAGCTTACATATCTGACGGCTCTGCCGCAGGAATGCGGGCAGGTGGCAGAGGTCTTCGGGCGGTTCAATGGCCGGTGCGATATGGAAATCGAGCCGTTGGACTTTGATAAGCTTGCGAGCCTCGCTGACGTCGGGCTTTGCTGTCTGCCGCATAAGGTTTCTATGGGTTTTGTGCCGAAGCTGCTGGATGCGGGGCTGAAGGTAATCGATTTCAGTGCGGACTATCGTATTAAAGATGCGGCGGTGTACCAGGAGTATTATCAGGTCGAGCATACAGATACCGCGAATCTGAAGCGTGCGGTGTTCGGGCTGCCGGAACTGTACCGCGACCAGATAAAAGGTGCGGACCTGGTTGCCAATCCCGGGTGTTTTCCGACAGGAGCAATACTGGCGATAGCGCCGCTATTGAAAGACGGGCTAATCGAGACCGATTCGATTATTGTAAGTTCGGTGACGGGGGCATCCGGCGCGGGCAAAAATCCTTCGGACAAATTTCATTTTCCGAATATGAACGAAAATTTCTTTGCTTACGGTATAGGGTTGCATCGTCACATGCCGGAGATGGAACAGATAGCCGGCGAGCTTGCAGGCGGTGATGTGAAGATATTGTTTCAGCCGCACGTCGGGCCGTTTGACAGGGGTATTCAATCGACGGTGTTTAGTGTGCCCAGGACTAAGGTCGGCAGCGAAGAGTTGACAAAGCTTTATAAGCAGTTCTATAAGGCAGAGCCTTTTGTGCAGGTGTGCGACGTGGCGCCGGCGGTCAAGGACGTTGCAGGGACGAATTACTGTCACCTCTACGTGACGTGCGTCAAAGACAGGATTGTGAGTTTTTCGGTGATTGATAACCTGGTGAAAGGCGCATCGGGCCAGGCGATTCAGAATATGAATATTATTTTTGGTCTGCAAGAAACTTTGGGACTTGAATAGGAATAGTATTCAAACTGACCGATGGTCAGTTTGAAATGTCAAAAGTAAAAAGTAAAAAATCAAAACTGCGGATTCAACCTGCGGCTGAGGCTGATTTATGTTGTTTTATTTTGGTTATGACTTTTTTGTTAACCGAAGGTTAAAAGAAATATTCTAAGTTTTTAGGTCAGTTTGAGTATGTTAAAAATAGCTACGTGTCAGTTTGCGGTTGGGCGTTCGATAAAGCGCAACGCCCGGCAAATTGGTAGTTTTTTGCGCAAGGCAGCGATCGCGGGAGCGGACATCGTTCATTTTTCAGAGTGTGCACTCAGCGGTTATGTCGGTACCGACTTTGGGACGTTTGACGGCTATGACTGGGCGTTATTAAAAGAAGAAACCGAAAAGATTATGGCAATCGCGGCCGAAGTTGGGATTTGGGTTGTGCTGGGCAGCACACACAGGTTGACCGAGCCGAATAAGCCGCACAATAGTTTGTATCTGATAAGTCCGGATGGGGAAATTGTTGACCGTTATGATAAAAGGTTTTGCACCGAAGGGGATTTGAAGCGTCTTATGCCGGGCAACCGGTTTGTAAATTTTGTTGTCAATGGCGTGATGTGCTCGCTTTTGATATGTTTTGATTTGCGGTTCCCGGAGATTTATCGCCGGTTGAGCAAGGAAGGTGTGGATTGTATTTTGCAGTCGTTTTATAACGCCAGGCAAAAAGGTGCGAGTGTGCATACTCATATTATGCGGCAGAGTATGCAGTGCCGGGCGGCGACTAATTATTTCTGGGTGAGTATGGCGAATGCGAGCGGGTACTATGCGCCGTATCCATCGTGTTTTATCCGGCCTGACGGCAAGATCGTTGGCCAGCTTCGAAATAATAAGGCCGGGATGATGGTCAATACCGTTGACGTTGGTCAGGGATTTTATGACCCGTCGGCGGATTTCAGGGACATGGCGATAGAAGGGGCACTTAGTAACGGGCCGAAAGAAATCGACGACGAACGGTCGAAGAACAGAACGGGAATTTAGCCCTTCGGCAGGCTCAGGGCAGGAATGTAGAATTTGATTTGTTGCTTGATGCGTATTGCGAGGGAAGGAAAAAGTTAAAAGTAATTTTGCCACAGATGAACTCAGATTTACACAGATTTGATAATTTATGGCGAGGGAAATTGGGTTTGATTGGCTTTGATTGGGTTTGTTTTTTTCGCGTTCGCGGAGCCGTTTATCTTCATAATGCTTTGTTATAAATGAAGTTACGTTTGTTGGAGCGTTCAGTAAATTGGGTTTGTTTCGCATAAAAAGGTTTAGCGGCTGGCTGGTATTCCTCGTTGATTTCTGCATCGGGGCAGCGCGGGGACTGGCTGAAGTAAAAAGTGAAAAGTAGAAAGTAAAAGCCACATCGCAAAAGTTAAAAGTAATTTTGCCACTGATACCTATTGCACAAGTTTGAGCCTGGGCAGCGATGAGTAAGAACTCCGGATTGATGATTGACGATTTATTATGATTTTAGTCCATTTGGCATACATTATACCATAAAACAAGTTAAATGTAAAGTGGTTTTTTTTCTCCCGCAAAGGCGCGAAGGCGCTAAGGAAAAGCTGAAAAGTGTTTGAGATTCAAAAAGAAACGACTAAATTGCCACAGATGGACCTGGAGCAGCATAGCCGCAACCAAAAGATTAAAGGTCGGCTCTTGCGGATCCGGCGAATGTTTTCCGCCTTCGCCTTTCTTTTCGCCGCCTCAGTTTCTTGCGAAGGCGGCGAAAAGCGGACTACGGCGAAAAACAAAAGGCCAAAAGTTCCTTTTTGAAAAAAGTCTCATAACATATTAAAAATAAACAGGTTACAGTTGACTGTTTTAAAAAACACGCATAAAAAACAAGGAGTTGAAAGATTGTATTACAGATTTTTCATTGCAAAAAGCATTAGCCACAGAGCATACAGGGAACACAGAGATTTTCTTAATTTTTTTGCTGTAAATAGGAAAAGGGCTTCGCGTTTCTTTCTCAACATCACCGCACCAAGGCCGAGCAAAAAAACATTGGTGCCAAAATTAGTGCAATGGGTCTTCGAGCCAATTTTCGGCCAAAACCGCGATATCTAACATATCGATGAAGTTATCAGCAGGAAAACCAATATCGCAGTCAGGATTCCATCTGGCATATCCAGGCTCAGTCAGCCAAGCTGATGCGATTATAGAAAAATCATACAGGTCAACGCCTTCGTCACAATCGAAATCACCTAAATAGTAACAGCACCCATCACAACATCCCTCATAATCTACATTAACACCAGCCCAATGTGCACCACAGTAACCCCATTCAACATACGTCACACCATCGCAGCCACAAACGGGTAGGTAAACTATCAGAGGACAGAAAAAATCCAGAGAGTTGCAAATTCCTATGCCATCACAGTCACCATCTTCCTTTGCACAATACTCGCCCAAGGCACAGTCTGCATTAGACAGGCAGTAATCCGTGCCGCCACCGTCACACGTTCCTTCATAGTCTACACTCACATTAGCCATAGCGGCAAGACACGAGTTGTTGTACGTTATACCATCGCATCCGCAAACCGGGGCGTAGCCAATAGATTCACAGTCATCCGGACGAGGTTCACAGAACCCTATTCCACTGCAATCGCCATCTTCCTTTGCACAATACTCGTAAGAAAAGCAGTCCGTGTTATATATGCACGGCCACCATTCCGCAGCAGTTTTATGAACACCGGAGATAAAAATTCCAAGTATTGCGTTATCTCCATCAATGGTGGTAGCGTAGGCAACATTAACATTATTTGGGTCTGTACTGGTAATGGTAATAGCTTTGCCGTGAAAATTAATTTGTTCATGGTGGGGATACAACTGAACTTCAATTGTGTCGCCATCGCTTGAATTGTTAATGGCTTCTTGGATACTATTATAGTCCGCCGACTCATCAGGGCCGACAATAATTGTGTGTGCATATGACTGAGACACAAACACGCCTACTAGAAAAAGAATTGTTATATTTCTGCTTCTCGTTACTTTACCTTCTTTAAAAAATTGTCATTCTTTTTGCGCGGGGATAATCTTGTAGCTTTTATCGAAATATAAAGGATTGGCTGGTCTGCTCTGCTCATCGTCTCTCCTGTCTCCTGTTTATGGCTAAAACTGCAAAGCCAATATAATTATAGACCTATTAAGTCAAAAGTCAAGGCTTTTTAAGAAAAAACAGAGATTGCCGCGTGGGCCTTCTCGCAATGACTCGCCTTCGGATAACCTACGGTGTGGTGGTAATTGGTTCTTGAGTTTGTCTGTGGGCAGGGCTATAATCATTAATCGATAATCATTAATCGTTTAAGAGGGCAGTGACAGATGGCGAATAATACGATTACAGCGGCGGGGGGGTTTTTGGCGGTGGGGGTGGCTTGCGGGATTAAGAAATCAGGTAAAGCTGATTTGGGTCTGATTGTCTGTCCGGACGGGGCGAAGGCGGCGGCGGTGTTTACGACTAATAAGGTTGTGTCGGCGGCGGTGACGGTTAGTAAGGAACATGTAAAAGGCCCGAAGGTTTACGGCGTGGTTGTCAATTCCGGTAACGCTAATGCATGCACAGGCAAATTGGGGATCAAGAACGCTATCGGGATGTGTATCAGGACAGCAGGGCAGCTGCAAACGGAGCCTCGCGCAATTTTAGTAGCTTCGACAGGGATTATCGGTCAGCAGCTGCCTATAAAAAAGATCGCTGCTGGAATCGTGACTGCGGCGGGTAAATTGAGTGTAAGCGCTTCTGCGGGATTGAGTTTTGCCAAAGCGATAATGACAACTGATACGAAAGTCAAACAGGCTGTTGCCAGAATCAAAATATCTGGAAAAACAGTAACGATTGCGGGTACTACTAAAGGGGCTGGTATGATCGGTCCTAATATGGCAACAACGCTTTGTTTTATTACGACCGATGCGGCGATAAGCAAAGTGATGTTGGGTAAGGCACTGAAAACGGCAATCGGTGATTCGCTGAACAAGTTGACCATTGACTGTCATCAAAGTACCAACGATACCGCGACAATTCTTGCTTCGGGTAAGGCGGGCAACAAGACGATAGTTGGTGCGGATGCGCAATACAAGAAATTTTCAGTGGCGTTGGTGCAGGTCTGCGGCGATTTGGCGAGGCAGATGGCTTTGGACGGCGAAGGTGTTACGCGGATATTTAAGGTTGTTGTCGATAATGCGGTGACAAAGGCTGATGCGGCAAAGGCGGCGCGGGCGGTGGCGGATTATCCGCTGGTAAAGTGCGCGGTCAATGGCGGCGACCCCAACTGGGGCAGGATTATCTGCGCGGTAGGGTCTTGCGGAGTGAAATTGAATCTAAATAAGCTTTCGTGTAAGCTCGACAATATAATTGTCTTTAAGAACGGTGGGCCGAGAAAGTTCGATGCGAAAAAGGCAGGCAAAGTTGTCTCACAAAAAAATCACACCATAACGGTTGATCTGGGGGCCGGAAAACACAGCGATTTTTGTTACGGCTGTGACCTAAGCAGAGAGTATGTAACGATTAACGCGGATTATCATACATAGCCGATATATGTAGCGATGGGATAAGGTCTGCACAATTTGAAGTTTCTTTGCGAAAACACTTGAAAATCGTGATTATTTGATTAAACTACGTACTTTTACGTATGTATTGGTTGCCGAAGAAGACCGGAGTTAAATTTTAAAGGAGTGGAAAAGTGGAATTTTTTAGAAATCCTGTAGCATTTTTGGCACCGGTATTTATTTTCAGCGCAACAGCGATGGCATCACAAGGCAGTGAATGTGCTTCGGGGGGTATTCCACCGGTCTGGTGGATAGCTCCTGGTAGTTCGATACTGGCATTGATTTTTGCATATTACTTTTATAAGAAGGTGATGGCGGCCCCGGAAGGCAACGAGAAGATGATTGAAATCGCCCAGCATGTTCGTGAAGGCGCATATGCTTATCTGTTCAGGCAGTACGGCGTGGTTTCGATAGTGTTTTTGATACTGCTGATTATCTTTGCGGTGCTGGCGTATTTTGAGGTGCAGAATCCGTTTGTTCCGGTGGCGTTTTTGACGGGCGGGTTTTTCAGCGGGTTGTGCGGCTTTTTAGGGATGAAGACCGCTACCAGTGCTTCTGCCCGCACGGCCCAGGGGGCGAGCGTGAGTCTGAATCGCGGGCTGCAGGTGGCGTTTCGGTCAGGTGCGGTAATGGGGCTTGTGGTTGTGGGGTTCGGCCTACTGGATATTTCGATTTGGTATCTGGTATTGGATAAGCTGATTTATACCTCTGCTAATATGGCGGATGGTCTTAAGTTTCTTGGTTTGCAGCTTGTTCCGGCAGGGATGGATTCGCATCATAAACTCGTTGAAATTACAACAACGATGATAACCTTTGGTATGGGAGCTTCGACTCAGGCTTTGTTTGCCCGTGTCGGCGGTGGGATTTTTACCAAGGCCGCTGACGTTGGTGCCGACCTGGTGGGTAAGATCGAGGCGGGTATTCCTGAGGACGACCCACGGAATCCTGCGACGATAGCAGACAACGTAGGTGATAACGTCGGTGACGTTGCAGGTATGGGCGCCGATCTTTATGAGAGTTATTGCGGCTCGATCCTGGCGACGATGGCACTTGGGGCGGCATTGACAATGTCGACAGGGGGCGATGTTCTGAAAATGGTTATGGCTCCGATGGTGGTTGCTGGAATCGGCATAATCCTTTCGATTGTTGGAATATTCATGGTCAGGTGTAAAGAAGGCGCGACGCAGAAGAACCTGTTGAGGTCTCTGCTTTTCGGTACTTTAGGCAGTTCAGTCCTGATACTTGGTGCGCTTGCTGTGATGGCGATGACCGGCTGGATCAGCTGGGGCATTTTTGGTTCGGTTGTCTCGGGGCTTCTTGCGGGAGTAATTATAGGCCAGTTGACCGAATACTATACATCGGATGAATACGCACCTACCAGGGGTATCGCTGCGCAGACCGAGATGGGTGCGGCGACTACTATTATAGATGGTTTCGGTACGGGGATGTATTCTGCGGGGCTTCCGGTGATTACAATCGTTATCGGGATACTTTGTGCTTATGGTTTTGCGGGCGGCTTTACGAATATGGCGATGGGTCTGTACGGCATCGGCTTTGCGGCGGTTGGTATGCTGGCAACGTTGGGTATTACGTTGGCCACTGACGCTTACGGGCCTATAGCCGACAACGCAGGGGGTAACGCTGAGATGAGCGGTCTTGGGCCGGAAGTGAGAAAGAGGACCGATGCACTGGATACGCTGGGCAATACTACCGCGGCGACCGGAAAGGGATTTGCGATTGGTTCGGCGGCACTTACAGCGATGGCGCTTATGGCGGCCTATATCGAGGAGGTTCGCATCTGGATAGGCAGGCTCGCATCGGAAAGTGTTGATGGGATTTATCGTGTTGGCGAAACGGTTTTCTCGTTGAACGGTGAAATTGCAGGAACTGTCGGCGTCAAGACAGCGGTAATAGCCGACTTTGTGTCGGCCTATGACCTTACTATCATGAACCCGAAGGTGATTTGCGGGATATTTATGGGGGCGATGATGGCTTTTGTTTTCTGCGCGATGACAATGAAAGCTGTTGGCAGGGCGGCGGGGGCTATGGTCAAGGAGGTCAGACGCCAGTTCAAAGAGATACCGGGTATTATGGACGGGACAGGCAAGCCTGATTACGCAAGATGTGTTTCGATTTCCACCGCGGGTGCTCAAAGAGAGATGATTCTGCCTTCGGCGCTGGCGATTATAATGCCGGTTGCGATAGGGTTGGTGTTGGGAGTTGCGGGAGTTATGGGGCTGCTTGTCGGCGGTCTGACGACAGGGTTTGTACTTGCGATTACGCTTAACAATGCCGGCGGTGCCTGGGACAACGCCAAGAAGTATATCGAAAAGGGCGCACACGGCGGTAAGGGTTCTGAGGCCCACAAGGCCGCCGTGGTTGGTGATACGGTCGGAGACCCGTTCAAGGACACGTCGGGGCCGAGCCTGAATATTCTTATCAAGCTGATGACGATGGTCAGCGTGGTCTTCTCCGGTGTGGTAGTGAAATTCGCTCCTATTATCAGTGGATGGTTTAGTGACCTGGTTGGCATAGGTAAATAAGGCGGCAACCAAAGCGTTTAGTTGACATAAGTGTATAATATAAGTAATCTATCGGGGTGGCCGATTCGGCCACCCCGTTTTTGTTGGAAAAAACAAGGAGATAGTTTGGCGAAGAAGAAAACCAAAGGCCCCGGAGATTTTGCTCTGGCAGTGGCGAAGGTGGCGATTGAGCGGCATTGCAGTGATGTTATGGTTCTGGATTTGAAAGGCAAGTCGCCGGCGACTGATTATTTTGTAATCGCTACCGGCACGAGTGACAGGCAGATGCGGACAGTTGCCGATGAGATATGCGAGGAGGCCAGGGGACAGGGCTTGCAGCGTTTCGGCAGGGCAGGCTACCAGCAGGCCCGCTGGATACTGCTGGACTTTGTCGATGTGGTAATCCATATCTTTGACGCTGAATACCGTGACTATTACGATTTGGAATTGCTCTGGGGCGATGCAGAGAAAATGATTATTGATTCCTTCGACGGCGCTCAGGACAGGTAGTGATTAATGATTAATGTTTTTTTTGCCACTGATTTCACAGATAAACACTGTTTATTTTTAATCTGTGTAAATCTGTGTTCATCTGTGGCGTTTTGAAAGGGTTGTTAAAGACTGAATGAAGAGTGTTATTGACATACTTGAGCGGCGCATAGCGGCTGTTATGGCGGCGGTCAGCGGCATAGATGATTGTGCCGCTATTGTGAAGCCTGCTACGGACGCGAAGTTCGGAGATTATCAGGTGAACGGGGTGATGGCATTAGCCAAGCAGGTGAAAACGAACCCGCGCAAACTTGCCGAAGAGATAGTAAAACATCTGGACGTCAGCGATATATGTCAGGAGCCGGAGATTGCGGGGCCGGGATTTATTAATCTGCGCTTGAAGGCCGAATTCCTGGCTGAGGTGCTTCTTGAAATTAATGCTGATGCCGAAAATCGTCTTGGCGTAGAAAAAACAGAAAGACCCCAGACGGTGGTCGTTGATTTTTCCGGCCCGAATATCGCTAAGCAAATGCACGTCGGACATCTTAGGAGCACGATACTTGGTGACTGTATCTGTCGAGTTCTTGAGTTTCTCGGCCACAAAGTAATCCGCCAAAACCACATCGGCGACTGGGGGACACAGTTTGGTATGTTGCTTGCGCATCTATACGAAATGAGACAAAAGGAAGTGGGGGTTTTTGATGCGATTGATGCGGTGCATATTGAGGACCTTGAGCAGTTTTACCGTGACGCCAAACTTGAATTTGATAATGATGAGGTTTTTGCCACAGCAGCGAGAAAGCAGGTTGTCAATCTGCACAATCATGATGAGGATGCGTTACAGTTGTGGCAACACATTGTTGACGAGTCACGCAGGCATTATCAGCCGATTTACGATGAACTCGGAGTAAACCTTCACGAAGAAAATGAACGGGGTGAGAGTTTCTATGCGGAAATGCTGCCGGAGGTCGTTAAGGATTTGCAGCGGGGGGGGCTTGCGGTTGAATCGGAAGGTGCTGAATGCGTGTTTCCGGAGGGGTTTGCGAATAAGGAAGGCGAGCCTTTGCCGGTGATAATTCAGAAATCGGATGGCGCGTTTTTGTATGCGACTACTGATTTGGCGGCTATTCGTTATCGAGTTAATGAGCTGAAAGCAGAAAGAATAATTTACGTTACTGATGCCAGGCAGGGTTTGCATTTTGAGATGGTTTTTGCCGTGGCGCGGATGGCCAAATGGGTTAGTGATAATATTAAACTTGCCCACGTTACGTTCGGAAGCGTGCAAGGCGCGGACGGTCGGCCTTTGAAAACGCGTGAAGGTGAGAATGTGAAATTAAAAGAGCTGCTCGATGAAGCTATAGAGCGGGCGAAAGCTGTTGTCGAAGAAAAGAACCCGGAGTTTAGTTACAAAGACAAGGACAGGATTGCGAAGGCTGTGGGTATAGGGGCTGTCAAGTATGCCGACTATTCCAACAATCGAACCAGTGATTATATCTTCAGTTTTGATAAGATGTTAGCGATGGAGGGCAATACCGCGCCGTATATGCAATATGCTTATGCACGAATAAAATCCATTGAGCGAAAGGCGGTGTCCAGGGAAGTCGATGTTGAGACTGAACTGGCGGGGATAGAGACATTGGATTTGACAGAGGGAGAAGAACTTGAGTTGGCGAAGCATCTTATCCGTTATGGCGAAGTGATTGAGTCGGTGACGGCTGATTACCGGCCTAACTATTTAACGGCTTATTTGTATGAGCTGGCGCAGAAGTTCAGCGGGTTTTATACGAACTGTCCGGTATTGGTGGCAGGGCCTGATAAAAGGCCAACGAGATTGCTGCTTTGTGATTTGACCGCAAAGACTATCAGGCATGGACTAAAAGAGCTTTTGGGTATTGATGTTGTCGAGCAGATGTAAGGGGATAGCAGCGATGAAAATAGTTGAAATGAGTTTCAGCGTCAGCAGTAGAGATCGAAATCAGATGATTGATATTACCAGCCAGGTACGTTCGACTGTCGAGCAGTCGGGGGTTGGTGACGGCGATGTGATAGTTTTCTGCCCTCATACGACGGCGGCGATTACGATAAATGAGAACGCCGACCCTGATGTTCCGCACGATATGCTTTTGACGATGTCGCAGCTGGTCCCTCAGCATCAGGCGGGCTATCGGCATTGTGAGGGCAATTCGGATTCGCATGTTAAAAGCTCGCTATTTGGCTGTAGTGAACAAATCCTGATAAAGAAGGGGGCGTTGAATCTTGGTACGTGGCAGGGGGTTTTCTTCTGTGAATTTGACGGTCCCCGCAATAGAAGTGTGACAGTCCAAATCCGCGGGCAATAAGTTGAGCCTTCGGCTCAATCAAAATAAAAAATTAAAATGTAAATATCATACTCCTTCGCAAAATAGACTTGCTACGGAGCACAAGAAATTACATATCAAAATTCAAAAAGAATCAGACCACCTATGAAGAGCTCAGAGTCAGTAAGAAAGGTTGATTTTTAAGACAGATTTGATATTCTATTGGAAATGAGGCTCAGCGGTATGGCTGGGCAAACTTAAATGGAACCCACACATGGTAAAGTCGTAATTCAGGACATTTTACATCACGGATCAAATTGAACAACTCGCAAAAGAGCATACTGGTCTGACTCGCCGTTACTTTCTCAAACTCGGCGCAGCAGGAGTTGCCGCTATGACTAACTCAAGGCTGTGGGCCCAGGAGAATGAGGCCCATAAGTTGCTTACCGAGGCCATTTCAAAACTTGAGTATTTGACTCAAGAAGAGAATTTCATCACTTATGGTCGAGGTGATCCACCTCCGTACAAGCTGCCAGTTGAAAAACGTCGCGAAGTCGGGTTGGAGCGTGGGACCTGGCAACTTGAGGTTCTACCGGACGCGGATAGTAACGCAAAGGTTGAACGGCCTCTTTCTAAAGCGCAGGGCACCGCCTTGAACTGGGATGGGCTTATGAAGCTGGCTGAGAAATATACCGAACGCTTTATGAGTGTGATCACCTGCACAAATGGCCGTGTTCCTTGTGGTATGGGCTTATGGGAAGGTGTGCCTCTCAGGGAAGTCGTTTGGTTAGCTCGTCCTACCGGCAATGTCCGACGTGTCTTTTATTATGGTTATCATAACGAGGACCCAGAACAGAGATTCCAAAGTTCACTGCCGATTGGTCGTGTCCTTGAAGATCCACCGGGAGAACATCCTGTTATCCTTTGCTACAAGCTCAACAATAAATGGCTAACATGTAAACGGGGCGGACCGGTTCGTATGCTCGTACCCGATGCCTATGGCCATAAGTCGGTGAAGTGGCTTCAGCGTATCATATTAACTAACAACTATCAGGCAAACGATACATATGCCCTTTGGAATAACGACACCGTTAGTCATATAAAGACATGCGCACGTTTTATCCACGTTCCAAAGAAGGTCAAGGCTCGACAGCCGGTGCCGATAACCGGGGTGGCACAAGTTGGTATGTCTGGTCTTAGTAAAGTTCAGTACTGGCTGTGCCTTCATGATGAGCCTTTTCCAAAGGATGATCCTTACTTCACCAAGGGCCAATGGAAAGAAGCAGATATCTTACCGCCTCCGGAACACTGGGGAGGAGGACTACCCGATGGAAAGCTGCCAGATATTCCGCGCCAGATAGACGCTTCCAGTGGAAAACCATATAACTGGCCAATTCGAAATACGATTGTCTACTGGGCAACGCTGCTTACGGTCGAGCGCCCAGGGCCGATATGATCTTTACTGCCGCACGATCGATGCCAATGGCATTGCACAGCCTATGCCACGTCCGTTCCGCAAATCAGGCAATAACACCATTCAGAGTGTTCGGCTTGTGGTTGAGAAGTGAGTTCAACATTAGATTTTGCCAGTTATTGTAAATAACCCGTACTTCAGCAATCTCCTGTCCTTTCCACAAAGCTGTTTTGGGTTTTTTTATGCGCATAAAATAGGCGAGGTGGTGGGACCAGCTGGGGGGGAAACTGGTGTGCCACGCTGCCTCGCCGAGGATTAGAACTGCCCGGGGCAGTATAATTTCATAATATCAAGGAACACTTAGGAAGGCTAACTCCTCCAAAGAAGCCTGTCAAACAAAAAGCGAGAAAAACAAAACTTTTTTCGGAAAGCCCACCCACTATTGCTATAAATATCCAACAACATCAGTATACTGTTTATCGGTATGCAATGCAAGTTAAAAATCGCTTTTTTTGAATTTTTTTGCTGTTGTTATGGTCAGGGGTCATAAAGTCAAATAGCTTGATTATTTATGGAAATTGGTTAAGATTATAGGAAGTAAACAGCATGGCCGGTGTTATTGTTGAGATTTGCCAAAGCGGAATTAAAGAATATTCTGTTGGATTTTATGTCAAAGTCAAAGATTTCTGAAAGAATAAGGCAGGTACAAGAGACGATTGATTCTGCCTGCTGGCGCGTGGGCAGGGACCCGGCTGAGATAACACTTGTTGTTGTGACTAAGTCCGCTACTATCGAGGCGATACAGGAGGTTATTCAACTTGGTTTTACCAAGCTCGGTGAGAACCGGGTTCAGCACCTTAAAAAGGTCTCGGCCCAGGTAACAGACTTTCTGGAGCAGGGTTATGACGACCCGGCCTTACCACGAGAAGTCAATTGGCATATGATAGGCCATCTGCAGCGCAATAAGGTTCGAGGGGTTTTGCCTATCACGTCCTTGATACACTCGGTTGACACGCTGCGGCTTGTCGAAGAAATAAATTCGGTAGCGGCCAAACTCGGGCTTTGCCCCAAAATACTTTTGCAGGTCAACACCTCGAATGAGCAGCAAAAATATGGTGTTCCGGTAGGGGCGGTGATACATCTGGCAGAGCAGATAGTGACGCTGCCGAATTTAAGACTGAACGGTCTTATGACAATGGCGCCGCTGACGCGCGACAAGGAAGTAATACGCTCGTGTTTTGTTCGGGCACGAGAGCTGTTTGTTGAGATGAAAGGCGAGAAAATAGTCGGGCCTGACTTTACCGAGTTGAGTATGGGTATGAGTTCAGACTATCAAATCGCTATTGAAGAGGGGGCTACCATTCTTCGCATCGGCTCGGCGATATTCGCCGGCTAAATACCTTCAGCCAATAGAAAAAAACAAAAAAAACACAAAGTACCTGGCCAAACAGGACGAAAATATTTACAGAGGTGTTTGTATTAAGGCAAAAATTGGCCCAAGGTCCGGTAAGAGTGCGTCAGAGGGTTTAAGATGGCGAAAAAGGCATGTGAAACCACTTTCCAGGTGCGTAAGAACTACAAGGACGCGCTGGCTTTTGTGGATAATTTTTCGGAGCAGCTTCGCATGGCAGGTCAGGTGCAGCGTGATTTTTTGCCTAACCAGTTGCCGAACAGCGAGCGGTTGTGCTGGTCGACGGTTTTTTTGCCGGCTGAGTGGGTTTCCGGTGATATTTATGATGTTGTACGAATCGATGAGAGGCATATAGGCTTTTATATTGCCGATGTTGTTGGGCATGGGATACCGGCTGCGCTTTTGACGATATTTCTCAAGCAGGCTCTGGTTATGCGTGAAACTGTTGACAACAGTTATACAATATTTTCGCCAGAGGAGGTTATGAGGAATCTGAACGTTCGAATGACGCAGCAAAAGCTCTCAGGCAATCAGTTTGTGACCAGCTGCTATTGTCTGCTTAATATAGAAACGCTGGAGTTGACCTACGCTCGTGCGGGCCATCCCTATCCGATTCTTCTAAGGTCTGGACAGCAGCCGCAGCAACTGGAGGCAAAAGGTTCGCTGTTGGGGATTTTTGAGAATGCCGAATTCTCTCAGCAGAAGATTCAGCTCCAGGCCGGCGATAAACTGCTGCTTTATTCCGATGGGGCCGACCCGTTTATAGGGCGTTTCGATGAGGTTGGGGGCTTTCATTTCAGCGAAGACTTCTGCGAAATGAAGGAATTGCCGATAACTGAGATGATAGATAAGTTTGGCGGTCTTGCGGAAAATCTAAAAACCGGGGCCTCTGAGGTTGACGATATTACGGCTGTCGGTCTTGAGATACTTTAGATTTTGGGGGTTGTTGTTTTTTTCCAGACACCATAAGCGCTTGTGAATTAAGGCGTTACACACAAAAAGGTGTGTAATTTCGTCGATAGGCGTTTTTTTGGGCATTTGTTTAGCACATCGAAAAGGCTGGAAAATGTTTACAAAATGCTCTGGCATTGTTATACTCATTGAGCATAACCTACATCTTTTATTTAGAAAGGATGCGGCAATGGCGCAAAAGGATAGTGATATACGGAAGATAAAAGAACTGCTTGAGATAATGAAAGATAACGAGTTGGCGGAGATTGAGATAAAGCACGGCGATGATAAAATTTATCTGAAGCGTTGCGGCCCGCAGCAGCCGGCCATAGCGGTGGTGCCTGTGGTCGGTCAGGAAATCTCAGCGGCCAACAGCACCGGTACAACACAAAACACAACTTCACAGGCTGGGCCTTCTGCAGCACAGGCAGAAGATTTGGCGGAGATAAAATCGCCTATTGTCGGGACATTCTATGCCAATCCGAGCCCGGACTCGGAACCTTTTATTGAACCAGGCGCGCATGTCGGTCCGCAGACAGTTGTCTGTATAATTGAGGCGATGAAAGTAATGAACGAAATAAAGGCCGGTGTCAGTGGAACGATAGACCAGATAACGGTGACTAACGGCCAGGCTGTCGAATATGGCCAGGTGCTTTACAGAGTCAAGCCGGACTAACCCCCTGGAGATAGAAAACCAAAAATTTCATGGTGAATCTCTAAGCTAAATACGAGATGCGAGAAAATGTTTTCAAAAATCCTTATAGCGAATCGTGGTGAAATAGCCCTTCGGATTATCCGGGCATGTCGTGAACTTGGTATTGAGACAGTGGTTGTATACTCCGAGGCCGACAAAGATGCTCCTTATCTTCAGCTTGCAGATGAAGCGGTTTGTATAGGGCCGGCTAATCCGGCTGAAAGCTATCTGAATATCCCTCGTATAATAAGCGCCGCCGAAATCACCGATATCGAGGCGATTCACCCGGGTTACGGTTTTCTGGCAGAGAACATCAACTTTGCCCAGATATGCCAGGATTGCGGCATAGAATTTATCGGCCCGCCTGTCGAGGCAATGAAAATGCTGGGCGACAAGATCGCGGCACGTAAGCTCGCAGAAAATGCTGGTGTGCCATTGCCGCCGGGCTCGGACGGTGCGGTTGGAAGTGAATCCGAGGCCTTGAAGGTTGCGGGCAAGATTGGGTATCCGGTTATGATTAAGGCAGCGGCCGGTGGCGGCGGGCGGGGTATGAGGGTTGCGCATAATGATATCAGTTTTCGTACCGCGTACAATGCGGCCCGGTCTGAGGCTGAAGTGGCTTTCGGGGATGACACTATTTACCTGGAGAAATTCATTGTGAATCCCAGGCACGTTGAAGTGCAGGTGATGGCTGACAAGGCAGGGAACGCTGTGCACTTTTATGAAAGGGACTGCTCGATTCAAAGAAGGCATCAAAAGATGATTGAAGAATCGCCTTGTTCATTCCTGGATGATGATACCCGGGACAAGCTTTGCGAGGCGGCGTTGAGGCTTATCAAGGAGGCCAAGTATGATAGTGCCGCCACCGTTGAGTTTCTTTTGGACAAGGATAGGAAATTTTACTTTATCGAGGCAAACACCCGAATTCAGGTCGAGCATACCATTACCGAGATGGTTACCGGTTACGATTTGATCAAGCTTCAGTTAAAGATTGCCAGCGGTGAGCCTATCGGCCTTAGCCAAAAAGACATTAAGCACACCGGGGTTGCGATTGAGTGCCGAATCAATGCAGAAGACCCGGCGAATAACTTTTCGCCTTCACCGGGCCAGATTACCAAATATATTGCGCCAGGTGGACCTGGCGTCAGAATCGATACGCACGTTCATCAGGGCTATACCGTCTCGTCGAATTATGATTCGATGGTCTGCAAGCTTATTGTCCACCAGGAAACAAGAGCAGAAGCTATCGCGACAATGAAAAGGGCTTTGGGCGAATTTGTTATTGAGCCGATTAAAACGACAATACCGGCTTGCCTTGATATTCTCTCGCATAACCTCTTTGTCAAAAGCAGAGTCGACACAGGTTTTGTCGAGCGATACTTTTAAATGATTACTGGTTATTTTTCGGGCGCTATCAGATCCTGATAGGTTTGGCGTTTTCTGATTACGCTAAACTCATCGCCATTAACCAGTATCTCCGGCGGCATAGGCCGAGCGTTGTAATTGCAGGCCATAGTATAGCCGTAGGCTCCGGTGGTAAAGATTGCCAGCAGGTCGCCGCGTTTCACCGGCGGCAGGGCTCTATCCTTTGCGAAAAAGTCGGCGCTTTCACAAATCGGGCCAACCACGTCAACTACTTCGGTTCCGTCCGGTTCCATATCCCTGTCACGTCGGTCGGTAACAAAGTTTTTATCTACTTTGACCGGCCAGATAAAGTGAAACGCGTCGTACAGGGCCGGTCGAATCAGGTCGTTCATTCCGGCATCAACGATAACGAAATTTTTGTTTCCGCCTTTTTTGGTAAACAAGACTTCTGTCACCAGTATCGCGGCGTTGGCACTTATGCTCTTTCCCGGCTCAAGGATGAGTTTGAGGTCTTTGTTTTTCAATAATGGCACAATGCCGCCGGCGTAATCCGCTGCTGAAGGGACTGTGTTGCTTTGGTAGTCTGCACCGAATCCGCCACCCATGTTCAGCGCTTCGATAGTGTGTCGGCGATTGCGCAGGTTGTCGATTAATGGCAGTATTTTTTCTACGGCCCGGCAGTACGGGTCGACAGTTTTGCCGCCGGAGCCAAGGTGTATGTGGATTGCACAGAGTTTGACATTTTTGTTATTGCCATATTCGGCAAAAACTTTTTGAGCGTGCTCAATATCAACGCCGAATTTCGTCTCCTTTACTCCAGTGGTTATATGAGCGTGCGTTCCGAGGTCGATGTCAGGGTTGATGCGCAAGGCAGCCTTTGTGGTTTTGTTTGTTTCTTTGGCCAGTCGAATCAGGTTTTGGAGTTCTGCTTCGGATTCAATGTTAAAGTAGCCGATACCGGCTTCAAGGGCCACGATGATTTCTTTGTCGGTTTTACCCACCCCGGCATAGACGACTTTTGACATATCGGCATCGATTTGTTTGACGCGATACAGTTCTCCGCCGCTTACGATGTCAAATCCGCTGCCGGCTTCGGCCATAAATCTGAGGATGTTTATATTGCCGCAGGCCTTGACGGAATAACAGATAGTGGTGTCAAGGTCGCTGTAGGCGCGCTGGATTTTTTGCAGATGGTCTATGAAAGTCGCTTTGCTGTAGATATAGGCCGGCGTGCCGACCTTGGCGACTATTGTTTCAACGTCTACGCTTTCAGCAAGCAATTTGGTTTTTTTGTAATTGAAGTAGTCCATGTTTCTTTTTGGTCCCGCAAGTTATAAAAATCCGTTCATATTGATAATACACTTATCTAACAGTATAGGAAATCGACGGTCAATTGCAAGAAGACAATTGCTGTTATGTGGCGGGGTTTTTGACAGATTAATCGGGGAGGCGATTTGGTGTTGTTGTAAAAGAAAATGGAAGGTTCTATTCCGGCGAAAGAACCTTCCATTTCAGTATAACACGCGGCAATCTCAGGATTGCCGAATCGTTACACTATCTTTTCTTTTTCTTCTTTGCTTTCTTCTTTGTTGCTTTTTTCTTTGCTACTTTCTTCTTTGCTACTTTTTTCTTTGCTACTTTTTTCTTTGTTACTTTTTTCTTTGTTGCTTTTTTCTTTGCTACTTTTTTCTTTGCTTTCTTCTTTGCCATGGCTTTCTCCTTTCGGCAGATTAAATTTCTTACATTCAAGTTACTAATAAAGTCAACAAATCACTTACGTATTTTATCGTCTAAAACTTCAAAAATACTTCATAAAATTTTTTGTAATCAATGTTTTACACAGGCTTTAAGATTGTCTATTATACTTTTTGAAAGGAGCTTTAGCTTGTTTTGTCGGAGCGGAAATTATTATTCAAGCTGAATGGCAACCTAAGTTTTTATTTGAACTGAAAATTTATTTGTTATAATGAATTACTGGAAATGCATTTTATTTAAGTTATAGACAGATTTGAAGGCATATGGTGATGAGATGGATTTTGTTTTTATGTCACTGTATAACTTTTTGGAGTGTTGCGAACGGTCGTTAAGTTGATAGTAAGGCAAGGGTTTAAGAAAGTTTTTGTTGCGGATTACGGTTTTTTATTGGTTAAAAATTTTTTAAATTTTTTATAAAAAATCTTTAAGAACGCACATTTTTTTTGTTAATTGTTTTATGGCAACGAAAAAGATAGTTTTGTTTGGTGGTACGTTTGACCCGATCCATCTCGGTCATGCCACTATTGCCGCTGCTGCGGTCGAGAGAATTGGCGCAGAGAAAATCATTTTCGTTCCCGCAAAACGTTCACCACTTAAGGACTCTTTGCCCAAGGCAGGCGATGATGACAGGCTTGAAATGATAGCTCTTGCGATTGCGGAAAACAAAAAGTTCGAAGTAAGTGACTATGAATTAAAAAAAGCAGAACCAAGCTACACGCTGGAAACGGTAAGAGGCTTTCAGGCCGAGTTCGGCGGCGATACTTCTGTTTGCTGGCTTGCAGGTGCCGATTGTATCAAGGAACTGCCGCTGTGGTATGGAATTGAAGAGTTGATTGACGAATGTGATTTATGCCTGATGCACCGTGCGGGCTGCGAGGTGCCTGATTTTGCCAAGTTTGAGGCCTTTTGCGGGCGGAGGCGTATCGAAAAACTGCGGAAAAATGTTATCCAGACGCCTCTTATTGATATCAGCAGCACCGAAATTCGAGAACGATTAGCGGCCGGCCTCGATGTGGCCGATATGCTGCATCCGCGTGTGGCCGAGTATATCCGCAGGCACAATCTCTACCGATAACATCAATAAAGGATATCGCGACATCAACTTCATCTATCAATGCAATTTCTTGTATTGTAGGATCTGACATTTTCCTACCGTGTCGCCAAACAGAAAAATCAGCTCACCACGAAGATCTCGAAGTTCACGAAGTTAAAGGCAATTGATACTATATTTCTTCGTGTTTTTCCGCAGTAAGGCGTCCTGTGGAGTGCACTTCGTGGTTCCTTCGACTCTGCTCACTTCGGCCATGCTCTGTGCAGGCAGGACAGGTCGGGTTTCGTTTTTCTTTTTAAGGGCTATCATTAGTCAGGCAGGCAGCGATGGCGGCCTGGCCTAAAGATACCGCCCCGTCATTGGACGGGACGTCACGGTTAAATAATACGTTAAAATCATTTTTCTTCAAGAGTTTAACCAGACGGTCTGTCAAATATCGATTGCAAAATACTCCGCCGCTTAGTGCGACAGTATCCAGCTTTGTACTTTCTCCGGCTTTTTGGGCCATTTCCAGCAGTGCCTGGGCGATAGTATTATGAAACTTTGCGGAAACGAGGCCGGCTGAAATCTTATTTTGAATATCGCTAATCAATTGCTTTAGCATCCTGCTCAAATCGAGCTGCAGTGGTCCGTCTCCATTCGCGATAAGCTCAAAATCGTAATATTCTTCGATGCCATCTTCGGTGATTGCCTCGAGGGCCATGGGAAGCTGGGCCTCGAAATGGTTGTAATTGCCCAGGCCGACCATAGCGGCGACGGCATCGAAGACCCTGCCCATGCTGGAAGTCTCGAGGGTGTTGACATTTTTTTTGAGTTGCTGAAAGATAATATCGTGTTTTTCGGTGTCAGGCTCGATTCGCTCAAGCAGCGGTCTGAATTTATCCAGCTTGAAATCACTGCCGTAAGTTTTTACCAACAGTCCAAGGACCGGTCTTATCGCTTCTTTGCTTGCTTTGTCTGCGCCGGGCAGGGGATAATACGCCAAATGGCCGAATCGCTCGAATTCTTTTAAAGAGGCGATTAAGCACTCACAGCCCCAGATTGCGCCATCAGTGCCGTAACCGGTACCATCGACTGCAAGACCAATGACAGGGCCGTCAGAGCCGTGCTCAGCCAGCACAGAAGCAATGTGTGCCCAATGATGTTGAATCTGTATGGTTTTTACATCAGGTATAGAAAGGGCGTATTGTGTTGAGAGGTATCCTGGATGAAGGTCGCAGGCTACGGTCTTCGGCTTGGCTTCGAACAGCCTTGCCAGATGCTCGATCGAGGCGATATAGTGGTGATAAACTTCGGCATCTTCTAAGTCGCCTATGTGCTCGCTGCAGATGAGTTGATTTTGTTTTGCAAAGCAGAAGGTGTTTTTCAGGTCACCGCCGGCAGCGAAGATGTCCCGGCTGGATGTCTTGTTAATGAAGACAGGTCCGGGCACATAACCTCTTGCCCGTCTCAAAGGTACCGGCTGGCCGTCAATAAAGTGCATGATTGAATCGTCGACCTGACGGTAAATATCCCTGTTGTGCATTAAAAAGGCATCCGCTAAAGTTGCGAGTTTTTTCAGGGCCTGTTCATTATTGCAAATCAACGGCTCATCAGAGATGTTGCCGCTGGTCATTACAAGGACATTTATGTTCTCGGCAAACAACAGATAATGTAATGGAGCGTAACAGAGCATAAAGCCGAAAGTATTGACGCCTTCGGCGACGGCAGATGCTATTGCAGAGTCGGCCTTTTTCGGCAATAAAACTATAGGGCTTTGAGGGCTCTTTAGTAACCGCTCGGCCGATTCGGTGACGTGGGCATAGGCTTTTATTTTTTCAATCGAATCGCACATCATAGCAAAGGGCTTATGGTCTCTTCTTTTTCGCCGTCGCAGTCTTTGGACAGCCTTGGTATTAAGCGCGTCAACCGCCAAATGGAATCCGCCTATTCCTTTTATTGCTATGATTTTTCCAGCCGAAAGCATCCGTGCGGTTTCGGTGATGACCTTATCGCTTTCTTTTTTTATTATCTTGCCGGCATTGTCAGTCAGCCATATTCCGGGGCCGCAGCGAGGGCACGCAACGGGTTGGGCGTGGAAGCGACGGTTGGTGAGGTCTATATACTGGGCGGCACACTTATCGCACATCTTGAAGTCCGACATTGTGGTGTTTGGCCTGTCATAAGGGATATTTTTTACTATTGAGTACCTTGGCCCGCAGTTTGTGCAGTTTATAAACGGATACCTGTAGCGAAAGTCTGTGTTTTCATTCATCTCTGCCAGACAATCCCGGCAAGAAGCCATGTCAGCGGTTACCTGCGAAAGGGCGGTGCCTTCTGAGTCGCTGGGTTTAATTGTAAATCCGTTTTCACTCTCAACGACTGGTATGTCAACGGCCTGGCAGGTTTTTATTACTGCCAACGGCGGTTTGTCTTCGGATTGAAGGCGGTTCAGGAATTCGGTGATTTGCAGTTGGCGGCCCTGCAACTCGATTGTTACGCCCTTTGTGTCGTTGTAGACAAAGCCGGCCAGCGCTAATTTTGCAGCTATCTGGTACACGGCCGGGCGAAACCCAACTCCCTGAACCTGTCCGGTAATGCATATTCTCTGTCTTTTAATCAAAACTCTTAATCTTTACAAAATAATATTGTCGATATTTGTTACTGACAGCATTATAGTTTAAGTTTACGATCAAGACAATCGGCTGTTCGTGGCACGGCGTCACAGGGTCGGGGTGTGTGAGATTTTTTTCTGGCTTTTATAACATCTTTTTGTTGCAGCAGTTATCAGTTTTTTTGAAAGTAGATAGTAGAAAGTAGACCGCAGTAGAAGCGTTGCTGTATCTTGTGTGTGTGTCTTGCTAATGTAAAATATGTTTTTTTTCTACTTTCTACCCACTATTTTCTACTGCTCTGTGTGTGAGATTTTTTTCTGGCAAAAAATCTCACACACGGGTCGGGGAGGGCGGGAAATTTTTGTTTGCCAAATCCGGCTTTAAGTGGTAAAATAGCTGCCATTATCCGGGGCCTTAGCTCAGTTGGGAGAGCGCTTGCATGGCATGCAAGAGGTCGTGAGTTCGAATCTCATAGGCTCCATTTGTAACCTCTTAGATTGCGAACAGTTACGTTTTTTTTCATAAGCTTTTTCTTGCATTTGTGTATTTACGTATTCCTGCTAAAAGCTAATCTTCTTTCAATACAACATTGTCATATTCGATTTCGAACCGTAGCTTGTGTTTGGCTTCTTCCTGGGCCAGGCTCAAAAAAGCTTCTTTCTGAGCCTCATTTCCAACTACGCCCGCCAGGTCCGTATAAAGATTGTAAGATGCCTTTTCCTTTTGCATTGCTAAAACAAGCACATCCTTGTAATCCATATTCGGCCCTGGCTCCTCACTCACAATATAATCAGCGAGCTTAAGGTCACTTACTTTTTCCGCTGGCGGCAGTTCTTTGCTTTTCTTCATAGCTTCAAGCTTTGCCTTGTGGCCTAATTCCTCTTTTGCAAAGTCTTCAAATACCTTCTTCATATTTGGATTATCATCGCATTTAGCCAAGGCCAGATAAAGATGGTTGGCCTCGATTTCCCTTTCTATCGCGAATTCCAGTACTTCTTCAATAGAACCAACTTTTGGCATAGTCTTATTTCTTAATAAAAGGTTGCTCAGTCCAGCTACGGCTGTTTTTCTATCAACAATTCATCTGCTTTTGCAGCTAATATAAAATCGTTTTTATGCAGGCCGTTAATCTTATGCGTCCATACGGTCAATTTTACTTTGCCCCACGAAAGATAGATATCTGGATGATGGCCTTGTGCTTCTGCCAATTGCCCAACCTTATTTACAAACTCAAGGGCGCCTCTGAAATTCTTAAACTTGTATTCTTTCTCAAGATGGTGCTCGTCGATTACCTGCCAACCTTCCGGCAACTGCTCGAATAGCTCTTTAATCTTTTGCTCTTTCAAAGGTTCTATACGGCCTTGGCAAGGTATGCACCGGTCTTTTACCAGTGAAAGTGCTTCTCCTTTGTTTGCAGCCATAATATCATTACTCTTTTTTTTGTGTCATCCTAATTTGTTCCATAAGCGGTTTGAAATTCGGCTAACAGGGTTCTGAGCTTCTCAACGTTGGAAAGGTCTGTAGTCTGCTTGGCCTTCATACTATAGACAAGCATCTGGTGTAGCAGGGTAAGCTTCTTGACATACTCTTCATAGGCCTTACCTTCTGCCTTTTCCACAGGCTTTACTCGCTGCGCCATAAAATAGTATGTCACTATACCGCTTAATTCGTCAGCGTGTTTCTCTTTGTTTTGAACCCAGCGAACTATCTGGTTCATATCTGGTCTGACCTGTTTGGACAGTTCAGCTATCTGCTTCATTGATTTTTCGATTGTGGTAATATGTTCAGCAACCATTTCAAATCTGGCCGAGTCATCATAAATCCCGCACGGAATCTGGCAATGCGAATAAACCATCGATGAAAAAACAATAGCTACACATAAAATTGCAAATCCAATTAGTTTTTTGTCGATTTCTTTAGTCACTTTCTTCTTCCTTTCCTGACTTATAAAGTATTAACAATATTACCAACGACTAACTCATTTCTCATTTCCTGTGTTGCAGTTGTTTCATAACTACGTCAGCTATTCCCCGGAAAGTGCTTTTAGGTAATATCTGGTCCCACACTTTGTTTGCATATTCGATATATTCATCAGCATCGATGAGCGGTGCTCCGAGTCTTTGGGACATCTGTTTGCTTATTCTGCCGGTTGCGACAAATTCTTCTCCTGCCGTCCACAACAGTTGCAGGTATTCTTTGGTTATCAGTGCAAATCGCGTATCCATACTGCTTAGATATAAAAAACCGGCCTCGGTGCGATAAATTTCTCCGACTACTTCGGTATGCATAGTTCGGGCGAATCGTCTGAAAAAAAGTCGCAAAACATCAAATTGACCCTGCTCAGGCATGGCGCAACCTGATATTACTACGAACTTCGGACATTTTTCGAATCGCATACCACGCCGATACTGACCATTTGGGCCCTTCCGGCAATGTGGCTCAAGAATCGGCATTAATCTGTCCATAAAAGTCTTCATAAGTGTTGTCACATTGTCCATGTAAAGCGGCGTAACGAATACGACAACATCAGAGCCTAAGAACTTGTGTATCAGGCTCTCCATATCATCCTTGAATATACATTTGCCCGGCGTTTTATAAAAGCAACTCCAACAGCCGATACAAGGCTTGATTTCCTTTTCAACCAATTGGATATTTTGCACTTTTGCGCCGGCCCGGTGGGCACCAAGCAAAAACTCCTGGGCCATAATATAGGTGTGTCCTTCTTTGCCCCAGGGGCTGCCGTTGAATACTCTAATCTTCATAATTGCTTAACCATATCCAAAACCAGTCCATAATCCGGCTCATTGGTCAATTCAGGCACTATTTGAATGTGCCGTAGAATACTTTCTCTATCTATAACGAACACCGCTCGTGCCAAAAGCCGCAATTCCTTAATTAAAACGCCAAAGGCCCTGCCAAAGGATACATCTCGATGATCCGAAAGAGTCTGTACGTTTTCGATACCCGCTGCACCACACCATCGCTTCTGTGCGAAAGGCAGGTCCATACTAATTGTTAGAACTGTCACATCCTTACCTGCCGCAGCCGCTTCCTGGTTGAATCTTCGGGTCATCGTATCGCACACAGAGGTATCCAGAGACGGCACCGATGTGATGATACATACCTTGCCAGAAAAGGATGAGAATTTAACTGTCGATAAATCATTGGCGACTACTTCAAAATCGGGTGCCTTCTGACCCACTCGCACCTCACTGCCCAGAAGCGTTAACTTCCGGCCCTTCATCGTTATCATGTCTGTTCGTTCGGCCATAATTCTGCTCCTTCAATATCTGAATAATTACATGCCGAGGGCCTGCTTCAAATCCATCGCGTGCTCCTGTTCTACAGCCAGGATATTCCTTAGCTGTTGTGCCAGCGCAAATTCCTTTAGTTGCTCAGCCTGCTCTATCCTCATTTTGTACCGCCTTATCGCATCTTCCTCGGCGTCAAGGTCCTGTTGCAGCATCTGGACATTGTCTTTGGAAGTCTTAATTTTGCCAACGTTGACACTCGGAGACCCTTCGAGATAATCTATCTGATCTGCCAGAATCATCGCATGACCAACTTCTTCATTCGCGTGGATTTTAAGTTCCTTGATAATGTCACCGTATGCCGCACCGGTCATTACAGCCGCGTGATTTATGTACTGTATCGCCGCTGAGTACTCCAATTCCAAATCCATATTTAATAAATCTATCAGTTTTTCTATTGTTATCTCCATTTTATTATACCCCATATGACAAACAAAGGTTAATAATTTATGTTACCTTGCGTATTCCGGCTCATTTTCCGGTTTCCATTTTATATTGCAGCCCATACTGGGTTTTTGCTCACTACCAACATCTCTGCCTGCAAGAACAGCATCCATCGCTTTAATCAGGTCAAGCCCTGTTACAGGTATGTCGCTGTCAGGCCGACTGTCATCCATCTGGCCTCGATAGACGAGTTTGCGCTCCTTATCAAATAAAAAGAAATCCGGCGTGCAGGAAGCGCGATATGCCTTGGCAACTTCCTGGTTTTCGTCAAAAAGATAAGGAAAAGTGAAACCTTCCTTTTTTACCAGCTTTGCCATCATCCTGGGGCTGTCTTCCGGAAAAGCGGCAACATCGTTTGAATTTATACCAATGACCGCAATTCCTTTTGCCTGGTAATCTTTAACCAATTCAATAAGACGGCTTAAAATATGTTTCACAAACGGACAATGGTTGCACATAAAAACAACCAAAAGAGCCGGAGTCTCATTGAAATCACCTAATGAGACCATATTTCCTTTGGTATCAGGCAGACTGAAATTTAGTGCTGATGTCCCCAGGGCAAGCATTTGAGAAGCAGTTGCGACCATAATAGATTCTCCTTTTGTTCAAAGTAAAAGCCGCTTGGTTTTCACTTTAATTACCTGGATTTTCGTATTTTTTCTTCTCTCAATAAATAAACCAAAAATAACAGAACCGGCGGTTTCTGTATATCGGGGTGACACCTATTTCAGTTATCGGTTGGAATACTTTCGGCCCTATGGGGGAACCCCTTAGGCATAAATAAGAAAATACGTTTTTTGTAGTAAAGACATTTATACAGACGGGTTTTCGATAAAGTTTGCTGTATTTCCAGGCTGTTTTTCAGCAGAAGTGACACAACTTGAGGGTTATTCCAGAAAATCAGGAAGGTAGTCAGTGGTGGTGCTGTCCTGTTGTTCTTGTAGCTTTTTTTGCCGCTCTTCTTGTCGCAGGGCCAGGTACGAACCTTTCATTATGCGGTCTTCTTTTCCGGGGCCGGCAATAACTTCTATGGCGGTTTCTTTCAGCAGGTGCTTTTCTTTTACGTTGATGATATGGCAGCGAGTCTGACACAGGCCGCATCCGGTGCATTTATCGGCCAAGACCATCGGTGCCAGGTATCCGGTGCCTTCGATGGGCATACCGTCCTCGTCGACCTCAGTGCCTATATGGATAAATTCGATAGCGTTATAGTCGGCAGCGGTGCATTCATCCACGCACATCTGGCAGGCTTCGGCTCCTGCCCACGGCAGGCAGGTTTTTTCGTTTATAACAGCGAGTCCTATTCGAGCAACACGTTTTTCTTCCAACGGAAGTGCGCGGATTGCGGCGGTGGGACATACCTGGCCGCAATTATTGCAACTGGGTTCGCAGCCGGACCAGTTGGCTACGACCTGTGGCGTCCAAAGTCCTTCGAGCCCCTGTTCGAAGGACATCGGCTGTATTACATTGTTTGGGCAGGCCTTGAAGCATAGGCCGCAACGTATGCACATCTGCAGGAATTTTTGTTCCGGAACGCTGCCGGGTGGGCGAACAGGCAAAACGGGCGCAGATGTTTTAAGCTTTGCTCCAAATACCGTACCTACCAAACCGGTTATACCCAATGCTCCCAGCACGGTAGCGACAAAACCACGACGCGAAAGTGAGATTTCATAACTGGTTTGCTGGTCGGCGGGTTTTGGATCAATATTTTTCCATCGGTTGGTGAATTTGATAGAATGAACGGGGCAGACGCCGCCACAGATACGACAGAATGCGCAATTGGATGTCCTGGTAGTGAAGTCGGGCTTAATTGCGTCGAACGAGCAGATTGTTGTGCATTTTTTACAGCCGATACAGTCTGCCGCAACTTTGCGTTCAAATATTCGCAGAACATTTGCTATCGAAAAGACCGCCCCGGTGGGGCAGATGTAACTACACCAAAAGCGAGGTTTCAGCAGGCCAAGCAACAGCACTATTAAAAACAGCAACAGTGAAACGAAGTGTCCTGCGTTCATAGGTGGGACAAGGTACCATCCTTTCAGCAGTCCCATTTGCACCGGTCCGAAGATAAACATCATTGCGCGAGTGAGAACGGGGATAGCGGCCACGAAGCCTGACAGCAGCACGCCGAATACGGCGGCAAGCAAAGTGCCCAGCAGGACATAGTACTTGAGATTGACCCACCAGCCGTTGCTTTTGACCCTGAAGCGTTTTATTCGCTTGCTGATGCCCCAGTCGAATACGTCGATTAGCGTGCCGAGCGGACAGAGGTATGAGCAGAACGCTCGCGGGAATATCACAGAGACCAGAAGTATAGCCGCCGCGCATGTCAGTGACCAAATCCATGTTTTGGCTGCGAGGGCGGTCGATATGCTTAACAGGGGGTCGAGCGCAAGGAAGATTTCAGCGTCGATAAATTCTTTGGCGTCTCTGGCTTTGGCGTACTGAGCCGAGCCGTAAGGCCAGCAGACGTAGAAGAACAACCAGCCAAAAAGGGCTATACAGACGCCCTGGATTGTGCGTCGCACCGACGCAGCAGTCCAAGGCGTCTTTAATTTCTTCAAACTCATTTTACGACTCTTATTTGCTCGAAAAACATATCAGGCTATTTGGCAGGCTCAATTATTCCCAAACGCCAGGTAATAGCGCCGTAGCCTTTGCTTTTTCTGTCACTTAGGCTCATGCCCTGGAACAGGTAGCGCAACTCCGCGGGATTTACCTCAAGCTTCTGATTGCGGCCTGCTCTTATTATTTCACC
>SDBV01001862.1_pt1 | contig 31642 bp, 24 predicted proteins | sample 2277081 | NCBI WGS metagenome assembly SDBV01 (sample SAMN10402039, study PRJNA504765) | marine sediment metagenome | isolation source: marine sediment core GS10_PC15, 223 cmbsf | place: Arctic Ocean: Southern Knipovich Ridge | collected 2010 | reverse complement strand
CGGTGGCGGGGCGCTTTCTTCTCCCCATCCATTCTTTTTGTCCTCCCATGCCTTAGAAAACCTGACCTCCAATCCCTCAAACCGCTCTCAATTTAACCACAGATTCTCCGGAAGAGCCGTTTTTAATGCCTTCCAACGCTCTGACCACGACTTGTCGGAGTTAGATCGAACGATGAGACGTGCCAAAGCAGTCATCGCTCGCCTGGAAACCCGGATTACTTCTGGTGTCAGCGAGAGAGAGTCGGATTCTCCCAGGCCTGCCCATGTCTTCACCGCATTGCAGCGCGAGATTTGGGACGCCCTCTATGAAAAGGCAATGACTGCTGACGAGTTGGAGGATGCTTTGTCCGTGGCGCGGAGCACGCTCGTTGGAGGCGATAGCGGAGGTCTGAATGAATTGCAAAAAAAGGATCTTGTTAAGAACTGTCGCAAGGTCCGCGGCTACTACCGCGCCGATGCGCCACCGAAGCCAAAAACCTGACTCCGGAATCATACTGAAGTCGAACTAAAGCAGAACTGTAATTCCTGCGTGATCGCGTACCATCGCGTGTGTTGGCAAAACAGGTCACTAGCACACGAGGTATGCAAATGATCGACATTTCTTCCGAAACGGTGGTCTCTCTCACTGAGGCCACTCGTCATCTCCCGCGGCGCCGCAAGGGGAACAGGCCCGCCACGGTGACGCTTTTCCGCTGGGCCCAAAAAGGCCTGAAAGGCATCCGCCTGGAAACGACCCAAGTAGGCGGCACGAAGTGCACGTCTCTGGAAGCTCTCCAGCGATTCTTCGGGCATCTCACCGATTCCGAAGCGCCCACCGCTGTCGCCACCGCATCCAAAGTTCAGGCTCGTGCGGTCGCAGCGGCCGAACGACAGTTGGACGACAACGGCATCTAACCGAAGGAGGCCGTGATGAAACTCAAGACCGTGCGGATCGACGATATCAAGATCGGCAACCGCTACCGGAACGAAGAAGTCGCTCCGCGACGCGGCGAAGCTGCAGTCCAATTGGAGATGTTCGGCGGGCCGTCCACGCAAGCCGGGAATCGCAGGGCAAGGCTGAGGGTGACCAGGAAGAGGTTTGGGAGGAAGTCGACGCCTGTCTGGCCGGTATGGGTGTCGAATCGGAGACAGCATCGCTGACGGGTGGATTCGAGGCGGCCGAGAAAAGGCTTCAAGAGTACCGGGATCGCCTCCAACTACCTGACGATGCGGCAGGCGTAGTCGTGGCCCGAGGGGATCAGATCATCGGCATGGACCTGTTTGCCTCACCGGAAACGCTCTCGGCGCTTTGGGGGCGGCTTTCGGATGCTTACTTCTTCGATGTCCTGCGGAATCGGCGGCGACGGAAGAAGGCGTCGAAGCAGGTGGCCTCGCAGTTCGTTGAGCAGGCGGCCGCCCTTGCCAGACCCCGCCTACACGCCTTGGGGCTGGGTTTGAGGCCACCGACTCGGCGCTATGACCGCGCGAGCAGCATCTGAACGGCTTCCGCTTTCAGTTCGTCACTGTAAACACGACGTCCCGTACGGCCCTTCCTGCGACTTGCTTTCTTGCTCATGGAACACTCCTTTGCTCCTCAGTATAGCGGTTAGGATAAGCACCTGGAGTGTCCGGCAAATCGGCGCCACCTCAATGTTGTCGATATGGGCGCCGGGACAACAGAGTTCTCGGTAAATCGCGTAGGGGAGCCAGGCGCCGACCAGAGAGTACCGTGCTACCAGGATGAATCGGTGCCCTTGGGTGGCGACACTTTCGATTGGATTGATAGTGAGTCTGAGACGGTCACACAACACAGTGAACGAACTGAAAGGTTGGTGGAGTTCTTCTTGAAGGTATTCAGACGAACATGGGGTAAAGGTTACGCCAAGGATGCCCGGATCCCCGCAGCACGGGATAGGTGGCGGCGTTTTCACGTTCTTCTCGCAGGCGGTGCCGCCAGACGTCCGGTGGTCGAGGAGGCAATTCGCAATGCACTTCCGATCACGCCGTGGCCAATCGGCGAGTCTCGCTATGACGTACATTGGCACGAACCGAGCGACATCGACATGACGGGGCGAGAAAACGGCAAGTGTGGCTCCAAGTCCTTTCTTGCCGTTGCCAATGGTCTGACGGTGCACAGGCGAGAGTGGCCGCTTGTTCTTCCCCCGAGAGAGATTAGACCACAAGAGGCATCCGTGTTGCCGGAGAAGCTTCCTGCCTACTGGTATCTTGACTGAGCTGAGCCGTCATTCCGGTCCAAATCGAACAAATAAACACTTTTCAATGTAAGAGCAATGATCCGCCTTGCTTTCCTCACCACCTACGACCCACCCGGTTCCGGCGAAGGCACGTTGGACCCGTTGGGGTTGTACATGATTGCCGATCAACTGGCGACGCGGCTGGTGCCGGCGGTGCGGGAGCGGATGCAGCGGGTGCGGTTCCTGACAGCCATGGCAATAGGTGGGCTGGTGACCGAAGGGCTCGACGGCGACCCGGATCAGCCCGAGGCCCAGCCGTCTCTGATCTGGGAATGGCTGGTAGTTGAGGCGATCATCCGATCGCTTAGCGACGATCCCCGTGTATGGGGCGTGCCAGGTACGCTGGTCACACGGCGAGCACTCGCTGAGTACAAGTATCTCGACCACCGCAGCTACCTGAAGACGCCGCGGATTTTCGGATTTCACGGCGTGTATAAGCGGTTGGCGATCCGCCTGAGCCTCGTTGACGTGCATCTGGGGCCACGTCCGGAGAGCGAGCGGCTAGCGAAGGAAAACGGCCGGGAAGGTAAGCGCGAACGCCTTCAGGACCGATGGTCCCGCACTCCCCGGCCAGCCGAAATTCTACTACATCCGGGCGGGGTTGTCGAGGATCTGCCGGCCATGCTGCCTGGCGATTTCGATGAGAACGACCTTCCGAAGGATCCCGCAGCACGTTGGGCAAGGCCAGTGTGGGTTAAATCCCGGCGAGTGGACCGTTTGTCAGGCCACTGTGAGTGGCTACAATATCAGTCTTGGAGTCGTGCAGCGTCCCGTGTTAACGTCCCCCGCCTGGAACGGAGCGGATCAACTTCTCACAGGGAGATAGCAATGTACCACTACCCGCCGATTGTGTCGCTACTATTGGTGGTGACAAGTGCTTTGGGGGCCGGAGACAGCGTTTCGAACGTACCAGGACGCCGGCCAAGGGAATTCGCCATTATCTACAACATGGGCTATGCCGGTGACCATCTGCCCGCCGAGCCCGCCGACTTCGAGAAGTTGATCCTCGCGTGCAGAGAGGCCCACTACAACGTGGTGCTGTGCAAGTACACAGACCGCCGCGCGGAAATCTGCCGCAAGCACGGCATGAAGATCATGGTCGACCTTCTGGTTGAGGATCATCACGTTTACAGGAACCTCGAGGGAGCCCGGGCACTTTGCGAATCGTTGCGCGACAGTGACGTCGTCTATGCGTATCACCTTTGGAGTGATCGTGTGGGAGGCACCGTCGCAGGGCGGAATCGCGACATCAACAATGTGCGCCGGTGGGACCCCAACCATGCCGCCTACGTTGGCGACTATCACGCTCGCGCCATCGGGGCGCTTCAGAGCCCGGACATCATCGGCTACTACGATTTCCACTGGAAGCGGTTGGGGCACTTCAGGCACCTACACCGGGCATGGGCCGCGGCCCAAAAAACGAACGCCCCGTTTCTCAAGTATGCGGATCCAGCGCCCGGCCGCGTCGGCATCGGCAATTACAATCGCGTACTATACACGATCAGTACGTCAATCGCGTTTGGCCTGAAAGGCTACACGTACCATTACGTGGGCGGCATCGACACCAACGCGTGGAGGTGGCAGACGCTTGGTGAGGACCTCAAACGAGTCAACGCCGAAGTCGCCGCACTCGGACCTGAGTTGATGAAGATCGGCCTGCCGACGGCCGTCTACTCGACCCCCATCACCAAGACGGCCAAGGACCGGCCCACGGGCAGCGCGACGCCGACCGTGCCGGCCGAGTTCAAGCCGATCCCCGAAGATCATTGGGTGTTGGTGACCGGGGGAGAGGCGATCGTAGGTGTGTTCAAGGACGACGAAAGGCACGACACCCTGTTCTTCGCCAACCACAACTGCTACCAAACGCAGCCGATGGAACTGAAGTTCAACGTTTCGGTCACGTCGATAAGCCGGTTCAACCGCCAGCAAGCCAAGTGGGTCGACCTGGCCAGAAGCGGCCGCAGAGTCCACTTTGATGTCCCGTCGGCGGCCGGGGAGTTGATTCGCGTTGTACGGAAGTAAGAATAGCCAGCCCACATTGACGGTCACGGGAATATGAAGACGAGAATCGTCGCGGAAGTAAGCATTGAAGCCTTCAGGTCAACTCGATCGTCTGCTGATACTGAGGCACGGTGACTCCCCAGCCGAGTTCCTCGCGAACACCTTCGGCCAGCCCCAAGGCCTCGTATTCATCGCCGTGCGTAAGGAACAGTTGCTCGGGCGGGGTCCGGAAATGGCCGAGCCAGCACATCAATTCGGACCGGTCGGCGTGGCCGGAGAAGCCGTGGACCTGCTCGATGCGGGCTCTGACGGGAAGCTGGCGGCCGTGGATGCGCACTTCCCGATTGCCCTCGACAAGCTGCCGGCCCAGCGTACCTTGGGCCTGGTAGCCCACGAACAGGATCGTGCTTTCCTCTCGGCTGACGTTTTGACGCAGGTGGAACTTGATCCGGCCGGCCGTACACATGCCTGAGGTCGACAAAATGACGGCCGAGCCACGGTGGTCGTTGATCGCCTTCGACTCTTCCGTACTGCGGACCTTCCTTAGGCCCGGAAAGACCAGCGGCGAGTCGCCCGCGGTGATCATCTGCCAGGCCTCCAGGTCGAAACACTCGCGGTGCCGGCGGAAGATCTCTGTGGCGTCGATCGCCATGGGGCTGTCGAGAAAGACCGGCAGGCGGCGAGCAATCGGCTGATGTAGTAGACAAACTCTTGGGCGCGTTCGATGGCAAAGATCGGCACTACCACGTTGCCGCCGGTCTCCACGGTCCGGTTGATGACGGCCTCTATCTGCGCCTCGATGTCGCCACGATCTTCGTGCTCGCGGCCGCCGTACGTCGACTCCATGACGATATAGTCGGCTTTGGCCAGCACGGTCGGATCGCGAACGATCGCAGTGTGGGGTGATGGGCCATACCGCTCGAATAGTGGCCCTCTAGCGGCCCGACTGGCCCCTCCATCCCGTGCCAATTCCAAGCATCGGCATTTGCCGCGAGAATCACCCTGCCGCGGGAATTCTGGCCAAAGCACCCACTCGGGCGCCCTGAAGAGCCACCCGCCTGAGACACCCCTGGCTGCGGCCGCCAGTGTTGTCAATGACCGCGGCAGGCGACAAAAACGGAGGTACTACCGCGTACTATCTTTGGCCGGGGTACTACCATTAAATGCGATTATTTGCTATGAAATGCGATGGTAACATCCCAAACTGTTTTGATCCATCAACAAATAACTGAAGAAAGAGTCCGACCATGGGAATTACACGACACAACGCCCGGAACCTGTGGAGGTTGTTTGCCGCAACAGTGATCTTGGCCGCTTCAACAGCGGCCAACGGAGCCGAGACGGCAGACGACATTCTCGATTCCGCCGGTATCAAGGGCGGTTTGGTCGTCCATGTCGGTTGTGGCGATGGGAAGCTGACCGCGGCATTGCGGGCCAATGACGGATACCTGGTTCACGGGTTGGACGTCGATGCCGACAACGTGGCGGCCGCCCGCAATAACATCCGCAATGCCGGGCTCTACGGCAAGGTCGCCGTCGATCAACTCCAAGGCAACCGGCTCCCATACAACGACAATGTTGTGAACCTGCTGGTGGCCGACGATCTCGGCAGAGTCCCACAAGAAGAGGTCATGCGCGTGTTGGCGCCCAACGGCGTGGCGTATGTAAAGTCGGGTGACAAGTGGACGAAAACCGTCAAACCGCGTCCGAAAGACATCGACGACTGGACACACTTCCTCTACGACCCGTCGGGCAACTGTGTGAGCAACGACATGGTCGTCGACGTTCCGTATCGCGTTCAGTGGGTCGGCGGACCGCGATGGGCTCGCAGCCACGACCAGCTTGCCACCGTTAGCGTGGTGGTTTCATCCGGCGGGCGGATCTTCTACATTGTGGACGAAGGTCCGACCGCGTCGGTCGCCATGCCGTCGAAGTGGTTTCTTATCGCCCGAGACGCTTTCAGCGGCGTGGTCTTGTGGAAACGTCCGGTTCGCCCCTGGGAAACTCAGTTGCGACACTTCCGTAGCGGCCCGGCCGAACTTCACCGTCGGCTAATCGCCGTCGGTGAGCGTCTCTACGCGTCGCTGGGCTACCACAAGCCGTTGGTTGAAATCGATGCCGCGACGGGCAAGACGCTGAAGACCTACCAGCGCACCGACGGCACGCTGGAGGTCGTCCTTTGCGACGGCGTGCTCTACATCGTAACCGGCGCGATCGAGGACGTCACGGCGGAGCGAGCCCGGCTGGCGGGAATGTACCCCCACGCCCGAAACCGCAAGCTCCTGGCCGTCGACGCCGAGACGGGTAAGCTCCTCTGGAGCAAGGACGACGCGGACACCGACGAGTTGATGCCCCTGACTATGGCCATCGCCGGTGGCAAGACCTACTTCCAGAACCCCGAGCAACTCGTGTGCCTCGAAGCTGCGTCCGGGAACGTCGTTTGGAAAAGCGATCACGTCCTCAGCACGGCGGCACGTGCCGGCTGGTGTACTCCCACGTTGGTCGTGGCCGACGACGTGGTGCTAGTCGGCGATCGCGCGCGACCCAAGGAAGCGCCCACCGAGGGCCAACGCCGGCGGATCGAATGGACCTCCAGCCGTGGCGGCGGCGGCAAGGGCGGCGAACTGATCGCCTTCTCGGCCGAAAGCGGCAAGCGGCTCTGGAGTACCAACGCGGCCGAGACCTACACCTCACCGGTCGACGTCTTCGTGGTCGACGACACGGTCTGGGTCGGCAAGAACCCGTCGCGCAGCGGCGGCGACTTCGCCGAGGGACACGATCTGCACACCGGCGTAATCAAGAAGGAAATGGATACCTCGGCCGCATGGACCCGGCGCCATCACCACCGTTGCTATCGCAACCGGGCGACGCAACGCCACATCCTGCTGGGCCGGACCGGGATTGCATTCATCGATCTGACCGGTGGTGACCGCCACGTGCAGAACGGCTGGGTGCGCGGGACATGCCAGTTCGGTGTCCTGCCGGCGAACGGACTGATATACGCCCCGCCGCACTCGTGCGCGTGCTATATCCAGAGTAAGCTGGCGGGATTCTACGCCTTGGCGCCAAAAGCAAAGGCCGACCCGCAGGCCCAGCGCGGTCAACTCCAGCAGGGCCCGGCATTTGGCAAATCCGCAAAGGGTGCCGCGGCCGACGGCGATTGGGTAACGTACCGCGGCAACGCGACTCGTAGCGGACGTGCGACGTGTTCCGTGCCGGCCGGCGTGAAAAAGGCGTGGGAGACAGACCTTGGCGAAGCCGTCAGTGCTCCGGTGGTCGCCGGCGGCAAGGTCTTCGTGGCGCGCGTCGATTCACACGCCGTTTGTGCGCTCGATGCCGCGACGGGCAAGGAGTGTTGGCGATACGACGTCGGCGGGCGCGTCGATTCGCCGCCGACGGTGGCCGACGGCCTGGCCGTGTTCGGCTGCCGCGACGGCTACGTCTACTGTCTGAGGGCCGACGACGGCGAGTTGGTCTGGCGTTTCCGCGGCGCGCCGGTCGACCGTCGGATGGTCGCCTACGGACAGGTCGAGAGTGTCTGGCCGGTACACGGCAACGTGATGGTCAAGGACGGATCCGCGTACTTCGTGGCCGGCCGATCGGGATGTCTCGACGGCGGGCTGTGGGTTTACCGGTTAGACCTGAAAACCGGCAAGAAACTCGCCCAGTCGTGCATCTACCGTCGCGACGTGGAAACGGGCGAGCAGTTGCCGTCGATCTCGGAGGGAATGACCGTCGCCGGCGGGCTGCCGGACGTGCTCCACACCGACGGCCAGAACATCTACATGCGGAATGTCCGGCTCGATGCGAATTGCAAAGAGCTGGAGCCCAACGTGACGCACATGTACAGCCCGGCGGGATTTCTCGACGATGCGTGGTGGCACCGGACCTACTGGATCCTCGGCACTGCCATGCAGTGCGGCTACGGCGGCTGGTCACGAGTCGGTAACGTCGTGCCGTCGGGGCGGCTGATGGTCATGGACGACGAGAACATTTACGGCTGGGGCCGAACGGGCTACAGTTCGGCCGGCAGCCATGTCGGGCTCAACACGCAGTTGCACTTGTTCGCGGCCAGCCAGAATCCTGACGCCGTCAACTCCACACCGCAGCCGCCGAAGCAAACTCCCGCCAAGGCATCAAAGAAATCGGAAGCCAAGGGCGGCAAGAAGCAGCAACGCCGCAAGCTCGGCCCCACAGGCAAGGTCAAGTACCTCTGGACCCGCCCGGCCGAACTGTATGTCAGGGCGATGGTCCTGGCGGACAAGACCCTCTTCGTCGCCGGCCCGCGGGTGGACGAGAAACACTCGCAGGAAGCGTTCGAGGGTGCCGAGGGTATCGTGCTTCGGGCGCTGTCGGCAACCGACGGCGAGAAGCTTGCGGAAGTGGAACTCGCCGCAATGCCGGTCTTCGACGGCCTTGTCGCCGCCGGGGGCAAGCTGTATCTGGCGACGACGGGCGGGAAAGTCACGTGTTGGGGAGAATAAGATGTAGAGATCGTCCAACCGTGGTGCTCAACACGGCTTTCTATTGCCGTGGGCCGCCGATGCAACCAGCGGCGGCTCGCCAACCTGACTACTCCGACGTCAGTCTGCCAGAGGGCGAGACCTTTTTGGCGAGTTCCCCGGCAAGACCGCCAAAGCCCAAAGTCTGGCGACTTCGGCCATCGTATGGCTGAAACGTCACAACATTCCCACAACTTCGACGATTTCGAGCACCCAATGGTTCCGCCGTTGGGGATTCAGCCTCCCGTGCTACGATTTAGGGGAACTCTTCGGGCGTGGAAATCGTCTAACCAAGGGATATTTCAGGAAATGAAGCGTTTGCTTTGCCGGACCAAACGAGACTCAAGTCATGCGAAACACGCTCGCCTTCACGTTGTCAGTTCTGCTTATCGGTGTGGCCGGTCAGGCCCAGGCAGACGTTGACCTGGTCACCATCCCCCGGCGGGAGGGAACGCAGCTTACGATCTACAACTCCGAAGACGTCACGATGGTCCGGGAGCACCGGCTCTTGACGGTCAAGCCGGGCGTCAATCGCATCCAGTTCACCTGGGCCAACACGCTGATCGATCCGACCAGTATCGACTTTCGGATCCTCGACAAGCAGGACAAGGTCGACCTGATCGACACGACGTTTCCTGCCGGGCGAAACGACGCCTTGCAGTGGAACATCCAAAGCCAGATGGCCGGCAAGATCCCGGTCGAAATCCGCTATTTCACCAGCGGGATTACCTGGAAGGCCGACTATGTCGGCATCGCAAACGAGGACGAGACGAAACTTGCGGTGACCGGCTATGTCCGCGTGTTCAACAACTCGGGCGAACTCTACGACAACGCCCAGACGCGATTGGTCGTGGGCACGATCAACCTGGTCGAGAAGATCGCCGACCTAGCCACGCGGCCTGCACCAGACGCCACCGATCCGGCCGACGCGAATGCGACGTTACAGTTGCGAGCCAAGGGACAGGCGCTGAATGAGCTTTCTCGCAAGTACGACGACTACAAGCTCAACGGACAGCTCGCCACCGGGCTAGTCCGCGAGACGGCGAAAGACGTTAAGAAAGAAGGCCTTTCTGAGTACTTCCTCTTCACGATCGAGGGCCGTGAGGACATCAAGGACAAGGAGCCGAAACGGCTGGTGTCGATGAAGGTGGCCGAGGTGCCGTTGGAGTGTATCTATAAGCTGACCGACCGGGACGGCGGCGACCACTTTACGAAATACTACCGCTTCAAGAACAGTAAGCTGCTCGACGATGAGGGTAACGAAAAAGACCTCTCGGCGATGGAGAACCTCGGTGAGTCGCCCTTGCCCGACGGCATGGTGCGGCTCTTTTCGGAGTATCAGAACAAGGACCTGGCCTACGTCGGCGGCACGGCGACCAAGTACGTGCCGATCGGCGACCGCGTCGAGGTAAACGTCGGCCGCGACGCCGACATTACGGTCGTCCGCCGGTTGAAGGACCAGAAGATTACCAACGTCGTCGCCCGGCAGTACCAGCGGCGGCTGGACGAGACGTGGATGTGGTACTACGACCTGATCGACTACGACGATACCTTTTACTACGAAGAAGAGATCGTCTCCGGCAAGCCGGTCGACGTGAAGACCGACGTCGAGCGGCGTTTCGACGCCAAGGTGGTCCTCTGGGCCGAGGACGCCCAGCCGAAAGACTGGACCAGCAACGAGCCGGGCGCCTACGTCGACCTGCACGAGGTGGCCGGCCGCAAGGAACGGGTGGACCAGAACCACGTGAAGTACTTTTTGGACCTCAATCCCGGCGAGAAGCGGTTCGTGCGCTACTCGGTGACGTACAAGCGTCGCAAGGTCGGGCCGGAACTTGACGGATACAAGCGGCGCGAGCCGCTGTAACAACTGAAAACGTTACCACCATTTTATTGCGTGAAAGGAACCGAACATGAGAGCTGCCACGCGACTTGCCCTGGCTGCCGCGTTGACGGCCCTGCTGACCGCCGCCGCCGAGGCCCGGATCAAGCTGACCACGCTGCCGGAACGGGAGACGGTGCGAATCGACATCCGGAACGGGCGGTTCACGCTGGTCGAGGAGGAACGCACCGTTAACCTGCAGCAGGGTCGCAACCAGGTCGACTTCTCCTGGGCCAAGATCAGCATCGACAAGGACTCGATCGTCTTCCGGGTGATCAAAGCCGACGGGGAAGTCAACGTGCTCAACACCAATTACCCGCCCAACGAAAACGCCCTGTACTGGGCCGTCAGCGCCGAGAAGGCCGGGCCGGCCGTGATCCGCATCTCTTACCTGATCGGCAACATGGCCACGCAGCCGAGCTATCAGGGCATCGTCGAAAACGACGAGAAGAAACTGTTGATGCAGGTCTACCAGACCGTGACCAACACGTCCGGCGAGAGTTTCGGCCGTTGCACGGTCCAGCCGGGCGTGGGCAAGACGACCGTCCGCTACTTCAACAACGGCGAGCGGAAGCGGATGCTGGCGGCCAAGTTCGCCGAGGTGCCGATCCCGAAGCGTTACGTCTTCGACGCCACGGTCGACCAGAAACGCACGCGGATGTACTACCGGCTGCAAAACGACCAGGAGAACAGCATGGGCCAGTTTCCCTTGCCGTACGGCAAGGTTCGGTTGTTCATCAAGGAACCGGCCTCCGACGCCGACGAGGTCCGCAGCCAGGCGTTCTTGGGCGAGGACTGGGCGAAGTACACACCGCTGTTCGCGCCGCTGGACTTGTACGTCGGCGTGGCCCAGGACGTGAAGGTGGAGCGGTTCACGATGCAGCCGGAGGCCGGCCCCAAGGCGGTCTTCGACGAAGTGACCTGCCCGCGTTACACGATGGACGGCAAGAAAGGCGTCACGAAGCCGCAGTTCCGCCACCAGCGCGTTCGGTTCCGCTATCGCTTGCAGAACTTCAAGACCGAGAAGGGCGAGCCGGTCACGGTGCCTTTGACGATTCAGGAGCACGTCGACGGCGAGTGGATCATCGAGAAAGTGGTCCTCAAGGAGCTCGAGGGCGAGCGCGACGCGCAGGTCGAGAAGGAGATCCCGCACGCCGACTTGTTCACGGAGAAGCGGGTCGACACCGGTAACGTCGAGTTCGAGATGCAGTTGCCGCCGACGACCGTCGAGAAGAAGTACGACCTGTTCGTGACCGTTCTGCGGAAGTTCCGGCGGTATTGAGAGCCTGCGCCCTGCCGCAAGCGACCGTGAAGCTCGGTTCAGGGCCATGCTTTCTGCCCCAGCGTGAGCACCCCTTCATCCCGCCACTTCGTGAGGTCCTTGGATCGCTTCACCCCAATTCCATTTCCGGGCGAATGGAAAAGCACATATTCGTCGCCGTCAACTATGACGCAGGCATTCTCTCCCGCTGACGTCCGGCCCGCGTATGTCCACATATCCAAATCGCGCGACCAGGACATGCTCATGCCACTCTGTTTGTAGAAGCACCACCACTTGCCCGGCTCGTCCTTGTCCTCCAGCAGGTAGGCGTCGATCATCCGCCCCATCTTCTCCGGTGGCACATTGGGTCCTTTCACGCGGAGCAGTTCCGGCCGTTCCCACGTTTCCAAGTCCTTGCTGCGCATCGTCCAGATGCGCGCGGAGGCGTTTCCGTACCTCTCGCCATTGGGGCGTGGGTAGGTTTGGAGACAAAGCACCCATCGGTCGCCATGGCGGATGATGTTGCCTGGACTGCCATAGTTGAGGTTTTGATCGCGCGGCGTGAAAATCGCAGGTTCGCTCCATTTCACCAGGTCACGGCTCTTGCTCCATGCCGTGTAGGAGAACGGACTCTTGTCTGGCTGAGAGAGCAGCAGGGCGGCAAGCGTGAGAAAGATGGGTTTCATGGCAATAGTCTTCATAATCACGTGGATGCAGCGAAACGCCGCTCTCCATTAGGTTACCAACGCCGCTCGCACCTGCTCGATGGTGCGGATCCCGCTGGTCACGATCGTCTCGATACGGCTGTGTGCTTCTGCCAGCGCATCGGTTGTGACCAATTGTGATTCGGTCAGACCGGACACGGCGCCGTCGAGAGTGAAGACCGGGCGATGCTCACAGCGGCCGTCGCTTTCCCAGACGGCGGAGATCTCGCGCCGGGTCTGGAAATCGGAACGACGTACGGCCAGGAAGAGCATAAGATTCATTCGGCACCATGCTGCCGACGAAACCCCATTGTCACCACAGACTTGCCGGCGAGCCTGGTCGTAGGTGTCAGCGTGCAAGTTGGCTGCGAGCATGTTTCCCGACGTGGGCAAGTCGAGATAGGCTCGAAGCTCTTCTCCCCAAAGGTAGGCGTAGTACGATCCCTGGCCGATCTCATGGCAAATGTAACAACAACGCCGTTCGGCCTCGGCCAGGCCACGCTGGATGGAATCCATCCCATCGGCGGGGCGCAGCACCACGTCCGCCGGCACGAAGTTCAACAGCGCTCCCATCACCGTGGTCTTTCCTGCCCCGCCGGGCAGCGCGCCCACCATGAACGACGAGCCTTGTCCGATGGCCGCCAAACAATACGCGGCCAGGTCCGTTGACATCGTGCCGGCCTCGATGAGGTCCACAATGGAGAGCATCCGCCCGCCACGCTGATTGCAGCGGTCGATCTCAATGCAGTGCTTCGCAACATCAGGGGACATCAAACGACTACTTCCTTTTCACAGACGTGGCTGGCGGCTTGCCCTGTTTTCCAGGAATTGGATGCTGCCGTCCTTCGCGACATTTCCATCCGGCAATTGTACCAGCCGACCGGACACAGGTCGAACTGGGAGCCGTAACTTCTGGTACCGCGTACAGAACTTCGCACCCCTAGAGCTGGTGTAGCCCTGCGTCCTGTTGGCCAGCACCGTGATGACCGTGTCGCCGGCATCCTGCCAGCGATTCCGCCATACATAGAATCCGCATGTGGAGTCGCGATAGCATAGCGGCAGCACGTCGGCCGGATTCTTTTGCTTTAGACCCACCGGCCACTTGACCAGCCAAAGGCCCATACACCGGCCGCCGTAGTTCGGATCGCCGCCGACCAGCGCGCTCTGCATGTTGCACCGGAACGTTACCGGCTCGGGCGGTTTCGGTAGGGTGTATGACTCGGCCGTCCCGGTGACGGCTCCTCCCTTGCCGAGGTCTTTGACCGACTCGTCGCGGGTGTTGATCGCGACGACCTTGTACTTCCCTTCGAGCTTGCTATCGCCTCGAACGCTCGCATCAATGTCGAAGACGATCGAGTAAAGCTTATGATCGCGCGGCACCCAGAGGTCGGGCGTCATGTGCAGCGTGAGTTGACCCTTCATTTTGCCGTCCTTGATCGGCACGCCGGAAAGATCGCCGTAGTACCAACTCCGATTGTACGTTTTGCCGCCTTGCCGATCGGGATCGCGCGAACTGCCGACCACGGCACCCCACTCTCCGCCGCGTTCGTGTGCGTAGAGATAAACGGGTTTCGTCCCATCGCGAAAGAACCCGCCGAGTTGGATGACCCATTTTCTGTCCAACTCCTGCCCCATGGCCGTGCCGGCCGACAAAACCAGCATTGCCAGGACCAGCCATCCTGCATGTCGGGACTTGTTCATCTTCATGGTACTCTCCTATTGCTTGTGGATGTGGAGTGTCCGTGTCACAGGTTGGGCGGTCTGCGCGAGAGGTTCGATGCCGCTGCCGAACTGATAGGCCACGACTTCGACGGTCATGGGAAACTTTGCCCGGGCGGGGATCTCGACGAGTGTCAACTTCCCATCAACGATCATTGCCGGACCCCGGGCCACGTAGTACGCGACCGGCAGGCCAGAATCGCTCGTCGCTTTGAGTGCCACCGGGCGGCTGTCGACCGTCAAGTCGCCGAGCCGTTCAAAGGTGATCGACTGGGGCTTGCCGCGATCAAGACCGCGAAAACCCCGCCGCATCATGCCTACGTGCTCCGTATGGCGGTATTGGGCGTCTCCCTCGCTATATGCCATGAACTTCATGCGCGAGCGTTCGGTGGGGGGCGCCGGGTTGTCGTACTGAATCCGTAGCGTGTTCGGTCCCGCCGCAACCATCGGCCCGCTGATCGGACGGACGCGGATGGGCCCGGTCGAAGTGCCATGCGGCCTTGGTCTTGTCGCCGAGGTATTCTCCATAGGAAGCCGCCTTGACTTTGCCCTTCTCAACGCTCAGATCCGTAAGCCAACCGTCGCGATGATCGATCGCCTGCAACTCGACCGGCTCGTGGGCGTTGATGGGCCAATCTGCCGGGATGCGGGCCTGGGCCGCCTTCTGGATGAACAGCGCCAGGTACGCGGCATTGCGATCGGACCACGCGAAGTGCCCCGCACCCGGCTCGACGACGAGGCTTCCCAGGTTGCGGTCGTGCTCTGCACGGAAGGCGGCCATGGCGTCGCGTCCTCCCATCCATGTCTCGCGACCGGCCGCGTCGCGCATAGTGCGGCCGAACTCGTCGAATTGCCCGAGCATCATCAACACGGGCACGCCAGGCGGGACTGTCTCGGAACCTCCCGGCACACCACCACGATATTGCACCAGAGCGAAGCAACGCCGGGCCATCTCGATCGCACGTGTCTTCGCTTGGGGTCCACCGGCGGATGTCAACTCCTTCTACTTGCGTTTGGTTGTCCTGGTTGAGGATCCACCACGTTTGATGCGACGCCTGGACTCCCGTAGGCGGTAGCTGTCATCATTGGCTTCCAGGATGTGAATTCGATCGGTGAGACGATCTAGTAAGGCTCCGGTGAGACGATCGTTCCCCATGACCTCCGTCCAGGCCTCGAACGGGAGGTTGGTGGTCATGATGAGGCTGGTTCGTCCGTAAGCCCGGCTGACGACCTCGAACAGCAACTCGGCGTCCGGACAAGTTTCAAGGAGTGAACCCGGCCCTCCATCGATCCGTTTCACTGGAGGCGTTCAGTTCGGAGGAGCGCTGCGACCAGAATTTCATTTTGGGGCGTTCGATTTTCCCGGGAAGCGACGTCCACTCCGCATCGCCAACCAGACCTGCCTGGTCCGCATGGAACACTCGGCCTCCGTGATGGATGAAACAGTTGTGGACGACGTTGCTTTCGGCCCCTTGGTCTCTGTGCTCGGGCACATCATTCTCCCCCATCACCACTCCGCCGGCACCGAGATCATGAAAGTGGCATTGTTCGGCTTTGTTCCTGTTGGAAGCCTCGCCGAACTGCAGCCCCCAATTGCCGGTATGCACGATTTCACAGCCTGTGACTTCGCAATGCTTCGCATAGGTCATGTAGACGACCGCTGTCGTTGTAGGGTCGTACTCCATCGCAGAATGCCCGTCCATCATGGCAGTATCATGCATGACCCAGTCCGTGTACTGGAAAGACAGTCCCTGAAAGCGCAGGTACTCGACCCACTTGCCCGAGGCCGCGTCACCTTTGAGCCGGAGTAGAGTCCGACCGAATGGGGCGACAAGGTTGACCTTTGACAAATCCTCTCCGTCACGAGGGTAGTAGCTGACGATCCCTTTTTCCGTGTCGAGATACCACTCGCCGGGCGCATCGGCGGTTGCCTCTGCCTTGGGGGACGTCGCCAGTCCCGTAATCGTGATCTGCAGCCGGCTGCTGATGCTAAAGGTGCCTCCGGTGACCTTCAGCAGATCGCCGGTCTTCCCCAGATCGCAGGCCAACTTCGCCCCGTCGTGCAGCGTCAGCCCGTCCCTGAGGGTCAGCGTACCCACGCCGCTTCCCGGGGCAATCTTCCCGCCGGCATGGACATTCACCATCGCCAATGTATCGCCGTTGCCGATGGCTCCATTGCCGCCCAGCGTGCCACCGTCATTGACCTGCACGGCCGATCGCGGGCTGATCCCCGAGCCGGTCGCGTTGTTCACCAACAGCACGCCCGCGTTGACCACCGTGTCTCGTCGGTACGCCCTGTTGTCCTCGGGTTTCTCGCTATATCGCGGCCCGTAATCCCCCGTCACCACGGCCGTGCCGCCCCCGTTTTTGATCAGTCCGGCGAGATTGCCAGGGGCATGGTACTCGTAGATCAGCCCTCCGAAGGTAAATCGGGCAGCCGCCGCGATATCCAGGATGTAGTCGATCGTCCCTGACGGCGTCCACCCCGACGGATACCAGGTGATGCCTTCCTGGCAGCGATGGTCACCCTGCAACACGGTAACCGTGAAGTCCCGTGCCATTTCCAGAGAACCTGGCGGGACGAACGTGTAGCTGAAGGGCGAATCGATGATGATCCCGCTCAATCGATTCTTGGCGTTCGGGGAATCGGCGGGTCCGGTAATGCTAACCGGACCCTTGAGAATGTCCGGGAAGGTCGCCACCACGTTTCCCCTGGGATAGCGGGAACCATACCATGACGCTGGAATCATTCGAGTTGTCGGGAATGAGCTCGTCACACAAGGCCTGCACGGTGTCGGGATACCAGCAATGGGAAGCGGTCGGATGATACGGCAGCGCCTTGCTGGGTCTCAAAATGCCCGGCGTATTCCCCTCCGTACTGCCGTCATAGGTAGGAACAAGATCGAGCTTGCCATTAAGTGCAGCTTCCAGGGTGAGGAAGGCCAGCGGCTCGCGCACGTTCAGATTGGCGATCTTGTGCAGTTCGCCTGCGACAAAGAGTCCCTTTTCGGCATGGAATCGCTGCTTCAGGGCGTTGTTGCCGATCACTTGGGCAAGATTCAGATAGGCCCTGTTGTTGCATCAGCATTTCCTGCATGCCGATCATGCCGCAGCCGCCCCAGTTATGGTCGGGCGCCCAATCGATGGTTTCGGGCCAGAAGGCCGGAAATCGAAAGGGCCCGTTGTCCATCTTGCGTGTATTCAAGTCGCGGGCCAGCTTCACATCTCCCAGGCGCGCGGCGACAATGTTCGCCGGCTGCCATGCCGTTACCGCGGTGCGAGAACCACCCGTCGCCAGGGAGGTCCGGCTGATGATGTCCAGATCGGGCAAGCCGAGACCGTACAACTCATAGGGATAAAGGGGGAACATTTCGGGACAAACCCAGTTGCGGTGCTGGTAGTTCTCCGCCGGCTTGAAATACGTCCCGCCGTATCTCTCATTGCGGCCTTTGGGCATGTCGGGCAGGCGATCAAGTATCTGTTGCCAGCGCTTCTTCTTCTCGGCTGACGTGAACTTTGCGGGCAAGCAGAGCAGTTCGCTCAACACTCGCCGGAGTCCCGCGATTACGCTGGTGGGGTTGCGGCGCAACCGTTCACGGGCTGGTGGTGCTTTTTTGGCTCATCCGGCATTTCCGGGGAGTCTTCCCAAGAGACCGCCCGCCTCGCGGAAAGTACGGGTTCCTCTTCTCTGTTCGGCGTGAACAGAGGTCACCGCTGTTGTCGTCGACAACGACGTTCCCCTTCGCTTTGAGCCCGACTACCTGCTCGGGGCTGAAAGTCTTTCCGCGGTCCTCGCTACGACGCACCCAGCGCCCGGCACCTGAGAAGGCCACGACCGCCCCATCCTTGGCGACGACGATCTTTGGGGCGCCCATCTTGGGAAATAGGCCCTGCATCTCGAATAGCGGTTCAACCTTCGGCTGTGCCGTTTCTTCCTGAGCCCAGCCTGCTCTTGCAAGCAAGGCGACCGTGCAACTTACAAGCAATACGCTTCTGTTGAACATTGATCTCTCCTGTCGGTGATCCTCGAGCAGGAAAGTACAGATCCTACTTGGCGGGCGGAGATCCGGCGGAAAAGGCTTTGTCAATTGTGACGAAGGCCTTACCGGCCGGTTGATACAGACCGATCCGGCCGTTCCAGCCGGGGATACGCTGAATAAGCATCATGTGGTCGTTGCAGTACACTTCCAGGCAGTCTTCTTTCGCAACGATGCGGATTCTCGTGCCGGCGGGGAATGTGATCCCGCGATCCAGCGCCGTGGGCTTCGGAGCATCCGGGGCTTCGCTCCACCCCTTGGGAAACGGTATCCCGTTCTCAAGCGAACAGGGCTTGTCATCACTCGTGTTTCCCGAGCCGAGAAGTTTCCCAAACGCAATTCGATCCCTGTAAAGAGCAAACGCGAACCCATCTCCTTTGTTGACATCGAAATAGACGCCACGAGGCGCATCACCCTCGTTTGCAGGAGGGTCGATGTCCCCTTCAAAGAGAACACCATCCTCAGCCGGGAACGTCTCGTTAAGGAGCGTGATCGTGCCTTTCGTTGTTTCACTGCCGACGGTCGCTTCAAGCCGGAAGTGCTTCAAAGCCTCGTTTCCTTTCCACCAAACCGCGCGCATAATCCCTTCCTCGTCGATGATGACGCGTTTCAAGGGGGCATAGCGAATTGCGCCGCCGGTAAGATGGCAGTTCGTCATGAGTCCATCAGGGTGATTGTGGAAGAAACGGGGGAAGTAGAGCTGGCCCGTATAGAGGTTGAAGTTCTTCGGCTGAGGTTCGTAAGGACCGCGTATCGATTTGCTGCGGAAGATGAACCCGTGGCTCAGCATGATGTAGTACGTATCGCCCAGCTTGTGAACGCCTCCCACTTCGACGTGCGTCGATTCCGGGAGCCCTCTGACGACGGGTGGTTTCAGAGCTTCCCAAGTAATCCCGTCGAGCGACTGGCCGAACCCGAATTTCGCACCGGGAACTTTCTTGGGATCGGGCGTGGCGGTCCAAAACCCGTAGAGCCCGCCGCCCGGCCGCGGCAGAGTGTCGATACAGTCCCAACGTCCTTTTTCCGTGTAGCATCGAGTATCCTGCACGAAACGATACTTCTCATCGACCTTTTTCCAATTCAAGAGGTCCGTCGATTCGGCGAAATGGATGTCTTGAGCGTTTTTGTTCTTATGCCATTCGGAGTAGTTGTTGATGAACTTTCCGCTGTCGGCAAAGTCGGGCGCTTTCCAGGTATGCCCGGTTCCGAGCCACGTGACGCCCTCTTTCATCCGATAGATCAGGCCTTTGTGCCGCCAATGAACGCAGTCTTTCGAGACGGCCATCGCGTGGGAGTTCCATCTGGGGCGGCCGTCCAGCCAGAAGAGATAGTACGTGCCGTCGTGGTGGAAGAGCCACGTATCCCACATGTGATTCGGGCCAAACGGCGACCCGAAGAACATGCAGACGGGATTCTTTGTCGCCTCGGGAGGCAACTCGGGAAGCTCCTCTTCACTCCAGCAGTAGGAAGTCAACAGAAGCAACAGTGGAGCGCAAAGCAACGCGGAAGTGACTAAGCAGCGCATTTGTTTATCCTCGCGTGAAATAGAGGTCCAATTCGTTAAGATCGTTGGTGGTCGGCGGTGACTCGAATAATCTGTCATGGGGTCAAGGTAGGCCCCGTCAAACCTCTTCAGAATCCCGACGCGTCAGCATGCGCCGAACGCGGCGTCTCATATCGCTACCGATCCAAGCTCCCAGCGCGGCGCAAGCGATCCCGACCAGCACAATTCCCCAAGTTGGAGCACCTGCAAAGTGGGCCGAGAAACCGCCAAGTCCACCGAACACAATAGCGTATGGCAGTTCGATGCTTCGAAGCCGACGCATCGTCTCGTCGGGGTCGCTTTGTTGAATCTCGAATCGGTTCAGCCATAGGCCGCCGTACCTGTGTATCAGCAAACTTGATATAAACCAGACGCCGAAGCGAACGCTAACCGCGACCTGTCGGTCGCCATTCATCAGCGTCACCAACGCGGCGCCGCCCCGACCCCGGTAGAAACCACCCGCAAACGCTCCGATCAGTAACAAAAAGTCTTTCAAGGACTTCATTTGTCCGTCTTGCCGGAACCATCGGCCGTCAGTAATTGGACCGGTCCTGCTTATTCCGATTCCGTTGCATTGAGTTTGCGTATTCGAATATTTCGGAAGGCGACACGAGCGCCGTGGTCTTGAAGAAGGATGTGGCCGGTCTCGGCCTGGAAGAACGCGGGTGGTAACTCGTACTTCGTGCCGCTCTTTTCCTGGTTGTGGCGTTTGATCAACTTCGACCACTCGCTCTGGGGCGAGCGGTCCACGACAAGATCGACCGTTTGCGTGTCGCCCAGGCAGCAACGCAAGCGGTCCGCATTATCGGCGGCCGGTTCGAGCAGGATCCGAACGTCGTTCCACTGGCCCGGTTTCCCGGCGATATTCTGCGGGGCTGCCACCAGGCCGTAGAGCGCGCCGGCGCTGCGCTGGCCGCGAACCTTCACGTTGTACGAATCGAACAATTGGAACTCCGGGGCAAGACGCCAGGAGAGCTTCTCCCCGGGATCTTCCACCACGCGGAGCAGGATTCCGCTGTTGCCCCCTTCTGCAATCGTGTACTGCAAGCGGAGATCGAAGTGCCTGAATCTCTCCTTCGTGATCAGGTCGCGTCCCCCCTTGGCGGTCAGGACCATTGCCTCATCGACGATTTGCCATTGCGGCCGGATCGTGTCGGTGTCCGACCTGTAGTTTCTCCACTGGCCCATCGATTTGCCGTCGAAGAGCAGCTTGAATCCCTCGGCCTTTTCCTGCCGGCTCAATTGGTTGGGCGAATCCGCAAACACACGGCAAGGCAACGCCGCCAAGAACAACGCGACGCAGATGCACAGCCTTGATGCGGCCACGGTCTTCATGTCGGACATGCGGCCGTTGCGCACCAGTTCGCACACACGTCGGACCGTCTCGCTCGATCGCCGCTGGCTTCCACACTGGAACACCCGGCCGTAGCGGCGGACTGCCCGAACCATGGCCCGGCCGTCGGCTACCGTCAGCGAGACCGGCTTCTCGCAATAGATGTCCTTGTCGGCCTTGGCGGCGGCAGTGACCATCGCCGCATGCCAATGGTCGGGCGTGGCGATGCAGACGGCGTCTACGTCGTCGCGGGCGAGCACCTCGCGAAAATCCTGCGTGGTATAGACGCCCCGGTTCTTGCCGGCCGCTTTGTGCCCCTCGACCCACTGTTTGGCCCGGGTGAGACCCTTTTCTTTGTTGCCGTGGTAACGCCGGCTGCCCGTGTCCACGTCACACAACGCGGTGACCCCAACGCGATCATCGGCCAGGAAGGACTTCAAGTCCGTGCCGCCGCGTCCACCGAGGCCGATGCATCCCAGCGCAACGCGGTCTGAAGGCGCCGGCCGTCCGTCAGCCCCGAGTGCCGAAGCGGGGATCACGTACGGCGACGCGGCAACGCCCACGGCGGCCGTTAGAAACGTGCGACGTGTTACTCCACTCGATTGCGACATCGCCATCCTCCTGCCAACAGGTCCCAAAAGTGAATCCGACCGTCAAGTCGTCCGGCACCCCGATTCACCCAAGGTCTCTCACTTTGCGTTACTCACCGGCGCGTCCCGGGGGCATGCTGCCGCGCGGCACGTTGATGATTTCGCCGCTGGTGTCATGGTAGGCCGCGAACTCGGCGATGCCCAGATTGCCGTTTGTGGTTCTTATCACCAACAACCTCGTCTTCTGTGTGGTTCGGCCGACGATCGGCGCGACGAACTCACGGCCGATGTGTCGTCCATTGAAACAGCTCATCCACTTGGAATCCTTGTCGTCCCAGCATTCGATGCAGTACCGGAGAACTGAGGACGACGGTTCTTCCTTGATCTTGAACTCGTTGACCGTGACGGCCTTGCCGAAATCGAGCTGAATCCACTCGTTCTCGGAGGCCGCAGCCTTCCAGGCCGTTGCGGGATTGTCGTCAGCGGCCTTGGCTGCTTCATGGCCCGCCGCTTCCGACGAGGCGGTGGCCTTGGCGTCCAGCTTCGGCGTGCTGCACGTTTTGCTCAAATCCTTGAGCACACAGTTGACGAACGATGACCTCTTGTCCTTCTCGGGATCCATCACCCGCATGAGGACTTCACCCTTGGCGAGGTAGAACCGACAGTTTTTCCAGGCCGCCTCATTCCAGTCGGTCGTATTGACGATTTCACATCGCGGCAAACCGATGGGGCGCTTCGATTTTCCGTTTAAGACGCAATTCTCCATGACAACGCCCAGGTTCGGTTCCGGCGAGGAGGCATAACAGCAAAGCAGGAAGCCGGGGCCGTCGGTGTCGTGAAAGAGGCAGTTTCGCATGGTCATATTGTCGCAAGTGCCCTCGAAGTCGAACGCCTCGCCGTCGCCGCTGCCGAGTCCGATGTCGATAAAGCCCCATTCGCTGTCCTCGAAGACCCAGTCCTTAGCGCGGAAGAACATGGCCCCGGCCACTCCGCTGAACGAGCGGAAGCCCCGGCCGATGTCGTGCGTGATACAGTTCCTCACGGCCCCGCCGTCTACGCCGCGGATCCCCAACTGCCACTGATAACCTTCCTCGAACAGGCAACCGTCGAAGGTGAAGTTCGCAAAGTTGTAATGCCTTCCCGCATACTTATTGAAGTTGTCCGGACTGTTCGTCCAGAAACCGGAGGCCAGGCGACGGAAGACGCAGTTTTTGACAGTCACGTCGGCCAGCACGATCCTGTTATCCCGCTCGTGCGAGAAGAAACAGACCCCCAGCCCGATCTTGCGCTTGGGATAGTCCTCGTAATGCTGATACAAGAGCGAATCGTGGAAATAGCAGTTCTCGATCCAGATGGATCTCCTGATCGGGCAACCGTCAGAGTATTCGCCGTAAATGCCGGTCATGCAGCGGTTGAATTCGATGCCCACGATCTTGAAACCGCCTTGATCGATCAGGTGGATGCCGAAGCGGTCCTTTTTGTAGTCCTCTCTGTCGATCACCGGCTTCTTGTCTCTTCCATACGACCCGATAATGATCGGCCTTTCCGGCGTTCCGTTGCCTTGGGGGTGCAACTCCTCGTTCCAGGTGTCGCCGCATTTCAGCAGGATGCGGTCGCCGGGAATGTACTCGATCGACGACGCGCGGGCCAACGTCTTCCACGGCCCCGGTACGCGCTTCGAGCCGACCGTCTGTCCGCTCCAACTATCGTTTCCCGTCGATTGGCTCACGTAGAACGTCGCCGGCTTCGTTCGCTTGGGTGCCGTCGTGCCCGGTACCGTATCGGCTGCCTTCACTGCTTGGCCGGATGCGGCGGTGCGACCGGCGGCAGCGCCGAGAGCCACCACGCGAAATCCGTAATTGGGCCATTTCGCGCTGAGGACATCGTAACGGGTGGTCGAGCGCAAATACGTTGCGTTGTCGTTGAGATAGAACGACCCGCCGCGCAGACCGACCTTGTCTCCATTTCGCGTGTCGCTGTACTCCCACATGTTGCCATTTTGGTCGTACGTGCCATAGGGGCTCGGGGCATAGCCGCCAACATCGGAGGGCGCGTTGGTGTTGATGTTGCAGGTGGGAGTCTCGTTGCTCTTCGTGGCGTATTGCCAATAGCCCGCGCCGCCCAGCTTGTTCGGATCGTAGTAAGCCGCCTTGTACCATTCGTTCTCGCCGGCCACCACCCATTTGGTCGTCTTTCCGGCTGCAAGAGCCGCGTGGTTGGGCACCTGCACTTTCCCCTGCTTGAAGGTGTAGCTTCCCGTCTCCGTGTCGCCGGCGCCGCAGCCGTTGGTAAGCCAGTTGCAGAACCGGGTGCAACTCTCGAAGGTGACGTAGTTCACCGGCTTCTTGCCCATACCGTCCTTGAGCGAATAAGAGTAGCTTCCCCACGGGCCGTTGCGCGCTATTCCGCCATATTCGCCTGCCATTCTCGAGTCGTATAGACTATGGGGGTCTTTCTTCGCCGCCGCCTCGAGGAACTCGCAGTATCGGGCGTTGGTTACTTCGTACTTACCGATCTTGTACGGATAGTCCACCGCGCCAAAGCCGGTGGTGTCGGCCTTGTTGCCGGAGTTACCGACGGGTACGGTTTGGGGCACGTCGGCTTGCGCCACGTCGATGGCCATCCCCAGAAGGGCAACCACTAAGAGTGAGCAGCGTAGATTCTTCGAAGTCATGTTCTCCCTTCCTGTGGCAGGGGCAGTCACACGGCAAGGTTTCATCATTGTACCTCTTGGGCTGCCGGGGAACAACGCCGCGGGCATCGCCGTTTGCGTACGATGCGGGCATTATGCTACAATAGGGACCACCGTCAGCCTGGAACGGTCTCAGGCTCGAGGTTGTTCCCGAGACTGCACATTCTGAAAATCGCTTGAAACTGATATTTACGAAAAAAGGCTCTTCCATCATGCCGCAGTTTGCAAACAAACCGCACAATGGAGGAGCCAAGGATGGCGAATTCGAAATGTCGTTGGGAAGCTCCGGATCAATGGAACGAGTGGAGCCAGTGGCTCGCCGCAGGTTTGCATGCCCGCAATCGGTGGCGACTGCCCGTGCTGTTGCTGGGCATCTTGTTCGCCAGCGGACGTCGCACCGTCACCACTTGGCTTCGAGCCGCCGGGGTGAGCGACGACTTTCAAGACTATTATTACTTCATTGCGGCGGTGGGACGCAAGACCAAATCGATCGCCACGCCCTTGGCGATGCTGATTTTGCGGACCTTGCCTCTGCCCGAGCGCCTGCTGCTGGTGATCGACGACTCCCCCACCAAGCGGTATGGGCCAAAAGTCGAAGGGGCGGACGTCCATCACAACCCCACGCCGGCCGCGCAAGTACGGCAAGAAGCGTCTCAGTCTGGCCAAACGCGCCGCCCACAAGCGCGGCTGGCAAACCACCGCTTGCACGGTCTACGGCGAAATGATGACCAAGACCTACAAGACCTTCCTGGCAACCTACGCGCCGCTGCGCGGTGTGATTCGCGTCGTGCTGGTGAAGGAAGATCATGGTTGGTACGCCTTCTTCTGCACCGTCTTAAAATGCCAGCTCCGAATGCCAGCATCCAGGAGATTCTCGAAACGTTTTCCGATCGTGCCACGATCGAACAAGAGTTTCACGACGTAAAGGAAGTGTGGGGGTCGGGGCAACAGCAAGTCCGCAACATCTGGACGAATCTGGCCGTGTACAATCTAAACCTATGGATGCATACGCTGGTCGCAGTTTGGGCGTGGAGCAAACGCGGCAAGCAACTGGTCGACCGCAGCGACTCGCCGTGGGACGATGCCCAGCGCCGGCCTTCGCATGCCGACCGCCGCAAAGCCCTCCGCGTCCCTTGGTCCTCTTGCCTCTACTTGTGGCTGCTTTGCTGTTGCAGTGGCCGAAAAGCGCTGATGCAGCGCGGCCGTTCGTGCTGGGCGCGGAATCGTTTCGACACCACATCGATGGATTCAACAACGACGACGACGAACTCTATCAAAACGCCTTCCCAAACACGGCTGCATGGGAGTTCCTCAAGCCGAATAATCCGTTGTTCGAGTGTCCGGATGAAGAGATCGAAGGTTAACTGCTGTTTGCCGGTTCCATCGGGATGGATCGTGAATATCTGGAGGCGGCCAGCGGAATCTCGGAGTGTCAAAGCGATCAGACTGTTCTTGGCCGGTGGGCTTTCCGCCGCGGCCTGGCTTTCCATCGCACGGACCAAGGCGAGCGCCACAATTAGGATCAGCGCATGGATGCCTGTCATGGTCAAACCGCTGGCGATGAACGCGCGAACACTCGAAAGAATCGTTGCGACGTGCTCGCACTCGATGGTGCGCTCTGTTGTGGCGGAGTGTTTGATGTCATGCCTGCTCCAACACGAACTTAATCCTGGGGTGCTACATCATTGCAGTGGCCGCGTTGTCTCGACTGCTGTGACGTTCTCCGGGTCGACAAACCTCTCGGGCGGCCATACAATCTCTCCCCGTTTCTGGGCGTCAACGAGGGTGGCATCGTCGCTTATCCAGCATATTTCGTTGGCGTTCAAGTCCAACCACAAGGTGATCCTCCGCAGTTCGTCGGCAGAGAGATCCACATCCTTATGATAGTCCTTCTTGAGAGACTCCATGAACCCGGACGCTTGAGCACCGAAACGGCCGGGTGTGGTGCGTGAACCGCCTATGCCGAGGCAGTGCAAGCACTGGTCCCCTCCCCTGAATTGAAAGTGCGTACCGTGCAATGTGAACAGCAAATCAGGCCTGGCAAGCGAAGCGTAGGACATGTCGGGAGCTTTTGCATGTTTCTTGTGGCAGGAAACACACTTCTTGTCAAAGACAGGTTCCTTTACGAGCAGTTGAAAATTGAAGGGCACGGCACCGCCTTCTACTTCTGGCATAATCTTTGACGGCTCCCTGCGCAAGGCGAGCGGATGGGTGGGAGTCTTGGGAGCTTCCCACTTGTCTTCGTGGCACCCGACGCATGCCATCTGCTCACCAGGATGCACATAGGTGGCAGACCGCATCGATTGAACTGCCATGCCCTTTTCATCGAGCAGTTGAAAGTAGATGGGCTTTCCTACGGGCGCCTCGCAGAAAACACTGCCGTCCGCCTCGACCGGGACGATGCCCAATGGTATGCGGCCTATGGATTCGTCGGCATAACTGATGAGTCTTGTTTTCTCCCTGTCGATCCTGGTCAACAGTTGGGGAATGACCTGGACGATCCGCATCCACTTTATCTTCACGCCCCGGGGCAGGGGCATGTCGCCTTCATAGACGTTCATGATGCTGATGGTGGCCCGGTGGTGGCCCGGCAGGGACGCCCGTTGGCCGTCCCATGTTTCAACGGGCACTACCGGCGGCTTTATCCTGGGACGCAGGGGGATGGGGTCTCTGACGAGAAAATCGCCGCCGGGATCGTAAATCACTTCCCGATTGCCATAACGATCCAGCAGGTACAGGCCCATCTTGAAATTGCACAAGTAGAAGTCTGCGTTCAGCGGCCAGGGGGTGCCGTAAGTATGGGTGGCACCACGCTCCACTTCCGGGAAGGGATACAGCGGCGTTATTCTCTTGACCTGGGATGTCTTCCCGTCGTCGGGCACGTTGATATCGACCAGGATGAGGCTGCCGGAAAAGCCCTGGTGGTGGCCGACAGCCGCCGCCGTATACTTCGAGGCGGTCTCGGGAACGGCACGGTAGCCAATCTCGACGTCGGGCCTCAGGTACCGGCCGTGTATCAGGCGGCTGTCCTTCTGGCCGTATTGGCTGGGCCGTACGCCCTCAGGCATGGCAGACCAGGGATGGGGATAGTTGCCGTGGTAGCTGCGAGGGTCGGTTCCGTCCGGGCGACACAGCCAATGGTGATGGGCGGTACTCCAGTCTCGGTCCAGGTAGTCCCATCGCGTATAAACGATCAGGCCCTGATTGTTGATGCTGGGCTGCCACTCGTTGGTTTCGTGGTAGCTTAAGGGGATCACATCGGAGCCGTCCGCTTCCATGGAACAAAGCGCATAGGTAAGCGACTCCGTCAGCAGCAGACACCTGCCGATGCCGCCGACCCGGGTCGAAACAAAGGCGATCCGTCCGGAGGGCAAGAAACAGGGGTCAAAATCATCCTCGGTGCTGTTGGTGAGCTGATCGAGCCTTCTTGAGACCAAATCGTATTTGAAAATGTGCCACACATCATCATCCGTCGTTGCAGCGAACAGAATCTGTTTGGCATCGTAATCAAGTTCCAGGCCCGCGAATTTCTCAGTGAGCGTTTTACCCTTCCAGGCGCCTGAAGAGACACTCACGTCGGTAAGCAGCCTGCCAACAGTTGGCTTGGATCCAAGGCCTGACACAACCATGGGACCCCCGCCGGGCTTGTAACCGAAGGGCCTGCCGGCTTCCACGATCCGGCGTTCAATAAGGGGTTCCAGCATGCAGATAACGCCGTCGAAATCCAGAAGGGGGTTCGCAAATGCGGCCTGTCGGCGCAGGGCGCAGACCTGGCAATAAAGATCTCTGCGGGCGTCGGTATCCGACACGACAATCCTCTCGGCCGAAGCGGAAAGCGTGTTCCACTGCTTTTCGAACGAACTGACTACCGCGGCGGACAGCTTCCCATCCCGCTTGAAGTGCTGTATGAGCGAGTCTGTCCTTCGCAGCACAATGTCCAGAGGGTCCCTGTCTGCCGTGAGAATGAGCGCCTGGGGGTCGAGGGCTTCAGTCCGAAAACGGCCACCGGTCACCCCTTTCCTTATTTGACCGGTTAGTTCCTGCCATTCCAGGTTCCAAGATTTCACACGTTCTGACTGTGTGTCCTCTCCGATCGCGGTGGACAGAATGCACAGGGCCAATGCACCGCCGAGCAGAATCTGTTGCATATTCAGTTCCTTTCAAGACAACCTGTTATTCTACACGAAATCTCCATTACCTGGGGCGTTGGAAGAGTTGGTTCGAAGAGGGACTATTCACCAGTCCCTAATGTTTTCACGATTGCGCCCACCCACTCACCAGGGCATCACCTGCTCCATGTCCCAGGCCTTGACGACTAGTGCCTTCGCTCCTACACGCTTGGCGAACAACTTCACCTGCTTGCTGTCTTTCCCGGATGGGTAGACCCGCTGGGTAATGCATTGTCGGCCGTTCGCAAACACTTCCAACACGGATTTGTCGATGAATATCCTCAGCTTCAACGTCTCACCATCTGCAAGCTCCAGCGGAGCTTCCTGGGTCACAGCGTTCCCTCCCTCAAGATTCTGCGAGGTATGGAATCCCCTGTAGGAAACGTCCTTAGACAGCGTTGACCTTCCAAAATCGATCTTGAGCCTCTTCTTTTCCGGGTTGTATACAATCCGGGTCTCTTCTGAACCATCCGGAGCACATCTTACTTTCACTCCGATTTCCGTCCCCGTGCCGGGATTCATCTCCACCGCCAACTCCATTACATCACCGGCCATATTCTCAAGCGTTACTTCCTGATCCGCGGGAATATCGACATTTCTCATTTCTCGCGGATTGTAACGCAACTGCTCAAGCTCCGGTGCGGGCTCTATGCCCAGAGTTCCTTTGCTGGTCAATGACATAATCCGTGGCAGACTGACCACCGACGCCCAGGCATGTCGGTCGTTCTTTCCCACAACAATCTTACTATTGTATCCCCACAGGGATTCCCCCCCAGTGCGCGATTCCGCTATCCAGCCGAAAAAGATATTCCTCCCTCTACCATCGACCACGCATTCAGGTGCGGAAAGCTGACCGCCCAGCCAGCTCATGCGGCCATGTTGCTCAGGAAAGAAACGCTCGTTTGCGTACTTCCCAAGGTAGTAATGCGTTGTGTTTCGGTAAGGCTGATGACAGTGCATCAGCAGCATCCAGGTATCGCTGTCACCCATCCGGTAGAAATCGGGGCAGGCAGCATCTTCCCTTTTGTCTGTCCATTTTCGATCGGATTTATAGAACGGGCCCTGGTACTGCCAGTCAACAAGATTCGTGGAAGTAAACAAGCTCGTGCAGTCGCCTTCATATCCAGGCCGCCTGTTTCTGTTGCCGATCAGCGCGTAGTATTTCCCTTTCTCATACCAGCCGCCAGGATCGAAAACCACGAATTCATCCCCTGCCTTGTGCATGGGAATAACCGGGTTCTGCGGCAACTCCTTCCACTGGATCAGTTCATCATCCTGTGCAACAGAAATGCATGTGCCCTGACCCGGCACATGGTAGATCAACGTGGGCCTGGGCGCATTCTTGACGGCGCCCCCACTGTAGATCCCCTGGGGCGTCGAACCATCGGTCTTTGGTCTGACTGCCGGTGGATGATAGATCCAGTGCACAAGGTCTCTGGAAGAAACATGATCCCAGACAGCCACCCACCTGTATTTGCCCTGCTCGTTAGGATCAGGAATAGGCGTCCGGCCCAGGTAGAAGAGGTGATAGCGTCCCTTCCAGAAGAGAGCGCCGTTAGCATCGTTGAAGAAACCCTCTGGCGGCAGATGATGATAGCGCGGCCGATGCGGATCCTTCCAGAGCAACTCCCGCAGCTTGCGCGCACTTAGAAGTAGTTCATTAACACTCGGATTCTGCGACTCCTCAACCGGCGTTGCAGCATCACACTTTCCTGCCAGCGAGCAGGGAACAAATAATGCGGCAAGCATCGTGCAACTCAGCAACATGGCTGTCATTCGTTGTCTTGTTATCAACTTGCTTTCCTTTCAATGCCTCTGCCGAACTTGTTTGTGGATAGTTTCTCAAGAGCGCTCGTCGAGCAACAACCCCAACGACCCGGTGTGCTGGTTTGCCGTCGCCATGGTTGTGGCCCCTGACCCGCATGATTTGATGCTCCACGGTATTAGAGCCATTCGACGGGAGTCCTTCAAGCTCCGCTTCGGAATTCGCTAGCGCACCAAGAATCGTTCGTTGGCTCGGGCGCATCGGGTCTTTCCCGTCGTGCCGCAAGACAGGCATTTTGATCACACGTGTGCGTCTTTACGGGAGCCCTTCCATATTCTACCATGAACCGCAGATTGGCGGCAGCCCGCTTGTCATTTCATCGAGCGAAACTGTTGAACGAAACAGATTACACGCTAGTCTGGCCGAAAGTGGCGAAGCGGGCGGGAATTGTCATGAATCGTAGTCTGGCCTTCCCCAGGGATCGTGGACGCCCGGAAAGGGGTGTATGATACCACGATTCGTCAGCCTGACTTTGGCGGCGGACCAACAGAAGGTCGTCTTTTTCACCGACCGGAAAGTTGTCGCGCTCCGGCGCAAAGACGGGTCCGAACTCTAGTCATCAGAGCCTCTTCCCGAGAAGAGCGCCGCCACCTGGCAAAGCAAGGACTCACCACGCCTCATTCTGGGCGAGAAGGCCGTTGTGGTCGCGCCGAAGACGTCGATGTATGCTCTCGCCGGTGATACGGGCAAGCTCCTGTGGTCCGCGCCACAGCCTCGTTCCGGCTACGCCTGGCCCAAAGACCTCTTTCTCATCGACGGCCTCATTTGGTACGGAGACCCCGCCGGCGGCGATCCAAACGTGGCGCTGCCGCTTCCGCCGATGACTGGCCGGTGTTCCGCCACGACGCCGCCCGAAGTGGCAGCACTCATGTCGCCGTCCCAGCAAACCTGAAACAGAAGTGGTCGGTCAACATCGGCGGCGAGCTCACGCAGCCCGTCACAGCCGGCGGCACAGTATACGTCGCTTCCATCAACCGGCACACGCTCCATGCACTCGACGCCGAAACGGGTGAGCAGCGGATCGCCAAGGGCCGGCCGTTTTGGAAGGCGAGGTCGAATGTGATGAGGTCTACGTTGTCGCCGGCCACAAAGGCCATCCCGCAGCAGTGCAAAAAAAGGGCGAAAAGGCCGCCGTCGTCGTCTGAAAGGGGCA
>SDBV01001861.1_pt1 | contig 31644 bp, 30 predicted proteins | sample 2277081 | NCBI WGS metagenome assembly SDBV01 (sample SAMN10402039, study PRJNA504765) | marine sediment metagenome | isolation source: marine sediment core GS10_PC15, 223 cmbsf | place: Arctic Ocean: Southern Knipovich Ridge | collected 2010 | reverse complement strand
GAGCAATACGTACCTTAGGAACCCCGTTCTTAAAAAGCTCCCAGGCAAGTGACACTTTGGTTAATTGATTCATATCCATATTCTAAACCCAAGAGTGTCGGATATTTAACTTTAATATTGCGTAGACTTGACATTTACTTGATACTCTGCTAGAATACGCCGGTCTCCCAATAGTGTGGGAGATTTTTCGTTTCTCCCCCGAAGTATCGGGGGTTTATGTTGAAACTGGGAACACCTCGCTCGAAAGTGAGGCGCTCTCTGCCCCAGCGAAATGAACAACTCAATAATTCTCTTCACCGTATCCATGTTTCCCCACGCCAAATCAGGCGAGTTGGCTTTAATACCAAGGCCATTATTGCTGATGCTCAAATTTCTGGATGGGTATTTTCCTATTGGTCAAAAAAAGCTCTCACTAAGATAAATAAGGTTATTAAGAGGCACGTCTTTGGCTTTTTCGTAATAAGTCTTACTGCCCTCCAAATACTACCTGTCACTGCAGACGAAACGTCAGCCAACAAAACCATTGAAGATAACCCTCCAGAATACGTAATCGAAGATTCAGTCAAAGCTAGCCCAGCACCAGTTTTTCAAAGGCCCACGAAAGGTTATCTCTCTCAAGGCTACTGGTATGTTCACCCAGCTATAGATATCCCAAACCCGCAAGGATTAAAAATAAATCCAATCGAGGAAGGGGTAGTCACATACGCTGGTTGGGATGGGGGATACGGCTACACCGTGGTAATAAAACACAAGGCTGCTTTTTCTTCGCGGTATGCTCACCTATCAACAGTCAATGTTAAGGTAGGTGGTAAAGTAACTAAAAAAACAGTGGTTGGTGGTGTAGGAGCTACTGGTTACGCAACTGGCTCTCACCTTCACTTGGAGATTTATGACGAAGGAAGCACTGTTGATCCCCAGAAATATTTACCTAAAAGCTAATAGATCCTTTCAATCCTGCTAAATATCCCCTTGTTTAGCTATTGGTAGGCTCACATAAAAGGTAGAGCCTTCGCCAATCTTGGACTCAAACCAAATCCTACCTTGATGAGACTCTATTATAAGCTTCGATAAGTATAATCCTAGACCAATACCTTCATAATTGTAAGTTAAAACATCCGTGGCTCGATGGAATTTCTTGAAGACTTTACCTTTTTCCTCTTCGGAAATTCCTATACCATCGTCTCGTATCGAGATTACTACCTCCTTATTTTTTTGTTTTAATTTCACAATAATTTTCCCACCCTCTTTATTAAATTTTATGGCGTTATCAATTAATCCGAGGAAGGCTTGCTCCATCCTCTCTTCCTCAAGGCTTATCTTAGGAACTGGTTTAGAAGGGAATTCAAAAATAAAACTAACCTTTTTTTCTGCTGCCTTCATACCTAATTTTCCGCCTACTTCCTCTAACAAAGAGGTCAAATCCACCGCCTTTTTCTTTAAAACCCTTTGCCCTTTTTCAAGAGAAACTAGACTAAGCAGCGTTTCGGTGATCGTCTCAAGTTGTTTAGTACTTTCTGATATCTCTTCAATATCATTGTGGATTTTTGAGTCTAATGTCTTATCCTCCTTTAAAGAACTTACATAACCCTTGATTACCGTGAGGGGAGTTCTGAGATTATGAGATGCAAGTAGGACAAATTCATCCTTCAACTTATCCAACTCCTTTAAATCTTCAATATTCTTTTTCAGCGTATGCGCCATACTATTAACTGCTGAAGCCAAATCTCCCACCTCATCTTTTGTGGTTACTTCAATAGTATAGGACAGATCCCCTTTACTAATTTTCCCTGCTCCTTCGATAACTGTCTCAATCGGGCTTAAAATTGTACGGTTAACAACTAGAATTATTAATACAATAGCACCAGCGAAGAAAATTGAACTTAATAACAAGGTCGCTAGGATTGTAGATAAGAGGTTCTGCGATAGTGAGTCATACGAAACAAAATATCGAATGGAAAATGGATGGGCTCCAAAATCCTCGAAATATGGCTCAATTATCTGCTCTGGAATTGAGTTTTCAGTTCTTGCTGGCATCTCACTCTCAGAATTTAACCCGATATTAGCTACAATTTTTTGGTCCTTAATAAAGAGGGTCTCGTTTGGTTTTTCTTGACTAAGGTCACTCGAATCAAAAAGGACCTCTCCTGTCACAGATATTATCTGAACTTTTTCAATATCGGGGTTTAAAACTAAAATCTCACCTATAAGCTCCTTGAATTTAAGAAAGCCAGAATCATAATAGACAGAGTAGACGTTACCTACTGGTTTCGCAGATAGTTTTGCAAAAGCTCTGGCCTGTGTAATAAGATTTTCCCGCTGGGTATTAAGACTCCTGTAAGCCAAAACTCCAGAAGAAAGTGCAAAGACTAGAAACAAAAGAAGTAAAAGCAGTAGGCTAAATTTGACTCTGAGAGACTTAAAAACAGCCTCAGGTAGAATTTTCATTATTCTACATTAATTTTAGCACAAAGAGGGTGGTTTTCGATAAGGGGCTACTCGCTAGGAATATCGCGGCCAGAAATTTCGCTTGGATAGATAGCTCCAAACGCGGTAGGAGTCCAATCATAGTTATCGCGAACAACATAGTAAAACTTCTGGCTAAACAAAGGTATCATTGGCATCTCTTCCATCGTCTTTGCCATAGCAGTTTGTAATTTAGATACTCTTTCCTTTGGAGTAAAAGTTAAGGATATTTCTTCTGCCAATTTATCCATTTCATCACTACTATAACCCAACGCTATATAATTTCCGTCCCCTCCGGAATGCAATATGCTAGTGAAAATTTCGCCCGCATCGAACGTATCGGCACTATAATCCTGAATGTAAGCCGAGACATCCTTTTTATCCCACCATTTGATACCAGCTTCATCTCTACTAGCAATAGGTTTTACCTTTACTATAATACCAATTTTTGCAAGGTCAGCTGCTATTACCTCCCCAACTGGTTCATAGTATCCAGGAACGTCTAAAGTCATGTTGAAACCATTGGGAACACCAGTTTTCCCTAGTAGGTTTTTTGCTTCCTCAACATTCGGTTTCGATCTAGTAATATCTGGGTTATATCCAAATATCGCTTCCGTAACCATCTGAGAAGCAGGAGCGGCTGAAAGAGAGGCTTCTTTTATTAATTTATTTACGTCAATTGCTTTATACATAGCTTGGCGGACCTCCTTACTCTTTAAAGGGTTGGGTGTTTCATCCACGTAAGGACTCTTGTTCCTGCCAGTATCCAACCAAAGGAAGGAAACGAAGGGATCAGCTAGACTTTTTACATAAAATTTGCTACCCACCGTTTTACTCAACTTTATGTCCGATAATCTTACCAGGTCGACCTCACCTTTTTTTAAAGATGCTACAAGTTGCTTGTCTGTAACGTCGTCAGCAAAAAATTTATAGATAACTTTCTTAACTTTTGGCTTACCTTTGTAGTAACTTGGGTTTGCTTCAAGGACAGCTGTCTTTTTATCCAAACTTACAAATTTGTATGGTCCTGTACCAACCGCTTCCTCATCCTCTTTCCTTTCCTTAAATTGTTTCTCGGAAACCACGAAGGCATAAACCAGACGGTTAAGAAGAACAGGGTCTGGAGATGCAGTTTTTATATCTACAGTATTATCATCAACAACTGTAACGGATTTTACTGTTTGTAGACGGCTCGCATTTGGCCATTCTTTTTCTAAAGCTTGGTCGATACTAAACTTCACATCTGAAGCTTTGAGTGAATCACCGTTATGAAATTTGACTCCTTGTTGAAGTTTGAAACGCCAAGTTGTGTTATCTGGGTTTGTCCAGCTCTCCGCAAGAGCTGGCTTGACTTCACCGTTAACTACCCTACCAAGACCCTCAAAAATATTATTATTAAACACCTCATCGTTAAAATCCGCTACTGAGTTTGGAAAAACACCATCAAAAGGCACAAACTGTGCAATGGTTATTGAATCACGTTCTAGGCCAGTGGTGGTTTTTTTGGTAGGTTCGTCAGTTTTTTGGCGGTTTAAATAGTACAACACACCAGCCGCCAGTACCGCAACTACTATTAGAACCAACATTAATACTAGAAGATTTTTAGATCCTGTAGGCTGTTGGGTAGCAGGCTGAGCAGCTTGTGGTTCCATCCACACAAGCTTAGCAATTTCATCTCACGTTGTCAATCCATGTACCCTAAGTGTGTCACCGATCACTGGACTAGTTTTTTCTCGTCTGTTAATATTTACCTATGAGTGACCTTTCTGATTTTCGAAAAGAAAAGGATGAGCTTTTCGGTACCACAAAAGACTCACCTCTGACCGCGAAACAAAAAAAAGAGTTTGATGGTCTTAAATATTTCCCTGATAATGAAAAGTATCGTATCAAGGCAAAATTAGAGAAAAAAGAAAGCGGGGAAATGATTGATGTTAAAACTAGTGCAGGAGATACAGAAGTATATAAACGGTACGGTAAGTTAAACTTCTCTATTGAGGGTAACAAACTTACTCTAAATGTTTATCAGAGCACAGGTAGTAATCATTTGTTTTTACCGTTCAGAGATAAGACAAACGATAGCGAAACCTATCATGATGGTCGCTATGTAGAAGTGGAAGATACTGATAAGGAAGTTGACTTAGACTTCAACTATGCCTACAACCCGTACTGTGCTTACAACGACAACTTCCGTTGCCCAATCACCCCAAATGAAAATACCTTAGATACTGAGATTAAGGTTGGGGAAAAACGATACCATTAAACTTTTTAGTGTGGTTAATTACTAGGTAAATTTGGATCTTCTTCATCCTTAGGATCACTTGATGGGTTGTCTTGCTCCCCTTCGACAGAGCCATCACCTTCTTCTGGTTCTTCCTCATCTGGCTCTTCGATTAGTTCGTTGATTCTTGATTTTAGTTGATCTGGCGCTTCGTCTACCACTCTCATGAAAGATTCTTTATTAGCCAAGATGGTAGATTCAAGGCTTTCTAATAGTTCTGGGTCCTCGTTGAACATGTCTTCGTAATTTTCTATCTGGCTTTCATATTCTCCTAAAAGCTCTTCTGCTTTTCCGGGATCTTTCGAAGCAAGTTGCTCAACTTCACCTACTCGACGACTAGTAAGTTTAATTCTTTCTTTCTGCTTGGTTTTTTGATCAAATATTACAAATATTTTTGCTTCTTCGCTCAACCGTTTAACCGAATATAATGGCTCACCAGGTAAAGAAGTCTGAGAAGCAAAAGTTACCCCGGCCGAAGCCAATAAAACTACCACCACGACTACTACAAGGTTGGCAAAACGAAAACTAAAATACCAAAGTCCTCTCTTCACCTCTCTAACATTAAGATAGGCGTGTAACCGACCCCACAGAATTTCTTTCTGGTCTCCGGTATGTTCAAAATAAGCTTCTTTTTTCAGTTTTTTGATAAATTCTTCATCAGTCATCATAGGCTAGTACTTCTTTTAATTTACGGATAGCTCGGTGTTGAATTACACGAATATTCTCTTCACTTTTACCTACAATTATGGAAACTTCTTCTACACCCAAATCTTCGAAAAAACGAAGGATCACAACCTCTTGATAGTCTTGAGGTAGTTTGGCCAAAGCCCCTTTTATCTTTTCCAGCTTTTCATCTCGATCAAGTTTCTCTAACCAATCCTCTGAATATGAAGCTTCCAAACCTTCCTTTAAGTGTAGCGCCTTTTTACCGCGGTAGTGATCTATCAACAGATTGTGAGCAATTCGATACATCCAACTAGTAAAAGCACCTTTTTCTTCATCATAACTATTAATTGCCTTCCAGATTCTTATAAATACATCTTGGGCCAAATCTTCTGATAGAAATTTATCTTTGGTTTGGAAAAAGAAATAGCGGTAAATTGCATCAAGATGACGCATATACAAAGTTTGAAAAGCAGAGATACTACCACTTTTAGCTTCCTTTACCAATTTTAAATCTTCGGGTTTCCTATTCATGAGGGTCTAGTTTATTTAAATTACTTGGAAATTTCAAGGAGTTCTTGTAGAACCAACGGCAGGGAGGTGATCCCATCGTTACTAGTGAAATGGCGGTATCCGTTTACAACAATCTTTTTAGCGTTTAAGTTATTTTTAAGCCTAACACTGTTATCGATAGGAACATCGGGATCGTCTTCAGAGTGAATGGAAACAAATTGTTTGCACACTCTTTTTGCCTTCTCCCAATTGATTGGGGCCTTAAAAAAAGACTCCATTTCCTTCGCATCAAGATTATTGTCATAACCAGCTACGAAAACTGCTCCACCAATAGATTCCTTACTCTCCAAGGTTTCCAAAAATCTGATAATTGTAATGCAACCGAGAGAATGTCCCACTAGATAAGTATTTTCATCGACTTTTCCTATTGCCTGCACAAGAGCAGGTAACCACTCGTGTAGTTTAGGCTCGTGAGTATTCGGCATAGCTGGTATCGATGCTTCCCAACCTTTTTTCTCTATCTCTCCTTTCAGCCAGGGGTACCAACCGTGCTCTGGAAGACCAGTCCAACCGTGAACAATTACTAGTCTTTTTTGGGGTTTATCTTTTGGTTTTTCGAAAGTTTCATTTGAGGCCATAGTGAAAAGATTTTAAAGGTTTGCCAGGTGTTTTGTCAAAACTTGTCCTGAGCTAGTTTACGCTGAGCAATGTCGAAGTGAAGGAAAGAGGTTCGACGGACCAGTTGTGCGTTTCCACACAAAGGTCCGCCTCTCCCTCTCATCTTTCTTCCTAGGCGATCGCGGCTGGTGGTATCGGAGCTAGCCTACCGCTACACTCTCCGTCTCGGGAAGCAAAATCTCCTCCATGCAGTTGGCGATCTCCTGCGGCGTCCAGGGACCACCTTCCTTCGTTGCGCCCGGAGCCATAATCATCTTCATCTCACATATGCGCTCCCGCGACGTTGAATGTCTTGCCGGTCATGCTCTTGGATACTGGCGTCGCGAATCTTGGCAGTATAAAGGAACAAGATTGAGCCTACTCCTTGGATCGTACTGAGGAGTAGGCTCTTCGTTTTGTGGTAGGGTTAGTTTACGCCTCAGTTGTTATAAATTTGTTCAGTCGCCTCGCTCCTCCGGTTCGACTGTCTCCATCCGCCACAAGATGGATTGTCCTCTTTCACCAACGCTCTTAATAGTAACGCTGGCGTTTATCGACCGAAGCTTCACGCCTAGGTCGCCCAAGTCTCTGGTAGAGAGTGTGTCTAGGTTAGCACCAAGTCTAACCTCCTTTGTGGTCTGATCCTCTCCTATATGGGCCGCCATGAAGGCCACAGCCCCTTGCTGCCTTTCCGTTAGTAGGTCCCAAGCTGCCTCGGAAATGATATCCGGGAGTATAAGTGGCTCTCCATTTGTCATCTACTCTCCTCCTAGTATTGCAACGTACATCTTGTACGATCTATTTAGCTAGTTTATTTTAATACACCCAGTCAAAAATATTCACTTGCCAAATAGGATAAAATACTATCTGTGAAAAAAGAAATAGAACTAACCGCTAAACTAGACAAAAAAGAATACGATAATCTTCACAAATTTCTTTCCCAAAAGTATAAAAAGGTGGCCAAATCGAAACGGTTCATGGTGCGGTTTTTCAAAGAAAAGGTAGACGTGAGAGATCCTCTAGACTTTCGCTACAAATGGACCAACGGGATAAATGAAGTAGTCATCAAAAAAGGTGCTTTGGGTTCAAAATCTCGAGAAGAGACTATAATCACTTTAGGATACAAAAATCAGCTAGAACATTTTGTGAAACTTTTCCAAATGCTTGGATTTAAAGAGATAATTGCCGTTTATAGAGAAATAGAAAAATTTAAAGGTAAAGGTCTTGAAATTTCCTTAATAACCGCATACCCCTACTATTTTGTCGAGGTTGAAGCAATTGATGGGAGAAATAGACGAAAGGCACTGAAACACGTCTTGGGTTTTTATGAAAAAGTAGGGTTTAAACCTCTCGACAAAGCAAGTTACCAGTCTTTCTTGAGAAAATTAGATAGAGAAGTGAATTTTATTTTCCCCTTGCGCGAATCCCCAAAACCGCTACTGGATTCACCCTACTGGAAAAAAATCCTCAAAGCCACAATTTTTTCAAAATAGTCTATTAACTACAGCTTTGGAGTTAAATCAGGTTGTTTTTTCCTCAATCCATTCTTCTTTACTAGTGTCATAAACAAAATATTGGTGGCTACGTGGTTTTTTCTTTAAAAGATTTTTCATTTGTTTTAACGCTTTAAGGAATGTTGTCTTTTTAATCGTGATGGGGAAACTCGAAGTGTTCTTGGCTACCAGTACCCCAAACCTCCACCTTTATTCTTCTACCCACAAATCTTTTCTTTATTACTCCATACAAATCCTTACCAACCTCTGTCACTATTGATGCAGCAACTCTAGAAACAACAAATATAATGGCAAAATGGGCAAGCTGTGTAGTTTCTGGCATCCAGCCTGGACCTCCTGCACCCATCCCAACATCTTTATTGTAAACAGCTGTCTTGTCATAAAGCTCCTTAGGCAACCCTTTAAATACTGCTGATAGTTCTACTCCATCTTCATCAGAACCTTCATAAACGGCTAGCAAATCATTCTCCTTAACTAGTTTTGACCCGTATTCTACCAAGGATATACACGAATCCTTAGATCTCCTAAATTCTATTTCACTTTCCTTAATAACCTTCATAAACGTTTCAACTAAAAAGCCCCGAGTCTGCTCGGGGCTTTCTGTCTTTATTAGTGGTAAGTTTACCACTCCACGTTAATATCCGCCCATGCCCATTCCACCTGGTGGCATGGCTGGTCCAGCTGCTGGTGGAGGGGTTTCCTCTGGAATATCGGTAACTAATGTTTCAGTGGTAAGAACCATCATTGCTACAGATGCAGCATTTTGCAATGCACTTCTGGCAACTTTTACAGGGTCGATCACACCAGCTTTTATTAGATCCTCAAATTTACCAGTCAAAGCATTGAATCCTTTGTTTCCTTCGCCTTTCTCAACTTCACGAACCACCCAACCAGCATCCGCTCCAGCATTTGCGGCTAGCTTCTCAAGTGGTTTTCTAAGAGCGTATTTAAGAATTTTGATTCCAACTGCTTCATCGCCACCTTCCACTTTAATAGAATCAAGTGCCTTCGCAGCTCTTATCAGCGCAACTTCCCCGCCAACTACAAATCCTTCTTCGATAGCAGCTTTAGTTGCTTGCACAGCATCGTTGACTCGTTCTTTTTTCTCTTTCAATTCAATCTCAGTAGCAGCGCCAACACTCACCACGGCCACACCGCCGGCAAGTTTTGCCAGACGCTCTTCCAATTTTTCCTTATCAAAGTCGCTTGTTGTCTTCTCAATCTGGGTTCTTATCTGAGCGATTCTCGCATCTATCTTGGCCTTTGCACCCTTACCGCCGACTATAACTGTGTTATCTTTATCAGAAGTTATTCTGTCAGCCCTGCCCAACATATCTGGGCCCACTGAATCGAATTTAATTCCCGTATCTTCGGAAAGCAAGGTTCCTCCAGTAAGAACGGCAATATCTTCGAGCATTTCTTTTCTTCGATCACCAAAACCTGGTGCTTTCACGGCCAAAATATTCATGGTCCCGCGAATCTTGTTAACAACCAAGGTGGCGAGTGCTTCACCTTCCAAGTCATCTGCAATTATTACCAAATCCTTGGTGGTTTGAACCAATTTCTCAAGAAGCGGCAAAAGATCAGAAATTGCAGAAATTTTCTTATCAGTAATTAGAATGTGAGGGTTTTCGATAGAAGATTCCATTTTGGCAGAATCAGTCACAAAATAAGGGGAAACAAAACCACGGTCAAATTCCATTCCTTCTTTGTACTCAACGTTTGTTTCCAATCCTTTAGACTCTTCAACTGTAACTACACCATCTTTACCAACCTTTTCTAAGGCTTCGGCGATTAAATCTCCAATCGTAGTATCGGCTGCAGAAATAGTGGCCACTTGTGCAGTTTCTTCCTTGGTCGATACTTTTTTAGCCGTTTTTTTGAGAGAATCGACTACCGCTTCTACTCCTTTTTCCAAACCGTGTTTCAAAATCATAGGGTTTGCGCCAGCGGTAATATTCTTTAACCCTTCCTCAGAAATTGCTCTTGCCAAAATAGTAGCAGTAGTAGTACCGTCTCCTGCCACATCATTGGTTTTAGAAGCAGCCTCTTTTATAAGCTGGGCTCCCATATTTTCAAAATGATCCTCAAGATCAATTTCCTTAGCAACGGTAACTCCATCGTGAACCACATTTGGTGCTCCCCACTTTGTATCGAGAGCAACATTGCGTCCCTTTGGTCCCAATGTGGTTGCTACCGCATCGGCTAATTTATTAATACCTGCAAGCAGTTTGGTCCTAGCTTCATCTGAATAAATTAATTGCTTTGCCATAAATTTAATTCCTCCTTATTCTAAAATAGCCATTACATCTTCAAATTTAACTAATTTGAGTTCGGCTCCTTCGATTTTAATTTCATCTCCACCCCATTTTTTGTAAAGAACCAAATCACCAACGGAAAATTCCGCTTTTTCTTCATGATCCGGATGTTTTATCGGAGAACCAATTGCTAATACCTTACCCTGAGCTGGTTTCTCTTGCGCAGTATCTGGTAAAACAATTCCAGAAGCAGTCACTTCTTCTGCTTCCTTTGGCTCAATTAGAGCATATCCTGCTAATGGTTTGATGTTGACTTTAGCCTTTGTCATTTAACCTCCAAATAAATTACTACCTAATTTTAAAAATGGCAGAAAAACGTGAGGGGGTACAAAAACCTGTCCTAACGAAAAGGCAGGATTCGCACTCGAATCTTCAGTCCGCTAGAATTATACAAGAGAGTTTTAATTTGTCAAGAGTTAGTCAAAGTTTCTTCAGCAAAGATACTCCAAAGAATCTTTTAAAACTCTTACAGGTGTGTTGCTAACAGCAGCTGATAAACCACGGTAACTTCTCTAAAACTACTTCCAGTAGCGGATAAGAATCGCTCTCTTTAAGTCACAATAAGCTTAATCACCTCTCAATAATATCTGAGCTGAGGACTCCAAATTTTGTCAGCAGTTCTTTCGTTTGGTCAGCAAAATTATTTAGGTTACTTTTGCTAGACCCCTTCTTCTGAGCCATCCTAGTCAGTACCACTGATAGTTTTTCAATTACTTGATCATTTAAAGATTTGTCGTAAGTATCTGAGTGCAGATACCAACTTTTGGCTGCTTTTGCCTGACCTACATATGAAGACAAGAGCTTATCGCCTCGAAGCTCCTTTTCCATATCAACTCGTGGGTAAGGTCGGCCTATTTTCCGAATTTCTGATTCTTTCTTAAAAAGTTTCTTCAAATTATCAGGTTCTGAAAGAAATTTAATAAACCGCCACGCTTCTTCCTGATGCTCGCTCTTGGCTGAAACCCCCGACAACCAATAGCTTGCCCAAGTCACCGGGGAAATTTCCGGGGGCTGAGGTACGTTGGCTACTCCAAATGTTACCTTGTTCCCAGCTGATTTTATTTGGGACTGCAAGACGGGGATTTTATAGGCCGGCAAAATAATCATAGCCACTTTCCCTCTTGCAAAGGCTCTAATTGAATTTGGCTGAGTGCTATCCCAATCATTTGTTTTAGTAACAAAGCTAGCGTAAAATTCGAGTGTTTTCTGACCCAAATTATCCCCATCCCTAGCTAAGCTTTCGTGGACACTGATACCCCCGTTCTTAACAAAAGTCACACCGTTTTGCAATAAAAGCAATCCAACAATCTCGGAATAATTTGAAATGTTATTCGAAGTTCCCAAAGCGATGGTTGATCGAATTATACCTTTCTTTTTGTGGTATTCATTCAACGCCGGGACATAATATCTTTGCAACTCACTCCACGTTTTTGGTGGTTTGGTAAGTTTTGCATCCGAGAGAAGTTTTTTATTATAAATCAAAGCTAGACCATCAATCTCTAAAGGAATACCTCTATACGAACCGCCAATCATAGCGTCAGCTTTGGTGACAGGGTAGTATGTTTTTTCATATTCGCTAGTAGAAAGCACACCTTTAGATACTGCAGCCAAATCACTCTTCAACATGGGTCCCCACCCAGAATGCCACCAAAAAATATCTGGGGGCTTTTCTTCGGTAAGTAAATTTTGCAACGTCCTAAAATAAAGCGTTTGGCTCTTTTGCTCATATTCGATAGTTACATTCGGATTTTGCTTTTGGAATTCTATCTTCAAAGGGTTAATTATCTTGGAGTCCCATAGGCCAACGTAGCTAATAAAGAGGGGTTCTTCTTTTTTGGAAAATGTTCCTTTTTCCCAAAAGATGAATCCTAGACTTGCAATAAGCACCAAAACAAGAAATCCTACAGATATGAGTAAAATTTTACGGTTTGACATGGCAGTGACTTAATTGTATTAGCTTGGTAGTTTTTCGGCAAGTTTTTTAAGGAAAGTGGAAATATCAGCTTTTATCTCATCGTCCTCCAGAGCAAACTCAATATTTGCCTCGATAAACCCTTTTTTATTACCAATATCATAATAACGCCCGTCTTCAATGATAACCGCATAGACAGGCTCTTCCTTTATCAAAGAGTCTACTGCCTCAGGAAGCCAGAGCTCTCCGCCTTTCCCCGGCTTTAGATTCGCTAAATGTTCAAAGATAGTAGGAGTAAAAACATAGGCTCCGTGGGTAGCAATATCAGAAGGTGCTTCCTGAGGGTTTGGTTTTTCGACAATTTTCTTAATTTTATAGACATTACCTTCAACCTTCTCTAAATCAGCGATTCCATACTTTGCCAAATCCTCTTTTTTCTCTATTCTTACTCCACTAATAACACTGGCTTGGTATTTTTCGAAGGTATTAATTAACTGCTTAAGTCTGGGGGGTTTAGAGTAAATAAACTCATCGCCCCAAATCACAGCAAAAGGCTCATCTTGAACTAAGTGTTTTGCCGAAACCACAGGTGTGGCATTACCATAAGGACCTTGTTGCTCAACAAAAGTAAACTTCGCCAGCTTAGCAATTTCGTTAATTTCCTTCAACTTTTCTTCTTTACCTGCGCTCTTAAGAAATCCTTCAAGCTCTTCGGGATAACCGAAGTGTTCCTTAATCGCTTCCTTATTTCCACTGACAACCATAATAATATCGCTAATTCCAGAGGAAACCACCTCTTCAACAACATACTGAATAAGCGGTTTATCGACTATCGGAAGCATCTCCTTTGGTATTGCCTTGGTAGCAGGTAAAAAGCGAGTACCGTAGCCAGCGGCGGGGATTATAGCCTTGGTGATTTTTTTCATAGATTCGTAAATTTTCGAACTTAATGTTATCATAGGGGAAACTATCTAGCAACTTAACAGGCTCGTCCTGAGCCTTATGAAGGGAGGTGAAAATATGACGAAAAGAAATCCAAACCAAAGAGTCGGTGTTTTTGTTGATGTCCAAAATATGTATTACTCAGCCAAAAATTTATATGGACAAAGGGTAAATTTTGGCCAAATTTTGAATACCGCTGTCGACGGCCGACAACTTATCCGGACTATTGCTTATGTAATCAAGGCTTCGATGCCGGAAGAACAATCCTTTTTTGATGCACTAAAGAAAGCTGGTTATGAAGTTAAATCGAAAGAAGTCCAAATTTTCCCTGGTGGCGTGAAAAAAGGGGATTGGGATGTAGGGATCGCTCTAGACATGATCCGACTTGCACCAAGACTCGATGCGCTTGTCTTAGTTTCTGGAGACGGGGATTATGTCCCTTTGGTTGAATACCTAAAAAATCAAGGCCATAAAGTGGAAGTACTAGCTTTTGGAAAAAGCACATCAGCAAAACTAGTAGCGGAAGTAGATGAATTTACAGATATGGATGAAGAACACCAAAAATTTGTCTTCCCGGCCAAAGATAAGAAACAGCCCAATAAAAACGGCAACTAAACTAGTCTGACCAAATAAAAAGCCCTCCCCCACAGATCTAGCTAGATCATACGTGGTGGGGACGGGAGTGCCTGCTGCTGAGCTTTAGATAGCAGACTCCAGCTCAACAGCCCTCAGTACTTCTGAGCTGTTAGGCCGGCCGGCGGAGATCAGGAGACGGTGTCGCCGTGATCCGCGAGGCGTTCGTCAAACATTAAAAACTCGTCCCTCTTCTCGACCGGATCTCGTATACGACTCATGGCATACCTCCTTGGACTATTCCCTTTCCTAGGGCCGTTCAGATAAACAATATTATACACACCACTGTCAACATTGTCAAGTACTATGGGTTTTTATTTATTTCCCTGAAAATTTTTTGAAAAAGGCTTCTAAAAAGAGAGCGCCCGCAGAGCCATTGAGCATTCGAACTGGCATCCCGAGTTCGACGCTTTAACTTGCGGGCCTGTGCTCTCTCTCGGTTCCTCCGTTACCCGTTTTACCCGTTACCCGTTTACCGCTACCCCTACACTTCGGTTCAGGATCATCGCGGCTACACGGACAGGACGTTATAGTCCTGTACTGTTCCTTACATGTACTACAACGGTGTGCCGATCGAACCGATGTTGTTCATATCCGCAACGTCCCCAACTGCCACATAGCGTGTTTACGCCTGTAACGGGGACTTGGGTTCAGCCCGGTGCAAAAGGTTCCCTCCTGTTCTATCGGTGCCTCAAGCGATTGCGCTTGTTGCTAAATTAAGTATGGCACATTATAGAGCGGATAAGCAACCTTGTCAAGTTTTTAAAGCTATACTTTTAACCAAGGCTCTCGCGCCCAAACGATTTATTTTGTATAATTATTACAAGGTTTTCTATGAAAATACTTGGAATCGAAACCAGTTGTGATGAAACTAGTGCGGCAATTGTTCAAGACGGGGCAAAAATACTATCTAATGCTGTAGCTTCCTCTTTACCTTTGCATGCAAAAACCGGCGGGGTGATACCAGAAGTAGCCGCCCGAGAACAAGTAAAGGCTATGATTCCAGTTCTGAAAGAGGCTCTGGATTCCTCTGGTACTAGTCAAAAAGATATTGATGCTATCGCAGTAACCTATGGTCCTGGCCTTGTTGGCTCCTTACTGGTTGGTGTAGAAACCGCTAAAGCTCTCTCTTACGTATGGAATAAACCTCTGGTACCTGTGAACCATCTGATCGGGCATATATACGCCAACTGGCTCGAAAATTCAAAGCCCCCAACCTTTCCAAATTTAGTATTAATTGTCAGCGGCGGTCACACTGAGCTGGTCTTAATGGAAAGTCACGGTAAGTTCCGCTGGCTCGGCGGTACCAGAGACGATGCTGCAGGAGAAGCATTTGATAAAACAGCTCGTCTTCTTGGAGTTGGGTACCCAGGAGGACCAGCAATTCAAAAGTCGGCCTATAAAGGAGACCCAAATTCTTATAACCTTCCTCGGCCTTTATCCAAATCTTCCGATTTTGATTTTTCCTTCTCCGGTCTAAAAACTGCTGTTATAAATTTGGTAACTAAGATGGGCCCTACAACCGACTTTACCAAAAAACAAGTTGCAGATTTATCAGCTAGCATTCAAGAAGCCGTCGTCGACTCACTTCTTAAAAAAACTCTTAAAGCAGCCAAAAAATTTAGGGTGGATGAAATTATCCTAGCCGGTGGGGTAGCTGCAAACGAGAGACTTCGTGAAAAGACTAAAGTGAGCTTCTCTGGGAAGGTAACTTCTTCCAATCCAAAACTCTCCGTCGATAATGCGGCTATGATCGCCGGAGCAGCTTTCTTCAACTTCAAACCGATATCTTGGGAGAATATTGAATCCAATCCTAGTATCTTAATCTAGAGTGCTTGTCATCATGACAAGCTGCTGAGTAATATTATTTAAACTCTCAAACTCTTTTGGTTTATAAACCAAGGCCCTCTCCTCAACTGAAGGTAGTATTGTGCTGGCAACTTCATACTCAAACAAATCCTTGTTGAGAATTACCCCCTTCTTTTCTCCCCGCGTCACTTCATAGTTAGATTTGCTAGTTTGCTCATAAGCTTCTTCTTTAGTTATATCAACATGAATTATAATAAGCTTACCCCCAGATGCTTCGACTGTTTGTTTTATTAAGTGTCTATCGGTTCTCTTTTTAACATTGGAGTCGAAAATACAGCTTATACCTCTTTGGTTTAGTTTTTCAATTGTTTTTAAAGCTAAGACTATTATCTCGCCTTGGGCTCTTTTGAAAAAACTAATTCTTGGAGCCAAGAATTTAAGCATCTCCTCCTCAGACAAAACCGCTAAAGGTAGGTTTTTAGCCAGATTTTGGGCTAAAAAGCTTTTCCCCGAAGCCGGTAAGCCAACCAAAATAATAGCCACGGGAGGGTTCAGTCTTCCTTTTGGTAAGTCAAGAATGCGAATGTTATCCTCAGCTAGTACATCTAGGTCCACTTGTTCGTTAAATGGGCTCATTACAGTAATTGTATCTCTAATAGCCAATTGCAAGCAAGCCTAAGCTTTGTATATAATTGGCAAGCAATGAGTATGGGGAAAGTTTATGACCATCTAAAAGTTGAGGAGCCTCTCTACAATCTTTGGGAAGGTAGAGGCTACTTCACACCAAAGCTTGATAAAAAGAGCGCTCCATTCACGATAACCATGCCGCCACCAAATGCTAACGGCGAGCTGCATATAGGTCATGCTATGTTTATCACTCTTGAGGATATTATGGTTCGATACCACCGGATGAAGCAAGATCCAACCCTTTGGCTTCCTGGAGCAGATCATGCTGGAATTCTCACGCAGGTTGTTTATGAAAGAGAATTGGAAAAGCAAGGAAAGACTCGCCACCAACTTGGTCGTGAGGAATTCTTCAAAGAAACCTATGATTTCACCATGAAACACAAAAATCACATGGTAGATCAACTTAAATCTTTGGGGGCAAGCTGTGACTGGTCTCGAGAAAAATTCACCTTAGATCCAGAAATTTCTAAAGCAGTCTATCACACCTTCAAATTACTTTATGATGATGGTTTAATCTACCGAGGTGAGCGTATTATCAACTGGTGTCCACGTTGTGCTACCGCTTTATCTGATCTCGAGGTCGAGCACGTCGAACAAGCCGGCAAACTTTGGTTTATAAAATACCCCTTAAAGGGTTCTGGTTTCGTAAGTGTCGCAACGACTAGACTGGAAACTATGTTAGGAGATACCGCAGTTGCCGTTAACCCTAAAGATAAGCGCTACGAAGATCTTGTTGGCAAAACTGTTATTCTACCTCTCATGAATAGAGAAATCCCAATAATTTCTGATGATTTGGTAGATACCGAGTTTGGTACCGGAGCCGTCAAGGTAACACCGGCTCATGATCCTGTTGATTTTGAAATTGGTCAAAAACACAAGCTCGCCGAAATCCAGGTAATAGGGCTCGACAACAAAATGACTAAGGAGGCGGGCAACTACCGCAGCTTAACCGCTAAACAAGCGCAGGTAAAAGTGTTGGAAGATCTTGAAAAACAAGATTTAATTGAGAAAATTAAAGACGTAACCCACTCGGTTGGGGTTTGTGAAAGATGTCGGAGTATGGTAGAACCACTAGTTTCCAAACAGTGGTTCGTGGCTGTAAACAAAAAGAGTAAGAGCGGTAAAGTTTTTGCAAAAGATGCGCTTGATGCTGTAAAAACTGGGAAAGTAAAAATATTACCAAAAAGGTTTGAGAAAGTTTATTACAATTGGCTTGAAAACATCCGAGATTGGTGTATCTCCCGCCAAATTTGGTGGGGCCACAGGCTACCTGTGTATTACTGTAAAGAAATTAAAACTGATTTGTGTAAAAAACTAGGTGGGGAGTTTGTATCGGTAGAGACACCGAAGGCCTGCCCAAATTGTAGATCGACTACGTTTGAACAAGACCCAGACACACTAGATACCTGGTTCTCGTCTGGGCAATGGCCCTTTACTACTCTTGGCTGGCCTCAAGATTCAGAGGATTTGAAATATTTTTACCCAACTTCGGTGATGGAAACCGGTTATGACATACTTTTCTTCTGGGTGGCCAGAATGATTATGTTTGGAATCTATTGCACAGATAAACCTCCTTTCCATACCATCTATTTACACGGACTGATTCGTGATGAACATGGGCAAAAAATGAGTAAGAGCAGAGGGAATGTTATTGACCCTACTACCGTTTCGGAAAAATACGGCGCCGATGCAGTCCGAATGGCTCTGGTTTTTGGAACCGCAGCTGGTAATGATACCAACTTGGGTGAGGCAAAAATCAAAGGGATGCGAAATTTTTCTAATAAGCTTTGGAATGTTGGGAGATTTATTATAGATATGAAACCTGAAAAACACGAAAAGGCGGTAGTTGAATCCAAACTCGGAAAAGTTGACAAATGGATTCTAGAAGAATCAGATAAAATCATAGAAGCAACCACAAAAAATCTTGAGAATTACCGTTTTTCGCAAGCAGCTGAAGATCTTTATGATTTCGTCTGGCACAAACTTGCGGATAAATATATTGAATCTTCGAAGAATCGAAGGGAGGAGTCTCAACCAATCCTCGAAAAGGTTCTGCGAACTTCCTTGCAACTCCTCCACCCATTCATGCCGTTTATCACTGAGGATTTGTGGCAAAAGATGAAAGAAGCAGGTTCAATTGATAAAAAAGAAAGTGATTTGATAGTTTCAAACTGGCCAACGGCTAAATAACCTACAACTAGATTATTTTGACTCCTCTTGAGATTTCTCTTCTGGCTTTCTTTCTTCTTTAGACTTTTCTTTTCCTTCTTCTTTCTTTTCTTCACCCTCAGCGTCTTCTTCCTCACCCTTTTCGGCGGTTGCTTCTACTTCCTTGGGGGTCTTTTCTTCTTCGACTGCTTCTTCCTTCATTTCGGCAGTTTGAACGGTAACTACAGTTTCCTCTGGATCATTCTTCACTTCAATTTTATCGTGATCAACCTTTAGATCCTTTACGTGGATTGATTGACCTACTTCCTCAAGTTTTGAAACATCAAGTTTTATTTCGTGCGGGATGTCGTTAGGAAGTGATTCCACTTCTAATTCATTTACAGTTTGTAATATCAAACCGATACCAGTCTTCTCAGCTGGTGCCTCCCCATCCAAAACAATCGGAACGTTGGTAGTAATTTTCTCTTTTAAGTTTACTTTCTGAAAATCGACGTGAAGGATAGAATCGGTTTTTGGTTCTAACTGGATTTTGTGAACTAGTACAGGATAAGCATCGCTCCCAACTTTAACGCTTATAACACCAGTTTCCCCTGATTCCTTAAATACTTTTCGGAATTCTTTCCCGTCAACCTGCAGGGATTTTGATTTGAAGTCCTTTCCAAATATATTAGCAGGAACAGTTCCTTCTCTTCTTAGTTTTTTCACTTTTTTACCAAGAATTTTTCTTGGTTCTGCCAAAATAGTTGCTTTATCCATAATTTCAAACTACGTGTGAGCTAATGTTATTATCCCTTTGTACCATAGGTATTATACGAGGGCTGTCAATGGTAGTTTAATTTTTCGGAGGAGTAACTCTCGAAACAGTTAGAGCAGTCTTTCTCCTGACCCTTTGACCGCTCAGCTGTTTTATGGTGCTGAATTTCATTTTTCCAAGGGCCGTCTTTATATCCAAAACGTCATCGGTTGTAATTGTGGTTCTAGGCAGCTTCATGATACGTTCTGGTTTAGAAACTGCACCGACAGTTTCTTCGGATTCACTAATGGCTGCTGCCAACATCTGTTCCCTCCCACAGTTCGGGCATTTATAATGAGCGAGCAGAGAATTTGCAGATTCGGATAGTATTTCTAAGTTTCCTGGCTTAAACGCTGCGTTACACTGACAACGCCATTCTTTTCCAAATTGCTCTTCAAATTGCCGGATTACCTTTTTACTCATAACCTAACTTAAGTATAGCACGGGTCTCAAGGGGCTGTCGAGGTTGATAGTTCTTCAATAAGTCCGTTTAGCAAAACTTCCCCTTTTTCCATAACTTTCAGATCGTCCTTTAGGGAGGTTGGGAGTTTTTCACTCTCCAGTGAGGATAAGGAGGCTAATCCTAAATTAAAATCTGCTTTAGCTTCCAACGTAATCTCGTTAATCTGTTGTATATAACTTTTTAATTGATTACTATTTATATTAGTCTCGTTTGAAGTTTGTTCGATTAGAATTTCCAGTGCTTTCGAAGTGGCTGAAGTGGCCCCTGAAAATTTTTCACCTATCAAGTAGAAATCCCCCATCGCGTTAAGTTTTCCTCTTTCGGTAAAAATCTGCAAGAGCCAATTCAGATTTTGGAGGTTTTGCGCCGCTCTTCTATAAGAAGATTCTGCTCTCTGGGATTGGGTAGCGCTCACCTTTGCTTTATCAACTTCCAAGTTTTGGATCGCGCTTTTAAAGTTTTTATTTGCTTGGTACGTATTAAAGACTAACGCCACTCCTGGGTAAACTATCGTGATCAATACCAAGGTTAGTGCGGATAGGAATATAACTAACCTCAAGTGCGATAATAAAGGTATCCGCCTCTTTTTTTTCTTTCTCCCCTCTGTCTTAATAGGAGTTTTCTCCATAAAAAGGGGTTTGGTTGTTTTGGTGTCCTCACTACTTCTATCCTGTCTAAAGTAATTAACTGTCTGAGAAATACCGTCAGCTAACCTCACAGTTGGACGCCAATCTAATTTCTCGTAGCTAGTACTTAAATCTAGCTGGTGGTAAGGGGCTTCTAAATCTTCCGAAACTCCTTTATGGACAACTTCTACGTGACCTATAACTTGCTTAATTACTTGTGTGAGTGCGTTTAGGGTAATTTTTTCCGGGCTCACCAAATTATAAATCTCCCCTTTGGACCCTACTAAACCTGCTTTCACCACTCCTACACTTACATCTGAAACAAAGGTAGGGTTGACTGTTTTTAGACCATCTCCAAAAACACTCAATTTTTTTCCGGAAACGATCTCCCCGATAAGCCTACTTAATTCCCCTTCTGCCTGCAAGTTCATCTTTGGCCCGTAAACATCTTTAACTCGGACTACCGAAGCATCGAGATCGTAATTCTTATAATACTCAAACACCAATGCTTCTGCGAACCTCTTTGCTTCATTATGAGTAAAAGTCGACTCGTTTCTAGGATCCTTACCAAAGTAATATTTTAGTGAGGTTGAAGAAAAGACCCCACTATAAAGATCTGCCGAAGAAATTAAAACGAACCTTGATTTTTTAGTCTTGGCAATCTCCAAAAGAACTCTAGTTCCTAAGGAATTGACTAGAAGCGTTTCCAATGAAAGATCTTTATCTACCGAGAACTCCTCAAGCCCCGCCGCATGAAAAATTATATCAACGCCTACTTCCTCTGGAATATTAAAACCAGGCGTGTTTATGTCAGCCTTGATGAACGAAAAGCTGGGGTTATTTAGAAACTGCTTAACATTTTCCTTTCTCCCGGAAGTCAAGTTGTCAACGCAAAATACGGAAAAATCGTGCGCTATAAGTTGATCACAAATGTAAGAACCAAGAAAACCAGCCCCTCCAACAACAAGTGCGGACTTTCCTTCAGTTTTTTTAATTTCGAACGGGAAGATTCTTTCTCGGGCAGAATCATTCATGGTAATCCTTTAAAATCCTCTCGATTTTAATTTACTGGCATCAATTTTACAAGAGAATAAATCTAGCACAAAAAGGCTCAATACTTTAATATGTGCTTATCTAATACTTCATTCACTAATCTATCTGCAGTTTTATTTTGGTCTCGAGGGATATAGGAATAGTTAACTTTTAAAAACTTTCCCTCAAACTCACGAACCTTTACTACCAATTGTCTAATATTTTCGTCTTTCACTTTGAAGATTCCATTCAGCTGATTAACCACAAGAGTTGAGTCAGACTTAAAATCTAGAGAGCAGTTAGAAAAATCTAAATCCTTAATCTTTTCTATTTCCTCATAAGCCAAAATAATACCTTGATACTCAGCAAAATTGTTCGTCGCTTTACCCAAGAATTTCCCGCGTAATAAACGCACTTTTCCCGCAGAGTCTTCTACCACGCACGAACTTGCTGCCGGCCCCGGATTCCCTCGTGACCCACCGTCAGTAAATATTGTTAATTCTACTTCTTTGCTCAATCTAATCACTTTTTAATTTAGGCTTTTTTGATGATAACTTTTCTATTCGGCTCTTCGCCGATCGATTCAGACGTAAGGTTTGGGAAATCTGCTAATATTAAGTGGACCATCCTTCTTTGTGAAGCTGGCATTGGAGGTAGTTCGGAAGTCTCACCAGACCCTTCTATATCCGAAGAGGCTTTTTCAACCATCGTTTTTAAAACCTGCGACCTTTGAGCCTTCCACCCACCAATATCAAGATTCACTGGTACCCATCCTTCGTCTCCTACTTCTTTATTTACCATGAGTCCTAACAGTAATTGTAATGCTTCAAGAGTCTCGCCGTGATAGCCGATAAGTAAGCCGAGATCGTCTCCGCTAACATCTACTTGAACTGCTGATTCTGCTTCGGAAGCTTTTATGTCAGCTTCGACTTGGAGCTTTTTGAATAGTTCTTCGGTTAGCTTTTGTGCCTTTTTTATGCCTTTTTCCAAATCAGATTTACCCATGGTTTTAATCCTCCCCAACCAATAATATAATATTGTTGGATTATACCTAGCAACGTACTAACCGTCCAGTATAGAGCGAGTCCGGATGGAAAAAGGGTGCCTGTAAAAAGGATCAGAAACGGGAATAGGTAAACCATCTGACCTTGGCTTGCTGACAAAGCATCGGCTAAACCTTGCTTCTCTTGCTTTTCCTTTGGGGTGTCGGATTTGTACCCATGAACCGGCTCCGGTAACATCATTTTTGACTGAATAAAGGTCGCTATAGCTGTAACAATGACTAACACCCCAGGAATTTTGAAAGGGATATTGGCGACTTCATAAGAATCTGGTTTTGCCAGATCCCAAATAAGAAAGTTGGTAGCCACATCAGTGTTTAGAAATCTAATAAGAACTTGGAATAGTACAATTGCGATAACCAACTGAACAATAGGCCCTAAACAACCAGCAGCGCTAACACCATGCTCTTTATAAAGCTTCGCTTGTGCCTCCCCCAGCTTTCGCTTATCCCCTTTGTGTTTTATCTTTAATTCATCCAACTTAGGTTTCATCTCTCTCATTTTTTGGGATTGCTTAATGCTGCTTTTTGTAAAGGGGTAAAAGAGTAGTCTACTTAAAACACCAATAAAAAGTATGGTGATACCTAAGTTACCAATGATGTTATTTAGATCGGTAATTAAACTAACAAATAAATCAAACATAATTCTACACTTTCCTATTCACTACCCCAAGTTTTAGTAGACCATCCTCAATCTTGCCAGCTAGCTCTGAATACGAGGCTCCTGCTGATCTTGGAAAGGCAATAAAAATTAGTTGCGAATCTTTTGACATCTTTTTGAGGTTCCTTGCTAAAATATCCGACAGAGTTCTTTTCACCTTGTTTCTAGATACCGCGTTTCCCACTTTCTTATTTACAATAAACCCTATTTTTGGACCTGCACTAGCTGACTTTTTTGTCAGCACCTTAAAGTAAGCACAAGAAAACTCACTACCCCCTTTGAAGAATCTTTCCTTTTTAAGATTTAGTCTGTTTTGTTTTGGGAGCATTGATTCATTTTGAAATTTTTTTTCTACCTTTCGCTCTTCTCCTCTTTAATATACCCTGCCCCCCAACTGAGCGGCTTCTGGCAAGAAATCCGTGTTTCCTCTTACGCTTTAATTTTTTTGGTTGGTAGGTTCTCTTTGGCATAGCGAAGGTAGTATAGATAAGTACGAGATTCTTGTCAAATACTCCAAAGCGTGATTTAAACTGACTGATATAGAAAAGTAGTAGAACGTCCTTCTTGACCAAGTATCTCCCATTTACCTAATATATTTATACCTCGAAGTCTAAGGGCTTCTCCCCTGCCGCAGCAAAATTAAGATTATGGATAAAAAAACTATTTGGGAATCTGCTCTAGCAGAATTGCAGCTTAATTTATCAACTGCCAATTTTCAAACTTGGTTTAAAGGAAAAACAACGATTATCTCTTTAAACGGTGGTTTTATTGAGATCGGATGTAATTCGTCTTACATTAAAAACTGGATTGAGTCTCGTTATCAAGGGCAGTTGAAATCGATTCTGGACAGAGTGACTGGAGAGAACCTCAATTTAGCTTTCACTGTAGATCCTCTTGTAAAGAATAATTTGGTGGGAGGAAGACACAAAAAAACTAAGCCTGCTCCAGTCCAATCCTCACCGCTATTTGCAGAGACCAATCAAGAACTCCTCAATGAGTCTCTTTCCAAGGCGAGGCTAAACCCATCCTTCACCTTACATAATTTTGTGGTTGGTAAGAGTAATCAACTCGCTTATGCAGTTGCGAAGGCGATTTCAGAATCACCTTCCAAGAACTATAACCCTTTCTTTGTTTATGGCGGTGTAGGTGTCGGTAAAACACACCTTATCCAGGCTATTGCTCAAGAGGCTCTAACTAGAAACCCCAATCTTAAAATTTACTACTGTGGTTGTGAGGAATTCACAAACGAACTAGTCACTTCTATTCAATCTAAAACCACAGCCTCCTTCAGAAACAAATACCGCAGTGCCGACATGCTTTTGTTAGATGATGTTCAATTCCTGTCCGGTAGAGAAGCTACACAGGAAGAGGTGTTCCACACCTTCAATGTCTTATTCGCATCAGGCAAGCAAATAATCCTAGCCGGTGATCGTCCGCCATCAGCAATCAGTAAGTTAGCCGAGCGTCTAAAAAGCCGCTTTGAAGGCGGGATCGTTGCCGACATTAGCAAACCAGAAATGGAGTTGAGGGAAGCTGTAGTTATCCAAAAGTGTAAGGCCCAAAACATTACCTTATCAAACCAAATAATCCGTCTTTTGGCGGAGCATTTTCAAGACAACATCAGAGAGCTGGAAGGTGGTTTGATTCGCCTTATCACGTACTCGAAACTTACAAATAAAGAAATATCACCTACCTTATTAAATGAAGTGGTCAGCTTAACGACTCGTACAGTTATTAAACAACCCAACCCAAAAACAGTGTTGGAAGAAGTAGCAAAATATTTTTCGGTTTCCGTAACGGACATAAAAGGGAGGCGGCGACAAACCAGTTTTGTAAAACCTAGGCACTTGGCAATGTACCTTATGCGTCACGACTTAAAACTACCGTTAGCAAAAATAGCTGAGTTGGTAAACCGCGCCGATCATACCAGTGTAATTTATTCTGTGAATAAAACCGAAAAGGAACTCAAAGAATCGTCAGAAACACGTGAAATTATTGGGGAAATTCGGAAGTGTGTTTACACAAAACAAGGTTTTGGTAAGTAGTTACTCACAGACTGTCCACACAACTCTTAACAACCAGGTAGCCTGTTTATTAGCACAAAGATAACCCAAAACCTGCACTCAGACAGCTGTCGTTTTTAACAAAAGTAGCTTGCTTCTACTACTACTAATTTATTAATATACTAAATATATGAAGTTTGAAATAAACAAAGAGATGTTCCAAAAAGCAGTGTGTGCGGCTAACAAAGTAGTTTCGCTAAGACCAACCACCCCGGTGTTAAGTAACCTGCTTTTAAAAACAAAGCAAGGGGGTTTAGAAATTGTTAGTACAAACTTAGACGCGACAATAAAGATTTGGTTAGGTGCCAAGGTTATAGAGGATGGGGAGACAACAGCACCGGCGCGTTTGCTTAACGAGTTTTTATCCACCTTATCTGCAGATAAGGTGGTAGTTTCCCAAAACAAGGAAACGTTATTGATGAGTTCGGGAGAAGCAAGTGCGAAAATCCCCACTATATTTGCTAAAGAGTTTCCTACTCCACCACAAGCAACTAAGGCCGGAAAAATTCAGATAGATAAAAAAACATTTGTGGATTCGGTAAAATTAGTGTCTGGGGCGGCAAGCCAGGACGAAGGCAGACCGGTTTTGACCGGCGTTTTGTTTAGGCCAAACAAGAAGACCACAACAATGGTTGCAACAGACGGCTACCGGTTAGCCAAGAAAGAGATAAGGGGTTTAGAAACCAAAGAAGTTATCATTCCAGCGCGGGATTTGATCGAGGCGGTTAAGACTCTCGCCGATAGCGAAGACGAAAAGGTGGGTGTGAATATTTCCGAAGAAGAGAACCAAGCAACTTTTGTAGTAAGCCATGTGGAATACTCAACAAAATTAATAGCAGGAGAGTTCCCGAACTACGAGCAGATAATACCAGACGCTTTTGTCACCCACGCTGTTTTTAATAGAGAGGCGCTTCTTGAATCTCTGAAGATTGTATCAACATTCGCAAAAGATTTAGGTAATGTTGTGCGTATGGTTCTTAAGGAAAACAACTCGTATTTAAGTGCTTCTTCACCACAAATAGGTGAAAGTAAAGTTGATGTAGCGCCAAAGATAGACGGTCAGAGCTTGGAAGTAGCATTCAACAGTCGATATCTTTTGGATGGTATATCTTCTGTAGAAGGGGAAGAAGTAGAAATACACTTCGCAGGAGCGGTTAACCCGGTCTTGCTAAAATCACCTGAGGATGACTCCTTTGTCTATGTTGTTATGCCAGTGCGTACCCAAACCTAGCGATGTGGATAGAAAGATTAACCCTCTCGAATTTCAGAAATATTGCCAAGCAAGAAATCCTTTTTGGGAGAGGGGTTAACTTACTTGTTGGTGATAACGCTCAAGGAAAGACCAATATTATTGAAGGACTGTACTTATTGGCTACTACGAAATCTTTTAGGGCTGGTAAAGACACCGAACTTATTCGGTGGGGTAGTGAAGAAGCATTGGTTAAAGGCCGGGCCGGCGCTAACGAGGTAAAGGTATCACTCAACCAAGACGGGAAAAAGATAATCGTTAATAATAAAGCAAGGAGTAGAAGTTATCTAATAGGGGTTTTGCCGGTTGTGTTGTTTTCACCTGAGAGTTTGAATATCGTATCGGGACCACCTGAGAAGAGACGGCGGTTTTTGGACCAAACACTTTCAGTAACCAACAAAAACTACCTTTACGTATTCGGACGTTACCTAAGAGCTATTAAAAATAGGAATAGACTTTTGTGGCAGATTAAACAAGGAAGAAAGATCGATTTGACGATCTGGAATAGACAGCTGGTAAGCTTGGGTAGTTTTCTTTGGGCGCAGAGAATTGAATTTATTGAAGCGGCAAACCCAAGGCTAAAAAAAATTGGGTCTAAATTAATCGGATCGCCAATCCAAATACAGTACACACCTTTCCACCCAAGGTTAAGGGGTGAAAAAGAGATAAGGAAGTTTTATGAAGCTGAGTTACTAAAGAAGGAAAGTGGGGATTTGGATAGAGGGGTAACATCGTTTGGGCCACATCGAGATGATTTCAGAATATCGTTTGACATTTTTAAAGGCGGGAAAGTTTTAGAGAAAGACATCAACGTCTTCGGGTCTAGAGGGGAACAAAGAATCGCAACACTTGCTCTGAAGCTTTTGGAAGTGGAGTTTATTGAGAAAAATCTTGGTGGTCGTCCGACTCTTTTACTTGACGATATTTTGAGCGAATTTGATAAGAAGAATCGTGATCATATAACGAGGTTGTTGCCAAAACAACAAAGTGTAATTACCACTACCTCAACTAGTTTATTTCCGCAAGAGTTGCTACCCAAGACAAAGGTATTTACAGTAAAAGAAGGGGTGGTAACAAGTCCAGCAGGCAATTAGTTTATTTACCTTCTTTTGGGTGTAAAGATGGTTCTTGGTGATGGTCTAGTGATATTTTGGTTGTTGTGGCGGTGTCTACTTCGCTGTGAGGGTTTTTTGCAGCGTCTGCTTTCTGGTGGGCCTCCTTTTGGTTTGAAATTATTATGGCGTGTTCGTCAGGAGAGGCTTGGACACGTATTGCTACATGATTTGGGCCGGCAAAGAATAGACCCTCCCCGATTTCTGCGGAAAGAAGTAAGTTTCTCTCTCCTTCGGATAAGTAAAAAACCTCGGTGACCTTATCAATAGAAGCAGTCGATTGTTTTAGTAGGAATTGTAGGGAGGAGTTTGTAACTATCGCCTTACCGTAGTCACTAGAAAGGAAATCCTCTACGTCTTGGGTAATAGTGGTTAAACCTAGGTTGTACTTACGAGCTCTTTTCGCAATCGAGTACAGGAAGGAGGCTGAGTCTGGGTATTTCATCATATACCAAGCCTCGTCTACTACAAGGATTCGTTTCTTCTGATCACGTTTGATTCTTGTCCAAATGAAGTCAAGAATGATAAACATCGCAATCGGCCTAAGCTCATCCTCCATATCTTGGGTTGAAAAAACCGTGAAAGTGTTTTTGATATCAATATTACTTTGTTGATCGAACAAGCCAGAGAGCGATCCGCGGACAAATTTTTCTAATCTAGCGGACATTCCTTTTGCTTCCGGATCTGCTAAGTTCAATAGAACATTGTATAGATCACCCATTAGAGGCGGCTCTTTTGTTTGGGTAGCTGGATCTGGGGTTATACCTTTGAGTTTGTATGTTGCAATTAAGGCTTTATCTAAGACTGCATCTTCCGTGGGGGTCAGGTTTCCCATTATGATGCGAAACAGGGAGTGCAGAGCAAGAATCTTTAATCCCAACTCATTTTCGCCTTCCTGAAAAATCCCCGAGATGTCAAAAGGGTTAATCCTCACCGGCTCCTCAGCTTTAAATTTGATATGCTCGCCGCCAATTGCAGAGGCCAGGGACAAGTACTCATCCTCAGGGTCGATGATAATCATTTCAGTACCAAACATAAGTTGCCTTAGAGACTCCAGTTTTACCAAGTAACTTTTCCCAGCTCCACTTTTGGCAAAAACTACCGAATTTGCATTTTCGAGACTAAAGCGATCGAAGATTACCAAGGACCCGTTGTGTTCGTTTATACCGTACATAACACCGTTGTTGTCTGTTAACTCGCTGGAGACAAAAGGGAAGGTTGTGGCAAGGGCGGTAGTGTCCATGTTACGAGTCACCAGGAGTTTATCCGTGAAATTTGGAAGTACTGTTTGAAAAGCCTGTTCTTGCTGAAGTGTGGCGTGTTTCGAAACAACTAAAAGAGAACCTAAGGTAGACTCAACTTGTTTAGTGATAGAGTTTAGTTCTTCTATAGAATATGCTGGTATCGTTATATAAAAGGAGAATTGGAAGAATCGTTCTACCCCAGCGGTTAATTGATCCTGTAGGGCCTGGGCATCTTCTAAGGCAATACGTACTCCTGGATCCATTACTCTACCTGCCTGCAAATCACTTTCTATGGTTGCTTCCATCTCGGCGATCTTTCGTCGCAGATCATTTAAGACACCTTTGGACTCTACAGGGTAGTAATAAAAGGAGATATTTAAAGTATGGTCGAAATTAATTAAAGGCGATAGCCAGTTTGCGCCTACAAATCTGGGATAGCCGGCCACGAAGAGAGTGCGGAAGAACATGTCCCCGATTTTTATGTAGTCGTAATCAATCTCGATGGCAGGTGGGGCGAGTATATCTTTGACATCAACCATACCTTTACCTAAAACCTCGGTTACTTTTCTACGGGTTTTCTTGAGCTCCTCTTCGGCTGGATCGACCTTCTTTTTCTTTAGGAAGTTAAGTTTCATGTTTCTCCTTTTGCGCTTCTTTTTGCATCTTTTCCTCAATAACCGGGCTGACTGCTGGTTCTACGATTGGAGTGGTATACTCTTGAGTTGAGAGAGCCGCCTTTTGCTCTCTGGTTACCTCGGGGTTATATAGATCGTAGAAAAGCTCCACCAACCCTTCTGTACGTAGCTGTTTTGATTTTATTCCGATTCGGTTAAGTTGCTTAATAACGTGTTCTATTTTTGGTTCTAGATTGACCTTCGCTTTCTCAAGGGTCGCCCATTTATTTGTAGAAGGTGGTTTTTTTCCAAACAACCCTGCACCCATGCTTTTAAGATGGGTCAGACTAATAGCTAAGTAAGGTACGACTATATAGAAGCGCTTATCCAAGACCTGGTTTTTGGAGACTAAGTCTTTAATAAAGTAAGCATAGTTGTCAATCTGGTTTTTAAGCTGGGGGCTTCGAGCGCTTTTTCTGGCAAGGGCAAGATTCTGCATATAAGTGGTTATGTCCATTCGTTTGGTTCTTATTAAAGTTTGAATCGGAAAGGTAAGCGAGTTTAGCAGGGAGGCGTATGCAAACATGATCGCATCTTGCTCCCGCTCACTGAGAAGATCGAAGTTAATGGCGTTGGTTTGGATAACTGCAACAGCTTCACCGCTTTTCAAGATAACCAAGTTATCCCTTATATCGTCGATATCCAAATGTTCTTGAGTTGAGTAAATTTTTTGCTTCTCCATTTTGTTTACCGTGCTCTGATTTCTATTGGAGGCATTACTTTACCTTCCAGCTTAATTTGAACGACGTCAAAAACAGCCTCTGCCTTTTCCAGCTCCATTGTGTATGTACCATTTGGTAAGGGTGTAGAAATAGCAAACTGCCCAATCTTGTTAGATTTTAGAGCTCTTACCGGGTTCCCAGCCGAGTCTTTGACAACTAAGACAACATCTGTCAATAACATGCCCGATACATCCTTGATAATCCCGCTTACCACATTTGGTATAGTTGTGAGTTGTGGGGCCATTTTTCCAATGGCTGGAGCCGGGTGGACAATTTTTACCGGGAACCCGCGGGGTTTCTCAGAAGCTTCCTGGGGTACGATTACTTCTTTAACCTGAGCAGGTTGTTCCTTACCTTTGCGTAATTCGTTGATAAAGTTTTCATATTTGAGGACTTTTGATTCGGTGTCTTGCTTTTCTTTTTCGACCTGGGCCAATTTTGCTTTTAATTGTGTAATCTCAACGTTTGCGGAAGAAGCCTTTGTCTGTTGTTCCTTCGCAATCATTAGTTGGTTTTGAGAGTTTTTTATTTGGCCAAGAAGACCATCTCTTTCAATTTTAAGTCGATTAATCTCGATTCTAAGTTGGTTTGTAGCAACCGTTATTCTGTTTTCACTGGTAATCCTTGTTTTCATCTCTTGAGAAAGTTTAGCGTTTAGGTCGCGTAGTTGAGTACTAAGCTGGCTTTTTTCTTGAATTATTTTTGCGATTTGAGATTGGTATTTATCCATCAACTCAGTAATTCTTTCTTGAGTCACTGTCTTCGCAACTACCTCCTTGGATAGCTGCTCTTTCATCTTAGTTAATATTTCCGAGTAATTATCCTCGTCTTTGGTTCGATCCAGAGCTGGTGCTTTTGTTGTGTCGGTTGGAGTAGTAGTTTGCGACTTGGAAGAAGCTAAACTTTCTCGTTGTGGTAAAGGAGGAGATACTATTTGCTTTGGTGGTGGTAATTCCTCTCTAACTAAGGTTGCTATGGTTGGTTCAACCGCTTCTGCGGGTTTGGGTTGTGCAGTAACTACTTTTTGTACCACCGGGGTGGCTGGTGTTGGAGGCTGAGTAGGTTTTGTGATCGGTGCTGGCGTAGTTGTTTGAGCAGGTTTCGCTGTCGGTATGGGTGGTGCTATCTTTGGCTTTTCGGTAAAAGGTGGTGGTTGAACTTTTAAAGGAGTAGAGGTAATACCTTGGTCAGTAGGTGGTCTTGGAATTGTTGTGATTGGAACCGGTTCCAAGCTAAGTTTATAAGGATTCATTACTGTTCCAAGACGTTTTTGCAATTGTCTTTGGAAATCTGAAGAAATATCAAACACCCTCTCGCCTCTTATAGGTAATTTCAAAGGGCCTTCGAGTGGTAGGGGTGAAATTTTTCTTGGGTTTATGTTTTTGAT
>SDBV01001860.1_pt1 | contig 31647 bp, 18 predicted proteins | sample 2277081 | NCBI WGS metagenome assembly SDBV01 (sample SAMN10402039, study PRJNA504765) | marine sediment metagenome | isolation source: marine sediment core GS10_PC15, 223 cmbsf | place: Arctic Ocean: Southern Knipovich Ridge | collected 2010 | reverse complement strand
GGTGCTTGCCTTTCCCAAGAGCCCTTGATCGTCGCTCGCCTGGTTACTTGCATACCGTTGTGCAACTCGATGCTGTCTGAGACCCCGGGGGGGCATTTGGCACTCGTCTTTAGCGCGCCTCCTACATGGCCTGCGCCCGGACTGACAGGATCGGCCCACACCCAAAATTAGTGGTTTCTCGGGGCTGCGGTTCAGATTCAGAGCATACACTCTTCACCTCGTTGCTCTCGCTTATCTTCCCTTCCGGCTCTTGCCTTCCGTTCATTACACTTCCGAGCGGTTGACTAAACCTTACTCGGGAGAGCTTCCCGACACTGCAGCTCTCTCACAGTTTGCAACTATTGCCAGGTTACCCAGACATTTCCGGTATTCATTCAAAATAATTAATCACGGAATTTACCTTCAAAAACCTGTTGTAGCCACAGTTCAAAAGTTAAAGCTAAGCACAATTCATTATGGTAATCAGCTTTTCTCTCCATGTGGCCCCTTATATAACCTCGAACTTTATTTCTATCTATATATTCAGGGTATATTACATTTTTATTCAAAAGCAATTTTTCAAAAATAGGTCTAGCATGTTCTTTTCTTATCCATGATGGGTAGTTTGTATAATTCTTTAAATTTTTAGAATTAAATCTAAATTTATTTAGTTCACGTCTTAATTTGTTTACAGCTCGATTTTTAAACTTAGTTAATACTATAAATCGCTTGGGAATGTTTATGGGGTAACCTGTTTGCTGATATGGAATATTGTTGTAATACTCGGGAAATGTGCTTAAAAGCATCTTGTTATATATATATGAATTTTGTCTTAGATGTTCAGGGATAGAAAATGCTAGATCAGATAAATAATTACTAGCAAATGGCCGACGATGAGTTAACCATGCTTCACTCAAAATCATAGCTTGATTTGTAAAACGTCTACTTCTGTTTTTTATACCATATTCTTCACTTCTATTTGGGAACATATTAATGTAAAGGCCCTTAATAGTCCCACCCCAAATACCATTCAAATTAAAATCCATAAATGATTTATATACATCAGAAAACTCAATTCCATGCATATGTAAAAGGCTAAATGAGGCATCTGACTTCCATATACTAGCGATCCTTGGTAACAACCAATTGTTTGAATTTAAATCTAAAATGTGATGTGTTGCTCCTTTAATCCTTGATACCTCGCTTGCAATTTTTATGTCATCACAACCTTTTTGACCAAAAGTAAATGTATGTAAAGGTTTATAATCTTCCGGAATAGCAGCCAAAATTGCACGAGAATCAAGACCGCCACTAAGCGTTAAGCCAATTCTTTCATTCTCGTTCACACATCTTTGCACAGCCTGCTTAAATAAACGTCCTAGTTCTTCGACTACCTCTCTTTCGTCAATTGGTTCCCTCATTGATTTAATATCGCTCCAAGACCAATAGTGTTGGATTTCGGTTTTAAATTTTTTTATATCAAATGTGAGGACAGATGCCGGTGGGACTAATTCAATACCTTCAAACCAGGTGCGATTCTCTATATGATAACCTATATCAAAGAATTCTGCAATTGCCTGACGATCTATTAAAGGCTTAAAATCTATATGGCCTAAGAATCCTTTAAGCTCAGAAGACCATACTAAATCATTATTAATTATTCCCCAATATAAAGGTTTGAAACCAAATCTATCTGTAATCAAATAAATTATATTTTCTTTTTTATTATATAATACAGCGTTATAACAACCATCAATATCTCGTAAAAATTCAAATGATCTGGTTGAATAATAAATATTAACCAAAAGTTCATTATCATTTTTTGAATCAATGCAATATTTTGACTCTAATTCGTTTTGATTATAAAATTCACCTTCCATCCACGAAAAAAAATGATTATTACAGTTATACGGTGGTTTACCTTGATTTATTATTCCCAAATGGGTTCGTGAGCCATAAATATTCTTATCAGAATATAACTTTTCATCAATATAGTTATCAAAATATTTTAAAAGATTCCTCATATTCAATAATATGGTGTCATTATATTTGTGATGTTTGTCTGTAAACCCTATCAAACCTGGCATATTAAACCCTTTTCATCATCGATTTCAATTCAATAAAAACAGCTCTATCTATTATATAATAGCTGACAATATATATAATCATCCCAGTTCCAATACATATTATCAATTGTGGGAGCATATTAATATTTTTTAAAATAATTTTTAAAGGAATCATCACAGCAAGCATAATAGATGAACAAATCAAAGGTGATTGTATTGCCTTGAAATATTGGCAAAGCTTTAAATCTAATAATTTATTAACAATGGGTTGGATAATAAAGAAAAGAGGTACCTGTAAAATGAGAATGGCAACAGCAACCCCCACAATGCCCCATTTAACCCCCACAATCACTGCAACAGATACCATTAGTAACACAAACACATTCCAATAAAAACCTATGTCTGCCCTTCCTTTCGCTAAAAGTACAGAACCAATAGGATTGCCCAATGATTTGAAGATACCAAGCACGCAAAATATTTGAATAACAATTATAGACGGTCCCCACTTTTCCCCAAATACTAAACTGACAAACTCTGGAGCAACTACAAACATACCAGCCAGCAAGGGAAATGACAGCGTAGAAATATGTTTGATAACTTTACAATATCCATTTCTCATTCGGGAGTTATCATCCTGAATTTTTGAAAAAGCAGGGAAAGCAACTTTTGTAATTACAGGGTTAAGTTTAGTTAATGGAAATGTTATTACTCGATATGCTAGTCTATAAAAACCTAATGGTTCCGGGCCTAAAAAACGACCGATGATAATATAATCGATGTTTGCATTGAGGTAATTAACTGTTCTTTCGCCCATTTGAAAAGCACCAAAGCTAAGATAACTTTTTATCTCTTTGATATTGAAATGAAACTTTGGCAGCCATTTTTTCCGAAAGATAACAAATAAAATACTTACGGTAAATAAACTGCGGATAAGCTGTCCAAAGATTAAGCTTAAGATCCCAAATTTTGCTAAGGCAAAGCTTATTGTAGAAATAGAGTATATAACTGCACCAGCGATTTCTATTTTCGATAAAGTCTTAAATCTTAATTCTTTTCTTAAAAGTGTGCCAAAGATCTGACCAAAAGGTGTAATCAGAAATATGAAAGCAGTTATGGTTAAATAATTATATAAACTGGGCTGCTTAAAATATATGACTACAAATGATCTTGTTAATATTATACAGCCAAAAAGAAAAATACCGGTTAATATATTAATCCAGAAAAAGCTTGACAGGTGACTTACAATAACATCTTGCCGATGAATTATTGCATTGCTTAGACCAATATCAGCAAAAGCTTGTGCAAAACCGATAATCACCATAATCATTCCCATAAGACCAAAATCTGAGGGCAAAAGAATCCTTGCCAATATCGCCAGTGTGAGAAACTGAAGTGTGGTAATCGTACCCATTGAGAATCCACTCCATTTGACACCTAAAACAACTTGTTTTTTTAACTTATCAATCATTTTTTTTACCTACTATATTCACACTGTTTTCAACTCTGAATATGTTTTTAATTTGTGAATATGTTAAATAAATACGGGCTAGTATTTTAGAGTTAACTTTAATTTTATTATAAATACGTGATTTGATTCGAATAAATGAAATATCATAAATTCTATAATCATTACCTAAATAATCAAAGATCATTTTCTTAGTGATGTAATTTAATGTATCTAAGCCAGTAGTTGGCCTTTTAAGTATTTTAAGATATATCTTGAATAAAGACCTATTTAAGAGGGGAAGCATTGGTATTCGGTAATGGCCTTCAAAAAATGAAGTATAATCAGGACATTGAATAAATAGATAACCATTCCCCCCAATTACACGTTTAAATTCACTAAAGCACTTTTTATGCGATTGAACATGTTCCAACGTTTGATATGTAGATATTATATCGAATGTTTCATCGTTAAATGGGAGATATTCACCAACACCGAAATAAAATCTTTTCATCCATGTATCCGGATAACCTTTCTCTTTTGCCTTTAAAAAGTTAAATTGGTGCTTCCATTTTTCAGGTTCAATGCCATAAACATCGTACCCATTTATTAGTCCATAAAAAACAAATGTGCCACAGCCGGATGACATATCTAATATTTTTAGTTTTTTTAATTTTTCATCACCAATAATAGATCTCATTGTATCGTAACGATGCTTAGAGTTTGCTTCATCATTCATCCAGGCATTAGTTACTTGAGGCAGATATTTATCACCAGAAGTACCATAAAATTCTATAGAATCAGCTTTTAAATTTTTATATAAAAAGTCTCTAGCTGTCATTTTTTTGCTCGATACAATCAAATATATCCAATTAAAGCTTTACGAGTTATCAATCTTATTTAATAAATAACGAAACCCTTGAATAAACATTCAAATAATTAGAATTATCAACCATAAAGAATTTAACTTTCCACCCCTGCGAAAACGCCAAAGATAATAAACAAATTCTTGACCAAAGGTACCAAAAAAACCGATAATAGTTTTATTTCAACAATTTTAAATCCGTTATTTTCGAATACGGATTTTAAGCCATATTTAGTATATCTAAAAAACCGACGTATAAACTCCTTTTCATGGTCTAAAAATGACCTATAATGCTTCATTTCAAGGCTAAAATTGTGTAAAATATACAATTTTGGTTTAAAATTTTAAGTTTATGCGTAGACTCTATAAATATTTTTTGGCTCTTCATGAAGATGACAGAATAAAGGCACTGAATAAATTGCACAACCTCTATTTTTTAATACTCTATTGGTTTCCTTTATTGTCTTATTTAGTTCTTCTAAATGCTCCAAAACGGCAACGCAAATGGCAGAACCAAATTCACCGTCTTTGGCTGGATATCATATTCTGTGCCAAAGCGATCAATATTAGATTTATAATATAATGTACCATAGTATTCAACATAGATATGTTCGGTAACAAGAGGTTTTACCATGTCTGCATAAGGCTTTTCACTATATTTAATATCGATAAGGTTACCTCTGATATATCTTTTAATAAATGCAAAGATCGCCTTATTTATTATTTATTTAACCAACCAATTACGTTTGAGTATTTTATCAATCAAATTTTTCACAAATTAAAACCTTATATTTCCTAATACAATTATGAGCACTAAATACTTTTTTTTTCACAAACTACATTAAACAGTAAATTTATTTTGTTCCTACAAGCATTATAATACTGCGGTCTATGGTATATTTGTGAGGAAGATAATTCTTTTTATTGGAAATAATTCTCATAAACTATTCAAAAACGATCAATATTAGAATTATTATGAATTATATTCTTATGAGTAACGCCGATATGCAAGGTAAAATACAGTTTTTCCATTTCCATAAAAGGCTTTCAACTCTGCCAATACTGAAAAGTATAACACCGGAGCATAATTGAATTGGCTTATTTTTTTCCTTTTCTACAATTTTATTGGCAAGACATTTTTTTAACGTTTGTATATCAACATTCTGAATCTATGTTTTTTATTTTGCGCGCAGGGATACCTGCGTAAATATTATATTTTTCCACATTATCTTTTACTAATGATTGAGCAGCAACAGTTGAATTTTCTCCTATTGTAACTCCATTTAAGATGGTAACCTTAAATGCTATCCATGAACCATCCTCAACTATAATTCTTTCACATGTTCGAGGGAATACTCTCTTTAAGTATTTTGAACGATTACAATCTGCATGTGTTACAAAAGAAACACCAGCAGAAATTACTACATTATTTCCTATAATTATTTCATTTGCTAAGTCAAAATAAGTATAATCTCCAATATAACAATTTTTCCCCATTTTCAAATGTGAAAGATCGCCACTAGAATTTTGATCACTATAAACGTTATCTAAAATGATTGTACCTTTTATGGTTGTTCCTTTTCCTACTTTGGCCCCAAATTTTAATAATAATCTTACAGTGATTAGTGGATCTGGATTTCTTAAATATCTAATAATATATGGTATTCCAAAAATTTTACCCAATAACATATGAAAACAAAACTTTATAAAAAGTAAAGGTTTCCAAAAGCTCATGCTTAGCATTTTTCTAAAACACTCTCTACTGATTTACACACATCCTCTACATCTACGTCTGTGAGTTTTGCAGATAATGGTATAGATACTGTCCTTTCGGAAATCCACTCTGAATTTGGAAAATCCCCTTGCTTATACCCAAATGCTCCCTGATAATAAGGATGTAAATGTAGAGCAATATAATGTACTCCAACACCTATATTTTGTTTTTTCATTTCATCCAAGAATGAATCTCGTAATATATTCAAACGATCAATATCAAGCAGTAAAATATATAAATGATAAGCATGCCGAATATATGGCTTAATCTGAGCCGGTGTAAGTACTGGCAACTTTTTAAAAGCACTATTATAACAATTCCAGATATCTTGACGTCTTTTCCAATATCGATCTACCCTGGGTAATTGATGAATTCCTATTGCTGCCTGAATGTCCATCATATTATATTTAAATCCAGCATAAACCACCTGATAATGTTTGTATCCCTCATCACTAAATCGTTTCCAGGCATCTTTGGAAAGACCATGTAAAGCCATTATTTTAATTTTATTGGCATATTCGCCATTATCAGTAATCGCCATTCCCCCTTCACCCGTAACAATATTCTTTGTCACATAAAAACTAAAGCAGCCAATATCACCAAAAGTGCCAATTTTTTTTCCTTTATATTCTGTTTCTATTGCATGGGCACAATCCTCAATAACATTTAAATTATTCTTGCGTGCAATTTCCATAATTACATCCATTTCACAAGGGCGACCTGCAAAATGCACTGGTATAATTGCTTTTGTCTTTGTCGTAATTTTTCGAACAACATCTTCAGGGTCTATATTCATTGTATCCTGTTGACAATCAACAAAAACCGGTATGGCACCTGTATGAATAACAGCATTTGCTGTAGCGGCAAAAGTCATTGTTGGAACAATGATTTCATCACCTGGTCCAATACCTATTGCTAACATTGCAAGATGTAATGCTGCTGTGCATGAATTTAACGCTATCGCATATTTTGCTTTTTTGTAATCACAAAACATTTTCTCAAATTTTTGGACCTTTGGGCCTGTCCCCAACCAACCTGATTTAAGAGAAGCTACTACTTCATCAATTTCGGGATTCTCAATAAATGGGCTTCCAAAAATTAAAAACTCTTTCCTCATTAGTACCTCTTTTTTTTACTTACATTAAATTTCTACCTTTTCTCATAAAAAAAGAAAGATTTAATTTTATCCATTAAAGCAGTGCTACTACTGTTTATAGATAATATCTCGTATTTTAATTATTATCTGTTGTAGAAAAATATATTGCGTGGAGGTTCTTCTTTTTCAAGTAAATTAGTCCATATTTATGAAGTACTGTTTGATATAAAAATTGGATAAATATATAGCCAAAATAATTAAGAATCTTAATAAATCGTAGTATTAATTTTTATATATTATAGCTATATTGTTCACAATAAACTGAGCTGATCACATCTTTACTACAGAACCTTTTCTTTTTTATTGTTGAAACACAAACTAGCCAAAGTTTAATTTAAGAATAAATATAGAAATTTAAATTTATCTCAATTAAAAATAAACTAAAAAGATTTATTTTAACTTTAATCCGCTTGGCGAGCTCGGACTCCCAATAATTGAAGTGTACGGACTTTCATAAGCACCAATGTCCCACGCTGAACCCTTCGGCCGCACGTTGTTATCTTTGTCATAATTAAATATTGCACTAAAATCCAATCCTGCATCTATAGCTGGTGAATCTGATGCCAATCTTAAATCGCTGGATGCTGAATCCGCTGGAGAAGGCTTAGCATCAACCAATTTCATATCACTTGTTTCTATTGAGTGTGTATCCTGTCCATAACCAGAATTTTGCCAAGATTCTAAACTATAATAATTTGCTAATCCTGAAACTATCTTACTCCCATCCAACATATAAATGTTATAGTCTGATGTTACTCTTGCCATAATAGTAGCATCAGCTCTTATGGATGTCCCAGTACCTTCCATATTAAAAATATTATTCTTAATATATATTTCAGTAGATGAAGGTCCTGCCGATCCCAAGGCCAATGCACTACGTGAATTAGCATGAAAAGTATTATTATAAATATATATTTTCCCATAGTACAAAAAATACATTGCAACTATATTTGACGGATAAACGCCCTGAAAATTATTATTATAAACATAAATTGTATCATCTATACCTCCTGTTCGTCTGGGTTCGCTCACATATAATTGGGCTGTGCCTCCCACACCCGTAAGAGTTTCATCAGTATAAAAGTCATTATTATATATTCTTAAATTTGTCATTGTACCCCCATTCGGATTTCTAAAAAAAATACCATCCTGATGTGGGTTTTCTCCTACTCCTGCTTGAACCTTTTCATCTGCATCGGAAGCCCAATAAATAGAACTATAATGATATAAGTTGCCAAATATATTATCATGTACATATACATTTGATAAAGTATTACCAGAACTTGGACCTATATCCATTTGCCAATGTATATAATCATGAAAATTACAGTTTTTTATTTCAATTCCATTACCTGATTGTTTAATGAGAATTCCTGCATGACCAGTTTTAGTAAACTCTACATTGTCAACTATGATATTCGTACTATTGTATATCTGTATCCCAATACCAGAATTATGGACATCTCCTATTGTATTCCCAAGTGATAAATCCCAATTATAAAAACTGTGAAAATATGAATCTTGTATCGTTACATTATCTGTATCGTTCATCTTTGTGCCGACTATATAGTTCCTTACTTCAAAGTTCTTTATCGTTATGAAGTCTCTACCAGCATTGCCATCAAAAGCATAACGCTCATCCCAAGAATTGCCATCTAATATAGCATCTCCTGTACCCCAACTTCCTCCACTGTTACCATCGTAAGTTATCCTATTTCCAGACGAACCACTCCAATCAACATCAATCTCTCCGACATATATCACTCCACCTTTAAAATATACCATATCACCTGCACTTAAAGAAGTCGCAAGTGCTGTGTCCGTAGCATTATCGTCACCGGGACTATGTTTAAATGGTGTACTTGTAGAAGTTCCATTATTAGTATCTAATCCACCTACATAATCGACATAATAATCAGCAGCCCATAAGTTAATAATAATTGAAAAATAAAAACACATCCCAAAAATCAATGCTTTCCGTTTCATTTTAGATGCCTCCTAGGCATAACAAAAACTTTGAAATCCTCAGCTTTAAAAATATTAATTTACTAAAGATTTTCTATTTATATTGCAATAATCATACCATCTTTTAACCTAATGCCTAAAGATCCATAAAATATTATATAATGGTTAATTATACAGACAGTGCGAAAATAAATAATATAGTACACTTCTGAATCAATTACACCATTGTAACATTAGATAGTATAATATTACAATGGTGTAATTGATTATTGATTTTATATTGCTGCTTTTGAATCCCAACCAATTTCCTTTTCCGCTTTTGAGCAATCATAATGAATATCACGAGTGCCGGAATCAATAATATATCTTGTGATTTTTGGTGATTTCTTTTTAAAACTAATTATGTATAAATATTCTAATACTAAACCAAGAAATCTTAATGGGAATGCAGGAATGGATATAAACTTGCATTTAATACCCAAATTTTGTAATCTACTATACATAAACTCTTTGCTGTTTTCTTCTGAATCACCAGTCATATTATATATACCTTCAGCTGTTTCATTGCAATCAAGTATTTTACAAATGGTTTTTGCTAAGACATCAACTCTTGTATATGGAATATAATTTTTCCCATTTCCAAAAAGTATAATTAACTTGCCATTTTTAAGTGGTATAGACTTCCGGGCTAATCGAAATCCATCAGTTGAATACAAAATTCCAGGCCTAATAATAATCAACCTGGGGCCACCTTTTTCTGCAATTTTAAATAATTCTCTTTCCGCCAAGGTTTTAGAACGAATATAAAAATCCCATTTAGATTTACCCAATATTGCCCGGGTTTTTTCGTCAACTGAAATTGACTTTTTCTTGTGGACTCCATAAACAGCGACACTGCTTATAAATATAAATTTTTCACAACCTGCAGCTTTTGCCGCTTTGTATAAAGCTATAGTTGCATCAACATTAACTAATTTAAACTGCTCCCATGTTTTAGCTCCAGCCGCATGAGCACAATGCACTATTTCTTTTACACCATCTACTAAATTATTATAATCTACATGTTCAATGCTGAAATCTTCATAAATCTTATCAATATTCGTTTTATATAGTTTATCCGCATTTAGACCCCTACGGACTTGTGCAATAATTTTTCGCCTTTTATCTGACAATATTTCACATATGTGCCGCCCTAATAATCCTGATGCTCCTGTTACCAAGGTTGATATATTACTATTTTCAGACAAGACTTTCACAGGTTTTTCATCTAACCTTTGAATTGAGTTTTTTTTATTAGAACTACTCTTTTTGATAGCTGTAATGATTCTTTCTAATGTATACACAGCATTCCGTACATTTTCTTCTGTTACTGGTATTTTATCATCCAATTCTAAATGTCGATAATAACATTCAATCATTCCTCTAGTTCCTGGATTTTCTTTTATTCTACCTTTAAAATATTTAATCATAATTGACAGGGTACCTGATATAAGTTGAAATCCGTATTGAAAATTCCTGATAATTTTTCTTAAAGATTTTGGCCCAAACCCAGTATCTAAAGATACTAATGTCTCTGTAGAATGATCTATAATAAACGTCTGTTTTTTACTGATAACTTCTGTAGTTCTCCTAAATGGTTGAGCTTGAGAAGAAACAGTAATAGAAACCATTGCTCCATCACTTTTCCAAAAGGTATGAAGCTCTTCGATATTTTCATTATTGCTTGAATAAGTTGTTTTAATCTCTCTTGGTTTCCCTGTTAATTCAACAGCAAAGCTAACGGGATGAATAATCGTATCTATTATTGTACCTCCTGGGATAGTATGCTTCCAATGGTTAATAGGAAGTACTGAAAAATCTAAGCTATCTTTGTCTATTCCGTAAAAACTGTTAACATAAAGTATCTGATCATCATCTAGTAGCCGCATTTTTTCAAACATCTTCATGATACTAGGCTGACAAAGCAAACTATGATCTACACATAAAACTTTTTTATATTCTTTTGCGACCTTATATAACAAATCTACATCCTTATAGTTAAATGCTAACGGTTTTTCAACTAAAACATGGCAGCCTGCTTTTAAACACATAATAGAATGTTCAACATGAAATTGTGGAGGAGAAAGTATATGGACTGAGAATGGTTTTTCTTTGGAGAGCATTTCTTCAATCGTATTATATGCACTTTTTAGATTATATTTTTTCTTTAGCAGATCAGCTTTACCTGGTAGGGGGTCACAAACACAAACTGGTATATTGCTAACTGATTCTTTAATAGCTTCTATATGGGTATCAGCAATTAGCCCACACCCAATTATTCCAATTGTTTTATTATTTGTTTTCAATATCACCTCTTTATGCAACAATTTTTAACTTAAATTATCCATTTAATTGATAGTAACAATTTAGAATAGCATCTAAAAAATATAGAAATATATTTTAGCAAATTTGTATATTAGATTTTTGAAAGCGAAATTACCATGTTAAAAAACGAAACACAATTATGCACAAGGTTTTTTCTTTCAAATCTTGATAATGACTCCGGAGTGGTTTTACATGAATAATAACCGCTGGTACACCTTTTATAAAGGAGTTTTAAAGTCTGAGCAATGCTTAAAGCGTCGCAAGGATCTGCGAAAACGCCAAAACCTGATTCATTTACAATGTTTTTTGCATCGCCTTCAGGTAAGCAGGCCAAAATTGGACGATTCGCTGCTACATATTCATAAACTTTCCCAGGGATAATTAAACTCCTTCTCCCCGGATTTAACCCATGAAGAGGTAAGAAAAGAGCGTCAGCACTTTTCAGCCAATTTATTGAATCGGCATGTGATAAATATCCAGTAAATGTAACAATATCCTCAAGCCCGAAGTCCTTCACACACCTTTTTGTTGCTTCATCTGGATGTCCGACAAATATGATTTTTAATTTGTGTATAAATGAATCACCCTGTTTTCGCAATCTATTTATTGCCTTAAATAGATATAATGGCGTTCGTCCTGCTACTTTAATTTGTTCCGCCGTATAATGTCGCAGCTTTTTAAGACAACCAATAATCCCTTTATATTGGTATATTGCCCAACAATGCAAAAATCCTGTATGAACCAGATAAAAAAAACCCTTCTCTTTTTGAATTTTATCACTCATTTCTGTATTAAAATCTATTGGATCATAACCATTTGGAATTACACATATTCGTTTTTTATCTATTTTTGGAATAGCATTTAAGAAAGCAGTTTTGGCTTCCGGAGTATTTGCAATAATACCATCTGCCGAGATAAGTGTTTTTTTCATTTGACAATAATCATGCTTCCAACTTCTCCTATTACTATATACGTTCCAGCCATCAAGCGCCCAAGGATCACGCAGATCATAAATTACAGGTACATTTGTTTCTTTTTTTATGTGTAAACCAAGATGACATAGGGTAAATGGTGACATAGTAATATAAATCAAATCAATTTCCCTATCCTTTGTCAATGCCTTAGCAGTATTAAAAGCTGGTTCACTCCAAAGAGCAATTTCACCGGAAATAGGAAGATGCTTAGACCATGATGCAAGTTTTTCTAGTTTGGGCACCTGAATAATTTCTACTTTTCCAACAATTTCCTTCAATAATGTAATATCTTCAGGTTCCCAAAAACCCCTTTTTTCATTGAATGGTCGCGTGATAACTATAGGTTTCCACCCATATAGATTAATATATTTACAGAGCTTCATTGTTCTCTGCGTCCCTGCTCCGCCGGAAGGGGGGAAAAAATATGAAATTATTAGTACGCTTTTCATTTGATCCGTATTATTAATCATTTACTTATCTTTTTGTTAAGAATTTATATGGCTCTTGCACTAAAAGCAACTATCATACTTTAACGGAAAATATCCTTTGTGAATATACACCTGTTGAAAACCGTTTTAAAATTATAGAAATTCATAATATGATTTATGTAAAAAAATAGTTTAAGAAAAAGTAATTCATTACTTAATTTTCTACTTTTATTTTGTTCATATACGAACTCATACTTCCACAAATAGCTAATGTGAGCAACCACAACATCCCTATCTGCCCAAAGTAAGATACCCCTAAAAAATTCACCGCATGCATAAATAATGTTACTCCAATTGCCCATGCAAAAACAACTTTTTCTCTTGAAGGTAAAAAGCTACGCCATAGCCTTCCAATTATTTGAAACGCAACTGCAATGATAATTATAAACAATATAAGTGAAATTATACCTCCATTAACCCCAGCTGCAATATATTGATTTGTTACATCGCCCAGCCCACGTCCCCAATTACGAGTAGTCCGTGTACCCAGTAGCCACCATTCGTTAAAATGCTTTATTGCTTCATTAATAAGGTTAAACCTGTGGTAGCCGGTTGAACCAGATACAACACCACTTATTCTTGTAAAAAGAGCCCAAACAGGTGCCTTCATTACTAAATCAAGACCTATTAGCATTAACAGGATACCATAGCGAACTATTTTCATACGATACCTTAATAGGAACATAAAGGCACCCATAATTCCAAATACTACTGACATTACAGGAGTACTCGATGCACTCATTATTACTACTGCTGTTGAATTAAACAATCCAATAATTGTCAATAACTTGGAATATTCAGGCTGCCAGAATCGTGAAACTATAAGTGGAATTAGTGATGCCCAAAAGCATCCAGCTAGAATTGGGTGGGCAAAGGCACCCTGGACACGTAAACGACCTGCCCGGATTGCTGTGAACTCTGGTACACCTCCGAAAATGCTAAAAATATTTCGACCAGTTGTTTTTTCTATAAAAAAAACCACAACGATAGGTATACTAATAAGAATGAAAATTTTTATAATTGTTTCAACGTCTTCCTTATCATTTATGATAACTCGAAAAAAAAAGTACGTTAATATTGTATCGAATGCATAACCCATTCTATTGATTAATGCTGAAGATGTCATCCACAATAAGGTATAAACAATAGTATTAATGATTGTATAATAAATAATTAATTTATCTAATCTTACCAATTTAAAACCGCGAACTTCACCTCGAAACAACAACCTAACCCAACTGAAAAGTATAATAATTCTCCCGAATGTAAAATCTAGGCCACCTATTACAATCCTTTGTGCGGGAGCAATAAAACATGCCATGATAAAGAGTGGCACATATACATATTTTTTTGGTAAGAATAGTACTAGAATTCCCAAAACTATAACAGCAGCTATACCTATAGGATGTATAACTGTTTGGCCATACCAATCTCTTGCCATTGACTTACTTTATTTATCATACAATTTTATTATTAATTAAAAGTAATATATCAAAATATATATGTACTTTTACACTGGCAAACCGAATTAAATCTCTATTTTTTACTAAACTTTTGGATTAAGAGATTTAATCTTTCCATTTGTTCTTTTCGATGATATTTAACCAACTCATTTGATACTATTCTTTTTTTCCATATTAAACACGCCCAAATAAAGCCAGACATTCTTAAGAGGACACCAATAACACAAGGTTTGCACCTTAATCGACGTAGGCACATAAAAAACTCATATACTGGATGATAACCTATTGAATAATCTCTTAATCCCAAATTAAATAAATCAGACCATTTATTATATTTATATCCTGTTTTCCTATGATGATATACTTTAAGATCAGGATATGATATAACTTCAAATCCTCTATTTCTGGCCATAATATCTGCATATAAATCTTCTGCCCCATATTTTAATAATGGAAACCCTTTTATAGCATCAAAACATTCACGTCGAAACATTTGATTAGACCCAGGTACTGATCTGGATGTGTTAAATGGGCGACTTCTAAAATTTCCATTAAAATTTTCATAGATAAAACCGCCTGATATTCCTAATTTTATATTTTGTTGAAATTTTATAAAAACATTTTCATAAAAAATTTCATTAAAAGTCACATCTGCATCCAAAAATCCTACAAATTCAAAATCCATGTTTTTTAATCTCTTATATCCATTATTCAGCGCAGATGCTTTTGCGCAAAAACTACGTTCGATATTATTTTCTAATCTCAATAGCTTAATAAATTTATATTTTTTTGAATATTCACTTACAAATTCATCAGTTTTATCTCTAGACCCATCACTTACTATAAGCCACATTATTGGTAATATAGACTGCGATATAACTGATTTTATTATCTGTTCGATATGGGCCTCTTCGTTTCTTGCTGCAGTTATCAACACATATCTTATTTTTTTTAAATCATATTTATTCACAATATACGCTCTTAGCCGGTTTATTTAATTGATTAGAATTTTTAATAAGCCACCATAAACACAATATATTTCTCCTGAGTTTATTTTTTACATCTTCGTTCTTTGAAAACAAAATTAAAAATAAAAAACCATATACAAACATACGAAACAATTGGTTAACACAAATAATTAAAAAGAGACATATCCATGAAGCCTTATTATGATACTTCTCCCAATATTTCAAATTAGCAATTTTCATTTCTATATAAAATCTAATAGGTGATTTGGAAGAGCTCGCAGCTCCAATATGTATTGCTTTTGCATCTGGGAAAAAAACAATTTTCCAGTTACACTCCGAAAAACTCTTACACCAGTCTATATCTTCTGCATACATAAAATATCTTTCATCGATTAGTCCTACCTGTCTAATTGCTTTTTTCCTTACCATCCAAAAACATCCATTAATAACATTAACAGTGCAAATTGTATTATGACCCCAGTACCTCATCATAAGACTGCTGAAAAGTTTCATTCTAGGAAAAAGTGAATCTAAAGCAAAAGCATTACAGAAGTTGTTCCATAGAGTTGGAAATGACATGCAAGAACGCTGTATTAGTCCTTCAGAATTTAGGATTTGTGGTCCAATCAAACCAATTTCAGGATTCTGTTCCATATACTTATATAATTGAGTAAAACATCCATTTAATACTACAACATCAGGATTTATCAAACAAACATATTTTCCGGTACATTCCTTGATTCCAATATTATTCCCTTTTGCAAAGCCAAGATTAACATCATTATTTATTACTTTTATGTCTGTAAATATATTATTAATAAATTCAACAGAACCATCAGTAGAATCATTATCTACAACAATGATCTCAGTATTATAATTTTTTGTATCCTTTATTATAGATTCTAAGCATCTATTCAAATATTCTTTTGTGTTCCAGTTAACGATAACTATTGATATTTCTTTCACGTTTCCTCTCATCGTATTTAAAAATCAATTTCTTAATTTCGCTTGATATATATTCAACCTGATTTTGACTTAATTCTGCATACATTGGTAGTGAAACAAACTCCTTAGAACACTTTTCAGCTACTTGCATGCTCCCCATTCTATATCTTAAAAATGAATATGCTTGTTGAAGGTGAACTGGCAATGGATAATGGACACCACAGTCTATTTTGTTTTCTTTTAACGAATTTATTAATTTATCACGATTTTGGGTCCGTATTGCATAAATATGATAAATATGCTTGCAGTTATCAGCCTCTTTTGGAGTAATAAGTTCACACATATCATGCAAATATTTATTATATAATCTTGCATTATTCCTACGATTTTCATTCCATTTTTCAAGGTATTGCAATTTAACAGATAAAATTGCACCCTGTATACCATCCATGCGCGCATTCCATCCTATAATTTCATGATAATATTTTTTTGATTGTCCATGATCACGAAGTATTTTAATTTTAGTATTCAATTCATCACTATTAGTAACAACAGCACCTGCTTCTCCATAAGCTCCAAGATTTTTACCCGGATAAAAACTGAAGCATCCTGCACCACCAATTGACCCTGCCTTTTTTCCTTTATACTCTGCCCCATGTGCCTGACAAGCATCCTCAATAACAAAAAGCCCATGTTTTTCAGCAATTTTAATTATAGGGTCCATGTCAGCTATTTGGCCGAACAGATGTACAGGTATTATCGCCTTTGTTTTAAGAGTTATAGCTTTCTCTATTAATTCTGGATTCATTGTATAGTATTTTTCATCAATATCTACAAATACTGGTTTTGCACCACAAAAACTTATAGCTTCAATAGTGGCGATAAAAGTATTGGGGACAGTAATTATTTCATCGCCCTGTCCAATTCCAAGCGCGAGCATAGCCAACCATAGTGCATCAGTACCACTTCCAACCCCAATGGAATATTTACAACCACAAAATTTGGCATATTCTTTTTCAAATTTTTCAACAAAAGGACCGCCTGCAAACGCACATGAATCTATAACTTCTAGTATTGCTGTATTGATTTCATCTTTGATTGATTCATACTGGGATTTTAGGTTGAGATATGGAATTTTCATTTGTTTATTCCCTTAATAATATAGTTATTTATTAATTTTTCTCAATTTGCGGGCTGGGTTTCCAACGGCTATTGTATTGGGTGGGATATCTTTATTAACAACACTCCCCGCTCCTATTATTACACCTTCACCTATTGTTATTCCTCCGAGAAGTGTTGAGCTCGAACCAATTGAAGCACCCTTTTTCACCAGAGTTAGTAAACATGCCCAATTATCTTCTGTTTGCATTGTCCCATCACTATTAGTTGCGCGGGGATAGTTATCATTTATAAATGTTACATTGTGACCGATAAAAACATTGTCTTCTATGGTTACACCCTCACAAATAAAGGTGTGACTTGAAATTTTGCAGTTTTTGCCAATATTAACACCTTTCTGTATTTCAACAAAGGTTCCGATTTTCGTATTATCTCCTATTTCACATCCATACAGATTTACGAAATCATATATTTTAACATGTTTCCCAAGTTTGACATCAGAACTAATCTTTTGCATAGACATATTAAATACCCTGTATTGAAATCTTATATAGCCTCGATCTCGATTCTTGCTCCTCCCTTTTTTAATGACTCACTGGCAGCCTCAAGAACCTGCACGACTTTCAAACCTTCTACACCATCTGACTCCGATTTCATTCCAGTTTTTATGCAATCAAGAAAGTGCTGACATTCAACCTTTAATGGCTCTTCCTGTTTAAGATAAGGAGCATACATATCTCCATAATGGTAGGAATAATGAAATTCCGCAAAAGTGTCATAATGTGGAGGGACTTCAACCCGCTTATCATACACCTTTATCTTTTCCAGTGGCTGATTATCATCATACAAAATCATCATTTTACTTCCTACAATCGTCATTTCCCTGACCTTGTTGGGATCAAGCCAGCTGCTCTGGATTATAGCAAACCCTCCATTTGTGAGATCCAGGGTCATTTCAGTTACATCTTCAATACCAGGATTAATGTGGCTCTTGCCCTGGCAGTTAACTGCCTTTGGAGTTTCTTTCATTATGTATAGAATAATAGAAATATCATGAGGTGCTAAATCCCATGCCACATTTATATCTTTCTGGAACAAACCAAGGTTCAAACGTCTTGAACTTATATACAAAACATCTCCTATATCACCGCTATCGACAATCTCCTTTATTTTTCGAACGGATGATGTGTAGATAAAGGTATGGCCCACCATGAGTGTTAAATTCCTTTTATCAGCTATTTCTATGAGTTCACGGCACTCTGAAGTACAGGATGCCATCGGTTTTTCAATAAAGATATGTTTTCCAGCTAGAAGGCTTTTTTTTGCCAATTCAAAATGAAGATGAACTGGAGTAGCAACTGCAATTGCATCTATTTCATCATCATTAATCAGATGTTTAAAATCAGTTGTTGTGTCAACCTCCGGATATAACTGTTTTAAATATTCCAGACGTTTTTCATCAATATCGCAAATCTTTTTTACATTGCATTCTGAGAGTGAATTAAAATTTCGTATAAGGTTAGGACCCCAGTACCCGCACCCCACAATAGCAATAGTTAACATATAACAAATATTCCCTGATAATCTATTATGTTAATGTGCATGAAAAACATATTAAATATAGGCAAGATCAATGTCCTGTTTTAATCACATGTTAATATGAGAAATTTGTTGTTTTATATTTCTAAGCTGAGATCTTTTTTCAAAGTCAATTAATTTTACGATCCCATAGTAGCGCTTAGCTGCTTTATAGTTAGGTGAAACATTATTTAGTTTTAAAAGCAGCATCATCAATTCCATTAAATCAATTTGATCTCCCTTTAACTTCTCATTCAGAAACTCAAGTTTGTCGACATTATAAATATCTGAATAATACCGCTTAATAAACTCTTTGAACTGCAAGTTGGATAAAGTCTTGTTGTTTAACCTGTGATAAAGGGAATTGATTACAACATAATCAAATATTGATGAAAATACTGTGGGAAAAGTCTGAATAAGTATTCTCAAATCAAGCCACAGGCTCATTTTCTTCGCGTACATGATGTCGAGACGAATCATCTCTTTGAAAGTCAGATTGTTTTTACCGCTTACCTGCCAAAGCCCGGTCATGCCTGGTTTAATATCGAAGCGATATTTATGCCATTTTTGATATTCTTTTACTTCGTAAGGAAGGCATGGCCTAGGCCCTACAAGACTCATCTCTCCTCTTAACACATTGATTAACTGTGGGAGTTCATCAATACACGCTTTACGGATAAACCTACCAAATGGAATAATTCTAGGATCTTTATCTTTATCAAGTTTTTTCATGGGCTTATCAGACTTTATAAGATCGTTTAAATATTTTTTATGTGATGTGCTATCATTATTGATTTTCATGGTGCGTAACTTTAAAAATGAAAAATTCCTACCTCCCTGCCCTACTCTATCCTGTCTAAAAAATACCGGACCTGGAGATACAATTTTTATTATCAAAGGAATAAATATAAATAAAGGCGAAAATATAATCAGAGCCGTGAGGGAGCCTAGAATGTCCAGTACCCTTTTCCAGAAAGGCGTTTCTTTTACAAATATATTGTTGACACCTTCAAGATTTGTTTTATTTTCAGGTATTATTCCAAATTGTTTTACTTTATTAAAATCATTTGTTTCTTGTAACCATTTTTGGGGATAGGAATAGACTTTAAAACATGGGGGTGGAACTTTATTAGAGAATATCATTTCACAGATATTATGAGCAAACCTCACTCCCCCTTCATAAAATGTATTTGGTAGAATAACCCCGATATTCTTTGCATTGTACCATCCAAACCTGTCAATGGAGCGAGCTCTTGATTTTAATGCTTTTATCAACAGGTTGATTACTTTCCCTTTTACGTCCTCTCTCATTTCAAACAGAACAAGAGAAAGTTTATGTCCGTTCCTATCAGACCGAGTCCGCTCTCTTTCGAGAAATAAATGAAAAATATCCGGCGAACTAATTCCTAATTTTGGCCTTTTCCAATTATTTTTAATACTCTTACTTATATATTTCTGACGAGCTTTAATATTAACACCAGTGCTGATATCACCTTTTACAAGCCCATTTTTTTCAATTATTTCTGATGCTTTTTTTCGTGCCTCTTCTATTATTTTAACAGCTCCAGCCTCAGCCTGCTCCTTTATCCTTTTTGCCTCTTCTAAGATTAATTTGACTTTTTCCTCAGTGGAATTTAATTCATTTCTCATTAATAAATTAACTTTTTCTTCAGACATATCTAAGTACCTTTCTTATTCCATGATTGTTTTAAAGTTTTCGGTATAGCCACTGAGGTATATAAAATCTTCGTTTGTTGAGAACAACACCAAAAATATTTACACCGGATTTCTCAAGTTTTTCTTTTGCATTTATTATTACTTCCCTGCGTACTTTTTCAGCTTCAATAACAAATATTATTCCATCCACAAGACTTGCTGATTTTAAAACAGAAATACCCTCACTCATTGTGGGCAAGTCTAAAACAATAATCTTATAATCAAACCTTTCAACAGATGGCAAGAGCTTATTTATCTTTTTAGAGCTGTCTACCGATGACATATAATCATCCATATTGTCATTTGAAAAAGAATATATATTCTCATTTTCTATATCAGACTGAGGTCTCTGCCGTTTAACGGACATTTCGAATAACCCTGGAGGACGGTTAATTCCAGGGACTTCATCTGTATTTGGGTGGTGAAGGTTAGAGTCAACAAGTAAGACATTTTCTTTTTCAAAAAGTGCAAGAGAGTAAGCCAGGCCCGTTGCAATTGTTGATACTCCTTCTTCCCTGTAACAGCTTGTTACTCCGAGTATATATGTTGATTTCCCTGAGGATTTCATCGAATCAAAAATACGCGCTTTAATATCTTCAAAACAGTCCCTTACCTCTGTCAGGAAATAAAGCCAGCTTGTAACATTCTTTGACATCTTTGTAGATGAAATTGGTAAATGATGTTTTTTTCTTTTTACCTCCTTTTTTATAACACGAGATACAAGATTTGTTTTTACCGGAGGTATTGCTGTTATATTGTGCAGTAATAATTTATTTTCAACATCTTCAATTGATTTTACCGTATGATTAAGGAATTCCAAAACGAATGCGAGACCGATTCCGCCGGCAAGTCCCAAAAAGAGACCCATAGCAAGAGTCTTCTTCTTCTCCTTTTTTATAGGGTTAATCAGGTAAGTTGGTTCCTGCATAACACTTATGTTTGATATTTTTTCATTTTCCAAGGTCTTTGCTATGCGTGTTTGCTCTAAAGCTGACAAATATCTGTTGTAAATTTGCTCCTGCCTTTCAACATTTCGCTGCAACTGGGTAAAATTTTGTTCTTTACTGCTCAGCAAATCAAGCTCAGTTTTTGCTTCCTCAATTTGTTTGTTTAATATCTCTAATCTTGCATTCAAAGATGTGATTCTTATTTCTTCTCCTCTAAGTTGCGCACGAAGATCGAGGCTTTTCCTCATTGACTCAACAGCAGCGAGGGAAGCGTAAATGTCGGCTTCAGTCTGCGAAATTTCAGTTTGAAGGTTGGCGATTCGCCCTAAAAGGAAGGTTTGTTCTTCAGGCAGTGATATAATATCACCTTCAGTCATATATTGCCTGAACTCTTCCTCACTTTTTGCTAACTCTTTTTTTAACCTCTGCTCCTCCACGGAAAGAAACTCAATTGAAATTGCTGAGGTATTTATCTCAAAGCGTTTAACCATATATATAGCTATTATTTTTGATAAAATCTCCTGTGCATGTTTCGGAGTGCTTGCTTGATAAGTAACATTGGCTATTGAACTACCTCGAACTGGAGAAATTTTCAAAGCGCTCATTACCTTTTGAATAGCTGCTTCCCTTAATTGAATAGGGTTAACAAGATTGGGTTCTACTAATTCCTCTTTCATAGGGGTACTTCTTTTCAATATTTTCATCAGGTTCTTTATTTTAAAATAATCAACTAATTTTTCAGCTGTACTTTTTTTATCCTCAGGAACATACAATATGAGATCTAGCCCTATGCTATCAACAACCGTTTCGGCAAATCCTCTACTACGGAACAATTCAATCTCTGCTATAACCTCCACCTGACTCAGCCCGGAAATACCTGTAACCATTTCAACAGTTCGCGGTCCGGACATTTTAACAGCTAATTTGGCTTCTGATTCATAAATAACAGGTGCAGAATTTATTACATATGCCGTAACTATCATCGCTGCTAAAAAAATTAAAATAATTTTCCATTTATGCTTAAAAACAAGGTGTAAAATGTCCCTTATTGATTTTTCTGTTTTTTTTAACTCTTCTTCCATCACCCATTCCTGGAGGAATCAATTTCCCTTCGTATACAATGTTCTTAATTCATTCATTTCCAAATAAAAAAGAAATTAATATATTACTCCCATTACATTATATTACCGGTTAATTTACTATTAGCTCTAAAAAGAGTGCCGCCGAAACAGGCTCCTCTTCTTGAAAAAATCAATTGTGTGCCGTATCTTTTTTTATTCACAACACGATGTCTCTTTTAAACGTTGATGCTTAATTTCAGAGGCACAAATATAACTCTATACTTTTTTTATTTTTAATTCAAACAAATTCATCAATCACAAAACATTCTTCTTTTTTTAAAGTTACTGATGTCTGTAAGGCATTATTTCATAACTTTTATCAAAACTTATTGCTATACCTTCAGGACCTGTTCGAACCACTTTCCCCGCGATCTTGATAAAACTGTTAGTGCCAATAAGCTCAATTAACTTGTTCACACTCAAAACAAAATCTAACTTAATAGATGTTCCTTCCGGAATTTCATGATCGGTTACTAAAAATGCTCCCCGGGCGGATATATCACTCGTGTACAGCTCGAGCATTTCTTTTTTCTTTCCGGCTGTCAGCACTATCAGTCTTGTTAGAACTTTCATCTTGAAACGTTCTAATTGTCTTCGCTCATTCATTATGGAATGTATATCACAAAAATAGAAAAAAACAATAGTGCTGTAGTATGATTTTTATTCGTATTTTTTTAATTAACCTTTTTACATAGAACTAAGAAAAAAGTAGTACTCAACTGATCAGTACTAGTACTTTTTTATTACTGCAAATGTTTAGCAGCCCAAAGGGCAGGTTGGGGCTTTATCATTATCCTCTATAATGCACCTTGTGAGCACGCCCCGAGCTGAATGAAAATTATACTTTTTTATACTTATAAATTTAAACAATTCTGGTCTTTATTATGAATAAATATACTTTTATTTTACGGTTAATTTCAGATTTGTCAAGAAAAATTATCTATAACTTATAATAAATATAAATTAAAGTATAACACATAGCAGGATAATTTCAATTTTCATAGTCCGAAAAATTATACATATTGAAAAAAAATACATATTTTCAATTAATGGGGATTGGTTTATTGCTTTATCACCACTTCGGGGGGGCTTTTTCTCATAAGGGCTTTATCTATGCATGCTCTCAACCTCTTTCCTGAAGCTTCGCCGTATTGAGTAAGCCTTGTAACATGATTACCGGGAACTGTGTGAATCTCCAGCCCGCCTGCCGCATACTCCTTCCACCCGAGCGTTGGCTCCAACATATGATACTCCTCATTTACGATCAAAGTAACTTTTCCTGAGAATCTTTTCGGCTGATATCGTCGAAGAATTATCGGATAGTTGATCTCAATCCGGTGGATACGGCTTTTAATACGCTGTTTATCGCTGACAGGTATATACATCGAAACTTTTTTCTTTAACAATTGTATCAGAGGGCGGACAATATCCCACGGTTTCATGTGAAGGTAATCTTTCAGTCTTTTTAAATTCCGTAGATATTTTTGACGGGCGCGGTACACCCTGTACTGAGTTACACTCTGCTTTGCGGGACGATAAGTATCCATGAGTGCAAGCATCGCAACTTCCTGGCCTTTTGCTATCAGCTGCTGTGCCATTTCAAAGGCAACCATCCCGCCGATGCACTCCCCGCCTATAAGGTACGGCCCTTCAGGCTGTATGCTGCGCATCTCGTTTATATATTCCGCTGCCATGGCTTCAACAGATGTGTGTGCCTTCTGCCTGCCGTCAAGCCCCCTGGGGCGAAAGCCGTAAACCGGCTGATCAAGGCCCATGTGAGGAACCAGGCAGCTGAGATAGCGCAGGAACTCATCCTCATTTGCATGCGCTCCTGCGGCAATAAAAAACGGCTGTCTGTCCCCTTTGGGCTGTATTGGTACAAGCACAGGTGAACCGATAATCCATTGTTTGATTTCAGCAGGGTGAGCTATGCCATTCATACTATCCATGATTAGCTTTGCAAGGCCTGCAATATTCGGCTTCAGGAAAAGGTACAACAGGGGGAGGTCCACCTGAAAGGTAATTCTTAGCCGTGTAATAAGCCGGGTGGCAAGCAGAGAATGTCCCCCAAGGTCAAAGAAATTATCATAAATACCAACCCTTTCAATACCGAGCACATCGGACCATATTTCGGCGATCTTCTTTTCATGTTTGTTTCTGGGGGCTTGATAAGGTGCTGCCAGGTCCGGACGAAAGCTGTCGGGAGCAGCGAGAGCCAGGAAATCCACCTTTCCGTTGGGTGTTAAGGGTAATGAATCCAGAAATACAAAGGCAGAAGGCAACATATACTCAGGAAGTCTTTCCTTTATGAAATCCCGTATATCATTTATAAGAGGAGCGGGTTTTCGTCCCGTGACAAGATAAGCAACAAGCCGCAGGTCTCCCGCGGTATCCTCCCTTGCTATAACCACGGCCTCCCGCACAGACGGGTGGTGACCCAGGGCCTTCTCAATCTCACCGGGCTCAATTCGAAAACCCCTTATCTTTACTTGATGGTCTGACCGGCCCAGAAACTCAATGTTCCCATCATATAAATACCGCGCTATATCACCGGTTCTGTAAAGTCTGTCCTCAGGAATATTGTTAAAAGGGTTTGCAATAAATTTTTCGTTAATAAATTCAGGATTGTTCAGGTAGCCCCGGGATAAACCATCGCCGCCGACATAAATTTCACCAATAACCCCCACCGGAACAGGATCCAGTTTATTATCCAGAACATAGATCTGCGTATTATCAATCGGACGGCCTATAGGAGTGTTTAGATGTCCTTCACTTAATTTTGCGGTATCAAAACAGGTAACATCCGCTGATACTTCAGAAGTCCCATATAAGTTTAAGAGTATGCCTTTGGTCATGATTTCTCGAAAATTTTCAGCTAACTCTAATGAAAGGGCTTCTCCGCTTGATATCCAGAAATTTAATTCGGGGACCCGGGCTTGAAGGTCACATTGAAGTTCTTTATAAGTATTTAAAATAACCCGCAAAAGGGAAGGCACAAGCACAATGCGCGTTACGTGGTTCTCTGCGAGTGTATCGATAAGCAGTTGAGGGTCCTTTACAACTTCATCCGGAATAATCACTATTTTGATCCCCTGAAGCAGCGGTCCGAAGATCTCCCAGACAGAATCCACGAAGTTTAATGAGGTCTTCTGGCAGCATACCTCACCTTCTTTAAACGGGTAGGTTCTCCACATCCAGTTAAAACGATTTATCGTGCTCCTATGTAGGCCGAGAACTCCCTTGGGTTTCCCCGTAAAGCCAGATGTGTAAAGTACATACGCAAGGCTGTCGGATACAGCTTCACAGGAAGGATTCTCCATGCTTTCCTTGCCGATAACATTATAGTCTTTATCCAGTAAAATCTCTTTTCCATGATATGCTGGTAATAATTCACTCAACCGTTTAACTGTCACCAGCACAGGTGCCTTCGCGTCTGCCATTATATAAGATAGAAGCTCTTTTGGATATGCAGGGTCAAGCGGCACGTACGCTCCGCCGGCTTTCAGTATACCAAGAAGCCCTACAATAAGCTCCTTGGAACGCTCAAGGCAGATCCCAACAAGGGTTTCAGGCCCTACACCCAGCGACTTCAGGTAATATGCAAGCTGGTTTGAACGCTTGTTCAGATCCCGGTATGTCAGGTTATCGTCCCCAAAGGTCAGCGCTACTTTATCCGGGGCTCTCTCAACCTGCTCTTCGAACAGTTTATGTATGCTCTTGTTTTTGGGATATTCTTTTTCGGTATCGTTCCATTCAATAAGTATTTTCTCTCGTTCTTTTTTTGTTAAAAGCTGCAGCTCTGAAATGGGTTTACACGGATCTGCGGTTATACTTTCGAGCAGGGTCATGAAACTCCCGCCTAGTCGTGCGATCGTTGCCCTGTTAAACAGGTCGGTCCGGTATTCCATTTCACCCTTTAGGCAGTTTTCTTTCTCCCACATTTCAAGTGTAAGTTCAAACAGGGCTGTTCCCTTCTCCACCTTGATCTGAGTAACATCCACACCTGTAAGCCCGGGTGGAGTCTGCGGAGCATTTTGCAGAATAAACATTACCTGAAACAAGGGTGAATGGCTCAGGTTCCGCTCAGGCTGAAGTACTTCAACAAGCCGCTCGAAAGGCATATCCTGGTGGGCATACGCCCCGAGACATACATCCTTGACCTTTTTTAAGATCTCCAGGAAATTTAAATCATTGGATATATCCGTACGGAGTACAAGGGTGTTTACAAAGAATCCTATCAGCCCCTCTATCTCGACCCGGTTGCGGTTGGCGATCGGGGAGCCGACAGCAAGATTTTCCTGGCCGGTATACCTGTACAGCAGGGTATTAAAAGCTGCAAGCAGGGTCATGAAGAGAGTAGCCCCTTCCCGCCTGCTTAACTCCTTTAATTTATTGGTCAGTTTTTCGGTGAGTTTAAATGGCAGCCTCGCACCGTTATAGGTTTCAATAGCAAGTCTTGGGCGGTCTGAAGGCAGCTGCAGTACAGGAAACCGGCTGCCAAGCTTTTGTTTCCAATAGGAAAGCTGTTCATTAAAAACATCCCCCCCTTTGAGCCACTGTTTCTGCCAGTGAGTAAAATCGGCATACTGGATAGGTAGCTCACGCAAAGGTGAGACCTGGCCTCTTGTGTAGGCCCGGTATAAAACTCCCAGCTCCTTCACAAACACACCCATTGACCAGCCATCCGACATGATGTGATGCATTGTCAGGATAAATACGTGTTCAGTTTTTTTTAGCTTTAGCAAGATAAAGCGCGAAAGCGGGCCCGATGAAAGGTCAAAAGGGTTTTTAGCTTCACTATCAATGCGGCGTTTTATTTCCTCTTCAATATCTTTATCAGCGAGTCCCCGGATATTTGTAACGCTTAAGCCTGCCCGGCCTTTTTCCTGTATAACCTGAACAGGGTTCCCCTTAATATCGTTTGTAAAGATGGTGCGCAGTGATTCGTGCCGTTCCTGAAGGGAAACAAGAGCTTTTTCAAACGCCTCAATGTCCAATTCCCCCTTCAACCTTACGGCACCGCTTATATTATAGGCATAATTACCCGGGTTTAACTGATGCAGGAACCACAGTCTCTGTTGAGCAAATGAAAGCGGGAATGTATTGGTTTTACGGCTCAGCGGCTTTATTATCTGAGGTTTGGATTTTTCTAATTGTCCTGTTTTTGATATTAAAGAGGCCAGATCTTTTAAAGTATTATTTTCAAATATACTCCTTAAGCGCAGCTCTACGCTGAACTCTTTATGTATCCTTGATACCATGATTGTAGCATTGAGTGAGGTTCCACCCAGCTCAAAAAAACTTTCGGTTCTTCCTACTTTCTTGATCCCCAGTATCGATTCCCATATTTCCTGGAGTTTTTTTTCCGTATCATTTACCGGTGATTCATATACCCTGGGCCTGGAAACGGTTCCGCGCTTTTCATGGACGGGCAATTCCAGCAAGTCTTTCGCTGTCTTAATTCCAAATACCGTTTTCTCACGGGTTGTATTTTTATCTTTTCGGCGGTCCAGTGTTCTGTCCTCTGCTGCCTAAAATGAGTATTTAAGGTCTATATATTTAATTGATTTATTTATCTCTTTTACTGCAAGCAGGTATTCAGTGAAACGACCTGTCTCTTCTACCCTTTCCCAGCCTGCTCTATCTATGAACTCTTTAAATGGTCGATTTCCGGCCGTTGGGTAAAACCTTGCCCTCAGTGTCGAAAAACCGCTCTTTTCAGCATATGCCCTTAAAACCGCAAGCACAGAATCTTCTACTCTTCTTCCTAAAACCCTGCAGCTTAGCAAAAAAGTATCTATAAAAAGATGCTCTCCCTTTTCCCCGGTTATTACTAATCCGGTTAACCCATAATCACCAAACCTGTCCTTTACTTCCGACACCCAGCACTTAATATTCGGATCCTGAAAAAGAAGGTCCAGTTCCTCTTCTGTCCTTCGAATCGTGCTCAAATTAAACTGATTCGTCCTTTGAGTTAACTGAGCCGCCCTTGATATCTCTTCCGGTTTGATCGGTCTTATATTTACTTTCAGCTCAAGGCTCTTTAAAAAATCTTCAACAGAAGCCGTGCTCTTTTGGACCCTTTTTCGCTCTTTATCCTCTATATACATTATACCGCGTTTTTTATCTTCCCGGGTCACTTTAAGATGGTCAAAAGCCCACACATGCCTCAAAAACATGGGGATTTCTTCCGATTTCTCCGGCAACTGCAGGGTCAATACCTCGGGGCAGTTTGTCATGACTTCCGAGCATGATACCGGGCTGTCATCAACAAATATGATGCTTTCCAGCCCAAGCTCCAATTCATCCGCTAATTCCCTTATATTTTGAGACTTCGGGCCCCAATTTATCTTCCAACCGACAAAATGCTCCTTTTTCAGAAGCATCCCGGGATTCTTCTCGAACACTTCCCAAACATCGGATTCATTATTTTTTGCACAAAGTAAAAGAACCATTCCTTCATTATATTTTTTCAGTATAAATTTCTGAAGTTCCAGATATTCATTTTCTATCCTAACTCCCAGCGGTCCGTCTTCCCCGCAGATACCGTTCCACAGGGTATTGTCACAATCCAGCACCACCACTTTGTAAACCTGATTTTTCAGGGCGTTTATGCTTCTTGTGATTTCGGTACCCATCGCTGCATAAAACTCATCACTGAAAGGTATATGGCCCTCTTTGTCCTTTAGAGGATCGAAAACCTCGCTTATCTTATACAACTCTTCCAGCCTGGTAAAATCTACAAGATATGCGCCGTTTATATCTTCGATATATTTTACAAGGCGTTCATTCATATCTTCCAACCGGGCTGTCAATTTCCGGCCCAACTGTAAACGTACCTGGATTGGAAACATGCCCACAAAATAAGGTGACTTTTTCTGCTTTGATTTGAGAATATCGATCAATTCATTAAAATTCCTTTCCAGTTTTTCACATTTTTCTTCGACAGGGGAATTATCATCCCGTATCCAGTCTTCAAAACGAACCAGAAGCAGGTTTATTCCGGTGTTTGTTGACAATAAACTTGAATCATCCAGCAGCTCCTGAAAAACCTGGTTGTAGAGTGAAAACTTTACAGTAATTTCCAGACCTACCTCTTTTCCCCACCATCTGATATAATCTTTAACCGTTTCAGCTGTAAACGTGGAGCTCACCACCAATTTTACTGGCTCCGGTATGTCTCCGGTTTCAATCATTCTTTTATCAGCGAGCTCGATCTCCTCCTCTTCATTAAATAAAGCAATATCAAATATGTTTTTCTCCGGGTCTTTTATGATTTCGTCAACCAAAAACGTAAAATGTTTGATAAGATTTCCTGCTGTTTCCTCTTTGTATAAACTCGTATTGTACTGCAAATAACAGTAAAATTGCCCCGTCCTGCCAAAATATACATCCAACTTTAAATCAAGAGGCGATGTTTTAATCTTAGAATCATATCGTGTAAATTTCAACCCTTTTATCCCTGTGGTAATATCGGATTCAAACTCATTATGAAGAATAAAAACCGTGTCAAATAAGGGGTTTCTTGATAAATCCACAGAGGCCTGAAGCTTTTCTACTATCCTGTCAAACGGGTAGTCCTGATTATCATAGGCAGCTAAAACATTCTTTTTTGCAGAGTTTAAAAAACTAATAAAACTGCTGTGCGGGTCGACTTTGTTTCTTATCGGCAGAAAATTGACAAACATCCCGAGGACATTTTCAAGATCAGCATGATTTCGACCTGCAACCAGTGAGCCCACAACTATATCTTTCTGGCCGCTGTACCTGCTTAGTAAAACCGTGTATATGGAATAAAGCAGTATGTTCAATGTGGTCTTATTCTTTCTCGCGAAATCCTTTAACTGTCTGGCGGTTGTATCGGAAATAGTAAATGGTACATTTTTCCCCTCAAAAGTCTTTTTTTCCGGCCGTCTAAAATCTGCGGGCATATTGAGGACAGGTATCCCGTCTTCAAACTGCTTTTCCCAGTAATTTTCCTGTTCCTTAAAGAACCCTGTCTCCATCAGGCTGTTCTGCCATTCTGAAAAATCTTTGTACTGGACCCTTAACCCGCCTAAATTTTTACCCTCATACAACCCGGCAAGCTCCCTGAACATTATATTTATAGATACACCATCTGAAATAATATGGTGGATATCAAAAAAGATAGCATGTTTTTTTTCGGTTATCTTACCAAGACCTACACGGAACAGGGGGGCTTTCTTTAAATCAAAAGGCTTTATAAAACTTTTTACTGCATCGTCCATATCTTCTTCTTTTATTTTAAAATAATCTATCTTAAACTCAACTTCTTCACAGATTATTTGCACAGGTTCACCTTTTTTGAAATCAAAAGAGGTCCGTAAGCTTTCATGCCTTTTTATCAATTCCTTGAACGCTTTTTCAAGACGTTTATAATCCAGTTTGCCTTCCACTATCCTGATTCCGGGCGCGTTATAAACAGTGCTGTCCCCCTCGATCTCGCTGATGATAAAAAACCTTTTTTGTGCTGATGATAGAGGATAATACTCTTTTTTTTCAGCATTCTTAATAGCAGTGTACTTTCTTTCAGCCGCACCCTTTATGTATCCTGCGAGTCCTTCGATGGTCGTATGCTTGAATACTTCTGTAAGCGGGACTTTGACGTTTAGCACTCTATGTATCTTAGATACCAGCAAGGTTGCTTTTAAAGAATGGCCCCCGAGTTCAAAAAAATCATCATAGATACCGATC
>SDBV01001859.1_pt1 | contig 31661 bp, 25 predicted proteins | sample 2277081 | NCBI WGS metagenome assembly SDBV01 (sample SAMN10402039, study PRJNA504765) | marine sediment metagenome | isolation source: marine sediment core GS10_PC15, 223 cmbsf | place: Arctic Ocean: Southern Knipovich Ridge | collected 2010 | reverse complement strand
CACGTTCTACGGGGGCAGCGGTTTGGACGTTGTGGGCTGGTGCGTCAGCGGCGCAGGCGACGTCAACGGGGACGGCCGGGCCGACCTGATCGTCGGAGCGCCGGCCGACAACAACAACGGCCTCGGGTCCGGCAGCGCGAGGGTCATTTCAGGCATGGACGGTGCCACGCTCTACACGTTCAACGGGGACAGCGGGGCTGACATGTTTGGCTAGTCGGTCAGCGGCGCGGGCGACGTCAACGGGGACGGCCGGGCCGACCTGATCGTAGGAGCGTATAGGGACGACAACAACGGCCTCAACTCCGGCAGCGCGAGGGTTCTTTCAGGCATGGACGGCTCCACGCTCTACACGTTCAACGGCGACAGCGAGGAGGACTGGTTCGGCTTCTCGGTCAGCGGCGCAGGCGACGTCAACGGCGACGGCCGGGCCGACCTGATCGTCGGAGCGCATCTGGACGACAACAACGGTCGCGACTCCGGCAGCGCGAGGGTCCTCTCGGGCATCGACGGTTCCACGCTCTACACGTTCTACGGGGACAGCGCGTGGGATTGGTTCGGCCACTCGGTCAGTGGTGCAGGCGACGTCAACGGCGACGGCCGAGCCGACCTGATCGTCGGAGCGTATAGGGACGACAACAACGGCCTCAACTCCGGCAGCGCGCGGGTCCTCTCGGGCATCGACGGTTCCACGCTCCACACCTTCAACGGCGACAGCTCGGGTGACGGTTTCGGCTACTCGGTCAGCGGCGCAGGCGACGTCAACGGCGACGGCTTCGCCGACCTGATCGTCGGAGCACCTTGGGACGATAACAACGACAACAACTCCAGCAGCGCGCGGGTGGTCACGGTCAACGGGGTGTACGATTGGCAGGGCGGCAGCAGCGACCCTGGCGATGCGGCCAACTGGCGACTGATGAACACCACGGCCACGCCCGACTGGGCGCCGGCCGGACGCGACGTGATGCGGATCGGCCCGGCGGCCAATCATCCGGTCAACTCGGGCACGATCGATATCGCGCGGATCGACGTGCTCAACGGCGGGACGTTGCAGAACTCCCCCGGCGGCTCGATCGTCTGCCCGGCGATCAACTTAAGCGGCGTGCTAAAGGGTTCCGGAACCGTGGGGACCGTGAACTTGGGCGGCGGCGGCACGCTGGCGCCCGGCGACGGCACCGGGACGCTTTGGGCCGACGACACCACCTTCGGCCCGGGCGGGTTGTTCGAGCTTCAGATCAACGATTTCGCCGGCACGGCCGGCGACGCGGCCCTGGGTTGGGACTTGTTGAGCGTCACCGGCACGCTGAGCCTCACCGCTACGCCTGACAATCCCTTACTGATCGACCTGGTTTCGCTCACCGCGGCGCAGACGCCCGGGCCGGCCGAAAACTTCGACACCATGCAGGGCTACTCGCTGACGTTTGTTGCCACGACCGACGGCATCTTCGGGTTTAATGCGGACGCGTTTCTCTTGGACGCCGGTTCGCTACAGAACGATTTCGGCGGCGGCACGTTTTGGATCAGCCACAGCGGCAACGATTTGCACCTGAATTTCGCCCCGATCCCCGAGCCGAGCACCCTGGCCATGGCCGCCATGGGTCTGTTGGGGCTGGGGCTCTACGGCTGGCGTCGCCGCCGGGAGAGTAGTCGGCTTGACTTCCGCACAAGTTCTTTGGGTGAGGGCGGTGATGGCATGGTCAAGATTGAAAATTGAAAATTGAAAAATGCAAATTGAAAACTGGTTTTTGACATCGGACGATTTGCGATCTTCAATTTGAGATTTTCAATTCTCAATTTTCAATTTGCAATATCTAACACGGCGTTCAGTTTGGCTACAACTCGCCTACGCTAAGCTCGACGGGTGGCTGGGGCAAAGCGTAGCGGTGCCCCAGGACCTGATTTTCCGAGATGAACCTGGTTTTCTGGGGCACCGCTGCGCTTTGCCCCAGCCACCCAAACGGTTATTTCCAGATTTCAGATAGGCTGCTAGCTCACCGGCATGCCGCTGGCACGGAGCACCGCTTCGTGGACTGCCAGGTCGTGGGACGGGGGATAGTCTGACTGCCGCTCGCCGCGAATGACGGCAGCCAGCTCGGCGAGTTGATCGTCGTAGCGGCCGGGCATCGGCGGCAACGTGACCTCTTGATAGCCCCGCTTGAACTCGCCGCGGGCGGCCGATAGGGCCAGCAGCAGGTTCGGCGGCTCCAAGGGGCGGACGTCCACCGTCCCCCGGTCACCGCAGATGACGAACTGCCGACGGCGGAAACCCTCGACTTCCACCAACGCGCTGCGAATCGTGGCCGTGGCCCGGGGATACTCGAACACCGCCAGACCGTTGTCGGCCAGGTCGTCTTGCTGAGGCCGGGTGCGTCGGGGGTAGGCGGTCACCTTGTCGGGTTTGCCCAGGGCGGCCACCATGGCATCGATCAGGTGGCAGCCCAACTCGAACATCGACCCGCCGGAAAACCGGGCCAATTGCTTGCGGGAATCGGCGCTGACGGTCTTGCTGATCACGCCGTGCAGCTCGAAGACCTGCCCCAGCCAGCCTTCGCGCACGGCGCGGCAACAGAACTGAAACGCCGGATTGCTGCGAAACATATAGCCCATCTGCACAGTGAGCTTCCGCCGGGTGGCCTCGTCGAGGACGCTCTTGAAGGCGGCCAGCGACTCGCCCGCCGGTTTGTCCAGGTGCAGGTGCATTCCGGCCGCGATGCATCGGGCCGCGGTGGGCACCAGCTTGGCCACGGCCGTCTCGACCGCCACCGCCTGGAGTCCCCGGGTGTCCAACAACTGCTCCTCGGTGATCCACTTCAGGCCGCGATAGGCCGAATGGCTCTGAACGCGGCGGCGACGGTCCGGGTCCGGCTCGACGACGCCGACCACTTCGTAATTGTCGGCCTGCTTGCGCAGGGTGGCCATTTTTCCGGCGGCATGGGCATGGGCCGTGCCGATCTGGCCGACCTTGATCCTCCGATCCGGTTTCGCCGCCCGCAACGGACGGGGGCGCGACAGACAGGCTGCCGCCGACAGACAGGCTGCCGCCGCCAGACCGGCGGCCGTCCGACCGGCGCCACGGAAGAAATTGCGGCGAGAGAGGTTGTTTTGCTGGCGGGTCATGAGGGAGTCCTCCCGTGGGGGTCTGAAACTCAACCGAACGCCTGTTCCAAGTCGTCCAGCGCGGCTTGCTCCGGCTTGGAGACACGGTTGCCCAGCCCGAGCAGTCCGCCGGCCGCTTCCGCGACGGCCCGGGCTCGCCCGAGGATATCCTGCTTCAAGGCATTGGCGGCCGCCTCGTTGAGCGTCTGCGAGAGTGTGGCCACGTAGCCCTTCCATGACGCCAACAGCTTGGCGTCGGGCTTCTGTTTGAGCCAGCTTTCCAACAACTGGTAGCCGGGGTGTTCTCCGGCGATGCCTTTCTGCTCGGCCGCATCGAGCACGGCCCGGCGTTCCTTGGCGTCGATGGTTCCGTCGGCCCAGGCCACGGCGATCAGGGGCACCAGGCAAAGGGCCGCCAGGGTCTCACGACTGACGTTGAGTTCGTGCAACCGGTCGAGCAAATCACCGTCGACAATTCCCGAGGCTTCGCTCAGCGCCTGCCTCCTCTGCTTGGATGCCGTTTCTTCGCGCAGGGCCTGCAACAACTCTTGATCGCGCTGACGGAAGAAACTATCCTCCATAACCCTTCTTATGTCGACAATATTACCCTTCTTCATGGGTACTCCTTGTTTAGCCAGCCTTGTCGTTTTGACCGCGTCGTTCGCTCAGAGAAAACGAACACCCGTCCTTGCCGAACATCGAATCGGAATCGAGAAGCTCGATAGCACTCTACATAACATGCATCCGTGCGCGACGCAACTCATCGCCGGGACGCCTCCGGGTTGGTGGGTTTCCGGCAAAACGCGTCGTTTTCTGGCGTTTCGACCCGCTTGGCGACAGAGAAGGCATCGGTACTTCCCTTCGCGGACCGACAAACCCGTATTTGCCGGATTCCCGCCATTTTGTATCATGCCCGGTATGAAACGAAAAACACTAGTGACCTGCGTCGTCGGCGTCGCCGTTTGCTGGGTACTGTTCGGGGGTTCCGGCGTGATGGCCCCCACGTTCTCCAGCGCGGCCCCCGCCCCCACCTCCGACGAGAACGGTGAGCGGGACACTGCCGAATCTGCCCCCCAAGAAGGCGAGAAGGACAAAACGTTGGCCACCGGCGCGAAAGCGGCCCCGTCGCTGGTGCAGGACTTGAAGCTCTCAGACCTGTGGCTGGAAAACGGGTTGAAGCAGTGGTCGATCCTGCTGGGGGCAATCTTCATCGGCGTGGTAGTCGGTTGGATCGCCGCCGCAGTGCTGGACCACCTCGGCAGACGCTTCGAGGCGCGCGAGTGGACCGTCGGGGCGCATGTAATCAAAGACTTGATGGGGCCGGCCAGGCTGGCCCTGATGGCACTCGGGCTCGCCGTGGGCCTGGCCCAGATCAGGGGGATGAGCGACACGCTGCAAACGTTGTGCTGGAAGATTCTGGTGCTGCTTTATGCGATCGCCGCGTTTTGGTACGCCTTCAACCTGGTCTCCGTAATCGACTTGGTGTTGAGCCGGCTGGCGGCCAAAACCGAATCGACCCTCGACGATCAATTGGTTCCGCTGGTCCGCAAGACACTGCGGATCTTCCTGGTGGTTATCGGCGTGATGTTCGTGGTAGATGCGGTGTTCGGGCAGGACATCACCGCGTGGCTGGCGGGTTTGGGGATCGCCGGGCTGGCCGTCTCACTAGCCGCCAGGCCTTCGCTGGAGAACCTGTTCGGCTCGATCACGATCTTCTTCGATCGGCCATTCAAGATCGGCGAGCGGATCGTCTACGCCGGATACGACGGCATCATCGAGGAGATCGGTTTTCGCTCGACCAAGGTCCGCACGCTTACCGGTCATCTGGTCACCCTCCCCAATGCCAAGATCGTCAGCGACCCGGTGGAAAACATCGGCCGCCGGCCGTCGATCCGGCGGATCATGAACGTGACGATCACCTACGACACGCCCAGGGAGAAGATCGAGCAGGCCGTGCAGATCCTCCGCGACATCCTGGAGGAAGACGAGCTTCGCGAACCGATCCATCAGACCATCGACGGCAACGAGTTTCCGCCGCGGGTCTATTTCAACAACTACAACGCCGACAGCCTGAACATCCTGATGATTTACTGGTTCGCCCCGCCGGCCTACTGGGACTTTCTGGAGCACGGCCAGAAGCTAAACCTGCGGATCTTCGAGGAGTTCGAGAAGGCGGGCATCGAGTTCGCCTTCCCCACGCAAACGCTCTACCTGGCCGGCGATCCGAAGCGGGAGCTGGCCTTGAAGATGCTCGGCGGGGACCTCTAGCCGCGGGCGGCTTGCGGCCTCGCACGGCCGCCGAAAAGCAAACTGTGGAAGGCTGCGAAGCCGCCAGCGGCTACGCGCGAATCGATGCATCCATCCTGCGACCATCCGGCCGCCTTCAGCGCCGAGCAACTGCTGGGGCAGTGCGACGTGCGGCGTCTGCGCCGGTCGGGACCGGGCGGCCAGCACCGCAACAAGGTGGAAACGGCGATTCAGCTTCATCACCGACCCTCGGGCGTGAAAGCCGAAGCCAACGAACGTCGCAGCCAGGCGGAGAACCGCTCGGTGGCCCTCTTCCGGTTACGCGTGAACCTGGCGCTGGAAATCCGGCGTGCGCGGAAAGCGGACGAGGTACCCGGCCCGCTTTGGCGGTCCCGCTGCCATGGCGGCCGCCTCGCGGTGAATCCGTCGCACGACGACTTTCCCACGCTGCTGGCCGAGGCCCTCGACGCGATCGCCGACGCCGACGCCGACGTAAAAAGCGCCGCCGACATGCTGGAGTGTTCCGCCTCGCAGCTAGTCAAACTGCTGAAGAAGGAGCCGCGGGCCTTGGTTCTGGTCAACGAGTGGCGTGGGGAGCAGGGCTTGCACGCTTTGCGGTAGTTTTGCGAAGCCGCAAGCGGCTTAGACTCCCGGCGCAACGAACGTGCCGGATGGGGCCACCGTGGAGATCGCGCCGGCCTGAAGTTGCCGACGAAATCGCAGATGCCGCACCCGAGTCGCCTCCACCAGCGGGCGCCACACCGCGGCGGTCAACTGGTGGCGAATCAATAGATGCCATAGCCAATTCGACCGCTTGTAGAGATACGACGTCGCCAGGTACGGCAACACCGCCCGAACGCCGCTGGGCCGGCGATACCAAATCGAGCGGTGAGAGAACAGCCGACGGTAGCACCAGGCATAACCGTCGGTCAACTGCTGGGCCGTCATCTGTTTGGGGCGGAACACCACGTGGGCCGTGTCGTATAGTCGCCACTCTCTGTGTAGCAGCCGACCCTGCGATTGCATCTGCCGAAACAGCGGAGTACCGGGATACGGCGTGAGAATGTGAAACGTGGCACATTCCAGGCGGTTCGCTTCAATCCACGCTACCGTCCTCTCGAACACGTCCGGCCCATCGTGGTCGAAACCCAGCACGAAGCTGCCGTTGACCTGGATGCCGTTTTGATGGAACACCGCCACCCGTCGGGCGTAGTCCTCGGCCGGAGGCCCCTGCTTGCGGGAAGCAACCAGATTGTCGTTCTCGAGCGTCTCGAAGCCGACGAACACGCCCGTGCAGCCGGCCAGGGCCATCTCGCGAACCAGCGAAGCGTCGTCGGTCACGTCGATCGAAACCGCCGCACTCCAGATCTTCTGAAGCGGACGCAGCGCCTCACAGAGCCGTCGCAGGTAATCCGGCCGGGAACCGAGGTTGTTGTCGGTGAACACCGCGTAGGGCTGCCCGCTGTGGCGCAACTCGTCGACCACCTGTTCAACGTCGCGCATCTGGTACGGCATGCCCAATTCGCGGCTCGCCAGGTAGCAGAAACCACACCGGTTGTAGCAGCCGCGGGTGGCCATCAGGCTGGCCGTGGTCAGATAGCACTTCTGCGGCAGAATGTCGCGGCGCGGAGAGGGCTCCAAGCGATAAGGCCGGCGAAAATCTCCCCGGTAGACCGGCCGCAGAGTGCCGCTCTCGACGTCACGCAGGATGCGTCCCCAAAGCTGTACCCCTTCGCCGATCGCCAGCGCATCGGCGTGGGGTGCAGCTTCTTCGGGACACGACGTCACGTGCAGCCCGCCCAAAACCACCTTGGCTCCCCGCCGGCGATACCAACGGGCCAAGGCGTACGCCCGCTCGGCGAAGGTCAAGTGTACCGTGATGCCGACCACCTGCGGCAGCGGGTCCCAAGGCGGCGGGCCCTGCAGCAGGTTCTCGTCCCAATACGACACTTCCCAGTGTTCAGGCGTGGCGGCCGCAATGCTCGTCAGGGCCAGGCTCGGAGTTAGCACGTGCTTGCCGAAGCTAGCGGTCGGGTCCTTGCGATAAAACGGTTGAATCAACAACGCCACGCCCGGCCGAACCGGCCCGGGCCGTACCTGCGGATCCAATCGGGGAGCCAGCCGCATGTCGCGGGCAGTCCATCCGTTGAGCATCAGGCGTTCCTTTCCTGCTGGGAGCCCATGTCAGGTCCTTTCATGCGACAAGCAAGGGGATTGTTGACAAAGTGAATCGTAAACCTCCTCGATGGTTGCCTCGATGGTCGACGTGCCGGCCGTCAGCCCAACCGTGCCCAAGCCGTGGAACCAGTCACCGTGGAGGTCGGCGGCCGCCTGAACGTGCAGCGTGGGCACACTTTGTTGGCGGCACGCGGCAACCAACTCGCGAGTGTTGTTCGAGTCGCGGCCGCCGACGACCACCATCGCCTCGACCTTCGGCAACAGACGCTCTACCGCGGCTTGACGATCGCTCGTTGCCCGGCAGACGGTATTCTCGAAACGGACCTCGGCACGCAGGTTACGCAAACCAATGGCCAAGTGAATTTCCTCGGCCACGCGCGGCGGCGTGGTCGTCTGGCAGACGATGCCGAGCCGATCGTGGGGATAGGTGTGGACGTCGGCGACGTCCGCAACAACCTCGTAGTCGGACAGATCTTCCACAATGCCCAACACCTCCGCGTGCCCGGGCCGGCCGATGACCAACACGTAATAACCGTCCGATTGCAACGCCTTGGCCATGCGCTGTACTCGCCGGACCAACAGACAGGTCGTGTCGATCAGCCGTTTCCCCGCCGAAAGGAGCTTCTGCCGCCGCCGGCCGCTGATGCCGTGGGCAGTGATCAACACGTTGGGCGTGGAAGGCAACCGCCGGCGATCTCGCTGCGCCATCACGTGGAAGCCACGCGTCCGAAGCCGACTCTGCACGATCTCGTTATGCACGAGTTGGCCGAGAATCGTGACCGTCTGGGGCCGCTCGATGTGTTCGGTTGCCGCCAGCGCGTCACGCACGCCATGGCAGATGCCCATCGGTTCGGCGCAAATCACGTTCATCGGTGTGAGCCTTTCCGGTCAGATTCGAGAGCAGAGCGCGACAGAAACTTTGTAACGCAAAGCGTCCGGGTGAGCTTTGTAACGCAAAGTTATTCTCCAAAAAAAGAGGGCCGGCATCTCATGCCGGCGACAGTCCCTTCAATATGCCCTTTGACGATGTCTCCGGGGCACGGGCGTCGGCCGCCGCGGCGGCGTCGGCCACCACCTTTTCCAGCGCGCCGAGGTACTCGATGAATCGTCTACGGCCGTGGGACGTGATGCGGCACATCGTTTGGGAACGCTTTCGGCGCGCGCCTTTCCAGACTTCCACCATCCCGGCCTCCTGGAGAACGTGCAGATGCCGATTCAGATTCCCGTCGGTCAGCGAACACAATTGCTTCAAATCGGCAAACAGCAGCCCGTTGGGGTGGGCGACCAGGGAGGTCATGATCCCCAGCCGCGCCTTTTCGTGAATCACCCGTTGCAGTCCGTCGTAGGCGAAGCGTCCGGCGGTTTCCGGCGGTGAGGGCTTTGCGGAGTCAGCGTCTTCCATCGGCTCGTTCCAAGGTGAGGAAGAGAATAGCGCCTGCCAACAACTGGCCTACTCCGAAGGTTCCGGCCATCGCCCAAGGCGACAACGCGGCCTCCTGCCGGGCAAGCGCCAAGGCGGCGACACCGGCGGCCAAATAGTAGGCTGCCACCCAGAAGACCGGCCCCGGCAGCAGACGGCAAGACGCGAAAACGCCCAGGCTAAACACGATCGCCCACAAGCCGGGCAGCATCCAGAGGCTTTCCGGGGCGAACCGTGCCATGGCGAAGGTCATCAGCCCGCCGGCCACTACGCAGGGCAAGAACTGCTCGACTGCCAGCAGCGTCACTTGCCGTGTCAAGGGCGACACGGCACGATAGCAGCGAACGGCCATTTCCGCACCACAGACCACCACGCTGAGTACGGCAATCGTGATCCACAGCGCCAAATAGGCCCCCACGTTCTCTGCGGGCTGCGGAATCCAAACGGCCTGCACTCCGGCCCCGGCAAATGCCATCAATCCGGAGAAACCGACCGTCGCGGAGCGATACCCCCGAAACGTCTCCGCCCCGGCCATCCGGCCACGGATCTCGTTGATCTGCGACAGCGCTTCACGCAGTTCCATGCTGCACCTGTTGGCTGGTGTCCGCCGCGGAGTGCGTTTCGACACACACTTTGCACTGCAAAGTATACCCGCTCGCCGGCTTTCGTCAAGGGACGTTTTTCGAGATAGTGGCAGAGCGGTCGAGAAACCCATCGCCCGGGGGGACTTGGCCCCGTGTGATGTTATGCGATCCTTCCCCTGTCCGTGTGGGAGGTTGACGACCAGGATTTCCACATGGATGGAGACACACGGTTGAATGGTCGTCTGTCGACGATCGCCGACAAAACGCGTATGCTGGTAGCCGGGATCACCACGCCGCACGGCTCCCTGACAACCCCACCGAATCCCGGGCCGCAGTGCCCGCACGCCGATCGAACAGGAGATGCTCCCATGACCACACGCACCTTCCGAATTACACGTCGTCAATTCGTCCGGGGCGCCGCGGCGGCCGTAGCCGCGCCGACGATCGTGCCGAGTTCCGTCTTCGCAAGAGAGGACCGCCCCGCCCCGAGTGAGCGGATCACCGTCGGGTTTATCGGCTGCGGGAAGATGGCCAACGGCTATCACCTGGGCACCTTGTTGAAGTTCCCCGACGTCCAGGCGTTGGCCGTTTGCGAGGTGGACACCACGCGGCGCAAGCACGCCAAGAAGCGGGTCGAAGACGCCTACGGCAAGAACGGTTCCTACCAGGGCTGTGCCGAGTACATCGACTTCCGCGAGGTGATCGCGCGGAAGGATATCGACGCGGTGTGCATCGCCACGCCCGACCATTGGCACGCGACTCCGCTCATCGAAGCGTGCAAGGCGGGCAAGGACGTCTATTGCGAGAAGCCGCTGACGTTGACGATCGCCGAGGCCAAACGGTGCATCGACGCGGTGCGGAAACACCAGCGGGTGATGCAGACCGGCAGCCAGCAGCGCAGCAGCGTGTTCGGGCCGTTCCGCAAGGCGTGTGAATTCGTCCGCAGCGGCCGGCTGGGCCAGGTCAAGACCGTGGCCGTGGGCGTGGGCGGACCCAGCGTCTGGTGCGACTTGCCCGAGGAAGAGATGGAGCCAGGGCTGGACTGGGACATGTGGCTGGGCCAGGCCCCGATGCGGCCGTACAACTCGGTGCTCAGTCCCCGCGGCGTACACAATCACTTTCCGCAGTGGCGGCGGTACCGCGAGTATTCCGGCGGCGGGCATACCGACATGGGCGCCCATCACTACGACATTGCCCAGTGGGCCCTGGGGATGGACGAGTCGGGCCCGGTCGAGATCATCCCGCCCGAGGATCCCAAGGCCAACAGCGGCGTGAAGTACGTCTACGCCAACGGCATCGAGATGACCCATGGCGGCCCGGGCGGCTGCGTGTTCACCGGCACCAAGGGCACGCTGCACATCGATCGGGGCCATTTGAGCAGCGATCCGCCCGAGATCGTCAAGCAGCCGCTGGGCGACGACGAGGTGCATCTCTACGATTCGCCCGGCCATCATCGCGATTGGATCAACTGCATCCGCTCGCGGAAGCGGCCGGTGGCCGACGTTCAGATCGGCGCCCGGTCGGTCACCGTGGTTCACTTGGGCAACCTGGCCTACTGGCACCGTCGCAAGTTGCGGTGGGACCCGCAGAACTGGCGATTCCTCGGCGACGACGAGGCCAACACGTGGCTCGACCGCCGGCGCCGCGATCCGTGGCAGTTGCCCGAGGTCTAGCAGCCGCCGAAGGGCCTACTTGCCGGAGACGAAAGTGAAACACGCCGTCAGCCGAGGGATGCTGTGCGTTGCGATTGGGCTGTCGTACCCGCTGGGCGGCCGTGCCACGGCAGCGGAATCAGAGCCTGTCGCGACTCCCGGGCTCTCCGTTCGCAACGGGCAACTCGTCAAGGACGGCAAGCCTTACCGGGGTATCGGCGCCAATTACTTCGACCTCTTCATTCGGCTCCTGGAAGATCCCGGCGACGCGTCTTACCGCCGCGGGCTGGCGGATTTGTCGGCGGCGGGCGTCCCCTTCGTGCGATTCGCGGCCGGCGGGTTCTGGCCGAAGGATTACGACCTCTACCTCAACCACAAGGAAGCCTATTTCCGACGGCTGGACCGCGTGGTGCGCGAGGCCCAGAGACAAAACGTGGGGCTGATCCCTTCGCTGTTTTGGTACTACGCCGCGGTGCCGGACCTGGTCGGCGAGTCGATCGACCAGTGGGGCAACCCGCAGAGCAAGACGATTGAATTCATGAAGCGGTATACCCGCGAAGTGGTGACGCGGTACAAGGATTCGACGGCCGTCTGGGGTTGGGAACTGGGCAACGAATACAATCTGTCCGTGGACCTGCCCAACGCCTCGACGCATCGTCCGAAGATCGTGCCGAGTTTGAAGACCGCTTTGACACGGGGCGCTCGCGACGAACTGACCTCCCCAGCGATGATCACGGCCTGCGTGGAGTTCGCCCGGACGGTCCGCCGCTACGATCCCGACCGGATCATCCTCAGCGGCCACGGCGTTCCGCGGCCGAGCGCCTATCACAATACGCTTCAAAGGAGTTGGCAGCGGGATACCGCCGCCCAGTTCGGCGAGATTCTGCGGCGCGACAACCCGGACCCGATCAACACGATCAGCGTCCACGTCTACGCGACCAAGGCCAGCGAGTATCCGGCCGGGGCCGCGTCGCCGGACGAATTGATCGGCATCGTGCAGCGGCACGCCCAAGCGGCGGGCAAGCCGCTGTTTTTGGGCGAATTCGGGGTGGCCGCGGACGGGGACCGGCAACGCGAGGCCGAGGCGTTCAGCCGATACCTTCAGGCCATCGAGCGACACCGAGTGCCTTTGGCCGCCTTTTGGGTCTACGATTTCCGACGCCAAGAAGGCCAATGGAACGTCACCGCCGGAAACCAACGCGCGTACATGCTCAAGCTGATCGGCGACGCCAACGCCGCCCAGCGGGGGAGAAAAGGGGCCATCACTGATAGTGGCGAGATTGGCGGGAAGTAATAGCTTGCCCTGACCCTGCGACCCTTCGCGGCTCCGGGCGGCCACCAGAGACGGACGATAATCAGTGATGTCTGCTTTTTCCCTCCCTTCGGTTCAAAACCCGTACATGGATGGGTTCTTCAGAACTGCATCGGTTGTTTGCTCGCTTTGTTCTGGGGTCATTGCGCACTTCCCGAGCACTTCAATCATCCGGTCTCGGTCTCTTGCTTTGGCTGCTGCATCCCATTGATCCATAAGGCCCAGCGAAAACAGCCGCTCGTTGACGGCCATGCTTTGAAGTTCTGCGTCGCTGGGTCTGTTCATTATAATTTCTCAGAAACCGGCCGATGCCTGCAAGTAACCGTTGACGCGGAGCGGCCAGTTGACACTAACGATTCGGATCACCGGGCCGGGAGTTCGCTCACCTTTGCCGATCCGGTGTTTCCGGCCTCCGGTGTATCCGTTGGCTATCCATTCCGCCTTCCATGCCCACAATGAACACAAGACCAATGCGGCCGCGTCTTGGAAAAATTGCGGGCAATCCAATTCTGATAGTCCGGACGATTGAACGGTTTTCCACATTTTGGACACCGGACTCGATCTACGACGAAGCTGAGCAGTAGACAGGCACCGACAGACGTCCATCCAATCGTGAAGAAAGCCCAAAACAATATCTCGGAGTCAAACACGACGGCGATGGCGACGCCTCCAAACAAAGCAAGTAAGCCAGCCACGAGGAGCATGGTTGCGACAACATTGATTTGGCGAACTCCTCGTAGTTGCGTCTGTTGCGCCGTCAACGTTTTGAGTCGTTTCGCCGCTTTTTCTGCAATCCGGTTTATCCGGTCTGTATAAGCGGCCGTCGAAGCCCAGCGATCGGGTGTCGCTGCTGGTTGCCGGGCAAGGCGGCAGTGGGGGCCGAGGGTACGCTCTTTTCGATGGCCCATAAGGCCGATTGTCGCGCCGGCCGAAACGGTCGTCAAGCCCCCGCTGAAGAAGTAGCGGAGATTCCGGCAAGATGGGGACGTGTTCTTGTTCTTGGCCCGCTCGATGGGCCGGCGGAGCTGCGATTTGCCGGTTTCCTGCCGGGTGACGACGTCATGCGGACACGCTGCGGTTGCGGAAAGTGCCGTTGTAGGACGTTTGCCGTTTAGCCGCCGCGGCCACGCGGTGTGAACTACTGAAAACGCACCGACAACGAGCACCGCGTAGCCGCGGCGGCTAAACTCTCTTGTGCCAAACCACTTTCCGCAACACAAATCAATTCGGTGGCAGTTCGGGGGCAGCTTTCGGCCCACGAAACCACCTGCGGCGGTTCAAGAATGGGCGTCCGAACGGCTTCTTGGCGAGACCGTATTCACGCAACGGAAAGTACGGTAAAATGGGCCGCACACCGCTGCCAGAAAAGCAACACCATGCCAACCGCGAACCGAGGGAAAGTCAAATGAGATACGACGTAACGATGGCGGTCGTTCTTCTGGCACTTGCCGTACCGGCACTGGCTCGAGATCAACCACCCGACCCCGGCGGACTTCGGCCGGCGGTGGAGGTGGAAGAGGACGTCTATCGGTACGAGCCTGCGGACAACGGCTCGGGCCCGCTTTGGTGCGGCGGCTCCACCTGCCTGGTGCGCGTCGGCGACGCGCTATTTGCCAGCGGCCTGGAGAAGATCCCCGACGCCAAACCCCTGAACAACTGCCGGTGGACCCTTTTTCGGCGCGACCGGGACGGCTGGGGACTGGTGCAAGTCGGAAAAGGACGCACCCGGGAGCCTTCTCCGCTGGTCGGCTTCGCCGACGGACGGTTGCTGCTTTCAGCCAATCCTACGCTGGTGACCGATCCCGAAAAGTACAGCGGCCCGGCACGGCCGGAGATTCTTCAGTTCTCGGCCTCCGATCCGAAGGCGCCGCCGGAGAAGCTTCTGCCGGTTTGGGACGGCACGCCACCGTTCACCGAACACAGCTACCGCAGTTTTGCCGCCGATGCCGCCAACAGCGAGTTGATCCTCTTTCAAAACATCGGCTACGGTCACGCGGAATGGTCGCTGCTGGACCGCGATGGCCGATTCAGTGCCCAGGGAAAACTGGCCTGGCCCTGGGGTGCCGAGTACGACAAACCTCAGCCGGTGCGGATCTGCTACCCCAACGTGGCGCTAGTGGACCGAGCGGTCTATTTCTGCGGGGTAAGCGACATCATGGAGCCGTACCAGAAGTGGAGGGAGTACAAACACCAGCTCACCGGCCGCGGATGGGACTACGATTTCCGCCGCCTGTTCTTCACCTACAGCGACGACGTCACTACGGGCAAGTTTCACGAGTGGGTCGAGATCGCCAGTCGCGACAAGACGGGTGGATGGATTTCTCCCGGCGATATGTGGGTTGCGCCCGACGGGGCCGTACACCTGGTTTGGACCGAGCGGGCGATCGACACGCGACTGCGCGAGAAGTTCTTCCCCAACGCAAAACAGTCCCATGCGCTGAACTACGCCGTGCTGCGCGAAGGGAAAGTTGTCTCGCGACGGTCGCTGCTGCTCTCGGAGGAAGGCGAGTCGAACGAGATCCCCGGACGTGGTCGTTTCCAAGTCACACCAGAGGGACGGGTGTTCGTCTTCTGCTATTTCAGCGGCAGCGACGCACAGGGCAACCGCATCTCGGAGAACCGGCTGATGGAGCTTCACCGCGACGGCAACACCGGCCGCTGGGTGAAGGTGCCGATGAAGCACCCGATGACGGACTACTTCACGGCCACCGTGCGCGGAGGGTCCCCGCCGTCTGGCGTCCTCGAACTGCTGGGCCACCGAGCCGGTCGCCCCAAAGTCATCAGCTACGCACGCATACGGCTCTGGTAGGCCGCTATCGTCAGTGGGGGTTTACTGATCGTGGGTGGCGCCGTTTTGCTTAAGGACTCGTATGGGGATTACTTCCCGAATTCGGCGCGTAGAGTAGCCATCTCGCTCCGCGAGATGTGGCCATCGAAGACCCAGACTGCTTCGGGCTACATCTCGCGGAGCGAGATGGCTACTATACGGAAGTAATTCCCATCCGAGTCCTAAGGGGCAACGATATCTTCCCGCGTCGGCAGCGAAGGCTGGGCTCCCATGCGGGTAACGGCGACGGCGCCGACGAGGCTGGCTTGCCGGAGGGCTTCCAAGATCGATCGCCCTTGCGCCAGGGCCACGGCCAGGCCGCCGTTGAAGGCGTCGCCGGCCGCCGTACTGTCGAGGGCTTCGACCGGGTGGCCCGGCACGAAATGCGACGCTTCACCGGCGACCAATGCTCCCTTCGCCCCCAAGGTGACGATCACGTTCTTGGCGCCCTGTTCGAGAAGCTTCTCGGCAGCCCGTCCGGCCGTAGCTTCGTCTTCCACCGCCAATTCCGTGAGCCGGGCGGCCTCGGTTTCATTGGGTGTCAGGTAGGTCACGTGTTCAAGCAACGAGGACGGCAAGGGCGTATCGGGCGCGGGCGCCGGATCGAGGATCACCGGCACCCCCGCATCCGCCGCCAATTCGGCCGCCCGACGGACGACGCTCAGCGGAATCTCCAACTGAAGCATGACCACGTCGGCGGCTTGGATCCGCGGGGCGGCTTGCTCGACCTCTTCGGTGGTCAAGGCATGGTTGGCGCCGGAGGCGACGGAGATCAGGTTCTCGCCCTGCTGGTCGACCAGGATCAGCGCGACCCCGGTGGCGTTTTCGGCGTCGCGAAAGATCAAGTCGGTGGCGATGCCTTCCGCCCGGTAACCCTCGATGGCCCGGTCGCCAAACATATCCTGCCCGACCTTGGCCACCAAGGTCACGTTCGCGCCGAGTCGGGCGGCGGCCACGGCCTGGTTCGCGCCCTTGCCTCCGGGGGCCATCAGAAATTCGCCGCCGGTGACGGTCTCGCCGGGCGCGGGAAGGGTCTTGGTCTTGACGACCATGTCGGTGTTGCTGCTGCCGACGACGACAATTCGTGACGTGTTCATGATCACTTCGCCTCTACCGGAGGATTGCCAGCTGGGGAATTCTCGCCATCACGACCAGGGCAAGCCCGACGACGAAGGCGGCAAACATCAGCCCGAGCAGTTTGTTGGTCCCCGGCGGAGCTTGGCGGAATTCCTGCCAGATGAAGACTCCCCAGATGGCCGCAATCATGGTGGCCCCTTGGCCGAGACCGTAGGAGATGGCGGGGCCCGCCACGCCGGCAGCGATCACGTTGAGCGACATGCCCACGGCCCAGATGAATCCGCCCACAACGCCCCACAGATGATCTTGGAATCGTCCCTGAAAATAGGCGGAAACAGGCACCGGCAGGCCCTCAACGGGCCGGAGCATGATCGCCGTGTTGAAGACGAAATTGCTCAGCAGGATCCCCAGGCAGAAGATGACGTTGGCTGAATAGGCGGTGAGCTTTCCGTCCTGCAGCGATCCGGCGGCGAGGTTGGCGGCATTGACGTCCTTGAGCACGCCCCCTCCGAAGTCCACCTTCGCCAGCGATTGCATCACGAGGTAGTAGAAGAGCGACATGAGTACTCCGCAGGCTACCGATAACAGAAGGCCTTTCATTCCGCCCTTGCTCTGTCCCGGCAGTTTGCGATAGGCCATCGCGTCGAGCACGATGGCGACCACGACCAGGCCAACGCCTACGAACAGCAAGATGGGATCCCCCTTCTGCTCAAGGGCGTAGAGCTGCAACACGCCCAGCACCAGGGCGAGTCCGATGCCTACGGGAAACGCGACCGACATCCCGGCGATGGCGAACGCCGGATGAATCCTCTTCCTTCGGTTGCGGCCATGCCGCGGTAGGGTAGCCTCCTGCAACGCGATCGTGCACTCCGCTGCTCGGAAGCCAACAAGATCGTCCATGTCTTTGACTTCTCCCATGCCGCACATTGTACAATGCCCTTCGGCGTACGTCACGACTGTCGGGACAACCGCCGAAAGGGCCTTCCCCCGGGGGGTTCTTCGAGTTTCCGGTCCGAACAACTCGGCTGGTCCCGAAGGGGCTTGCATTGGCTGCGGTTTTGGCTATCGTGATGGGTGGGGGGTCTCGCTGTTGCGATCGGGCAGGTCCTAAACGACCTCTTCCGAACGGGAAGGAGATAAGGGTGATGAAACATCGTACGGTCGTCTTGTTGAGCGGGTGCGTGGCCGCGATCATTTGCCTCGTGTTTGGGACGCCAGGTGTGGGCGGCGAAACGGTGCGCCGGACCTACACGAATCCGGTCATCGACGAGATCGGCCCGGCAGATCCCAGCGTTCTTCTGCACCAAGGCAGGTACCATCTTTACTGCACGGGAGACAACCGAAGTTATCACGTCTACTACTCTACGGACCTGGTGCATTGGACGAAGGGCCCCAAGGTGTTCGAGCCCGGCGAGAACAACGTCTGGGCTCCGGACGTTTTCCACGACCCGAAAGACGGGCGGTTCTACTTGTACTATACGGTGAACAAGCGGATTGGCGTGGCGGTTGCCCAACGGCCGGATGCCGCGTTCGCCGATCGCCAGACGTTGGTCACCGGCGCCATTGACGCCCATCTGTTTTGCGATGGCCAGGGGAGATATTTTCTGTACTACGTCCGGCTGCCGGGCTTTAGGATCTGTGTGCAGCCGATGAAAACACCGCTGGAAAAGAAGGGGCAACCGATCGAGCTTATCCGGCCGACCGAACCGTGGGAGAAGAAGCGCGGGGCGGTCACCGAAGGTCCCTGGATGGTGAAACACCACGGCACGTACTATCTTCTCTATTCCGGCACTTCGGCCTCGTCGCTGGACTACGCCATCGGCTATGCGACGGCGACCGCGCCCACGGGGCCTTTTGTGAAATACGCCGGCAATCCCATTGTCAAGAGGGGCGATCGCGCGCTGGGCCCGGGCCACGGATGCGTGGTCACCGACGGAGCGAACAACCTGTGGTCCGTCTATCATCAGCAGAAAGACGATTCGCAACCCTGGAACCGGTTCATTTGCATTGATCCGCTCTGGTTTGACCAGCAGGGAGTTTTACACGGAAAAGCCACGCGGGGCGCTGGGCAACCGGCCCCGGCAGTCTTGCACGACTCAGGCGTAGTGCCGCAAGTGCGGCGGTGAGAGGAAAACAGGAAGGAGTGACAGATGAAATACGTAGCCGTTCTTTCTACAGCGACTGTTTTGTTCATCATCTCCACGGCGTCGGCGGCAGACCCCAAGGACGATCTTCCACCGGCCCCCCAGGGCAAAGCCTGGAAGCTCGTCTGGCACGACGAATTCGACGGCGACAAGCTCGACGAGTCGAAATGGGACGTTCCCGAGGGCAAGCGACGCGACGGCTGGTGGTCCGGAAAGGCCATTTCACTGGACGGCCAGGGGCATTTGGTAATGAGCACGCTCAAGGAGGACGGCAAATACCTTGACGGATGCGTGCGGACGCGAGGCAAATACGAGCACTCCTTCGGCTACTACGTGGCCCGCATCCGGTTGCAGGAGCAGCCGGGACACTGGTCGGCCTTTTGGATGTGGGGCCCCGGCGTGGGGAAGGTTGGCGACGACGGCCGCGACGGCACAGAAATCGACATCATGGAGAAGCCTTGGCTGGATGACCGCGTTCAGCAAACGCTGCATTGGGACGGCTACGGCAAGAGTCACAAGTCGGCCGGCAAGGTGGTTCAGGTTCCCGGCGTGATGGACGGATTCCACACGTTCTCCCTGTGGTGGAAACCGGACCAGTACGTGTTCTACGTGGACGGCCAGCCGACCTGGAGGACCGCTGAAGGCGGCGTTTGCCAAGTGCCGCTGTACATCAAGCTCAGCGATGAAGTCGGCAAATGGGGTGGCGACGTCTCCAAGGCAAAACTGCCGGATCGCTTCGTTGTCGATTACGTGCGGGTGTATGATCTGGTCGATGAGGAGTGAATGTACCTCGGCAGAACCGGGCCGTCAATCGCTCCCATAAAACACCAGATTGTCGTACGTTCGCTTGTCTGCCCGTTTCTGCTGATGTTCCTGAAGCGGGCCGTCGTATTCGCAGTGCAGAAAACGCCGGTCGAACGCGGGCGGGGGCATCAACTCCCGTTTGCCTTCGAGGCTGGCTGCCAGATGCAGGATCGCCAGTGGAGCTTCGTCCCCGGTGCGGGCGTATTTCCGCTCTGGGCGGGGAAAGAGCCCGGTGGCCGTCTGCGTTTTGAGAAGGTTCTCGGCAACCCGGCAGGCAACCTGCAGGAACTGACGGTCATCGGTGGCTTCGTGCAACTCGAGCAACACATAGATCAACCGCCAGTCATTACGGTCGGTCTTCAGATCGAGTGACCGCTGTTGGCCCTCCGGCTGTCCCAACTCGCCCAACCCGAGTTGATCTGCAAGCTGCCTGGCGATTTGCCAATGTGCCTTGTCTTCCGTCAAACGATACGCCATCGCATAGGCCCAAAGGAGGTAGCCATCGGGTTTTTGCGGAGCGAACGACTCGGGCACGTAGTAGCCGGTTCGGGCTTGCTGCCACCGCAGCGGCGTCCCATCGGTCATCATGGCCACAAAACGCCCGGTCTTCGAGTCGTAGCTGCGCCGTGCGTAGACCTCGAGGTCGTCAGAAGCCCATCGCAAGAAGTCGCGTCCCACTTCCGCGTACTCGCCACCTGCCTCGACCATGGTTACGGCAGCCTGCATCTGGGCCAGCGGCAGGCGATGGTAGCGGCTTGTCTGGTGATACGAAGCCACGATCTTGGCTTCGTTGATCTGGGGATGGACGTGTCCCAGGGCGTCCTTTGCCCGGTCGTGCTGGCGATAACTGAGTTGCCCGCCGCAAAGCCCCGTTTCGGGATGCCTTCCCTGCTGCCATCGCTCGATTAGCCGACGACCCCATTTCAGCACACCGGGGTTCTTGTCCAGCACAGCCAGCATCACGGCACTATGCATCAGCGGCGGTGTGACGTTCACGAAGGACAGGTTGCCTCCGGTGGTCGGAAACGGCACTTCCACGTCCTCGTCAAAAGCATGGTCCCACCGGGGGCGAAGATCCTTGCCGACGCTGCCATGCCGGTTGTAGTCCAGCAACGACCAGTCGAGGACGTGGGCCGCCCAGATCATCTCCATCAGTTGCTTGGTGCGCACTCGATCCACCCGCCACATCAGGCGGTAATACGGCTGATGACCTTTGAGCTCGTGAACATCGGCATACTGGCCAACCGGCTTTTCCTGCTCCAAGTCCCAGGCAAGGTGCCCGCCCCAATACAACAAGCCGTTGGGAGTACGCAAGTGTTTCAGGGCGTAACGGGTGGCGTCCTCTGCGGCTTGACGGTATTTCTTCTCACCGGTCAGTGCCGTCAAACCGTCCAGCGTGCGTAAGAGCGGTTGCTGGCTGGCAAAATTCGAGAGCACCCAGGTCTCCGACCGACACTGCCATCTTGCCGGCTCCAACGTCTCGGCATGGAGTCCGTCCACAAACAGCGGCGTCTGGTCCTTGCCGTACTTGTCCCGGCCGTCGGCAAGCACTCGGTCCGCGAAGCTGCGAACACTTTCGACGTAGCGCTTGCCGCTGACCTCCGCACACCACCCCCAGCGTGAGACCAACGCCAGTGCGGAAACGACCAGCAGGACACGCCAATTCCATCGAGTGATCGTCGCGCCGTTCATCTTGCTCTCCTTATCGCTGCACGTTCAACGGCATGGCCCGCATTCCCGCCCCGGGCAGTAAACGCGGCACTTCCCCGGCCAGCTGATAGTATAGCAAGTGCCCAGAAAGATCGCTATCGGCGCAGGCTTGCCGCGCGGACCGAAGAGAAAGCGCCTCTCTGAAGACCCGGGGGCCAAGCTTGCGCCCGACCCCCGGGTGTTTCGGTCAATCAGAGCAGGTTCACAACCCGCTCGGCGAGGCCCTTCTCGCCCAACACGACGTTCAGCTTACCGCCGGCGGCGACCCTCTCCAGGACCTCCAGCTCCCTCAGCCGCATCAGCGTCGGGCTGGCGTCGAGCAGCTTGGCCGTGTTGGCCTGGCTGCGCATGGCGGCCGTCTCCTCGCGGCGGGCGATCAGGTTGGCCTCGGCCGCCTTCTTGGCCTCCGTGACCTTGTTCATCAGGTCCTTCATGTCGCCCGGCAGGATCACGTCGCGGATACCGACCGAAACGATTTTCAGACCCAACGCGCCCGCCCGGGGGTGCAGGATCTCTTCCACATCCTGGGCCACCCCGTCCTTGGCAGCAAGGAAGTCGTCCAGATCGCGCCCACCGACCACCGCCCGCAGGGCCAACTGGGCCTCGCGGTACAACGTCTGCCGGGCGTCGTCGGCCACGCTGACCGACTGCCGGGCGTCAACGACCCGGTAGGTCACCAGGGCGTTCAGCCGCAGCGTGACCTTGTCGGCCGTCATGATCTCCTGGCCGCCGACGTCGACCATGGTCTCGCGCATATCGACGCGCACCACGCTGACCTTGGCCACGTCCCTCCAGAAAGCGTAACCGCCCGGCGAGAGGGTCTCGACGTACTCACCGTCGGTGAACAGCACGCCCACGTGGTCCTGCTCGATCTGGCAGGTCTCCAGCACGCGCTCGGCCATCTGCGACCGGAGGATCACCGGCAGGTCGTCGTGCTCAAAGCGGACCTTGCGTGCATCGACAACGTCGGTCTTAATGTCGCGAATCGCGGTCCAGTAGGCGTACAGGCCCGGCGGAAGCACGTGGCTGAACCGGCCCTCGACCCAGATCAGACCACGCTGGTAGTCCTTCAGGTCCAGCACGACGGCGCGATCCGCCAGCGCCCCCGAGCGGACGATCATGTCGAGCTTGTCGTGGACCAGCCAGGCATCGCGCATTGAGACCACGTCCACTCGCACCTTGCCCAGCGGATCGAACAGCCAGTGCCGACCCTCGCCCAAGAGGCCCACAAACTCGCCGTCGCGGAAGTACAGGCCCATCTGGTAGCTGCGGATCTTGATTGTCTTGATCACCAACATATTCATCCTCCTCTGTTCCGCTGCGAAACCGCAGCCAAAGTGGCCGTCTCGCCGGAGCGAGACGAAGCTCATCTCGCTCCAGCCGGATGGCTACCATGATCACCGTGAATTGATTTGAAAGACGCCTTCGGGCGGCGTAGCGTAGGCCGATCACAGATTCCAGTACGGAGTGCGGCTTGAGCATCCGGTGCGCCTCCAGGTTGTCGGCAGTTTCCGCGCGGCTGGTCGGCAGCCATGGCCGAGGCTGATTGCCAAGGCCCGGTACCGAGGTCACCGCACTTCCGTTGCCGCTTGCCGGAGGCCGCCGGAAGCGGTATCCGCGCACTGCATGGCACTCGTTTGTGCTGCCACTGCCGGACACGTATTGCCTCATCCAGGTTCAGTCCGGGGCCACCAAATGATGGCCGCCGGGAAATCACCTGGCTCGGCAAACAGGCGTGCCAATAGTGGCCGATCGATCAAACGCCCGCCTCCCTCGGGCCATGGTTCAGCAGGTTTGCAGCCTGCGGTTGGTGGTGCGGGAGTCGAACCCGCGACAGCCAGATTCAGTGTCTGGTGCTCTAACCCACTGAGCTAACCACGCGTGAAACGCCTCCTTAGAACCCACTCACGGAACACACCTGACCAACCGAACTTGTCCGGGGTCGAGCGCGCCGCTGGAAAAGGCAGAATCACCCGTCCTTTCTTCAAGTCTCTCTTGAGTTCTTGCTCAGAGACGCCGGTGGGAGTCGAACCCACTTCAACCGGGTTGCAGCCGGTCGCCTTGCCGTCTGGCTCCAGCGTCAGCACAGGGGACAGGAGAAATGATGAATGCGGAATGATGAATGATGAACGGCAGTGCGCGGGCGCCTTCTTGACCGTTCATCCTTCACCCTTCACCCTTCATCATTCATCAGCCGCCATACGATCACGACTGTTTGTTCTTGCGAGCCTTGCGAAACCGCTTCCATGCCTTCTTGGCATAGCAATCACTCAGCCGGACCAGTCGGCACTGCCGCACGTCGAGTGTCTTGTGACGTCCCTTGGGTGTCTTGACCAAAATGTAGGGCAAGCAGATGGCTTTTACTTTCAGTGGTCTTCCCGTTTGATCGCTGCGCCAGCGCACGCAAACGGGCTCCTGCGGCGGAAGCACGTGAGGGTCGTCGCACCACAGGAACGATGGGTACTCGTGAACCACGTCCAGGATCGCGACGACGTCTCCGAGCTGGATGTCTTCCGCGGCGAGGGTCTTGGCCAAGGTGCCGTCGTGGGCTAGGTGTTTGAGCGTTGTCATGGTATCGGGGTAAAGTGGAGGGCGGACAGCCGAAAGCGGAACACAGGTTGAGGCCTGCGATCCTGCCTTCCGGAAGAACGGCCCACGTTTCGGTGGCGGCAGGAAAAAACCCGATGTCGCTGATGACACCGGGTTTTGCATCTTTCCCGTAGGTTTGCGGCCAAGTGTCACAAGCGCAAAGGATGTAAGGGCAGCGTATTTGCCGGTTGATCGGCAAATGGCCCTATGCCTTTACGTTCACATGTGATAGTTGACCAGGACGACATGGTTCTTCTCTTTCGCAATGCTTCAGTTGGCGAACTCTTGTTTAGCCACTGGCCCCGGGGCGTCAGCCCGGGCCCACATTACCATAGACGCCATGGCTCGCTAAAAGGTTCACGAGATTCCTCGTCACCAGCCAAATCCTCTTCTTCGTCGCGTTCATCGCCGCCTTCAAGAAGTCGCAACAGACGATCCAACACCGCCGCCTGGTCTTGATACCAATCTTTGGCGAGCACAAAGGCCACTTTCCAGCCGAAGTTCCGCAGCAGCTTGGGCCTCATCATGTCCCGTTCGAGCAGGTCGGACTGTTCGTAATAGGAAGGGTTGTCCAGCAGCACGCCCAGGCGATAGACGTCGTCCCCGTCGCGGCGCACGGCAAGATCGCAACGGAAATGCGACTGGCCCACCGCGTGATCGACCAGGAATCCGTGTTCGGTCAATGCCTCGGCGAGTTGCTCGGCAACGGGATCGAACGCCTGGCCGTCGCCGTCTTCTGCCGCATCGCGCCGCCGGGACATCCCTCGCAGCACGCGTCGGGCCGCTTCCGTGTTGCCCGTCGAGACGGCTTCCGCATAGCGGAGATAGTTCTTCAGGCAGTTGGCCCCGTCGTTGTAGTCGTTGGTGATGTCGGCGAAATGGATCGAGCTGACCAGGGCCATGTGATGTTTCGCACGGGAAAAGGCCACGTTGAGTCGCTTCTCGCCGCCGCTCTTGTTGATCGGGCCGAAGTTCATCAGCATCTTGCCGCTGGGACCGTACCCGTAGCAGATGCTAAGAATAATCACGTCCCGCTCGTCGCCTTGGATGTTTTCCAGGTTCTTGACCAACAGGCCCACGAACTGGCCGTCCACCTCACGCTGCTGCTCGGCGTCGAGCAAGTTGCCGAACTCCGCGTCCTCTTGGGTCAGCCGCGCGAGTGCCCCTTCAATCTCGTCCTGTTGGGCTTCCGAGAAGGCGACGATCCCGATGCTCCGTCCGCTTTGCTGCCGGAGTAGCTCGTCAACGAGATGGGCAATGTAGTCGGCCTCCGCCCGGTTACGTCGCTTGTCGTAGACGCCGTGTTCCATGAAGTGGAAGCTGATCGAACGCGCCAGCAATTCGGTCGCGCCGGATTCCGCATCGGCCGGATTGGTTGCCCGCAGCGGCGCCCGCTCGCCAACCGAGAGGGATTCCTCCGGCACAGTGAGCAGCCGACCGTCGTAGAAGGCCCAGTTGGAGTAACTGATCAACGACTCGCTGCGGCTGCGGTAATGCCATCCCAACATCGTGGAAGGCAGGTTCTTGGCGGCGTGGTTGAGGAAACTGTTGCTTTCCAGGTCGTACTGAACCAACTGCCCGTCTTCTTCGACGAGCAGTTCCTCTTCGTCCTCGCCGCCGCGCTTCGCGGAGAAGAAGTCGGTCGGTGGGAGTTGCATTTCGTCGCCCACCACGATCGCCTGGCAGGCGCGAAAGATGGAAGGGATCGCTTCTTCGAGCGTGATCTGACTGGCTTCGTCGAAGATGACCACGTCGAAAAACGCCGTGTCCAACGGCTGCGTGTCGGAGACGCTCAGCGGACTCATCAGCCAGACCGGCTTCAGATCTTTGACCGCTTCGCCCGACTCGCCGGAGACCAGGTCGCGGATCGACTTATATCGCATCGACTTGCCGAACTCGTGCTCGAGTTCGCGACGGCCGCGATTGTACCGGCGTTTGAACTCCTTTTCTTCGGTCGTAAGTTGTGCGGCCGGCAGGCTCGCGGTGTGGATGTTCTGAAGGAAACGCCGGTGGGCCCGCTGGCGCCCTGTGGCGGCTCAGGCACGTGATGCGGGGCGGTTTTCTTTGCCCAGTCCGCATACCTTCGCGTCTGGTGTCCGGCGATTCCCCCCGATAGGAACCGGGAGTGCTTTACATTCGCGGCACGTTTGATAAGGTATAGTAGGGTATGGTTCTTTCGGGGTGCGCGCGAAGCGATACGGAGCAATTGACCATGCCCAAAGTCGATGAGTATCTGACGGTCAAAGAGGCGGCGGAGTACCTCGGCATTTCACCGAACACGCTCCGCAAATGGGATCGTGACGGAAAGATCCCCGTCTATCGGCACCCGATAAGCAACTACCGGCTCTTCAAGAAGGAGGATCTCCAAGAGGTGCTTCGGCAGATCGAAGAGTCTGGCGAGTACCCAGCAGGATGGGAGCACCCGGTAGGCAAAGTAAGAAAGCCAAGGCGATCAACACATTTGACGGCAGCCCATGTACAGCGACCGGCCTTGGACATTCAAGATCCCTTCCGCTTTGCAAAGGTACTTTAGGCGCATAAGGGCAATCGAGGTTTTGTCATGACCGAAGATTCAGTGCTTCATTCCATTTTGGAAAACGCCCGACGGGAACTGCTTGACCTTACGACGCGCAACCGCTTGCTCAATACTTCGCGAAGTCGCACACGATCCAGCCGTCTGGAAATCATCGATGAAAAATCGGACGAGGTGTGTCGCCATCTTGTCACCGAAGGGAAAGCGATGAGCTTCCTCCCTGTGCCGGAAGAGGAGCAGGCAGAGGATGACGGCGATGAAGAACGGGGGCTGCTCTTCCAACCTGAGGAAGACGAGTTGGATGAAAACGGTCTTGCAGCACGACACGTTGACAACAAGCTACAAACAGGCCTCGCATCCGATCGACTTCAGAAGCGACTGCTGAAGCTATTCTACGATGCCAGGACCTACCAAGAAGAACAAGGCGTCAACATCCTCTATCTGGCTCTGGGTTTTCTGAAATGGTACGAGGACGACAATTCAGATCGCGAGCGATTCGCACCGCTGGTGCTGGTTCCGGTGGCTTTGGACAGGCAGTCGGCCACGTCGCGATTCAAGATCCGTTACACAGACGACGACGTCAACACAAATCTATCTCTCCAGGCCCGGCTCAAGAGCGACTTTGGCATAGAACTGCCTGATGTTCCCGAAATCGAGGAGCTCTCGCCGAGCGACTACAACTGCGCCGTAGCTGCGGCTGTACGCGGGCAGCCTCGGTGGGAGGTGCTGCCGAACGATGTTGTGCTGTGGTTCTTCTCGTTCTCGAAGTTCCTCATGTATCGAGATCTGGAGCCGGACAAATGGCCCGCGGACCGAAAGCTGGAGAACCATCCTCTCATCGCGTCGATCCTGCGAGAGGGATTCCAAAATGACCCGCCTCTATGCGGCGAAGATGACAAGATCGATCCGCTGATTCACCCCGTCGACATGGTTCACGTTCTCGACGCTGACAGCTCGCAAACCCTGGTGATTGAAGAGGTCAAGCGCGGCCGAAATCTCGTCATTCAGGGACCGCCCGGCACCGGCAAATCCCAGACCATTGCCAACCTGATTGCAGCGGCCGTGAAAGAAGGGAAGTCAGTTCTCTTCGTGGCCGAGAAAATGGCCGCTCTGGATGTCGTGAGGAGACGACTCGCGAACATCGACTTGGGTGGCATGTGCTTGGAATTGCACAGCAATAAGGCCAAAAAGCGCGCGGTATTGCAGGACCTGGAGCGTACTCTGCGGCTGGGCCGGCCCCATGTCGATGACGTCCAAAGGCATTGCGAGGAATTGAACACGTGCCGCACGCGTCTTAACCGACACCTTCAGATTATTCACACGCCGATTCAGCCGAGTGGAGTGACGCCCTATCAGGTCGTCGGAGAACTCGTTCGGCTGCGTGCGGCAGGAACCACGCCGCCCGAGTTCACACTGGACAACCCACGTCAATGGTCCCGTGAGGAGTTCCAGACTCGACTCAATCTGCTCCGCGATCTCGTTCAGCGCGTTGAAGAAATCGGCATTCCAGACGAGCACCCATGGCGTGGCGTCGAGTTGAACGGCGTTTTGCCGATGGACGTTGATCGCATCACCGCAAAGATCTCTGGGATTGTCGCCCGCTTGGATCGCCTGGTAGACGTTGGCAAACGTCTGGCAGACGTGCTTCGTGTGTCCGCCCCCGTGAATGCTCTGCAAACATCTTCGCTCGCCCTCATGGCTCGGCGGTTCGACAAGGCTCCCCCTATGGATCAGCGGAGCCTCGCAAGCTCCGCATGGCATGAACGGCGGCAGCACATTCACAATCTCTTGGAAGCCGGCAAACAATGGTCTGAATGTCGCAGTCAACTGGACGGCGTCGTAGTCGAAGCCGGCTGGGACACGGACATGACGGCAGCCCGACGAAATCTCGCTGCCCACGGCCGCTCCTGGTTTCGCTTCTTCCGCGCCTCGTACCGGGAAGCCCAAGCGACACTTCGGGGCGTCCTTGTCGAGCAACCGCCGAAGAAGCTCGAAGATCGGTTGGCGATTGTCGATCGCTTGATCCAAGGAAAGAAGGCCAGAGACTTCATCGACGGTGGTCCGGCAGCCGAGTCGGGCCGGGAGGCCTTTGGCTCCTATTGGAACGGAACCGCCTCTGATTGGAACGCTTTGTCCGCAATCACCCAGTGGGAGTCCGAATGTCGAGAAGCTGAGATCGACTCCGAGTTTCGCGCAGTTTATGCTCGCCTGAATGGCAGGCCTGACGTCAAATCGCCGATCGCAGAGATTGGCAAGGATCTCAGACCGGTTGTTGATGAACTGACGGACCTGTTCAAGTCGGTCTGCCTGAACCTCAACGCCGCCTTCGGCCCGGACGTGCTGCTCTCGATCGGCCTGGCCGATCTCGGAGACAGGCTGCGGCAGTGGCAGGCAGATCCAGAGTCGCTGTCTCGGTGGGTGAATTATTTCGTACGACTACGCAGGATCGAATCGGAGGGCATGGCACAACTCGCAGCGCAAATCAGTTGCGGGCGGATCTCGGCGTCCGTGGCTGTCGCCTGTTGTGAGATGGCCTATTACGAAGCATTGATCCGCGACTGCTTCCGAAGTCATCCAGAGCTTGCTGCGTTCGACGGGACTTCGCACCAGCAGCTTCTCAATAAGTTCAAGCGGTTGGATGAAGCGAGAATCGATCTGGCGCGGCACGAAGTAGCGCTTGCCCATTTCAGCCAACTCCCTACTGCCGGTTCCGGCGTGGGCGAAGTGGGGCTGGTGCGCCGTGAAATCCAGAGGAAACGCCGTCATCTTCCCATCCGACGACTCCTCGCTCAGGCGGGGCGAGCGGTTCAGGCTATCAAGCCCATCTTTATGATGAGCCCGATTTCAGTGGCCCAATATCTCGAACCCGGCGCGATCGACTTCGATCTCTTGCTGATCGACGAGGCAAGCCAGGTGCAACCCGTGGACGCGCTCGGGGCAATCGCCCGTGCCAGGCAGATCGTCGTGGTAGGAGACAGTAAGCAACTCCCGCCAACTCGCTTCTTCAGCAGAATGGCGGGCGAGGACGGAGCTGACGACGTGGAAGCGGACGAACTGCAAGCGGGCGACATGGAGAGCATTCTGGGGCTTTGCTGCGCACAGAACGTACCTCAGCGCATGCTGCGATGGCACTACCGAAGTCGCCATCATTCGCTCATCGCATTCTCCAACCACGAGTTCTACGAGGACAGGCTTCATGTCGTCCCCAGCCCGGGACAACCGGGAAAAGGGCAGGGATTGGTATTCCATCGCGTGCCCGAAGGTGTGTTCGATCGAGGTGGTTCTGCAACGAACCGGATCGAAGCGCAAGCAGTCGCCAAGGCAGTGATGACGCACGCCCGAGAATACCCGGACCGGACGCTCGGCGTAGGAGCCTTCTCGGTATCGCAGCGAGACGCAATCCTCGATGAACTGGAACTCCTGCGCCGTGCCGATCCGTCACTTGAAAACTTCTTCGCCACCGCGACGGCCGAACCCTTCTTCGTGAAGAACCTGGAAAACATCCAGGGAGACGAGCGCGACGTCATCTTTATCTCCGTGGGGTACGGCAAGGACAGTTCGGGCTACATGGCGATGGGCTTCGGGCCCCTGTCGAACGAGGGTGGAGAACGCCGATTGAACGTGCTGATCACCCGGGCCCGGGAATGCTGCTGCGTATTCTCCTCGATCCAATCCGATGACATTGACCTGGCTCGGGCCCATTCGAGAGGAGCACAGTCGCTGAAATCCTTTCTGAAGTACGCGGAGACAGGGCTTCTCGAGACCGGCTCCTTCACTGGCCGGGACCACGATTCCGAGTTCGAGCGTCAGGTGGCCAAGGCACTGACACCACACGGCTACAAGACTCACCCGCAGGTCGGCGTGGCTGGGTTCTTCATTGACCTGGCTGTTGTTGACCCCGAAAAACCCGGCCGGTATCTGCTGGGCATCGAGTGCGACGGGGCGAATTATCACCGCTCGCGATCGGCACGCGATCGGGACCGCATCCGGGAGTCTGTACTGGAAGATAGAGGCTGGGTCATCCATCGTATATGGAGTACCGATTGGTTTCACCGGCCGGAGGAAGAACTACGAAAAGCACTCGCCGCCATCGAGGCAGCCAAGATCGAGTGGGCCGGCCGAGCCGACGGCGCCAACCACCAACCGGCAGAGCCGACGGTCGAGCAGGTCGAGATTACCCGGCGTGAGTGTGACGGCAACGGGTGTGAAGGCGACGAGAGCAGCCTTGCCCAGCCTTACGTGGTTGCGTCGTTTCGCATCAGTACGAGTCAGGAGATCCACGAAGTACTCGCATTGGACCTGGCGAGCATTGTCACAAAGATCATCGAGATCGAAGGGCCCGTTCATGGCGAGGAGATCACTCGTCGCGTTACGCAACTCTGGGGTCTCCAGAGAACCGGCAGCCGAATTCGCGAAGCAGTGGACGAGGCTCTGAAAGTGGCAACCAAGGAGGCGGGGGTCTCTCGCGACGGCAACTTCTACTCATTGTGCAACCGGGCAGAAATTGCCGTTCGCGATCGCGGAGACGTGGACTACCCTACACTGCGTAATCCGGAGATGATTCCCCCCGCCGAGATTCGCAAGGCGGTCTGGGCCATCGTTGAGGTTCATCTCGGCGCGGCCAAAGATGAGGCTATCACAGAGGCTGCCCGGTTGTTCGGCTTCAAATCCACCGGCGCGCGGCTCCGCCGCGTCATCGAACGGGAAATCCAGTCGATGTTGAAGAATTGCACCCTCGACGAGCGGAACGGAAAGCTGTACGTTCCTGAAGGCGTAACCCACTGAAAACCGATCGGCATTTCGCTTCCATGACCGCGATCAACAAGAAAGCCCTGAGCGAACGCGACATCTGTACGAAGTACATCACCCCCGCCATCGAACGGGCCGGTTGGGACATCCATACCCAGGTCCGCGAGGAGGTGTCCCCTGGGCGGCGTATCGAAGTCATGCCCCACTGCCGCCACAACTTCAGATGACTCAACTCGTGAGCCAGCAGCGCCCGAACTTCCTCATCGGCGAGCTTCGAGGTGATCGGGCCGTGCAGGACGACGTGGGCTTCGCGGGGTACGTAGGCCAGCGAAGCGTTGAGTCCCAGCGGGTTTTGTGCCTGATAGATCGTGATCGGCACGTCGAGCGAGAGCCGCCCCGCCACGTTCTCGGCCGCCGCGTAGATTTCCGGCTGCGTCTGGCGGTCCACCCGATACGTCGATTTCAGCAGGTCGAACCGAACCGTCTCGGCGTGTTCCTCGCGGACCTGGTGCGAGGCGTACCACCTCCAGATGTCCGCCTCTTCCGTCTTCAGATACTCACGGATCGCCTGGTGGTACGGCAGCGGCTTCAAGTCCAGAGCAGAAAAGGGGTCAGGACTGAATGGCACTGTCGAACGTAACGTCTTTCATGTGCAAGTTTTACGGAGTGCTCTGCGAAGTGCATTCCTCGGTTTCTGCATGAGTTTATAACCGTGCCGCCGACGCTTCAAGACCCTCGGCTC
>SDBV01001858.1_pt1 | contig 31666 bp, 37 predicted proteins | sample 2277081 | NCBI WGS metagenome assembly SDBV01 (sample SAMN10402039, study PRJNA504765) | marine sediment metagenome | isolation source: marine sediment core GS10_PC15, 223 cmbsf | place: Arctic Ocean: Southern Knipovich Ridge | collected 2010 | reverse complement strand
CGAGCGAGGTCCCCTTCGTGGGCTTGTGTCACGGCATCCAGACGACGATGGATCTGATCTCCGGGTACGTCGGCGTGGATAAAGACGAGATCGACTTCCTGGCCGCGGGCATCAATCACATGGCCTGGTTCCTGAAGCTCGAGAAAGACGGCAAGGACCTCTATCCGCTCTTCCGCGAGAACATCGAAAAGCCCGAGTATTACATCAATGACAAAGTCCGGATCGAAGTTGCCCGTCATTTCGGCTACTTCATGACCGAGAGCTCGGGCCACCTTTCCGAATACCTGTACTGGTTCAGGAAGAATCGCGAACTGCTCGACACGTACTGCGACCAACCGTTTTTTGGCGGTGAATCGGGCATCGGCTACCGGTTCTGCAACGACATCGCGGAGAAATTCAAGAAGGAAGACGTCTTCAGCCTCGAGAGTGGCGAGCTCGAACCGAGGAGTGTCGACTATTGTTCGTACATCCTCGAAGCCCTCGAGACGGGCAAGCCGTTCCGACTCAACGGCAACATCATCAACCGTGAAGGCTACATCAGCAACCTGCCTCGCGAGAGCTGTGTGGAGGTTCCGATTTACGTCGACAAGTCGGGGCTGCACCCGCTGCACGTGGGTCGACTGCCGTCGCAGTTGGCCGCCCTGAATCGAAGCAACGTCACGCTGCAAATGCTCGCGGCCGAAGCAGCCGTTACCGCCGACCCGGAACTGGCGTACGCGGCCGTGGCTATGGATCCGCTGACTTCAGCAGTCCTTGGGCTTAAAGAGACACGCGACATGGTCGGAGAGCTGTTCGAAGCAGAAGCCCCATGGCTGCCGCACTTCAAGGGTAAATCCCTAAGGGGTCTCGATATCATCAACGTGCCGGAAGGTACCGTGGGCGTCGATGTGCCGCTGGACCCGGCCCTTGCCGTAGCCAATCGATTTGGCAAGCTGGCCGGCGACTGAATAGCCTTGCGTGATTTCGAGAGGAGTCGTCTTTCTGGTTCCCAAGCTCCAGCTTGGGAACCGAGCGGCTTGACGACAGATGGTAAGCTGATGCGGGTTCCCAAGCTGGAGCTTGGGAACCAGGTGGAAAGAACCAGTTTCGCGTTGATCCTGAGGGAGTGACGAGCATGACTCCGCGCGACAATCTGCTGAGCCTTTATCGACGAACCGGGTTTGAGCACGCGCCGGTGCATTTTAATCTGTGCCCCGCACTTCAGAAGACTTTCCGGAAGAAGTATCCGGGACAGGGCGAGTACGCCGAAGTATTTCAGTTTCCCATGCAGGTGATAACCGATCCGGGGTTCCCATGGATCGCGGAGATCGAAGGGTTTGTTCCGCAGCGCCTATGGAACTACGGCCTCTATTACGATCCACCCATCGCTGACGGTGCCCGATTGGATATCTGGGGTATTGCCCATGAACCGGGCGGCGAAGCCGCGCATCACATGACGCGCATGCGGCACCCGCTTCAGAGACTTGACAGCCTGGAACAACTCCAGGAATATCCCTGGCCGGATTTCGAGAAGGCAGACTGGTCGTATCTGGACTGCCAGATCGCCGCGATTCACGAAAAGGGGCTCGCAGCCCAGATTTGGATGGAATGCACGATCTGGGAAACCGCCTGGTACCTGCGGCGAATGGAGACCCTCATGACCGAGATGGCCATGGAGGACGAGAAGGCCGTATTCCTGCTGGACAAAATAACGGGCCTGGCGTGCTTCAGGGCAAAGAAATACGCGGCCGCGGGCGCCGATATCATCGCGATGGGTGATGACGTCGGGATGCAGGAAACGATCATGATGTCGAAAGACATGTACACGACCTGGCTGCAACCTCGGCTGAAGAAGGTCATTGACGCCGCAAAGACCGTCAAGCCGGACGTGATCATCCAATACCACTCCTGCGGGCACGTGACGGAGTTGATTCCCGAGTTCGTTGCTGCGGGAATTGACGTACTGAATCCCGTGCAACCGGAATGCATGGATGCGATGGAGGTTTTCTCGCAGCATAAGGATTCGCTGTCTTTCAATGGTTCCTTAGGCACGCAGACCACGATGCCGTTTGGTACCCCGCAGGAGGTAAAGGACACGGTTTGGCGAAATCTGGACGCAGCCGGCGAGCAAGGCGGCCTGCTCTGTTGCCCGACGCACGTGTTGGAACCGGAAGTGCCGTGGGAAAACATCGAGGCCTACGCCAAGGCCTGTCGCAACTACAGGTGATACCCATGTCCAGGGACCGTTAGTTTCAGGGCATGTCTTTTAAGTCAAAACATACGCTTCAGTCGGATGAACCACGAATCAGTATTATCCCACACGGCAAAAAAGAGGCCATCATGAGCAACGTCTTTCACAGGCTTCTTCTATCTATCCTGACACTGATCGCCGCACACGCCTATGCCGAGGACATCCCTTTCGAAAAGGCGCTCGAGGCGGCCGCCGTTAAGCAGGATCGGCTCGACGACCTGCTCGCACGATCGCTGATCCTCGGCAACGGCGACGTCAACGGCCTGCTCTACTCGCAAGGCCAGAACTTGATCCTGCGGCTGACTAAGAACGACGTCTGGGACGCCCGGATCGACACCTCGGGCGATCCGCCGCTGTTGAAGATCGACATCAAGAACAAGAAGCTCATCGGGCCGACACATGGGCCAATCTATAGTTGGGACAAACCGTATCCCTGCCCGCGCGTGTGTGGGCATGTGATCTTCGGCGACAGTCCGCTGGTCGCCATGTGGCGTACGATTCGTGCCGAGGGCAAGAACAACGATTTCCAATGGCGCGACGGCGCGGCCGTGATGAGCATCGAAGGGGCGGCCGGCGCGTCCAACGGTTACGCCTTGAGCCGATTGGATTTCTCGACCGGCGAATTCCCCACGCTGCGGGTCAAGGTCTCCGGCACGCCTAACGCGCAGTTTTTCGTCGACGTCATGGCCGCCGGCAACCGGCCCATCTTCGGCACTAGGTGGATCGAAACGCCCGAATCGGAAGAGGAAAGAACCTTTACGCTCCCGCCGGGACAACGGGTCGAGTCTATCATCCTTTATACCTGGACGACGCCGACTTGCGCGACATGTGGTATCGCAACTTGTACTTCCTCCGCTGCGTGAGCAAGCCGGGCGTCGAGGCGATCGGGCTTTACGCGAGCCTGACCAACGACTCGCCCCCATGGCACGGCAGCCACACCCTCAACTACAACTCGGAGCAAACCTTCTGGGCCTCATACGTCAGCAACCACGTCGGGCTGGCCGAGCCGTACGAGCGGATGGTCTTCCGCTATCTACCCCGGGCACGTTGGTTCGCGCGGCAGACGTACAACTGCGGCGGCGCCCATTTCCCGCACAACATCTTCGCCCACGAGACCCTCGATCCGGAAAAGTGTCGCAGCAAAAACAATCGCATGCATTCGTTTCCGCCCTACGCCCATACGATTGGCGTGTCGGGCTTCGTCGTACAGAACCTCTGGCACCACTACAAGTATCAGCCCGACAAGAAGTACCTTGAAGAGGTCGCCTACCCGGCCGTTCAGGTCACGTGGTTCTCGCCGGAGGAAGAGAAAAGTTTGTTCGTCCATACGATCGAGACGGTCAAGTGGACCGGCTACAACTCGTCGATCATCCTAAGCGTAGCCCGGGCAAGGCTGAGCATGCCCGACACGTGGAGGTGGGTCAAGGAGACACTCCTGTTCCGCTCTCGCCCCAACGGCACGATCACGCTGCGGCCGGGCGACGCTTGCGGTCACTTTACCGAGCAATTCGCCGCCAGCATGGCAGTCTCGGAACTGTTGATCCAGAGCGTGGGCGATATCATTCGTGTCTTCCCGGCATGGCCCAGGGAGAAGTCAGCCCGGTTCGAGAACCTCAGGGCCCAAGGTGGGTTCCTCGTCTCGGCTGAGCAATCCGACGGGCGGATCAAGGAGATCATCGTCATTTCGACTGTTGGCGGCCACCTACGAATACTCGACCCCTGGGCAAGCACGAAGATCATCGAGCGCGACACCCAGCCCGGGCAAAGACTCGTTTTCCACCCCTAACAGCCGTTTGTGGCTTTGCAACGAGGAAAAAATGACGGCCCGATGTCCCTGCCGGGCTGAGAGGTACTGCGGCGCGGGGCGGGGGAATCAGAATTCCTGTCAGTCGGCCATGCTGCCGGCGCCAGCGACACCGCCATCGGAATGAGGAATTGCGCTTGCAGGGATCGGTCCATCATCAGTGGCGTCAGCCCGACAAATGTCGTTACCGAGGTGAGCATGATGGGGCGAAATCGCCTGCCACCGGCTTCCAATGCCGCTTCGAGCAGGGTGATGCCTTCGCTGCGCCGGCGGTTGATGTAATCCACCAACACCAGCGTGTCGTTCACCGCCACGCCTCGGCCACGTAACCCAGGAACTGGAACGAGAGGCCTTCCTTACGGCACATCTCGGTGAGTTTCGGTGTAATCTCGTGGGCGATGCCGAGAATGTCCACCGTCTCATCGACCGGCTGCGCGCCGCAGCGGATGATTTCGGCCCCGTCGTTGCGTTCCACGAAGGATGGGGCCTTGACAAAACTAACCTCAGCGACAGTCGCCAGCGGCACGTCGGCGCCGCGTGGCGTGCGAATCTTCATTCGATCGAGCGTGTGGAGTGACTCGCGGTCCTCTTTGGGCAATCGGACCATGACCCGAATGTCGTCGATGCCGCGTTGCACCCGCTGCGCTTCCTCTCCGTAAAACGCCTGGCGAATCTGTCGGGCCAACAGCGCCTGAGTAAGGCCCAGCTCGGCGGCACGCGGCTTCAAGCTGAGTTCCAACTCGTCCTGGCCGTAGTTCACACGCGCCCAGGCTGTGCTGATGCCCTGGTAGCTTTCCAGCATGCTCTTGATTTCGCGCGCGACCTCCGCCTTCTCAGGTGAGGTCGGCCCGCGCAGTTCGATGTTGAGGTACTCATTGTCGTATTCCCGGCCTTTCTTCAACGTCGTCTCGGCGAAAACCCGGAAGGTCGTGGCCTCGGGGATCGGCAACCGCAGCCAAGCGGCGGTCCTCGGCCCAAGGCCGACTGCGCCAGTTCGGCCGCCCCGGCGGGGTCCTGGAACCGGGTGGGGTCCCGTGGCGACAGATCGGGCAAACGGTAGGCATACAGCCTCGGGGCCGGCACCGGCAAGCAGGGATCGTCCGTTGGAGTTGGGTCGAACAGCCTCGACGAGATCGAGCGGATCGCCATCTGATCAGGGAAAACCCTGGGATAGCGGTCGCGACTTTGCGGGTTGTGCCGGTGGTAGAGGCGCGTTGCCCTTCTTGCAACGCACCCTGTTGAAGAAAAGCCACACGTTGCCAAAAGACGTGCTACGCTTTTCCTAGTGGAGCATTCTGTTCGCCGCCGCATTGAGAGTCCTCCGGGCCGGGGATTTGGCCATGAGCCGTTCAAGGACGAGAAGCCGGCTGAGCGTCGCCGCGCTGACTTTTCTGGTGGCGACGGCTTCCGGGTGCCTCTGTCCCGGGACGCCGAGAATCTGTTCAACGAGCGAGCGGATTTTGGTCGGGTCGCCGATGGTGGTCACGCCAGAGAGTGACCAATGCCCGACGGGCGGCTGGCTGGTGCGATGCGAGCGCGTCGACGGCCCGGCTGCCGGCTTTGAGTCGGACGGTGCCCCAGCGGTCGAAGTGGCCGACGACGTCCAGGCCAAGGCAAAAGCAAGATCAAGAGCCTCTCTCGACGTCGCGGCGGTCCAAAGCGGCCTGACGATCAACGTGATCGACCTTGTCGATCCGGCGCCCAAAGGAGATAGACTGACGTACAAGATCATCGTGTCCAACGATGGTGCCTTGCCGGAACGGAACGTATCCGTCGTGGCCACCGTTCCCCAAGGAATGACCCCGGTCCTGATGGATACCGGCGGCCGTTTCGAGCATCGCTGGGGCGGACGGACGATCGCCGGGCAGATCGTCCGCTTCGATCCGGTGGCCGAGATCCGCCCGGGCCAACAGCGCGAGTACCAAGTGGTGGTCCGGAGTCTGGAGGCTGGACAACTGACCTTCCGCGCCGAGGTGACCAGCGACAAGCTGGCTCAGCCGTTAGGCGCCGAAGCCACTACCGAAGTGTTGCCGTAGGTTCCGTAGATCCTTCAGCCACTCCTTTCCAGCTCCAGGACACAGTTCCTGACAAGATCTCCGACATCCGCCATCCGCCGAAGCAGCGCGCGATACCGGCTGCGAGAGTCCCGCGTGATCCAGAGCAGGAAGAAGTTTCCTCCCAGAGAGGCAAACAGCCCGACCAACAGGACGAACAGGACGGTCGGTGACAGCCACGGCTTGGCAGGGTCTTCGTCTTGCAGCGAGGAGTTCTCCTCGGTCGTCGAGTTCAAATCTGCTCTCGCCTTCGATCGGTCACCCGGCGTGGTCTCCTTCTGTTCGACATGATTGGCCGGTTTCACAGGTATCGGCGCGGTGTTGGCATCCGGTTTGAAGACGTTTGGGCCAAACGGCACATCTGGAGGCGCCCCCGCAGAAGGGGGCGTTGATGGCATCGCGTCGGGGGTCTGGACCTTGGGTGTGTCGGGCGAAGGGAAGACTGGTGCAACGGTGCTTGGCGGCAGCGGCGGCCAAGCCATCGACCGCTCCGGACCCTGTGGCGGGGTGATGGGAGGACCGGGTGGCTTCGTGCCCACGCTGATCGTGAACAGGCTCAGCCTCTTCACGTCGGCAGGGATCTTGCCTTCGATCACCCGGCCCGGCTTCTGCAGTTCATCGAGCACGTCGGGGTGGATCCACACACGGCACTCGACGCCACCGGCCGGCAAGGGAACCCACGCGGTATCCACGCCGGTAAGAATGGATGACTGGACGTTCGCCGCGCGTGCACTGTTCGCCAGTTTTTGCGTCCCGATCACAATCTGATAGGCGCGAACGTTGTCCAGGTACGGTGGCACGTGGCTTCCAACCGTTTCGATGGCACCCGATTCGAGCCGCTCGAGCACTTGGGGTTCAATCTGGATAATGTACTGCAAGCTGCCGTCGGGCAACCGCGGCCACCGGGCGTCGACCCCCAGCAGCGCCGCCGCAAGACAGACAATACTCCCGCACATGGCAGAACCTCCCAGACCATTGCCCTCGTCAATTCACTTGTCTGAAGGTGTCCGGGAATTCGGGAAGCAGCAATCACCGTAGGTCAGGGCTTGCCCTGACGTCTACTCCGTCGCGTGTCATCGCTCCACTGCGTCAGGGCAAGCCTTGACCTACGGAATTCCCGGACGTCCTCACTCATTGTCTATGTTACCCGATCTCGGGGGCTCGGGCAACGAGGGCCAGGGCCGGGAAGGCACACTGGCGGGGGGGAGGCATAAGAGGCACGCAGAGTCTTCGCGCAAGCGATGCAGAGTCTTTGCGATGACGGTGCAGAGGGCCCGCTACGAGCTTTCAACGGACGGGCCAAGGATACTTGCCCGCGGAAAAACGGACGTCAAGAAACGCCCGATACGGCGATTCACGGCGAATCAGCAGACGGCTTTTTCATCGTGCACCGGTAGACACATACTCCTGTGCCTGCACACAACGCAACCACCAGCAGAACCGGTCCCCAAACCCCGAGACCGAGGCCGAGGCCGAGGTGGTAAGCTGAAGCACCGCCGGAGAAGATCCCCGAAGCACCTTTTGTCGCAGCCACTTTTGCGACGGTTGCTTTCGCGGCCGCAGCTTTGGTAGCGGCCGCGCCAGCTTTCAATCCTCCCGCTTTGGCCACCGCGAGGGCTTTAGCTCCTTCCAACTCCGTTATCGCAGGCATGACGTCCTCCTTGAGTAGTCTTGGTTACCTTTCCTTACACATTTCTGTATCGCTGCCCTTGCGCGAGGATACTTGGTGGAAAGACATACGGGGACAGGTCACTTGCGTAATCGTTATATCGGCGTGGCGCCCCGCCTTTCTCGCGTGGCGTTTTCCTGTCAATTGAAGTTTCAGCGCTCGGGGCAACAACCAAGGCCGAAGAAAGAGTCCGTCCAATAGAATCGGCACTTTGCGTAGAACCGGAAGAAGCAGAGTCTTCCGTGCCAGGTTAGATCCCTGGTTCCCGAACTCCAGCTTGGCAGCCGGGGCCCGTTTCTCCGCTCGACCCGATAGAAGGGTCGCTCTCGACGATTCCCAGTAGCCGCGAACCGGGCATTTTTTTGCCGTTGAGCTTCGACGGTCTCGGCGTCTGGCCGCTCTTGATGCTGAAGAACCTCTTGGTGGTAGCTCCTACTTGTAGAGTATCGCGGTAGGAATACACACCGAGGAAGGCTGATCCGATCAGAGGAAACACGATCTTCGTGGCTCGCAGGGTCATGCTGCTGCCTAGCCTCAGAGCCAGCTTTTCGATGATATTGCCAAATGCTTTTTCAGATAGTGCCTGGACAATATATCGCTCTCCAGATTTTGCGATGATGTCACCCACCAGATGAGAAACAGAATGTCTGAAGAGAAAGAACAGCATCTGCTCGCGATCCAGGCGCCTTCGTTCTCCATAAGCCGAAGCAATGTCCGAGACCATTTGGCTTTGTATTCTCCAGACGCCGGTCAGATCAGGCATTAACGTAATCAGCCCGAGCGGTCCCGTCGGGAGCGACAAAGCGGCCGAGAGTAGCCCCGCTTTCTTGCACGATCTTCGGATGATCTTGTCACTGGCCACGTCCGGATCAACGGCTTCCGGCTGATGCGAGTCCGGGATTTCAACCAGAGTCCGAAATATTGCGCTCAGCAAGAGATGCTCTTCCATTGTTTCAACAACCTTCGAGTCTCAAGACGCACTACCGGAAGATCTTACCCGCCTCGCTGGGCGACGGTCAGGAAGTTTCATCTCGCTCAGCGAGATGACTACATGGTAGTTTTCAGACAAAGCTCAGGCTTCGGCCGGGGGAACACTTGCACGCCGTTTCCTTCGGACGATCTTCTCATTCTGCACAACATGCCACAACGCAAAACCGAGAAAAGCCACGCCGGCCAATGGATGCAGAGGATTCAAGGGCTTTACCAACCGAAAGCCGGTCAGCAGCATGGTCGTGGTGGAGGCGATCATGCCGGTCTTTGCCAATTCTCGGCCGCTGCGAAGGAGATTGAGGCCCCTGCGAACCACCCCTCGATTCTCCATTGTAGCTGCGCCCTTGGCTCGTGTCAAATGACCGGCCCGGTTTCGTGCTGCGGCCGGAGGGACTCTCGCCTTTGCGACACGAGGCAGACGATTCGATTCTGCTATTTGGACTGCTTTTTGCATGTCAATGCCCCGTCGGCTGCCGACCTGTGGTTGAATCACGATTGTAATGAGACTGAGACTCTCTGTCGATATCATCGTCTTCTGGTCCCACTTCCTTGAAAACGAAAGAGGCGCCTGGTGTGGTCATTTCAACCGTAATCTCTTAATGTCGGCAGAGGTTGCGGGTCTCAACCAGGTTGGTACAGAGGGATCATCAGTGCCAAGTAGCTGCTGGAAATCAGGAGAAAGACGAACATCAGCGGAATCCCGGTGTCCGCGAAGCGTCTATAAGTGAGACTGAATCCGGCTTTTTCCAACAGCCCTGCCGCCACCGGACCGGCGGTAGCCCCGGTCAGGGTTGCCGAGGAGCCGGCACAGACTCCCAGCGATAAAGCCCACCACATACTCTCGCCAGGAGTGAATCCCCCCAGACCGGCAAGCAGCACGTGCATCAGCAGGGCGGTGGTGGGTCCGGCGTTGAGGATACAGGTCAACAAGGCCGCCCCCCAGGCAAGCGCGATCCCACCCCATACGGGACTGCGCCGCCAAAGATCGTCGATTTCCCATCCTAGACTGTCCAGCAGGCCCGTGGCATTGACGGCGCCTACCATCAGGAAAAGGCACGCAAAGAAGAGGATATCGTCGAGACACATCCGGCTGATCAGCTTACGCCAAGGAACTTGCCCGAAGAGCAGCGCGAGGATTGCGCCCGAACCTGCTACAAAAGCCACGGTAACGCCACACCATCCGCAGACCATGAACCCGGCAATGATGAGCCCCAAGATCACCAGCCCGCGGCTGGCCATGGACCGGTCCCAGTGCTCTAAGCGGAGTTGGCGCAGCAGGTCTGTTCGGCGACTACTTTCCATCGGCCGGTCACTGAATTTCGGGGAGAGAAAGAGAATCAGAATCACGAATTGCAAAAAACAGACGGGCGCCAGATGGAGCAGGAACTCGTGGAAGGCGAGCCCCGTCTCCGTGGCGATGAGCATGTTGGGGAAGTCTCCTAGCATGGTGGATGCCCCGCCCAGGTTCGACGCGATGATTTCTCCCAGCACCAGGGGCACCGGATCCATCTGAATCGCCTTGGCGACGCGCAGCGATATGGGAATCAGTACGAGAATGGTGGCCAGATTGTTGATGAACATGGAAAGGCCAAAGGTCAGCAGGCAGAACAGCGTCATCACTTTCCACGGACTTCCCCCGGAGAAGTGCACCATCTTGCCGGCAAGGCGCCCGAACAGGCCGGACTCTTGCAGCAGCCCGGTCACGATGCTGATTCCTCCCAGGAGTATCAGGACGTCGACCTTTCCCCAGAGATACAAAAACGCATCGGAGGGAAAAAAGGATCTCAAGAGCGTACCCAGCAGTAGACAGGCGGCGGCGCCGATGACCACGGCCGTCAAGCGGTGGATCAGGTTCAGGGCCAAAGCGGTGAAGGTGCCCAGGAAGACCAAGACCACGGCGGCCGTGGCGGCCGAAGACGACGTGTGCTCGGGAAAACGGGCCAGGTTTGCTCCGGAAAATGGGCCCGATCCGCCACCTGGGGACAACCCACCTGAGGACAACATTGCCCAGAGGACAAGGATCAACAACCCCAGGGGAACCAGCAGCGCCAGGGCAAGCTGACGGGGAACGTCCTTGTTCATCGCTCCTTGGCCCTTAACCAACGCGCTGCTTGGACCTCAACCAACGGAAGAGACCTTGCCGGCGACGGTGTGTGTGGGGGGTCGGGATCGAGGCGGCATGGTGATCCCCGTTGACCGGGCAGACGAAGAGGTCCTGGGCCACGCGATGGTCCACGGCCAACTCCGTTCCGTCAAACTTCAGGCAATAAGTAGGGGAGCGCTGGTGCAGCGTGACGATCACGCCGGGGGTCAGCCCGATGGTGGTGATTTCGTTCAGCCGATCGTGGTTCTTCGGCTTGACAAACAGGATTCGGGCCTTGCAGCCGAGTTCCAACTCGGAGAGAGGGATTACCTGACGGCCGATCATCTGTTGCTGTGTAACACAACAGACTCCCGGCGGAATCGGCTTGCCGTCGGGGCATTCGGTGGGATGCCCCAACAGGGTACAGATTCCGTCGGCCAACTCGGGAACCAGAGTATGCTCCGCCTGGCAGGCCAACGCCTCGCGTCGCTGCCAGTCCAGGTCGAAGACCGTGTAGAGCAGCGACTCGGCCAGGCGGTGACACCGAACCAGGGTGCGTGCTTTGTGCTTGCCTTTTTGGGTCAAGAACAACTCGCGCTCGTTGTGCGCAAGATGGCCCTGGTCCTCCAGACGCGAAAGATCCTCCTCGGAGAACTCGGCGGGACAACGACTTTGTATCGTCTGTATGGTCGCACTGCCTGACTCGGAAGCCACCCAGATCGATTCCAGGATCTCCTCATGCTTTTGATTCACTTTTCTGTTCCCTTCGCCGGATCACGGTTTTGACGAACACCTGGGCGGAACGTGGCTACCGGGTCAGCGCCTTGTGCCGCGATCGAACCATCTCGTACTGGACGTCTCTGAGCGTGCTGTGAATCTCTTTGAGGTTGCTGCGGGTTCGCTGAAGATGAACCGCTTCGCTCTGAAGTTGCTCCTTTTCTCGAATCAGATTGTTAATCACGCCGACAGCCTGGTACAACTGCTGAGTTCTCTGGTCAAGACATTGCTCCAGGTCCTCTACCATCTCTTCCCTGGAGCGCGACACGATTCTGATCACCGCATCGACGTACGCCGGAGGCAGGGACCGCTTCAAACAGCGTCTCAGAAGGGATTCCTCAGAAGCCGTGAAGGCCGACAAATCAACGCCTTCGGCAGTGACGGCTGAGTGGCGCTGTTCTCTTGGGGCGATGTCCAGGCGGAAGTCACGGCGGGCCAACGAATCAGGTGAAGCCGCTGTGACTTCCACCTGGACGGCCTGCGCCGGCCAATCGGCATCTCGACTCGTGTCGACGGCGCCGGCGACTTCCTGGGAACGTGTCTTTTCGGGGAGGCCTGCGTCGGGAGCCGCCGAAGGGGCCAAATCCACCGGATCGGCAGTCTCGTCTGCGACTTCCCGGCAGGCCGTTCTTTCCGGGACGTCGATCCGCAAAACCCGATTCTCGGCGGTCGCAGAATCGGTGCAAGAAGGGTCAACCCAATAACTTGCGCCGTGAGACAATCCCGCTGGAGACATGCCGGCAAACACGATCGACTGTAAGTGTGTAGACATATCGGATCAAGGTTCTGTTTCGCGATTGCGCATTTGCCGGACACTATGCGAGAACCAATAGACGGTCATGAGTCCTCTTGAGGTTGGGGCCGGTCTGAACCGGGCGAGCGGCACATTTGCTGGACACTTCTGAGGCTTTCATGAATCTTCTTGAGGTTGGTGCGGGTCTGGATCAGATGAGCCACCTCGTCCCCCAGTTGCTTCTTCTCTCGTTTCAGATCGTCAATCGCGGCAGACTCTTGGGACAACTCCTGAGTCTTCTGTTTAAGGCGTTCTTCGAGTTTCCCCGTATCCTGCTTCAACTGCCCGATTCTGTCTTGCGATTCTCGCTCCTTGGCGTCTGCGTCCCGCTTGGTCGCCCTGAGCGTCTTATCCTGGCTCGAAAGATTCTCTGCGAGGCCTTGGATCTCCTGCTTCTTGTCCTCCAACTCATCTTTCAGCCGGTTGATTTCCGTAACCGCCTCACTTCGCTCTTCTTTATAAGAGGCCAACTCCACCGTCAACTGCTCGTTCTCGGACTGAAGCAAAGAGGTTTTCTCTTGGATACGCTGCATCTCTTCGGTGCGGGTAGTCATCAAGGCCTCGTCCGCTTGCTGGCTGGTGCGGAGGGTTTCCATCTCCTCCTGAAGCGCCTCCCGCAGTCTCCAGCTATGTTCCAGTTCCCGTTTCAGGTCCGTGACGATGGACATGATGCCCTGGAACTCTTGTTCGTCATCCACGGGGACGCTTTCCGGGGAGATCCCGGAACCGGCGCAGGCAGGGGTTTTTGCAACGGCCTCCCGTTGCGTGCCGGAACCGCGCGGTTTGCTCTTTTTCTTACTTGGTTCCATAATTGATCTCCTGAAGCACTAATCCACAATGGCGACACCGAATGGCTTCTGCCTGAATGATTTCCGCGCAGCCCGGACACCGTTTGAACTGCCCGTCCCGAACCACGGGGGGCATGGCTGCCACCACCAGGGCAAAGGGTCCGATGAGCAGACCGGCGAGAAACCACCCCAGGCTATTGCGCCCCTTGCTACAGGCGATAATCGAGGAGACCACGCCGAAGACAAGAGCGACGATAAAGACCGGATGCATCTTTCAACCCTCCTTGGAAGAACGCTCCTATCGCTCAACAGTCTCCGACGGTTGAGCGTTACCATTGTTCACGTTTGCCCGTGCCACGACGGATCAAGTGGACGCCTGCTCGCCTTGCAGCGGTTCTGCTTCGGCGTCCTTGCCGCGCCAGCCCTCTCTGAATCCCTTGGTGAAGGTATCTGCAACCTTCTTCGCCTTTTCCTCGATTCCCTTGGTCAGTCCCGGCTTCGTCCGGTTGAGGACCTCCATCGCAAAAGCCCCCAGGAAGATCCCCGTAATGGCCACGATCACAGTCTTTCCCATGGTTCTTTCTCCTCTTCTGCCTGTGTATCTCCGGGCAGAAGTTTTCCTTTTGCGTTTACGTTGTTAAGAGGGGGTGATTCAACAGTCCTTGTGCGTTTACGTTATTAACAGGCGTGGTTAGAAGACGGCCGCTACTCGATCCAGGAGGTGGTCGGCCAAGTTGCGGAGCTTGCGACACTTCCGGGTCAATCCCGATTTCTTTCTCCGTCTCAGGATCTCCACGGTCAAAGCTCCCACAAAGATGCCGGCCACGACTGGACCCAAAATCTTTTCCATCATTCTTCCTTCCCGGTTTTCACGTCGCTGATTGGTTTCTTAGACTCCCTCCTCTTCCGTTTTCTTCCTTGGGGACTCTGAACGTCTACGCTCTGAACCGTACCATCTTTTTTGGGGGCCGTCTGCTCCGCTTCTTCGGGGACCTTTGGTGCGGGAGGTCCCGGGACCTCGGGGTCATGGGGGATATGAGTCTTGGAACGTTTGTCCGCCGCGTCCTTTCGCTGCGCCAGCAGGGTGGCGGCCCGACGCTGATGTACCGGGTCCAGCGAAGGCATCATCAGTTCCAGATGATCGTAGGCCTGGGACGGTCTGAGGGTCATCAAGGCCTCCACGGCCGCCCATTTCACATCCGGTTCCGGGTCATCGCAAAGCCGCATGATCTCTGCGATCGCCCAGGAAGAGTCGTGCCAAGCGAGGTAAGACAGCGCACGTCGTCTCACTCGGGAGATGGGATCCTGCAACCCCCGTTCGAGCAGGGGGCGTTTACGCTCGTCCGTCAGGCGCCCAGCCGCACGCAACGCGATGATCCGAAGCTCCTTATCCGATGATTCGAGCACGTTGGATATCGAGGTGACGAGGCAGGGCCAATCGATTCGACGAAGGCCCTCCAGCGCGGTTTCGACGACCTGCGAGGAACTTTCTCGCGAGCACGCGACCAGCAGCGGTCCGGCAACGTGGCCCTGGCCGACCAAGGTCTCCAACGCGTCGTGGCGGGCCCTTTCGGAGCCGCCCAGCAGGTCGTCCAACGCCTTGCGTAACACGATCGTCTGGACTTTGCTCTGGGGGGGGTGCTCCTTCAGCAACGCCTCGACGTGCAGCGGAGGACGTGGCGGCTCTTCTTGCCGCGTCTGCTCGCGAAGCGCTGGTTCCTCTACCGTTGCCTGACGGCAAGTGCACGGGGCGGGTTCTGCTGCCGCGGTTCGCCCGCGGCGGGCTTCTCTCTGCGGGAGGCCGGCAGCAGCCTTCAGGCTCACATCTTGCGGCGGCGGCGCAGCTTCCGCGGGTTCAGTTTGCTGCTTGAGGGTTTTCCTTTTTCTACAGATCAATACCCGCCCGACTTTCGAGACTCCATAGCCCACGCTGGATGGCAGATTACATACGATCCCCGCGGCGGATCGAACGACAAATCGGAATCCGTCGTCGGCCCGGTTGGCCAAATCCTGTGGCGAATACCACTGCATTTCCAGCTTTCGTGACTTAGTCATGCAACCGTTAGCCTTCCTTGGCATCGTTCTGCCTCGGTTTCCCGTTCATCTGCGGCGACGCTCCCTGATCCTTGCACTTCCCGAGCAGGACGGCGGCCCGACGCTGATATTCCGGGGCCAGCGAAGGCATCATCAGTTGCAGCGTACCGTGTGCCTCGGACGGTCTCATGACCATCATGGCCTCCACCGCCGCCCATTGCACGTCAGGCTGTTTATCATCGTAAAGTCGAAAGGCCTCTGCCGCCGCCCAGTGAGAATCGTTCCGGCAAAGGCAAGACAGAGCGCATCGTCTCACGCCGGCGTAGATGTCCCGTAATCCGCGTGCGAGCAAAGGCTGCTTCTGCTGCTCGTCCGGCAGCCGCCGCGTCGCACGGACCGCGATCAATCGCAGTTCAATATCAGATGAATCGAGCACGTCGGATAGGCAGCCCGCAAACCGTTGCGAACCGATCAGGCTAAGGCCTTCAAGTGCGATTTCGACCACCCGGGGGGACTCCGTTTGCAGACAAGCGATCAGCAGTGGTTCGGCAACCTGGCCCAGGCCCGCCAAGGTCTCCAAAGCGGCCGCCGCGGCCTCTTCCGAGCCGTGCAGCAGGTCGTTTGACGCCTGGCGCAAGATGGTCGCCTGGTCGGCGTCCTGCGGGGAGTGCTCCTCGAGCAATGTCTCCATATCCAGGGAAGGGCCGTCCAGGGAAGGACTGTCCGCTGAAGGAGGCTGGCTCGCCGGCGGTTGCAGCTTCCGATCGAGTTGCCGTGGCGGCACGGCTTCCATGGGCTCTGTTTGCCGTTTAGGTGTGTCCTGCTTTGTCCCCACCAATACCTGCCCAACTTTCGAGAGACCCTTGACCGTACCGGATGACAGACTACCGAGGGCCCTTCCCGCCGATCGGACGACGGACAGGAAACCGTCATCGGCCCGGTCGGCCAAGGCCCGTGGGCATTGCCGTTTGATTGGTGTTGGCGGATCAGTCATACCTATACGTCAGCCTTCTTCGGAGGCATCTCCCTGCTCGGCAGTCACCTCCGGTATCGCTTCATCGGACTCCGGACTCTGCGGGGCGGACTCCGCCGTTTCCTCTTGTTGAGACTCCTGCTCGGCAATTGCCATCTTGGCGACCTTCCCCCGGATGGAGTGCAGCCCTTTTACCAACTCCCAGAACTCCAGGTCGTTCTTCAGGGACAAGTAGTCACCACCGGGGCATTCTACAACTTTGGAGCCGAGTTCTTCAAACAGGGTTTCCTCGCTCGAACTCAGGCTAAGGTCTCGCCTCGCGCGCTTGGCGATCTTCTGGGTAATTGTTTTTGTCGTGCTCGCTGCCCCGCAGGCCGCATCGGCCAGCAGGTCAATTCCGCTCTTGCCCAGTCTGACCGCGGAGCCAAACTCTCGGGAGAGGGTCAGTAGCCAGGACTCCGGCGCTTCGACCTCGCGTGCCGCATCCGCAATTTCGTTCTCAGTCATTTTACCCCTCCAATTCTCCTCGCCGCCCCCTCACATCAAGAGGGAAAGGCCGGCTCCAAAACTGATTATGACGAACAGAAGTTTCAGAATTTCAGTACTTGTCCTCTCACCCATACGCACCCCGATCTGTGCGCCGAGGACGGCCCCGCCGCCGACACATACGATGGCAAACAGGATGTGCTCCAGGGAGAAAATCCCCCGGCCGACTCCGATGGTGATCACGATCGCACTGCCCAGGCCGGAACATAGTGCGGAGACCACCAAGGTATTGGCGATGGCGTTGCGGGCCGGCATGTTCAAAAGGAGTTGTTGCATGGGTACCGAGATTACGCCGCCGCTGACGCCCAATAATCCACAAATAAAGCCGTGAAGCACGCCGATGCCTCCGCAGAGGTATCCGTGGTATCTTTGGAATCGTCCACCCAAAGGGCCCGTTTTGAGGCGATGTTGCCTGGGATCATTGAAGATCATGGGCAGGGTGTAGAATGCAAGGAATAGCACGAAAAAACCGAATAGGCAAGCCAGGGTCGAACTGCGGAGGTGATTTCCTAACCATACCCCCCCCAACAGGCTAATGATCGCCGGTGGCAGCATCGGCCGGATGCTCGGCCAAATCGGAACCCCTCTGTCGACGTACGGCCAAATGGCAGAGACCGTGGCGAAGAACATGGTCGCTAGTGAAACGGCCCGCGCGAAGAAGATATCCAGCTTGAAGAGCAGGAGCATGCCGGCAATCTTCAGCACTCCTCCGCCCATGCCCAGCATTCCACTGAATAGACCGGCTCCCACCCCCAACAGCACCAGCGCGGGCACCTGCCTGAAGCTGATGTCGGCCTTTGCGCCGCGGAGTTTCCCCAAGAGCTGCCGGGCGGCGATTCCGGGATCGAGGCCCCGCTCGAACATGGCCACCAGCACGAAACTAGCCAATAGAAGAAGCCCCGCGAAAAGGAGTGCTCGCCTCTTGGCGCTGGCTTCGCTTGGCGAACATGCCGCCGCAGCGCAAGCCGACCCCTGCCCCGGTTTCGGATTATCGTTTCGAGCACAGCTATCGCCGTCGGGGCTGGTTAGGGAACCATCGTGTGGCATGCCGTACATGCTCCTCTATCTCGATGCGGCGGCGCCTGACCGGCACGGATGGGCGGGGCCGTCCTGCTGAGCAGGTCTCCCTGGTCCAGGGCGAGTTGACCCGTGGTGCCGATGCGGTGGCAGTTAGTGCAAGCTCCCAGGTAGCCGTGCGGGGGGCGGCTTCCCGGCTTGATCATCGGGGCCGTCTCGCCATTGGCCGTTCCCAGCCGCTGCTGCATCGCGGTCAAGACGAGACTGTGCGGTACGCTCTTGCGCAGAAGCTGAACCTCCGTCCGACGCCGGCTGCGGACCCTGTCGGCGGCCTGAAGGAAGCTTTCCAGGTCGGGTGTGGGAATCTGGCCCACGGAAGTGATCAGGTCGCCGGCCAGGAACCCCTGTAGGTCGGCCGGCGCCGTGACATCATCAATTATAACGCCTCGAGCATCCGAGAGAATCTTCAAAACTTTCTTTAGGCCGCCGGTCAGAGGAATCGCCTCCAGTCCCTGCCAATGGGCCTCCTGAAAGGGAAGCATCTCGGTCAAGGAAGACATCGCCGGGGGAGTCGGCACCTGAGCAGGCCAGGCCGCCAGGGGCGGGTAGAGCCCCGAAATGCCTTGCGGGATCGCCTGATTGACGGCCATCAGCGGTTCGTTTCGTGGAAGGAGAGCCGGAGGCTGCATGGCGGGAGCGGGCATCGGCATGGCGGGAGCGGGCATCGGCATGGCGGGAGCGGGTATCGGCATGGCGGGCGCCGGCGGCTGCACGGGAACAAGGGAGACGTGGTCGGCAGGGCTTTGCGAGCGACGACTGGGACCGGTAGCCAGACCCAAGCCCGCCATCACCAGCGGAACAATGGGAACGACCGCGAAAACGCACGCTATCAGTCGTTTGGGCTTACCAGTCATCCTTGCGCTGCTTCGCTCCCTCTCCGCTAAATGGCACTGCGTGATTCTCGCTTGTTTAGCACCGGCGGCCACGCCGGGAAATCGCACCGCGTGGCCGCGGGCGGATAGTAGCCGTCTCGCTGGAGCAAGACGAAGCTTCATCTCGCGGAGCGAGATGGCTACATTGAAGTTTTCCGACAAAGCCTAGTATTTTACCGTCTTGAAGCTCAGCAGCTCCTTGTCGGGGGTATGGAAGTCGTGCGATGCAAAACCGAAGGTGGCGGCGAACACGTTGCCCGGGAATTGTGTCCGGGTGGTGGTGTAGGTATTGACCGCCGTATTGTACTCCGAGATCCGCTCGGCAATCTTGATCTCCGTATCGATGATGGCGGTGGAGAATTGCTGGAAGTTCTCGGTCAGCTTGAGATCGGGATACTGCTCGGCCACCAGCAGGATATCGGGGAACAGCTTGTCGAGTTCCGATTTCGTGAGCAGCTTGAGTTGTTCCGGAAAGGACGGTTCCGCGACCGCCCCCTGTTTGGCGTCGGTGGCCTTGGCCGCCCCTTTGCCGGCCGGCTGTTTTCCGGCCAAGGCCGCGGTGCGGATCTTGATCAGTTCGGTGAGCGTGTCCTTCTCGTACTTCGAGTAGTCCACCACGATCTGGGTGAGATTCTGCTGGATGTTGTACCGCCGCTGAAGCTGGGCCTCCACCTGGGCCCAGGCCTCTTGGACGTTGAATTCCAAGTCCACCAGAACATTGTAGTAATACAGGTGCACGACGGTCCAGACTGCCATGGCCAGCGATCCTACCACGAGATACGGTATCCACTTTCTTTTCGTACGGGGCGGTTTTTTCAAACCGCGCATTCTCGACCAGAGCCGCCGGGCCCGGCCGGCCTGAGCCGTGGCCGCCGAAGCACCGGGATAGAACGTGTCTAGTATTCTCGTGGCGTCCACGGAAGTTACCTCACTAGGCGCTGCGGCGTTGCAACTCGACGGCCCGTTTGAAGCAGGTTACGGCCTCCCCGTGCCGCTTGAGGCTTTCCATGGTAAAGCCCAGGCTTTGGTAATAGGCTGCTTCCCTGGGCGAAAGATCGATGGCCTTCTCGAAGGCGTCGACCGCCAGTTCGTACTTCTCGAGTTTGTCCAGAGACACGCCGAGACGGAATAAAGACTCCGCCGAAAGGGGGTCCAGCTCCACGGCCCGCTGGAACCCTCTGACCGCGGCCTGGTGGTCTTCCGCGTCGGCAAAGGCCTGGGCCAACCGAAAGTGCAGCTTGGGGCTGTCCTTGCCCAGGGCAATCGCCTTTTCGAAGGCCTCCACGGCCTCTTGCGGCTCCTGCCGGTCCAGATAGACCATCCCAATGCGGAACCATGCGTCGCCGTTGTCCGGCTGCAAGTGCAGCGTCTTGCGCAGCGCGGTCAGCGCATCATCGCTGTTTCCCCCCTGGGCCAAATCGGTGGCCATGTCGAAATAGATTTTCGCGGTCTCCTTCTCGTCCATGGCCAACAGGCCGTCGTAGGCGGAGATAATCCGATCCGCCACCCGCCCCGTCAAGTGCAGCACCGAGGCCAGCCCGAAGCGAAAATGGGTGGCGTGCGAGGCGCCGCCGCCGGCCTTGCCAAGGCCCTGAGCCGCCGGGCTACTTTCCAGATTGACGTTGGTCACAATCGACCTCCTTCCTGATAAATCGACTAGCCTGTTTCACCAGGCGGTTCTTCCTGTTTCTTGCGACGCAGGAAACCACGCCGCTTGCCGGCCTTCTGATGGGCCGGCGCCACGTAGACTTCTACTTGCCGAAACCTCTCGCTGCGCCTCATCAATTCGTTGCGGAGCTCCGATGCAATCTTGTCGGAACGGGCCACGGGCAGGTCTTCTCGCACCAGGATCCCCAGGTCGACCCAATAGTCGCTGCCGGTCTGCCTGGTCTTTACGAAGTCCACCCCGGTGACGCCTTCCTGCGCCATGGCAAGACGCCTGATGCGTCCCACGGCCTCGGAAGGCAACGCCCGGTCCATCAGTCCCGCCAGCGACTTGTTCAACTCGATCACGCAGTTCACAAAGATAATCACCCCCACGACCATGGCGGCGATGGGGTCCCAAATGGGATGGACGAGCATCGCCGCGGCGATGCCCGCGATGACCGCCGCCGAGGAGATGGCGTCGGCCCGGTTCTCGAAGGCGTTGGCCAGGATCGCCGGCGAGTTGTTTCTCTTACCCGCGCACGTACCGAGGGTGTACATCAGCACGTTGTAGGCGACCGACACGACGGCGGCCAGCAACGTCACGAAGCGGGGCGTCTTGATCGCTCCCTCGAGGATCACCAGCAGACCGCCAATGAAGATCGCGCCGGCCAGGAACAAAAGCACCGTGTAAATGAACGTCGAGCCCATGAACTCCGCTTTGCCGTGCCCGTAAGGGTGGCACTGGTCGGCCGGTCGGTCGGATACCTTGCGGGTGCCGATGATCACGCTGGTGCCGATCACGTCGGTGAAGGAATGAACGCCGTCGGCGACCAGGGCGGCGCTGCCCCCCAGGAAGCCCACCGATATTTTGTATACGGTAATGGCGGAGTTACCCCAGAAGCTGATCCAGGGCACGCGGTTGCCGCAGCTTATACAACGTTCTTCAGGCATGGCCTTCTACCACACGTCGAGTCGGTACAATGCGATTGGCCGACTGTTCGGCCTGGAACCTTACGTGGGTGATCACCGAGCGCCCCAAGGCTTGACAGGTAGTAGCTTTCACTTGCTGAGCGACCTGGTCCGCCTGCTGAACGATCACGTCGCCGGGGACGTCGACCACGATGTCTACATAGGAGATGGCCCCCATCTTCCTGGTCCGAACCAGCGCCACCCGCGATACCCCCGGCACCTGGCAAGTGGCCCGGGAAATACGCTCCAACTCTCCGGCGGTCAGCGAGGAATCCATCAGTCCTTTGATCGCTTTGCCGAAGAATTCTCCGGAAAGGATGCTGATGTGTATGGTTTCAAAGATGGCGATGATCGGGTCCAGGATGTGCAGGCCCAGCAGCGCGCCTCCCACCCCTACGGCCACCGCCAGGGAAGATATGGCATCGGCCCGATTGTGCTTCGCGCTGGATTTCAAAGCCACGGAGTTTTCCGAATTCCGGGCGGCACAGAATCCCATTCGGGCCAGCAACTCACCCGCCACCAGGCTAAGCAGGGCCACGAACAGTGCGGCCACGTGGGGCGGCCCCTCCAGCCCGCGAACGATATCGACCACGGAGTAGAAAACCACAAAAAACACACCGGCCACCATCACGAAGCTCATCATGGCGATGGCCACGAATTCCGCCTTGCCGTGGCCATAGGCGTGCTGCTCGTCGGCCGGACGCTTGCCGACCCTCAGGCTCACGATCACGATAATCGCCGAGAGCACGTCGTTGATGGAGTATAAGGCGCTGGCCTTAAGCGCGTGGCTGCCGGAAAGGAATCCCACCAGGCCCTTGATCACGGCCAGAACCAGGTTGGCGAACAGGTTGAGCACGGAGAAGCGCATGCCGCAGCCGTCGCAGCGGTCGGTGTCGATGGTCACAGAGGCGCATTCGGTCATCGGGCCCAACTTTCAGCCTGTGGTGCGGTTTGGTCGCGCTGGTGTGCCTTCGATGCCTTCGTCCGTCGCTTGCGGCGGCAGTGGCTCCTTGCCGGCGCGATGGCGGGTGAAATACCCCAAAACCTCTACCGCAGCAGCTCCCACGAAAATCCCGGCAGTAACCAATCCCAGAAGTTTCCCCAGCATAATCTGCCCTTTTGCAGTGCATTTGTTGATTGGCAGAACCACGTGGCGGAATCACGGTGCCACAAGATCCTGATCTACGCGCTCGATCGCTTGTTGCAACTCGTTTTCCCGCTTCATTAGTTTGTGCTGGTCCAAGCGGCGAACCAGTCTGTAGAAGACGGGAACCGTCATTCCGATGATGAAAGCACTCAGCAGCAGGAAGATCAGACGGATCTCTACCGGCTTGCCCACCGCCAAACTCAAGTCCACGTGATGGGAATTGGATATGGCGAAGACCACGATCATGACGGTTGCCAATACGGTTAGAGTTAGCTTAATCATGAGCCTTTGCTCCTGAGCTGAGAGACCCGGTCAAAACTGCCTCTGCCAGGCTGTGCCCGGAGCGCCTCCCCGAGCCACGCTCAATCCCTGTCCCCGCTCCCATTCGGCGGTGTTGGCCGGGGCCGTCGGGAAGTTGCCCTGAGGCATCGGCATGGCGGCACGCCCGCCCGCGGCGGGAAAGTTGATCGGTGTATTCGGCACCCTGGCCAAGGCCGGGTTGGCCGTTTGGCCAAGGTTGATCGCCCGTTTTTGGCCTTGGCGAACGATTTCCACCACTCCTTGCGTGGTCGTTCCGTTGCGAGTGGCTTGAAAGAAATCGGTCAACTGGGTGATCGGCGCCCCGTTGACCGAGACGATCACGTCGCCCGCCTTGATCCCGGCGATCGCCGCCTGGGCCTCGGCCTCGGCCACTACCAGGCCGCGTGTTCCGTCATAGATTCCGTATTGACGGGCGGTCAACGGAGTGATCGGCGTGACTTCCATCCCCATCCACTCCCCTTCGGCGGCCGCCCGAGGAGGCATCGCCGCCTGGGCCGGCATCACGGTTGCGGCCGGCATCACGGTTGCGGCAGGCATCACGGTGTAGGGAGCGGCCATCGGCCCCATCGCGGCCACGGGGGTTGCGGCTGGCATCCGGTACGCCTTGGTGTTGAATCCGCTTTGGCTTGGCATCCGGTGACAGTTGGAGCAAACCCCCCGGTACTCGTGCGGCATGGTCGCACTCGCACCGATAGGCGGGATTGGCCTTTGCCGGCTGCCCACCACCGTATGGCAGTTGGTGCAAACGCCGCGGTCGGTGTGCGGAGCAACCGCACCCGCCCGGATGACCGGGATTTCGGTGCGACCGGCCGCAAATTGCCAACCTCCCTGCAGGGCCGCGATCCCCGGCGACAGGTGTTGGGCGACCTGTTGGGGAGGATAATAGGTGGAAGCATTCCAGTCCTGGCTGGGTTTGTATTTCAGCATGGCCCAGCTCGTGATGAAGGCCGTCGCCAGCACCACCAGGACGATGAGCCAACTGCTGAGCTCTTTGCTGGGTTTCATCGATATCCCCCCTTGATCATACAGTTAAAGCTAAACGCCGCGGAGGCTGGCCTCGACCCATTCTGAAGGCACCGTGACGACCAGTGGGTGGCCCAGGCGGTTCAGGGTAAGAACCACCTCCGGCAACTGGCCGTCCGGCCCCCGCGAGGTCATCACGAACCGGGCCGCCTGGAGAAACTCATCCACGGATTGCACTTTCCGACCGTTGATTCCCAATACCAGGTCTCCCACGATAATTCCCGACGACAGCGCCGGGCCTTCGACCGCCACCACCACGACCCGGCCGGCATTGGCGGGAATTCTCAGGCGCGCCGCCTCGGCCCGGTGCAGGGCGTCCACCTTCATGCCCAGCCAGGCGGCGTCCCCAATGCCGCCCCCGGCAATGGCAAACAACATCACCGGCAATGGAGCGGCCAGCAGAAAGATATCCAGATAGCGTCTCATGCTAGCGAGTTCTTGTCAGTTGGCAGCCGCCCAGCGGGCAGCGATAATGGGGGTGAACCGCGCTCTGCGGCCACATCCGGCTGTGGGTAGCACAATAGAACTGCGCAAGCTGTGCCGCCGGAGTCCAGGCCACCGGCTGAGCCCCGGCGGTGTTGGCTCCCGGGGCCATCAGCGGTGCGCCTTGACCGGCTTGCCCAAACTGCCCGGGGGCCGCCACGGGTGGTGGCGCGTGCAAGGCGGGCAGGACCAGTGTGATGGGTTGCCCCCAGCGCCGGACGTCCAGCAACACGGCGTTGCCCACGTCCACGTTGCGGCTGACGTCATACAGGTCGGCCAGGTCTCGGACGTCTTGCCCATCCACGGCCACAATCACGTCACCCTCCATGGCCCCGGCTTGAAGCGCCCGCCAACCATTCTGCTGATCGATGTCAACGATCAGCACGCCCGGCAAGGAGGGCGCAATGCCCAGATGCTGGGCCGAAGGCGAGTCCAAAGCGGTCAGCTTCAACCCCAGCCAACTGCCACGCAGTTCCATCACCTGGGTGGTCTTGGGCTGAGAAAGGTTGAAGAATTCCTTGGCCTCGTCGCCGAAAAACATGGCACCCGCGACCAACACGACCAGGAGCACTATAAAGGCCAGACCCGCCCCATAGGAAAAACGCTTGAACCCAAAAATTTCCATCAGTCACGCTCCTATTCTCCGACCAACTCGGGTCGTGAGTCTCAAAGTTTCCGTCTTTCCACCCCGCCAGATGGTCACGCTAAGGGTCTGTCCCGGAGTCAGGCCGTCCAGCACGGCTTGCAGGTGGGTACCGTTTTGCATGGGCCGGCCCGACACGGCGGTGATAATATCACCGCGGGTGATTTCGGCCTCGTCGGCCGGCGAGTCGAGCACCAGGCTGGCGACATAGATGCCGCCTGCATGGGGATAGGACAGCTTGGCTGCCAGATCCGACGTCACGTCGATCACCCCGATTCCCAGCCATACGGCGCCGCTGCTGGCGGGCCTTTGCCTGGCGACGGCGCCGGGGTGAACCGGTCTTTGCATGGCGACGGCGACGTTGTTTTGCTCGAGACAGCGGGCCACGAAGGCGCCCACCCGGTTGCTCGGAATGGCGAAGCCCGTGCCGTTGAAGACCCCGGTGGGGGCGTAAATCGCGGTGTTTATTCCCACTACCTGCCCGCTCATGTTGACCAGGGGTCCGCCGCTGGAGCCCTTGTTGATCGGTGCGTCGGTCTGCAGCAGGCCCTTGAAATTGATCCCGTTGATCAGCAGCGAGTCGCGTTTGCCACTGATGATCCCGGCGGTGACGGTGTGTCCCAAACCGAAGGGGTTGCCGACCGTCAGCACCCAATCTCCCACCTCGACCCGGCTTGAATCGCCCAGGGTGGCCGCCGGAAAAGGCCCCTCGCCCAGGATTTGAAGCAGGGCCAGGTCTTTGCTGGGGTCGGAGGCGATGATCCGGGCGGAATAGTGCCCTTCTTTGTGCTGAAAACGGGTGATCACAATCGTGCTGGCTCCGGCCACCACGTGATGGTTGGTCACCACGTATCCCGACGGATCCACGATCAGGCCCGAGCCGACGCTTTCGAAGGCCATCTGACCGATGAGCTTGTCGGGAACCCCGTCAAAGGGGTCGATAAAACGGGGACCGTTCGGGTTGGCCACCGGCATTGAGGGCGAGGCGGAGCGAATCGCGTTGATTTCCACCACGCACGGCCGAATGGTGTCTGCCGCCCAATTGAAGCTGGGGACCGAACCTGTCTTGGGGATACCTGCACCCTGGAAGCCGGCCTGCCTTGCAGCAACGAACTGGGTTCCGCCAGCGGCCGGCGTCCAACCAATGAACTTGATGCCGCCCAGGGGCGTAGGCATGGTGACGGCGTCCCACTGGTTCGGATTGGTCGCCGCTTCGTTCTGCCACTGTGGGTACTGGGGATACGTGTTGGTCATCGCTACCAGTTGGGCCGCAGGAGTGGCTATCGGGACCGCCGTAGCGGGAAATGGAGAGCTTGGCAGCGGCGCGGCCTGGTGCCCCATGGCCGGGTACCCCACGGGCGGTCCTGCTGCCGGACCGCCCAGGCTCAGGTGGTATCCGGACATCCTGATCCTGCCGGTTTCCAACGCCGCCCAGAATGAATAGCCCAGCACTCCCGCAGCGAACAGGACCAGAAGAATGATCCACGGCTTCAGCTTCCACTCGCAAAAAGGTGTGTCGTTCATCAAGTACCCCCCCGTGGGAAGAAAACTCTACAGTGTCTGCCTCATTCCTTCGTCCGGAGTAGGCGCAAGCCGGATGCGATGTTCACCAGGCCGAACACCAGCAAACTGAACGGCACCAAACCTCTCATGACCATGCCGAAGGTCGGCCACCAGACCACGAGTCCCCATGCCGCAAGGCAAAGTGCGACAAAACCAACGATAACCCTATTCATGGACCCCTCCTTTGTCTTTCCTCTTTATGATTCCATATCATCTGAACAGGTGACATCACTGGACTTTCGCAGCTTTCCGAGTGACTTCTGACAGCGAAAAACAGGATGGGAGCCCTCGTGAACTCTGCGGGGATGTCATGGCAGAGGGAAAGGAACCCCATCCATGTTCACAAACATGTTCTCTCTCCGTTCGATCTCGCGCTGATCGTCCGACTCGACCCCGGCAGGCTTTTATACCTGGTAGTCGACGACACGCTCTTGCTTGGTCTCCCACGGGTCGCGCAGAATCTCCAACAAGATACCGTTGCGGTATGGTCCCGCCTCCGGAGATCCGATAGCCGGAGGCCGAACCGTCGCTGATCTCCGTCGCCGGTTGCCCGTACGCGCCGACGGCACAAATCGCATTCTGAGAAAGTTTCATGGGGCAGGGCTCCTCGCCCGGGCGAAGGGCGGCTCGCGAATGTTACCTATCCGTGTTAGTATCGGGGAGGGGGGTGTAGTAGTAACATGCATATTACCTTGGATAACGCATCGGCAAATCGCCGGTGTTTGTACGTGGAATATTCAGTATTCACCACAACACCGGCAGTATTTCCGCAATCGAAACTTTCCTATCTCTCCCTATTAACCCCCGTTTCCCACCCGTAGAACCGGCAGGAAACAAGAAAATCCCCGTTGCGTACTCTCCGGCACAACCCGGGCCTTCATAACGCGCGTACACATCCGCTACAAACGGAAACCTGGCACTATCCGTTTTATTCGGTCTTTCGTGGAATTCAACTACAGAAGAATGGGGTAATCCGGGCTTTGCAGATTATGTGAAGACTGTCAGATGTGCCTGGCACTCGTGTGGAACCGCTGCGAAACGGTTCCGGGGGGCGCTGGAACGCCCGTATAATGAGCCCCTTTGGGCAACCCTAATGGCGGGATTCTTGGTGTTCATAGCAGGATTACAGACACACGTGGGGTGGGTGCTTGCACCCACGCGTATTCCACCCTGCTGCGACGTGTTGCTGCGACGTGTTGCGCGTGGGTGCAAGCACCCACCCTACGTGTTCTATGCTTCGATTGCTTCTGCAACCGCCACCAGAGCGACCTCGATCGAGAGCGGTCCCCAGTCGGTTTCGAAGGGGATACGGATGGGCGTCACCTCGTGGGGGAAACGGATCTCATGATCCTCGCCAATCACCACGCTGGGCAGGCTGACCGAGAGCTGGTACCGCTCCAATTCGGCCTTGGCGCCGCCGGCCAATATGTTGGTCAATTAACCGACCGCGTCGACCACCTCGTCGACCACCTCGTCGTCCAGTTCGGTGGCCTCGGTCATCAGCATCGCGGAGGTCGCTTTCAGGGCGACTCCCTCGGAAAGGCTCAACACGACGGTTCCTTTCGCCCTGCCCGAAAGGCCGATCACACCGCTGACGAAATGCTTGGCAGCACGCTCGTGGTTCAGACAGATTTCACCGCGGCGCGGCTTGCAATCGAGCATCGTCTGAAATACATTCGCCAAAGACTTGATGAACGGATTGATGTATTCAACCTGCATTGGCGTGGCCGCTTGGTGTGACTGGAAATTGTGGTCGGAACTGCCGCCCAATCGACCCCGTCGCGATCGCACAATTCACCGGTATTTGAAACGATAGGTTACAGCTTCCCGGCGTCCAAAAAGAAGAGTGTGCCGCTTCGACGACGTTCAGATCGTGCCGGATATGCCGAGTATAGGCATTGTGCAGGACAGAAGGCCGGCTGGCGACGACGATTTGCAGCCTGCCATAGATTGTAAGGTAAGAACTGGTCGATGATCCGTTTAGTGCGGCCGCCGTGGTTGATTCCCCGCTGCCATTCGCATCGCCTGGAGCAGAGGCTGTGTATCGATGATATGGCAAGTTGGAAAGGGAACGTTTCTCCAGTCTGCTCTGATGCCGGCCATTCTCGGTGTGGTCGCTCTTGGAGGCCACGGAACCTGTCTCGCCGTCACCCCCAACGGTTCGGTCATCATCTCGGACCGTCCGGTCGCCACCTGGCACGGCCCCATCATCGCCTGGGAAGGTCCGGTCTTCGTCGTGGATGAGCCGGTCGCAGCGCCCGGCCCACATCCAAGGGCGCAGCGCGAGAACCCAGCCCGGCAACAACCGACCGAAGCCGAACGCCGGCGGGTGGAGGCGGAAAGGAAGCGTCAGCAGGAAGAGGCCCACAAGCAACGACTCCTCGCTGAAACCCAACTCGACCGTGCGCTGGCACAGGCCGACCAACAGCGCAAGAGGGCCGAAATCCTTAACGACAAAGTAGACGATCTCTCGAAGGCCGTGGCTGCGGGGCAACGCGAGAAAAAGGCATTGCAGGAACAGGCCGAGGCCGAGCTCCGCAAGGCGGAGGTGGAAGCAGAGCGTCTGCAGGAAGAGGCCCAGAAGCTACGACTCCTCGCCGAGGCCCAACACGAGCGTCAGCGGCAGCAGGCAGATGGGCAGCGCAAGAGGGCCGAAGTTCTCAGCGGCAAGGTGGACAGTCTCCAGGATGCCGTGGCCGCAGCGCAGCGCGAGAAAAAGGCCCTGCAACAAGAGGCGGAGGCCAGCCGCCAGCAGGCCGAGACCAGCCGCCAGCAGGCAGAGACCAGCCGCCAGCAGGCAGAGGCGGCAAGAGAGCGCCAGACGGATCACGCGCCGTCGCAACTCGCCACGGCCGCCGGCAGCGCCATGCGGAATATCTGGTTCTTCGGGCTGGGCGGACTCATTCTGGTCATCGCGGCCGTTTGGTGTGTCATCCGCTCGATCAGGCGCCCCGTGGGCAAGGTTGCAGGTGTGCTCGAAGTCGTGGCCGACGACGTCAAGAGGATGTTTCCGGCGATGCAGAACATCGAGGATGCGGCACAACAGGAGCGAGAGTCGCAGCAAGAACGAGCCGAGGCCGAACACAAACGCTTTGAAGAGCAGGCAGAGGAGCAACTCAAGAAGGCCGAAACCCTCAGCGGCAACGTGGATCGTTCCCTGAAGGTCGTGGCTGTCGACGCCAAGGAGATACTTCAGGCGGTGCGGGATGTTAGGGAGGTGGCGCTGCAAGAGAAGAAGATCCCGCGAGAACGGGCCGAGCCCGAACGCCACGACGTCGAAACCGGAAGCGACGTCGAAACCGGTAGCGACAAGGTCGCCAGTCCTATGGAAGTCGTGACCGCGACGGCCGAAGCCAACTTGCCCGAGGGAGTCGAGGCCCAGGACGACCGATTGCTCGACGAGTTGGCCACCACCGTCAAGGAAATGCTTGAAGAAGCTCGATTACATAATCGAGCGGACGAGCAGTATTCGCATCGTTAGGGCCACAGGAGGCCTGTCGATGGTATCTACGGTCACCAAGGAGTCGTTCGTCAGGTTTGGTCTGGCGCCGCTCGTGCTCGGCGTGGTCGTTCTCGGAGGCGACGGGACCTGTGCCATCACTTGGGACAGTGCAGTCGTGATCGTGGACGAGCAGGCCGCAGTGCCCTGTCCGCCTTGTATGACACAGCGAGGCTGTGAGACAATCGTAGAATGGGCCCCGCCCACAACGAGATGCTATCCTTGGTGTCCGGAGCCCACCGAGTACCATCTGCCGCCATCATGGGACTATTTGGTTCTTTCCCAGCATCCGCGCGAGAAGAGGACACAGCATGCACGTGCCGCGGCCGAGCGCCGGCAGGCAGAGGCGAAGAGCAAGCGTCGGGAACAAGACGCCGAGAGAGAACGGCTACTCGCCGAGGCCCAACGAAAACGTCAACTGGAGCAGGCCGACGAGCAACGCAAGAGGGCCGAAATGCTCAGCGGCAAAGTAGACGGTCTCTTAAAGGCTGTGGCTGCGGCACAACGCGAGAATAGGGTCTTGCAAGAACGGGCCGAGACCGAGCGCCGACAGGCGGAGACGGAAAGAGTGCGCCTGCAGCAAGAGGCCGAACAGCAACGACTACTCGCCGAGGCCCAACACAGACGTCATCAGAAGCAGGCGGAAGAGGAACGCCAAAAGGCCCAACTCCTCAGCGGCAAGGTGGAGAGCCTCTTGGATGCCGTGGCCGCAGTGCAACGCGAGAAGAGGGTTTTGCAAGAACGGGCCGAAGCCCTGCGGCGGCAGAAGGAGGTGCAGAGAAAGCCCCCAATGGATACCACGGTGTCGCAAATCGTCGTTCCGGTCGGCGGCGGCATTGGAAACCCCTGGTTTCTTGTCGCCGGCGGGCTCGTCCTGGTTGGCGCAGCCGGCTGGTATACCGCCCGACGGGTCAGGGGTTCTGCGGGCAGGGCCAAACGCAAACGTCAAGAGCAGCAAGTTGAGAATCCGCCAAGGACGGCGGAGACTCTCCGCGGCACGGTGGATCGTTCCGTGCATCGCCGCATTCTCTTGGCCGATGACGGTCACGAGAACCGGAGATTCATCTCGTCGATGCTAAAAAGGGCGGGAGCCGAAGTGACCCTGGCCGAAAATGGACGGATCGCCGTGGAGACGGCGTTGGCAGCGAAGCAAGCGGGAAAAACATTTGACGTGATTCTCATGGACATGCAAATGCCCGTCATGGACGGCTACGAGGCCACCACGCTGCTTCGGGATGCGGGCTACACCAACCCCATCATTGCGCTGTCGGCCCACGCCATGGGTCAAGACCGCCAGAAGTGTCTTGATGCGAGTTGCGATGATTACGTGTCCAAGCCGATGGATCGAGAGAACCTGGTCGCGTCGGTTGCCAAGCACATCGGAAGCCATCCAACTACCGGCTGCCGAAATCCTCGGCGACGAGCCAGATGATCGGGCCCTGTACGGATTCTTGTGTCACTTGGCGATTGGTACGCGATTAGCTTAGGTCTTTTGGCATGCGGTCTTCGTACGTGATGGCGAAGTGATTGAGCGCCTGTTTCCAGTGGTGGATTGGACGGGTCCATTTCTTTGACGCCTCGGCGATCGCCATGTAGACCAGCTTGAGGGCGGACTGCTCGTTAGGGTAAATCTTTCGGTTGCGCGTGAACTTGCGAATCACACTGTTGACCGACTCGATGG